>MDTC01068831.1_pt1 | contig 26715 bp, 62 predicted proteins | sample 811181 | NCBI WGS metagenome assembly MDTC01 (sample SAMN05326644, study PRJNA326480) | marine metagenome | isolation source: seawater | place: Pacific Ocean: North | collected 2011
CAATATCACTGTTCCGAAAGACTTGTCTAAAAACCAAGTAGACGTTTTGAAAAAGTTGAGAGAGAGCTGAAATGGATCCCTTCGAGCTGCACCCAGAAGATAAGAGCACTCTGAAGAATAACCTAAAGTCAGTTTCGATAACTGCGGATAAACTCAGGTACTTAATTGAAATTAAGTTAAACAAGATAAAAAAAGAACAAACCCCTACATGGGGATATAGTACTAACCATATCGAATCTTTTCTTTTCGATTTGCTAGAAGAAGTTGTTTCAAACGTGGAGGATAATGATGATCGCTGACGTAGTAGTGGGATTGCAATTTGGTGATGAGGGTAAGGGTAAAGTTACTCATCAACTAGCTAGAAATGGAAACTATACTCATGTAGTTAGATTTAATGGGGGTTGCAACGCGGGTCATACTATATACCACGAAGGCAAAAAATTCGTAACACATCACATACCCGCAGGAGTCTTTTATGGAATAAGGTCTGTGATCGGTCCGGGATGTGTAGTTAGCCCGAAGAAGCTGATGAAAGAAATTGAAGAGTTAGAATCGGGTGGCATTGAAGTAAGAAGTCACCTAAGAATTGCAGCTAATGCCCACGTCATCACCGATTTCCATGTCGCTGAAGATGCTCGCGATGAAGAAATCGGAACTACGAAGACAGGAAATGGTCCGGCTTATAGAGACAAATACGCTCGCAAAGGAGTTATGGCTATAGAGATACCAGAACTAGAAGATTTCATTACTGATATGTATACCGAACTTCACAACAACCCCGATTTTGACAAGGTTGAAGTTTTATGTGAGGGAGCTCAAGGTTTTGGGTTAGACATTGATTGGGGAGAGTACCCGTTTGTCACGTCTTCCCATTGCACCACCTCGGCTGTAGTTGCTAACGGAATACCTCATAAGTCTATTAGAGATGTGTGGGGAGTGGCAAAAGTGTACGAAACATATGTTGGTGCGAAGGATTTCGAAGATGAAGCCGACACAGTTTTTGAGCAAATCAGAGAAGTAGGATCTGAATTTGGAGCCACTACGGGCAGACCCCGACAAATCTCTTGGATGTCTATGGATTTGATCAAGAAATCTATAAAGATCAACGGTGCTAATAAGGTTGTTTTTAACAAAGCAGATATCTTAGATGAAGTCGGTGTCTGGTGCGTTTACGAAGGTATGGACGCTCACGATTTTGAATCCGCTGAGGATATGGAACAGTGGATACTTCATGAGGTAGATGAGCCTGAAATTTTAATTTTTTCCAGAAGTCCTGAACGGATTTAATTGTAAAAAACCATATATTGTTCTATAATAGTATTAGGAGGTAATTTGAATGAAATATTTATCAGGTGATTTCGTAGCAGAGTACAACAAGGTTTTAGAGAAGTATGGAATCGAGCAACAAGAAATCGACAATCGTTATTCTAAAATTGTTGAATCGATAGTGGAATTAGAAAAGAAAAGATTAGATAGCACAATTTCCAAAAACTTTAATGTCGGAGATAAGGTAGTTGATTCCAACGGTAACATCGGATTTGTCAAGGCTACTCCTATTGTTCTGAATGTTCACGAAGACGAAGACTACTACGGCAAAAAATACGGACCTAACAAGTTCTTTGCTATAAAGAAAGCCTCAGACGAAGAAGCTGTTACTTGTGAAGGGATGCTTCGTATGGTGGACGTTTGTTTCGAAACCTCGGAAATAGAGAAGGATTGGGGACACGAAAGTAAAACTGCAAGATATTATGAAGACGAATTAAAAATCCAAGTAGATTAACACTTAGATGTCGCTAGATAAGATTTATCATGTCTTTTTGTAAATTTTTCTTTATTTTAGTTTTCTTTATTTCAGCCTGCGCGGAAAAACAAGAAATCCGATCTAGCTTAGGTTCTATAGAACAAAAGACAGCAGAATCTCCTGAGAAAAGAATTGTCTGGATATGTAATCATCCCGGAACTGATTTTCACGATGACTTATGCGTAGAAGAAGAGTATCCCGCAGGATGCTACGTCCCAGGAGATAATGGAAAATTTTGTTGGATGCTAGATTCGGAAGAGTGCAAAAACTCTCCGGACGAGAATTTAAGAAAAGTTTGTGAAAAGATCGGCTATTGATTTCTCTATGATGAAAGAATTGAGAAAAATAACGCTAAGTAGAAGAAGCATTTTTTTCTTATCCGCTTTCTTTCTTTTCATATATTCTCTAGGTTTTATTTCGGGATCTTCGATACCTAATTCGAAATTTGAAATAGTTTTCAAATATGCTGCTATGTTAGAGAATGAAAATTCTAGATTATACAAAAAACTAAAATCATGCAATTGATCTCTAGATATGGTATAATATTAATATAGCAAAGAGCAAAAAGGATTCAATTTATAGGATAAAGAAGTTTCTCGGTTTCCTTAATTAAATAAAGGTAAGAAGTATGTATTTTGTAAATTTTTCAAAGTGTAGTATCTGTAAGCTGAAGAAGAGCGTTGCTCTGAACAAGAGAACTTTGAATCAAAAAATATGTCGTGATTGTAACCCCGATTACTATGAAGAAGTCTGCGAAACGCAGAAAGCGTTTTGGATTTCTAAAAATATTGAAAAATGAATTCGTTTATCAAGATAGATTTTTTATTAGAATATTTATTCTTAAGGAATCTGATTTTTGTTTATTTTTTCAAAGGTGAAAAATGAAAGACACTAGAAAAGATTTCTCCCTGGAAGGTGAGGCAAACTTGCAAGATGATGAACCAGTTGGTCCTCTAGACGCAGCAAGGGAAAGTATCGAAGTTTTCGCTGACAATCTTATTATGCAGCAGTCTCTGAGAGAAATGATTGAATGGATGAAAGTTTTAGAAAACGTCTTAATAGATCCAGACATATCAGAATTCGAAGTAGTTCAAGCGAAAGAAGAACTAAAGATAATGCAACAAGCTTGGTGCGTAATAGCTGATAGTTTATATGATAAAGGTATCAGTGCCTAGGGAAAAGATAGCATCTTGAATCGGACTGTTAAAATAGCATTTTGTCGCTGTAGGATAGGTTGGAGAAACTGGTTTATTCGTAAGTGGACTGGCAGCGATATAGTTCACGCAGAGATAGCATTACCAGATGGTTCCTTCATAGGGATAAGTCCTGACGATACTTCTAGAGTTAGAAGAACTCGTAAAGTGAGGTTATGTAAAGATGAAGTTTGGGAAGAGATTGAGATGGAAATATCTCAACAACAATTTAAACTTTTACTCTGTTTTTTCGAAATGACTCACGGCATGAAATACGACTGGTTTGGTCTGATTGCTTCTCATTTGACTTCTTTCTACATCAAACATGATAAAAAATGGTACTGTTCTCAATGGATCGCCTGTGCGTTAACTTATGCTGGTATTCACCCACTTTTCTACAACAAGATTAATCCTGGTAAGCTATATGATATCCTGAAAGTTAGGGTCTGTGATATCTCAGATTGGTAAGATAATAAGCGTAACGATTTTAAGAGAAGAATATCCCCAAATGTGGAAGCAAGAAATTATAACTGGATTAGTAGTAGAAGAAGATTGGCATACTATCCAAATAATGAATGGCGAAGAAACAGTCGTTCTCTTAAGAAACCATATTATGGAGGTAGTAGAAGAATCATGATGTATGTTCTTTTCTTTTTTGTTTTTATCCTGATCATGAACAAGGCGATGTTGAGAGTTCGAGTCAACAGCCAGAACGAAGATATCAAGAGGGAAATCAATAAAATCGTAATTCGAAACAGAAAGCTTGATGAACTATATGGAAGAAAACCAACTAGCGAAAGAGAAGAAATCGAAAGAGCCATTCTCGAGATGGCAAAGAACAAAAACAAAATTATCTAAATACTTTACCGAGAACCTTTTTTTGAAAGCTACTGCTCTTTTTCTAACCATAGTAGCTTACACATTAATTAACACAAAATAAATTGTACATATCTATTTTCGATTTATAATTAGCGAAATCAAGAAAGGAGAGTAACATGAAATATTTTATTATTTTTACGATAATGTCAATTGCTGGGACAGCTGGGGTAGCTTTAGAGAAGAAAGAAATTCCTGTAGAGCACTTTAATTTCGATCCAATTTATATAACTGTGGATGTTTGATATGTTGTTAGAATTAGGCGATGAAGTCTACTACAGAGATTCCCAAGAAGATTCTCCGATTGGTACCTTGATCGGAATAAGAGAAACTAGCTGGTCAGATGTAGGTAAAAGGTTCGAATACTCTGTCTTGACTTCAGCTGGGAGAATAAGAAGGATATACGAAGAAGTCATTACTAACGTAAAGCCACATGAGATTTAAAAAAGGTGACATCGTCATACGGGCTTACCACCACGAAACTGAAGAGTGGGGAGTAGTAATTGATTTCGAAATAATCGATGTGGATCCGCAAGAAGATTCCGGAGAAGATAACATAGAATATGTATACGTTACAGTTCTCTGGCCAGATAGCTACACTACGCAGGAAGTAGATTACGAACTCTGGACGCCAGAAGAAGCTATCGATTATGCTATAAAACATCATGAAAAACAATCAAAAAAGTAATATAATTTTAAAGTAAGTCAAACTAAAATCGGGAGATTAATATGTCCATCCGCCTTGGCTATGCCTGTATCAATAACACTCTTCAGCAAAGCGAGAAAGTACAATGTAATCGCGGTATGATTAAACGTACTTTCAAAGCTAGAGGTCCAGAATATGCTGGCGAACTAGCTTTATCAAATGTTCAAAACATGTTCAAAGTTATTGCGTGGAATGCAGCTCATGGTATTGAAGTCTACCGCATGACTTCCTGCTTGTTCCCGTGGCAAAGCGAATACGAAATTTCTGAGTTGTCTCAATTCGAAAAAATCAAGTCTGCTCTTGAGCTTTGTGGCGATTATGCTACTAAGAATAATCAACGGCTATCATTTCATCCCGGCCAATTTTGCGTCCTTGCGAGTCCTAGCGAAAATGTTGTTAAAAATGCAGCTATTGAACTTAACAAGCACGCTGAAATTATGGATTTAATGAAGCTCCCGAACACTCCGCAAGCTAAGATTAACATCCATGTCGGTGGTGCTTATGGAGATCACGAAGCTGCCCTTGAGCGTTTCTGCTCTAACTTCGAAAAATACCTGACACCTTCCGCGCAGTCAAGACTTACAGTCGAAAATGATGATAAACCTAATATGTACTCTACTAAAATGCTGTATGATGGAGTACATAAGCGTTTAGGTATTCCTATTGTATTCGACAGCCATCACCATGAACTCGGTCCTCAAGATCAAGATTACCAAGATGCCTTCTACTTAGCTCGCTCGACATGGCCCGATGGAATTCGACAGCAGTGTCACCACTCTAATTCTAAAAAGCTGTATGAAGATCCTAAGGTCCCAGCAATCTCTCACAGCGCGTGGTACTACACACCGTTCGAAAACTTTGACGAAGAAGTTGATGTAGTTCTGGAATGCAAGCAAAAGGAAATGGCTCTATTCAAATATTTGAAAGATTTCCAGCCAATTATTACAAGGCTGGCGAGCTAGACTAAAACCAAGTGTTACCATCCGCAGACAAGTGAACACCTTTGTGCCCAGCTTTTCTAATACAGCAATTAAACTCTGCAGCACTTGAAGATCTAGAGCTGCACTGATACTTGTCGTGGTAGGTAGGTTTCTCACCAAAGAATTTTTGAACAATAGATTTAAAGAATTTCTTCACATCATTGCCTTTGTTGCAAAATCGATACTAAGTACCAAAGAGTTAATCAACATCTTCATACCAATTGCAATCAGTAGAATGCCAAAGATTCTTTCTACGATTGTAATACCTACAATACCCAGCTTCTTTTGGATCCAGTCTGCTGATTTTAAAAAAATGTATATCACTAAAGCGTTCAATATAATCCCGGATACGATAACGCTATTTGGCATGTCTTGAGTTAATGACATTATAGTTGATAGAGTACCTGGTCCTGCGATAATAGGAAAAGCAATAGGGAATATCGTGGCAGGCACTGGATCAGGTTCGCCGCTGGACTCTATCCCCAATACCATCCGCACACCAAAGTACAGTATCAGCATTGCACCAGCCAAAGCGAAGTGGAATGTTTCTATCCCCAGCAAGCTAAACAAAGTTTGGCCGGCAAAAAGTATAGAGATCATGATAACTGTAGCTATCACTGTGGATTTAGCAGAATCAATCTTACCGTTCTCTTTGCGCAATCGAATAACGAGAGGTACATTCCCTGGCATGTCAATTACTGCAAAGAGTGTTAAGAAAACCGTAAGTACGCTTAACGCGTATTCCATTAAGTGTATTTCAAAAGAAAACATTTTATGCTCCTTAGGCTATGACATAGCCTGTACTAATAAAACTAAAACAACCGATACACAAAGACCCATCATGATCTTCATGAAATCCTTGAGGACAACAGGAAAGATCTTCTTTATCTTCTTGTCAGCCCTTGTCGCAATTGCCAGTTCACGACCACAAAGCAGGCCAACGAATACCCAAGTTGTGCTCATTGGTATATTGTTCATTTGCTTGAGGTAGAGAAGAATAAACGCATATACTCCATCGATGATTGTTGCTGAGCGGACATACGATGTTGTAGATTTCTCAATTACTATCTGCTGGATTTTTCCACCTTGCTCGTAGAATATAAACCCAAGCATCCCAACTAACATTACAGTGATTCCAGTTAAGAATTCAGGACTCATTTGACGAGGAGCGAATACTGCAATATTGGCTAGGTCGTGGCTTAACCAAGTAAACCATAGGAAGCCAGTAGTACACCACTGAGCTACTCTCCAGTATTTCTCATGGTTACTATCAACTTTCTTCTTTTCATCCAGAAACTTAGACAGAATCATCCAAAAGCCATAAGCTACCACAGCTGCGATAGCGTACCCCAACACACTCTTTACCATCATCTTCTCAAAAACAACAGTGCTAGCAAATACTGATAGTACTAGAAAGGTCGTCGAGACAGGGATCCCAAATCGGGTCAACATCAATAGCACGGCTGGTGCTAAAGCGTGATACCATTCAACTTGGATGTGCGGTATTTTATCTAACCGCCCAAATGATATGTCTCCATTGTAGGCAAACCAACTGTACAGGACAGTCGATATTAAAACCGCTGAAGCTGCTCCCCATAGTTTCCACCATGCAGTTTTCTTGTTTGACGCCATAAAAGTTCCAAGCGTCTGGACAGCATCATTACTGATTACTGATGCACCTGCCAATACCAGGCCACACAAAGCCCACATTTCAATCATACTTCTTTTCCTTTATTAGTACGTTATATCAAGACGAAGTGCTGGGCCAAACGCAAAAGCCCAACCGTCTTTAAGTTTATTATCCATGAATACGTGGGGATCGATTCTGATATTGTCATTTATTTTATATCGAAACCCAAGCCTAAGCTTATTAGCACTAAACACTGTACCCTTTATATCGTTAGTGAATTTTACTTCATTTGCAATGTAAGGTTTTACTTCGCTTCCGTAATCGTACGTAAACCTAGTGTTATTAGCTACTATAAATTTATTAGCATGTGAAACAGCGGGTAGCATGAGAATAGCTATTAGTATTATTCTTTTCATATCAGACCTCCTCTTCACGTGCTAACTATAATCTGTATATTCTAGAGTTAATGGTATCTTGATAGAGTTTTCGACTATGTTACATACCTGTTTCTTAGGGAGATTTATTTTTAAAAAAATCACTAAAACAAATGAAAAACTATCTACGGCGGGTTATTATGTAATACGTTCAAAGGAACGGTATCTAAACAACAAGGAGAGAAAGATACATGAGTAACAGCAATTATTTTAATGAAAAGTCCACCGCCCGATTCGATTTCGGAGTTTACCGTAACCCAACTGCTAAGAAGGCAGGCAGTAATATGCTAACTATCAGCACTCGAACAGCTGAAGGCCAGCAGTATTCGGTTGGAACAACAACTATCAGTATGACGATCAAGGAAGCCCAAGCCTTGCAAGGTTTCCTCAACAAGTCTCTTACCACCGGCGATTCGACCAACGTTTAATTAAAGCGAACTCAGCGTGGTGAGTTGAAAGCCGGGACTTGACTAGAAATAGCAGGTACCCGGCTTTTTTTTGTTCTAAATCGTGCAAACTTTCCCTAGTTGTGGTATAATAAACTATAAGGAAAAAAGGAAAGGATATACCACATGGGTTATCGAAGAAGAAGTTACTTTTCTAGAAACGAAGGAATGGCTTACAGCCTCCGATCAGAAGCTTACCGCGTAGATGGCGGGGCTAATGATGAAGGTTGGCACTACCGGTATTGCAGCATATGTGGTACCGAAGCAGAGCATGCGCGTGGTGGAGGTTGCGTCGATTGCGACAACCGAGCAATACTCGCGCGAAAGAGTAATAGACAGTGAGTGAAGGATATTCAATGGAAGAATGTAGCGATGAAGAATGGTATCCAGTGACTCTCGAGTTTACGATTCCAGGGACTGATGATTTTCACCGGATAGATATTCTAGATAAGAAAGAAGAAGAAGACGCATTGGCTTGGATGTACGAGCAATGCGGCGAAGATTTTGATGATTACGAGTGGAGATGAAAGTTGGAGATATAGTAAAGTATACTTGGCCCGATTCTTTCAACGATTACAAAGGGCAAAATGGTGTTATTTTAGAAATTGTATCGTGGGTTGATAAAGGAGCTCCAGACAGGAATTTCGGTGTTGACGTTAGAGTACTTTGGTCTAATGGAAAAATAGAATCCTTTGACCAGTCTGAGATTGACTTAGTGAGGGTTATCGATGAGTGAAACGGGTTTAGTAGCATTTCAATTGGGAGAGATTCTTCCGGCGTTAGAAGTTTTTTTACTTTGCTTTTCGGTTGTTTTAGGTTTCGTAGCTCTTAAGATCTTGTGGAACAAATGCAAGAAATAAAAATAGGAGATATCGTACGTCACAGAAACTGGAGAGAAGGAGATCCAGATCCAGGAGATGTTAACGAAGAGGCTCACGCTTGGGGTATTGCTGGACTAGTAATCGCACTACTGAGAACTACAGAGTTTAAGGGAGAGTTAACTCCAGCTGTAGAATATATAGATAATGAGGGAGATATTCATCTCTCTGCTGTATATGATTTAGAGGTTATAGAGTGAAAATTGGAGATAAAGTTACTTACGCTTCTGATAGTTACTACGTTGGAATCGTCTTGGAAGTAAGAGAAACTTTGTGCAGAGTGATTTGGCTTAGCGATGAAACTATTGAGTGGATGCCTTTATACTCTTTAATTTTGAAAAATTAGACGTATAGTTATATAATAAAGACAAGGATTGGAAAAACATGAGAGTCACTAGAAAACAAATAAGAAAAATAATTAAAGAAGTAACTTCCGCTCCTAGGGTTGTTAGGATTAATGATATAGAAAAACTTAAATCTGCAGTTGCCGAAAAAATCGTTCAAATGATGCCAGCTGATGAAGCTGCATCTATGAATGACGACAACCTCAAAGGTTTAGTTACATCTGTTTACGACAGGTATTTCGATCCAGACAACGAAGGTTGGGAACCTTACGATGACGACATCGAAGATATTAGAAACAACTTGACAGTCGTTCCTCTTCCGGGAGATGAAGACTACGAACCAGAAGAGCACGATCGCTACTACAGATCTGGAACAGAGTACGATGAATCAGGCCCATCTGGTATTTCTCATGAATTTAAACTAGACTAAAAATAAAAACTAGGTTTAATATGCCGATCAACAAAGGCGATTTAGTTAATTTCCATACAAGCAATCTTGCATGGAAGAAAGAGTACAGAGCACGCAATCCTGGACTAGTTGTTGCTAGCCAATCTCCAAACGGCAAACACTATGATAAGGGTCACGCTTACATTTTGTGGTCTGATGGTACTATGACGAGAGAGCATATGTCTTACTTGGAAGGAATCAAATGAAAGATTACCACTTACTCAAGCAGGGCGACATTGTCCGTGTAGCGAACTACAAAGAAGCTGAAGCTATCGGCATTGTTGTTGGAATCCAAGATCACGGCCAAGTAGAAGTCTTTTGGCCAATGACAAATAAAACTTCAGTCTCTGGTAAGCAATGGGCAGAGTGCAATTTTGAGTTAATCGAATACGAAAACAGTAATTAGCTCTTAATCTCTAACGAGAGAAATCTACTCTAGCAAAAAATGAAAAACCTGAATAACTAGGATATATTTTTGAAGAGGTTAAAAAAATATGTTCAAAAGAAAAACCAAAAATCCGAATTGGTTTCTTAGAAAAGTAGAATTAAGAAAATCTAACGTCGACGTTGAAGGCCTAGGAGTTTTCGCGACTGAGCTAATAGAAAAGAGAGAAATTTTCGAAAGTGCTCCAGTGATCTTATTCCACGTAGATTTACTGAAAGATTACGTTCTAGAAAGAAGAGGGAAGCATATACTCTGTGATCATGTTTTTAACTGGTCCAATAGTAATCATGCTTTATGTCTAGGATACGGCAGCATATATAACCACTCAAATAAACCTAATGCAATACACAGAAGGGTTATGGACGAAAATCCCAGAATTGAATTTATAGCACTGAGAGATATCCAGCCGGGAGAAGAGATTTTCCATCACTACGCTCCCAAAGCTGGTGATTTGTTTTTCAATGAAGCTGGCTCTTATGATGTTGATTCTTCGATAGTAGGGTATGAGGTTAAAACTTAATTTTGAAAAATGGAGATATTGTTAGGTTTGCTAAATGGGAAGATGTAACTTCAATGAATAGCAAGCATTGGCCGTCAGTTAAAAAAGATTATATTGGAGTCCTAATGAAGCACGACAAGCTGATGGGGACTGCTCATGTCATGTACGAGGGTGAAATCTTGAAAATGAGAACGGTGTTTGTAGAAAAAGCTGGCAAGAAAGATATTCAGAAGAGAGATCCAGAATTTTGTGAGGCCTGTGGGTGTGATCCGTGCGATTGCGGATTTGGAAATTATTAAGGGGACAGAAAAGATGTGGACTAAAGAATTACTAATCGATAGCATGCTCCGAAGGAAGGGGCAAGCACTTAAAACTGAAAAGTCTTTATTAAAGATTCGAATGAAGAGGGGAGACATTACAAGTAAAGAGTATTATGAGATTATCGAAGAGACAAAAGAATATTATAAAGAGTGGAAAGATTTCAAAGAACCTAAAAAGCGCCAACGCCGACAGGGGTTAAGATAATGCCATGTACATATTGCGGTAGTAATAAACACACACGAGCGAAGTGTGATAAGTTTGAAAAAGACTTTAAGACCTATGAGAAGGTAAGCGTTTTGGCAAGGGAGAAGTATATCAACACCCTCTTGGAGAAAGGCATTAGCCCGGGCGCGCTGGTTCGAACGTATAATAGGACTAATAACTTTATGCAGAAATTCTCAGAATCAAAAGTTGTATCTCTTGGTAGCCTAGATGTTTTTTCCCACTACAAGAAGATTGGTCGAAGCATTGGTAGCATCTACATTGAGAGCCAAGAGTTGATTGAGCTGGATGATGACAACGAAAAGCTAGTAAGCGTAAAGCATTGTTATGAGGTTGTAGAGGAATCTAACTCAGAGTGGGATACAACTGGAAGCTGGACGCAAACACAGCTTTTAAGTTTTGACGAATTTAAAACAATGTTCAAAGGTAAGAAGCGTCATCCAGCATTTACTGGCGAGCTCTTTAATTGCATCGTAAAAGAGTTGACAACAAAGAAGCAAACAACGGCAGAGATCATTGCCGAGATGGAAGCGGAAGAAGTACAAGAAGCACCAAAAACAGAAAAGAAAGAAGAGGTCAAAGAAGTGGCTAGAGATTATGCAGCAGTATTTGCGCACATTAAGGCAGCTGAACCATTCAAGGTTGGAGCTAAGGTATATCATAAAGATGACAAAGGAACTGACCGTGAGGGTCAAGTGTACGAAATCTCAGTGGAGCATGGTTACAGTAAGATGTGGCTTGACCCCTACAGAGTGTGTTCTTACGAAGATTTGATCTTGGTAGAAGCAGCAGTGAGTAAGCATCAAAAACTGGTTGATACTTTTACGAAGCTTGAAGTTGGGGATAACACAACTGTCAGTTTAGTTTACAGAGACGACGCTGACGTAATGCACTATACAGGCGAGGCTGAAGAAATTGCGGTAAATGAAACTAATACGATTAATGCTCTCGTTGAAGCTTCACGCTCCGGTATTAAGTTTGATGAAGATTTAATCAGTGATATGAGAGATCAAGAACACCTCGAAGAATACGAGCGTGGAGATTGTGATTTTGAAAATTACTGCACAGAAATGATTAAGGAAAACTTTTACGACTACTATGATTATATTGAGTGCAGCACAGAGCAATACGACCATAAGCGAGGCAACACGACGGTCACTGCGACATTGAGTACTACAGCGGGGAATCTTATTAATTCAGAAGACGCAGTGTCAGGATTATCGGGTTGGAAAGCTGAATTTTCTACCAGTAACGGAAATATGACAATAGACATCTAAGAAACGAATAAGTCAGTTTAAGCGAAAGGAAAAGCAAATGAAGTATTTTGTGGCGTTGTTGTGGGTAGTTTTGTCTACTTCGCTAGCTTATTCTCAAACGGTTGTGCACACGGTAAACTGGGAGAAAGGCGTAAACAAAAAGTTAGTCAAAGAGTGGGCAAGCTCTCTAGACAAAGCCAGTAATGTCAGTTCAACTACGTATATAAAAAAGAAAGTCGGAGGTAAAGATAAGCTGCATCGTAATGGTCATCGTGATGTGATAGTATGGGTTCCAGAGACTTCAGACCTTACAAAGGATTTTATTGTTATTATGTGGTTTCACGGTCATTGGGGCTATGTCCCTAAACGAACATTCGAAAATAGAACCCTCAAACAATTTGTTCCACTAAGCATCACAAGTAATTTCGTACTAGTGATTCCAGAAATGCCATGGTCGGTTCACACTTCAACTCCGACCAAGAGAAACAGTTTGCTCTGGGAGAAGCCGGGAAAATTTTTAAAATTTGTCAAACAAGTAGAAGATTTGCTATTTATTCACGCGAAGAATAAGGCTGTCGATGTTACCGGAACAAGAGCGAGACTTGGAAAAATTGATTACCGTATTGTTGGTCACTCTGCTGGGGGTAGCACTATTAAGCGGTTGGGGATTACTGGAGATCTTTGCGAACTAAACCCTTCAATGATAGTCTGGTCTGATTCTTCTTACGGCAAGTGGCTAGACGATGCATGGGAAGGGTGCTTAAAGGATAGGCCGGACATATTGGTAAAAGTTTTCGTTCAAAAATGGTTATCACCTTGGAGAAATGCTACCAGGTTTTTAGGTCAATTTCAAGGACCAAGAAAAAACTTAGAACTTCACGTTAAAAATAAGGGCTGGTCACATAAGCTAATTGGTGACAACATCGTAAAACTGTCAGATCTGTTAGGAGAAAGACAATGAGGTATATTTTTCTAATCGCAGCGATTATTTTATTCGGGTGTTCCGATACTCCTATTGAAAATACCGATAGCGAAAACTTAGTACCGGAGGCGGTGGTCGGCAAAGGTGATTCCATCGATCCAGATCCAGAACCACAAGTAAGTAATGATTCTGAAGTTCCATACTTTTTCCAGTATTCTAACATGCTACATCCTGGTTCTTCTTGCCAGAATACTAGCGTGGCAATGGTACTGTCCTATTTAGGATGGCAAGGAGTCCCCGACGATATCACATCTTCTTGGGGTAAAGATTACGCTCAAAGCCCGCACAACCTTTCTAGCATGTTCAACACAATCGCCGACGCTGAAGATCTTACGGGCAGACTAGTGACTGATACCAGCGGCTCACTTGAAGAGTTTAGGAATCTGGCATCTACAGGAAGCGTTCTAATTGTCCACGGGTATTTCACGGGGTACGGTCATGTTCTTGTTGTTACCGATTACGATGGAACACATTATACAGCCAACGATCCTGCCGGGGTGTGGAGAGGTACGTTTAGAGGCGGATACGGGTGGTCTGGAGCTACTGATGGAAATAGGGTTAGGTATAACAAAGATTCTTTCGAAGCTGCTATAGGGACTTCGGATGGCCAATCGCCGCTTCCACTTTGGTATCATGTTTTAAGAAGGTAAACGAGAGATGAAAGATAAAGTTTATTATGATGAGAGTTGTTATGTTTGCTCTCTAGAGATTAACACAATTAGAAAAAAAGGAGAAGCTTGTGGAATACAGTTCGTTGATATTAGCAGCGCTGACTTTGGGTTTGTTGATCGGGACTTTGAAACTGAAATGCGGGGAGAGTTCGACGGAGAAGAAACCACCGGAATAGAGACGTTCAGGAAAATGTACGATAAGATGGGTTTTAAAAAATCGGTTGCTTTCTCTAGGTTACCAATTATTTGTAAATTTTTCGATTGTGGATATTATATATTCTCACATTGGATTAGACCTCGCTTACCTAGGAAAGATATATGATGAATAGTTACGAAATTACCTTTAAAGATGAAAAAAACATCAAAAAAACTCACACAGTAGAAGCTCTAACCTTCCCGGAAGCAGCTTTTTTTGCTTATGGAATAAGGGCAAAGTCTAATTTCTCTTATGAGATAATCAGCATCGGTAAGATAAATTGAAGTGGGAAGCAAAAGAGTTACCTGATGGTCGATGGGGTATATTCTTGTGCAAGAAATACTGGAAATTTAAAGACAAGCCAGTTATGTACTCCGCTGCAGTTAATAAAGAAACCGCGCAAAAGAGGGTAGAGAGAATGAACAACCCCGATGGCTTTAGCAATGATGAAAAGTGTTATACGGTAGCTATGGCTAGAGCTGATAAGAAGAAAGAAAGAGAAAAAGCTAAGAAAGAAAAGCTGGAAGCATCCAAAAATAAGGCTAAAAACAAATGAAGTTTAATGCTGGAGACTTAGTTAAGATCACGCGGCCAATTTCGTTAAAAAGTATGAAACTAGTTGGGATAGTTATATCAAAGGAAGGTAATTTTCACGACGTCTGGATTCCAGATATTTCCAGAAGCATTGCCTTTGAAAATCTTCAGTTGGAGAAAATTAATGAACGAAATATACAAAGTTGGTGATTTAGTAGAGATAAAAGCTCTACCGGGAATATCTATGGCAACTCTTTTTGACGGTAAAGTAGGAGTAATAGCTAGAAGACCGAGCGACGGAGACATTAGTTTTGAAGTCTACGTTGATGATAGAACTCTTTGGCTGATTCCTGGTGAGATGATCCTTATAGAGAGTAAGGAGTAGCTGCAAATTTTTATCAATTTCCTAGAGTTAGTAGGGAAAGCTACGATTTTAGCTTTTTTTATTCTTTTGTTTGCAATTTTTTATAAAAAAAGAGATTAAAATCATGCAATTAGCTCTTAGCTGTGGTATAATAGTACTATAAGGAAGGAAAGGAGGCCGCATGGCTGACAAAGGAACAACTACTGATATCGCTCCGGTTAACCACGCCGACGAATTCGCAGCCAAGAACTTTGACCTTGACAAGTTTCTTGTCAAATTACAGCTAGAAGAGCCTTTCTTCTGTAAAGTTCTTCGTAAAGTTACTAAGGTACGTACTGATTTGATCCCTACAGCCGGTGTACTTGCGAAAGATGGCGACATCAAAATGTGGTGGAATCCTAAATTTCTTGCTGGGCTTACTCCTAGGCAAGTTATCGGGCTTCTCAAACATGAATGTTACCACCTCGTTTTTGAGCATACTACAACACGTCGGTTTGATCCTCATGTGGTCTGGAATTATGCTGCTGATCTTGCGATTAACTCTCTTATTCCTGAGATTGAGCTACCAGAAGGAGGTTTGATTCCAGGCAAAGCTTTCAAAGAGTTAACCGCTGAAGAGCTTGCAAAGATGACTCCCGCGCAAGTCAATCGATTTAATGTTCTTTCTGCCAAGATTGCATCTCTTCCAAAAGGTAAAGCTAGCGAATGGTATTTCGCTCGGCTCTTGGAAGATGAAGAAACCAAAGATGCTTTGACCAAGCCAGTCGAGGGTGACGAGGTAGGTGAAGGAGATGGTGGTATGGGGTCGGGTCTTCCTGGGAGTATGGATGATCATGATGGCTGGGGAGAAATGACAGATGAAGAACGAGAAATTGCTAGAGGAAAGATTCGACAAGCTGTGGAGGAGGCCGTCAAAGAATGTGACAAAAAAGGCGGTTGGGGTTCGGTATCCTCTGAGGCTCGCGGCAAGATTCGTGAAGCTATCAGTCGCGAGATTCCTTGGGAAATGATTCTCAAGCAATTCGTTGGCATGACTCGTCGCTCTAACCGAACTACTTCTCGTATGCGTCTCAACAAAAAGTATCCTGGAATACACAGTGGCCATAAGAGGGGATACACCTCTTCCATTGCAGTTTACATTGACCAAAGCGGTTCAGTCTCTAACGATGAACTCAGCCTTCTTTTCGGTGAACTTCGAAACCTAGCCAAGAACACCGAGTTTGTTACTTACCACTTCGATACCGAGGTAGACGAGAGCAGTGAAACCGTCTGGCGTTCGGGTAAGACTCCTGAGACTCATCGCACGCGTTGTGGCGGTACTTGCTTCAAAGCTCCTACAATTCACGCTAACAAGAACAAGCATCGTTTTGATGGATACCTTATCCTGACTGATGGGTACGCTCCTGATCCTGGCCATACAAGACTCAAGCGCGGTTGGGTTGTTACCACTGACGGCGCTATTGCTGACTTCATGAGCAACGAAGTCAAAGTCAAAATGAAAGAAAGAGTTGCTGCATGACACTCGACTTGTTCGCGATACTCGTCAATGCAGTAAGCAAAGCTATTGAATTCTCGGATGATGCTCAATACGTTTTGTCAGTTATTTTCATAGGAGTAATTCTCGGAGTTGGAACTTGGTGGGCTCTAATGATCTTATCCGCTAGTTTCTTTAAAAAAATGTCATTAAAAAAATAATTTTTCTCACTAAATTCATGCAAACGCGCTACAGATGTAGTATAATATTAATATAAGGAAATGGGGAAGGTCCCTAACAACAGCAAGGAGAAAGCATGAAGCTCTCAATGTACAAAGAATTACTCGCCACGAACCCAAAACTTGCTATGCTCTTTGACTTGAGCGAACGCTATCCTCGCGGTCCAAAAGCTAATCTCCGTGGTCATCACTACGAGGGCTCGCACGGTGGTTACTACCAACGACACGAAACGCAGCTCAACGGAAATGCTATTCGTGGAGATAAGAAGACTGCCGGCGTTTACGAAACCTGTACGGTTGAAAAGCACGGATTCTGCGCAGTTGCTTACGGTTACGGTGTCCTGAAGCTCCACGCATGGTTTCAAAAGAACCTCATCCGTGAAGGGTACGATTTCAAGAATGCAGTCGAGCGTTTAGTGGACACAACCTATAGAGCGGAACGCTCAGAAGCAGAGCAATGGATAGTTAATCAATTCATGGGCTACTCTAAGCAAGCTACCCGTACTCGTCGCGCTAACAGGATCAACTTACGCATTCGTCAGCTCAAGCGCTGGGTAGAAGAGAATGTCACGACTGCTTACTACAAAATTAGTTTGAGTTATCGCGATGGAGATCTTTACGTACATGCTGATAGCGAAGCTGCAGCCCAGAGTCAATACGAGCTTTTTCTCAAGCCAGCAATTGCTACAGTGGAAAGAGCTGAATGTGCTCCAAGGTATCGTAGTGATCGTGAGTTTGGCAACCACGGTGTTCGATATTCTCGTCACGCCCTCGAAGGCCCAGTCGGCTTAATGCAAATGAACAAAGGCTATAGCGAGAAAGCTTCTGAAAAGATCGCTGAGGCTAAGAAAAATATTGCAAAGCTTGAAGAGGAAATTGCTGCTCTTGAAATGGCTCAGCAGATGGTAGAGTCTTACAGCGCTAACATGACTTGTAGCTACGATTACGAATCTTAAAAAATGTATTCGTAAATCATGCAAATCCTCTGCAGATATAGTATAATATTAATATAAAGAAACAACAGAGGAGGTCTTAAATGACCAAAAAGATCAAAGTTGGAGATAGAGTTTACTACCGAGCACCACGTATTGCAGATCGCAAGAAAGGTTCCAAGCCAGAGTTTACGGTAGTAGAACTTTATGACGGCGGTCGAATGGCTAAAGTTCAGCATGATAAAGGATACATCTTCAGCGGTTATATTGTAGATCGAATGACCAAGTACGAAGGGTAATCAAATGAAGCTTACAAAAGAAGATATCCAGCGAAAAGAGTCCGCACTCAAAACTGTCCTGGAAACAATGAGTGTTCCAGAGATGCGAAGGGACACTTCGCGTTTTGCCAACATTCGCTGGCTGGGCAGAAACCTAAAGATCAACAACCGAAACCATCCGATGCTTGAGACCGCGGTGGAGATGGTTGAGTTTCTTATGAGGGATCGATAATGTTTGAAGTACAACATTTAGATGATGCATGGGAACTTGGAGTCTTGAAAGCTCGCGGGTTTTTTGATAGTCCTAATGGTTCTAAGTCAGCTAAAGAGCTGGGTGTCCCTGATAGCCTTGTTGAGTTCTTCAACGCAGGCCTAAAAGACCATCAAGCGCTTGAAGATGATAGGGTCAACATTTTTGCAGCTCAGTGGGGAGTTAACTAATGAAAAGTTTGGCAATAAGCGCTGCTTTATTTTTATCAACAGCATGCGCAGACCTAGGAGCGACTGATACTACACCGTACTGTGACACATCACACCTCGATTATTACGTTACAGTTACTTATTGTCTAGGTGAGCTTTCCAGCGTAGATGTTATGTGTGATCCAACTGGTGGCATTTCACGAGATGATTGTGTCCAATCAGAAGAGTTAAGTTTCAGTAAGACGTGTGATATTATCGATAAGTGTTGGGAGATTTAAAGTGGAAGTCGGTGATATGATTGAGACTGACACTGGTCACTCTGGATTGATCCTAGATAGAGAGATGCTTTATCCAGGTCACCCTTGTTCTCCAGTCCGTAATTACATCGTTATGTGGAATGACAAAGCCCCACGGTACGCTCAGCTGATTTCAGGTGATAAGAAGATTACAAAACTTAGTTCGTTTTCCGTGAAGAGGAAAATCAAATGATTATTACTAGAAAGTCTCCAGTGACTGGAAAAATGAACCGTCGCGACATCGATGTGACTGCTGGACAATATGCTGCTTGGGAGAATGGAGAGTTGATTCAAGATGTTATGCCCAACATCCCTGTAGATGACAGGGAATTTATTGTTTCAGGTTGTACTCCAGAAGATTTTGAATTTTTGTTTCCTGAGGAAGACTAATGAAGGTCGGCAATTTAGTTAGGCTGAATAGAGAGAAAAATCTTTATTCTGTGAGTGAGTGGAATTCGGTAGGGGTTATTATAGAAGCGCTTACTGGCGGAAGCCACAGAAAGCACAACAGCTATCTCGTCATGTGGCCTGAAGCTTTGAGTAACAGTAAAAATATTCCGCATAAAGAGGAGTGGTACGCTGCTCCGTCAATAGAAAAAGTAGGAGATTAAGATATATGTTTTTAGGAATGCCAGAAAATGCAAGCGTAGAGTATCAGCCAGACATCTACCCTGGAGATCTGTTGACGCTAAAGAGGGGTATGATGCTTATCGAGCCTAACGGTCCAGTTCAAGTTCTAGAAGCCGACAACGACAAAGGCATCTACGAAATAAGATATATGTCAAGCAACTACATCATTGGCTGTGGCCGGATGGACATCGAAGGACATTGGGATTGAAATCATATGCAGTACTCTTTCTTATCTTTCTGTTGGGCTGTGGATCTGAGGATTTCGCTGATGGAGAGCTAATCCCTTTCTTGTCTAAGAATATTAAAGTTTTACGAAAATAGTGCAAACTGCCCCTGGCTTATGGTATAATAGACCTATAAGGAACAAGGAGATAAGAATGACTGAATTTGAAAAACTTCTAAATAAGCGAAATGAGCGTGAAGCACGTGAGCGTGAAAAAGCCGAAGAGGCCAAGGACCTCAAAGAACACGATGCCACAGCTACCATGAATCACCCAGGAGCGCGCGAGTGTTTCCTTGAATTTGTAGAGGGCGATTATACCGGGCATTACTTTGGTGTGCATACCGGTTCGATGGGTTACGTCGAGAGGCAAGCAAACCCAACCACTGGTCTAGACAACAATGGTGCTATAAACATCATGGACTCAATTGTTGTGCGTTGTATAGTCACGAACAGTCCTGTTAAATACTTTTTTCCGAAGGGCTGTCACGTGAGTGTAAAATCCGGTGACCGCGTTGATGGCTACGACGGAAAGTACGTCGCCGGCGACGAGGTAATTTGTGAAATTGTAGCACCTGGCTACTATCCGACTTTCGATCTGCCAGACTAGGGGGAAAAGAAAACATTGGGACTTTATATATTACTTTTTGCTGTTCTTTTATTCGCCGGCTGTGGATGTGAAGAATCTTTTGATGATGAGGAAGAACCAGGTTGCCATCCTTCTGATATCGGCTATCTTCATACAGCATCTCATTGTGGGGAGTTTGTTCCTGAGAATGTAACAAGCATATTCATCATTTGCAACCCTCTCAAAGCTAACGATAGAGAAGGTTGCTGTCAAGAAGATACAATGAGAGAATTGGAAGACAACTGTTTCTTAACAAATGTCTGTATGGACCCATGGGATTATGAATAGGAGGATATAATGGTAGAAGGTTTAATCATAACTACGGTATTTTTTGGAACATGCTACCTTCTTGGCTACATGTTTTATGGGGGTTGATATGGAGATCGGTGACTTGATCAGGACAAAGGGCCAAGGAAAATACTCAGGTCGAATGGGTTTAGTTTCTGAAATCGCTTATGGGCTTCCTAACTGTATCAAGGTTTTTTGGCTAGATACAAAAGGCTTCGCTCCCGCTATTGCATCGAATGTAGAGGTTTTAAAATGAAGGTTGGAGACGTAGTTTCAGAAGCTTTAGACTTTGGCGCAGATTGGGAAGAAGCGGAGAGATATGATCAAACTCAAAGAGGGGTCATCTTCCAGAAGAGTAAGGGTCTATTCCACATTCTTTGGTTTGACACTCAGGAGTCTTCTTTCCGTACAGACTATTGGGCTCGAAGTAAATCAGTGAGGGTAATAAATGAAGGTCGGTGACGTTGTAGAATATACTTCTGAAAACGTTCCAACAACGTTTCCTATCGGCGTGATTATTGCTGTTGGTTTCGGAAAAGAGTTTACCGATGTTAAACAAAGTCCGGACCTGCATCCAGACATTTGGGTAATAACAAACGGTTTGGTAGAGAGATGGAATGAAAAGTATTCGAGAGTTATCAATGAAAGTCGGTAGTATCGTTCGTGTAAAGTCAATATCTGGACATCCCCTTGGGATCATTGTCGAGATTGACAGAAGCTGCGGGTGGCCACGGGTTCTAATCGAATCAGGTAAACTAGTCTTATGGCCGATGGAACAAATGGAAGCTATCAATGAAAGTCGGTGATTTAGTACAGTTGATACCTTGGCCCGTAGATGGTGATCGTTCGCCGTGGGGCTTGGGAATGGTCACTAAACTAGATAAAGCTAGCTGCGTAGAAGTGCGTTGGCTAAATCTTGACGTTGTTAGTAAACTAGATAAAGAATATCTGGAGTTAGTCGTTGAAACCCGGTGATTTAGTTAGGTGGAAACCACCTTTTGATACTTGCAACTGGTCTGGAGAAGAGGTTGGGGTTGTGGTTTCAATTCACCATTGGAAAGACGAAAATGACAGGAACGATAATGTTGGAACTGACATTATAATACTATGGCCTGATGGAACTGTAAGAGATTTTTTTGAAGATGAGTTGGAGTTAGTCGTTGAAGCCGGGTGACATTATAAGATACAGGATCTTTCCTCATGAAGAACTTCACTTCTCTGGTATGACCGGTCTTGTCCTTAGTAAACCACATGTCAAAGAAGATCAATACGGAGAGTTGGTTACTATTGATGTCATGTGGTCTGAAGAGCGTTCTTCAAGTTGGGGAGGACTAAACATTACGTGGGAATACGTCGATGAGGTGGAGGTATTAGGCGATGATTACTGATCCATTTATTGGTATCCTATTCGCAGCTGCTCTTGGTTCGATCATCGGTTTAGAGAGAGAACTACATGGTCAGCCAGCGGGTCTAAGAACGCACATGATTCTAGCAGTTGGAGCTGCAGTTGCTGCGATTATCTCAATTTCATATTCTCAATTCCTATCTAATCCAGACCTGCCGTCAGATCCAGGTCGTATCGTTGCGCAAGTCGTTAGCGGCGTCGGTTTTCTTGGAGCTGGCGCGATAATGAAAGCTGGAGTAACAGTCAAGGGATTAACCACAGCCAGTTCTCTTTGGACGACTGCTATAATTGGAATCGCGTGCGGTAGTAAATACTACGATCTAGCATGCTTTACTACTATAGTCGTTATTCTAATCTTGTCTCTAATCAGTTATCTTGAGAATCTCTTGATGACGCAATACAGGACTCACACACTTAAAGTAACACTATCAGACAGACCTGGAATCGTCAACGAAATAAAAGAGACATTGTTGATGTATAAAGTCAAGGTAGAATCTTTAAACGCGCGCATGCCAAACAAGAAAACGCTGAAGCTCGAGCTAATCGTGAGAAAACCAAAAGACTTAGCGATGGATAAACTAATCAACATCCTGAACTCGATAGACGAAGCTCAAGAAATGGAGATCGAATGAATAGCGAACACATGTTTATCAAATCTTTTAAAAGGTGCGACTACGGAAAGATTTCTCCTGTCCTCTACTGTAACAACGTAGCTATCATTGGCGAAAATGTTGTCGATAATAGAAAGCAAACAATAGACAGAGGCAGCAAGCAGCAGACAGAAATTAAGTTTACTAGTAAACGCAGTAGTCATTTCTGGGATCGGGCTAAGCTACCAGACAGGTGGATCTCTGCCTTAGACACAATATCTACTATGCGGCATGGGATCAGGTTTAGAAGCGATGTAAAAAAAGGAAAGCGCTGGGAAAAGAGAGTCGTTTATCTTTGGCATAACTTCGTCGTTGTTTCGCGCGTCCACCCAAAGCATTTAGTGACTTGTTACAAGATAGACCCGATTAAGAAGTCACACTTTGAGTTGCACATGTCTTTAATTAAAGAAGAAAGAAACACCTCAAGAAGCTGTAAAATCGCGATGTGAGGGTTATAATATATCTATAAGGTGATGGTACTTCGAGCGAAGCAAACTATAATTCGCTGCATGGTCTTTAACGACTAATGAAAGGAGATATCATGAAGCATCTTAATGAGGGTCGACTCGTTCGGCATTGCATGAAAGAGTACGGTTGGGCTGAAGCGAAAGCATCGCAGGCAGTAAATCGTTACGAGAAACTATTCAAGCTCTTTGGCAAGGGATCGTCTATTGTTCCAACGAAAGAGATTGACGATGTCTGGCATCTACACATGCTTGATCCAGTTTCGTATTACCAGTCCTGTATGTCTTATCACAACAAGATAATCGGACACAATCCAGCGTTAGAAAATTCGCAAGAAGAAAAGAACAAACTACAATCGATGTTCTTAACGACCGCGAGCTTATGGAAGAAAGAGTACGGTGACGAGTACGCTGGATCTGCTGCGGATTGTGATGGACCGGATCATGCGTGTACGGAGTGCTCGATGGGAGACTGTCACTGGGGCATCGAAGCCATGAGCGCATAAACATCGACAAAACTCGGGCGCAACAAACAGTAGAAACAACTAATAATAAAATAGTCTAAGTAACTACTACAGAGACAGGGACTCACGACTCTCACGATTCTACTACTGCTATAACTACTACAATAGTAAGAGTATCAGTCCCTGTCTCAGCCCCGGTCCCGTTTTTTATAACACCCAATAACACACTCTAACACCCAGTTACACCCTTTTTACACCAACTAACACCAACTCATGGATCTGACTCAAGACAAATGGCAATATAGCCACCTGTCACGTGCACGGAGGTGCGGTACTCGTAGTCACCCATGAAGGCTGTTTTTATTCTCAGCGATTGCTGTACCCAGATCACGGCAGCAGCATGTAGGCTCTGGCTTGGCACGCCCTCCGACGCATGTAAACAAAAAAGTGCAACATATGTAAAAAAAATTGTGTCATATGCACAAAAAAAGACCAATAATGTTAGGTACTTATAGTGTTTTGGCTATTGTACAGGAAAAAAGACGTCTGAAAATAAAAAAGAGAATGTACAGGAAAAAGTGCACACAACAAAACTATTTCTCTTGATCACAGGGATTTAGTTTTCCCGCGGCTGGAGTCAAAAAAAATAAAAAAAAGAACTATTTTCATACTTAACTCATGCAAAACGGCTGCAGCTGTGTTATAATAGATCTGTTGGTGGGGATGGTCCACGCCACGCAGAACAGAGACAACAAGGAGTCCTAAATGGAAATCTCAACTTTTAAGACAGTCGCCAAGAACCTACCACCCCACATCGCTGTTCTCATGCGTGGACCTACCGGAATCGGTAAATCGCAAGTTACGCGCTCCATCGCTGACGAGCTGAACTTACCTTTCATCGATGTCCGGGGTAGCACGATGCAGGAGGGTGACGTCATTGGTTATCCTGACCTGGAAGCAATGAAGCGAGATGGTGTCTCCACTTTCTGTCTGCCGAGCTGGTTCATTCGCGCTACTAAGGAACCTTGCGTCCTCATGCTAGACGAGCTTAATCGTTCTATGCCAGGAGTCATGCAAGGTTTCTTCCAAATTGTTCTTGACCGAGAGCTTGGCAACGACAGCAAGGGTAACCCAATCTGTCTTCATCCAGAGACTCGGGTCTTCGCGGCAGTAAATGTCGGTAACGAGTACGACGTCAATGATATGGACCCTGCATTGTTACGACGATTCTGGGTTGCTGACCTGGAACCTGATGTTAACGGTTGGATGGACTGGGCGCGAGATGCTGGTTTGGACAGCGTCCTCATCGAGTTTGTTGGTCAGAATCCAGAACACTGGCGAGTAAATGCTGCCGAAGCTGAGCCTGGTTCAGTCTGTCCGAATCCCGCATCTTGGCATCGACTGGCTGAGACTCTCGATCACTGTGATTGGAGTCCACGCAAGATCGCCGGCAACAGCCTGCCATCCGGATTTTATCCTATGCTAACCGGGTTCATCGGTACTGAAGCTTCTATAGCTTTTGCAGACTTTATCAAGAACTACGAGAAGAATATCACAGCTGAGGATATCATTAATGGCAAAGTAGTTGCTGATGATTTAGAAGGTGCTCCGACTAGCCACATCACTAACGTAATCGACAAGCTTGAACACCACTGCAAAGATAACAAGTGGAGTCAAAAGCAGTGTAAAGCGGTAGCTGAATTTGCTAGATGTCTTGGTGGCGAGCTTCTCTTACAGACTTTCACAGCTGTTCAGAAGAGTAACAACCTAGACAACCTCGTTAAGATCAATAAGATTATCGGACGAGAAGTTGTGGAAATTGTTAATGCTGCACGTTCAGTCACCAAGTAAGGAGTTCGCAATGAATAAAAATATTAATGTTATTAATACCTTAGCACATACTTTGAGTATCTCTGATTTAACAGAAGCAATTCAGATCTTGGTCTCAGCCCGTAAAGAGAGACAAGAAGGTAACCTATTAGTTATGAAGAGCGTCCTTGCTCCAGGTGACACGGTTGAGTTCTACGTCGGACGTCGTGGTCAGTATGTTCGCGGCACAGTCGAAAAAGCTAAGACTAAGAAAGCATTCGTTATCGAAGAGGGTTCCGGTTTGAGGTGGGATGTTCCCATGGGAATGCTTAAGAAATGCTGAACATCCTAGGATTCAGTATTATTATTAGTATATAAGGAAAAAGAAAAGTGACAGAAAATGAATGAGGTAGGCAAAGTGATCAGCATGTTGAGGTATGCCGCTGATCAATTGGTTGAAGCGCAAGGGCAGCTTCAGTCAGGAAGAAACGATGGTTGGGTTCGTGAATACTACCGAGAAACAATAGTCAGGTTACAGGAAGACCTGTGTATCCAGCTCGGCAAGATCCCGTTGGGGAGCGGCGATAAGCTAGAGCAATTAAACATGTTCGGTACGGAAAACGACTAACCATCTGACCCGGAGGGCGCCAAGTATTATTGGGAGTAACATTACATAAGGGAGGTTGGCGCCCTCCTAAGGTCTTAAAAAAAGTAATAAAAAATAAAATAAACCCCGCTCTTTCATGCAAAAGGTTCCAGAATGTAGTATAATAGTACTATAAAGAAAAGGAACTAATCATGACTAACACAAACAAACTTCACATTCACAAATGGAACACCTTCCTCTCTGTCATCTTTGAGGACGTAGCCCTTCGAGTCGGAGACCAAGTCACTTGCGATACACGCGGGAGTGGTATCGTTAAGCAAGTCTTCTATGCAGGGAAAGGTGAGACTTGCCTCATCGAATTCAATCAAGGTCTTAGCCTCCATAACCGGACTGACCTCGAGTTGGAAGAAAACGGCTGGGTAGCTAAGTCAATGTTTCACGGCAGTAACAAACGCATCAGCCACGACAAGGGATTGAGGGAACTCATGGCATCAGCACGTAGGGGATAAAAAATAATATCTAATATCATGCAAATGTTCAGAGAGTGTGGTATAATAATACTATAAGGAACAAGGAATAAAGAATAAAGGAGTACAGAATGTACAAAACAAATAAAAGAAATTTCGATATCACTATGAAACAAGCCGGCCGCTCTAAGTGGTTCGTTGCGGTTCACGTCAAGGAG
>MDTC01065463.1_pt1 | contig 26708 bp, 21 predicted proteins | sample 811181 | NCBI WGS metagenome assembly MDTC01 (sample SAMN05326644, study PRJNA326480) | marine metagenome | isolation source: seawater | place: Pacific Ocean: North | collected 2011
ACTTGACGTAGCCGTCGATGAGAGCAAACAGGGTATAATCTCGACCAACGCCGACATTACTTCCTGGCTTTACACGAGTCCCGCACTGGCGAACGAGAATGTTCCCTGCACGGACTTTTTGCCCGTCAAATCGCTTTACGCCGCGTCGCTGGGCGTTACTGTCACGCCCGTTACGGGTACTACCCTGGCCTTTTTTATGTGCCATCTCGATTACTCCTACCGATAGTGTGCGCTATGATGCGCGAATGTCGGTGATCCTAAGGCCCGTATAATATTGACGGTGTCCTTGCTTTTTGTGATAGCCCTTACGGCGCTTCTTTTTGAAAACGATGATCTTTTTGGCTCGGCCTTGCTCAACGATCTCAGCGCTGACTGCCGCACCGGCCACACTTGGTGTCCCGATTTGAATGCCTTCGCCACCGCCCACGAGCAGGACATTGTCCAGCTCAACAGTCTCACCGACGTCGCCGTCTAGCTTTTCGACGCGTAAGGTTTGTCCGGGACTCACGCGGTATTGCTTACCGCCAGTTTTGATTATTGCGTACATCTTATCTGTCCATCTGGCCGACTAGAGCTTTCGCTCCGCCAGTCTGCATACGTCCAATTTCCTAGAACTGTGAACACAAAACGCTCACAGGGGCGCGAACTTTAGGTTGAGTTGATAAAAATGTCAACCTTGATCCATACGAATCTTAAAAAGCCGCTGTCTCTAACCGTTTTTTGCTCACTTGAGTTGAGCCAGTAAACCTGTTTCATAGGGTTTTCCGACCACACCGTACTCTGTAATGATCGCCGTAATGAGCTCATTGGGCGTCACATCGAAGGCCGGATTTAGCACGGCGACACCGTCGGGTACAAGCATATACTGTCCAACGTGGGTCACTTCCCGACTGGAACGCTGCTCGATCTCGATGAACGATCCATCGCTTGTACCTAAATCGACCGTCGAGGTCGGTGCCACGACATAGAAGGGAATCTCGTGCATTCGACAGAGGACAGCCAAGCCATAGGTGCCAATTTTATTGGCCACATCACCATTGGCAGTAATGCGATCGGCACCCACGATCACCGCGTCCACCTGACGGCGCTTCATTAAATCTGCCGCCATACTGTCTGTGATGACAGAGACAGGAATTTGATCGCGATCTAACTCCCAAGCCGTCAGTCTTGACCCTTGTAGAAATGGTCTTGTTTCATCTGCGAAGACATGAGTCAGTTTTCCTCGGTTCGACAACTCACGAATGACTGCGAGAGCTGTCCCCGTGCCACCGGTCGCGAGCGCGCCCGTGTTGCAATGAGTCAGTATGCGGACAGACGAATCGAATAAATCGGCCCCGTATCGACCCATAGCGTCACACATCTCCCGATCTTCCTGATGTATGGCCTCGGCTTCGGACTCAACGCGCTCGATCAGGCTGGGCAAAGACACCTGTTTGTTCAGATCAATCAATCGTTTAAGCCGATCAAGCGCCCAAAATAAGTTAACGGCTGTTGGTCGGGTTTCGGCGAGTCGGGAAAACAGCGTGTCGATGTCATTATAATCGGCAGTCTGCTGCTTGACCATCAACTCTCGCAATCCAAGAACAAGTCCATAAGCAGCAACAATGCCGATTGCTGGTGCCCCCCTGACCACCATATCTTCGATGGCTTGGGCGACCTCCGAATGCGTCGAACAGGACACGTAAGCCTCCCTTGACGGCAGCCGCCTCTGGTCCAGCAGCCGAAGTGTTGTTTTGGTCCACTCAATGGTTTTAAAGGTCTCTCTCGTCATCAGCTATCTCCCGCATACACGCCCATTGGCTATAATGCTTGCACTGATACCAAAGGGCTGTTCACAATCATAGGCGCAATCTTAACGGGGAGACTCACTTCACCTTTTGTACAGGCCGATGCGAATTGGCTCTGCAAAAGCCAGCCGCTTGGTGAAGTCGTGCGTCTAGCGAACAGGCTTTCGCATGATGGAGACTGCCGTGACGTGGAGAGCCCCACCGACAATGGGTCCATTTAGGGTTGAACCGACATACTGTTCACGCAACGGAACCAAGAGCTCAACCAGGTCTGCGGTGAGACAGAGGCTTGCTTCGTATTTGGAATCCGGTCGTTGGGAAAAGGTTCGATTGCTTTTCATACATTGTCCATCGGTTTCGGCGGTGCCTTATAGGTGATTTTCGTCTAGCTTACGAGACTTAAATTCACGAAACCAAAAAAGACAGCGAATGGATTCCCAGCGAGGACTTTTTATGGTTTCAAGCGGTCCAGTCGGAACCTGATTTTTCGGGTATTGCGATCGTTTGGATGACGACTGAGGTACCGTTCATAAACCTGGATGGCTTGACTTGTGCGCCCCATTTTCTCATAGGCAACACCAAGACCAAACGTGCCGTCACGATGATTTGGACTCACACTCAACGCCTTTTTGAATTGTCGGACAGCACGTCCATATGATTGCAAATTAATCTCACACCAACCCAGCTGAACAAAAGGTGATGGGCGATTTGAATTCGCTTTAGCTGCTGCTTCGAATTTCGCGCGTGCTTGCCGTATCCGGCCGTTTTCCAAGAGTCTAGCCCCCTGTTTCATCAACGCAGTGTAGGATTCACCGCTGATTTCTGATGCCGATTTCGCCGGGCTCGTTTTGACAGGTTTTGATCTCGGCGTATCTGACGCCTTGACTATTGTTGAGCTCGATTGAACTGATTTCTTTGGCTTGGCCTCAAGAGAGTTCATCGTCTTTTTGCGTCTATCCGGGGTATCTTTCCTTAATTTTTCCGATGCCACGGCCGACGGTTTTGAATCAACCAAAGGTTCGGCAAACTGGGTTGCGTTGCTCTTCCGTTCGGAACCTGTCTTGTTACTCGTCGAGGATGCGAGACCCTGTTTGGTCTTAGATGCCTGTTTCTGATTGGGGCGGAGTTCCTTAATTTGACGCCGAAAATGAGCTCTGAGCATGCCTGACGGGGCCGACAAAAGAATCTCTTCAGCCAAGTCATGTCGCTTTGCTGCGAGAGCCGCGTCCACACGCAAGCCCCAATAGGTCGGCAGCATAACAATGTCGGAAGACAACCGATTTAAGCCCATCACTCGTCCCGATGCATCTATTTCAGCTGCCGGCAGATCAAGCAATGCGCGCTCACCCGCTCTTAGTACGCCGGCTAGACTCGGCTCTGTTGTTTGAGGCACGCTGCGATTGTTCAAGGCCGTATTTGCTGCGTCCGAACGACCCGCAAGACGATGCAATCTTGCTCGTAGTCCTGGGGCCAATGGGTGCGTATTTGCGCTCGGGCTCAAAGCGTTCAACCATTCTTCGGCTTGCGTCAACTCTGCCGCGATAGATTGCTTCTGCAGGGCTGCGTTTTGTGCACGATCCAAACTGATCTGCGCCAAAAGCAACTTGGCATTGTCAACCGTCGACTGGGCGATTTTGGACGACCCATCAGGAATCGTAAGGCTTTTGAGGAGGGTTTGTGCTCGTTTTCGGCCTTCATCCGTGTCCTGCTGAATCGCTTGGGCAGCAAAAATTAAGGCGTTGACATTCGATAGGCTGGCTTGACTTCCCAGGCTCGCTAGAGCAACGGATGACGCGTTCGGTCGTCGCTCGGTCTGCCAGAGATAAACGAGGACGATGTTCACGCACAGGCTAATTATGAGCACCCAAGATAGACCCGCTTTTCCTTTTGGGGCTGGCGCCGTTGGTGGCGTTGGCTTTTCATCGGTAAAATCGAGAGGTTCATCCACGGAAGCAGGTATCGTTACCGTCGGGATCTCCCCTGTCGTCAAGTGCTTAACGGCGTCTGCAATAGAGGAGATTGTCTCCGGCGGGGCCTCGACCACCGATACGGTTTCCAACTCATCATCCAACCCCGATGAGTGTGGGCTCGATTGTTTTGGTCCGACGGGCGGGAAATCTTCGGTATCTCCTGGCTCAAGGGGTCCCAGTTCGGCCGCGGACAGGCCACCCGTTTCCGGTACAGGTCCTACCGGTTGCGTCTGCGCCTCGTCACCCGGCGCAATACTCGGCGGAATCATCCCCGCAGTTGTACCCGTGGGCCCGATAGGCGGTAATGGTGGTGGCTTCTTTCGATTAGGTCGAAATGTGCCAAGGGGTGGTGACAGAGGCGCGTCCAAAGGCTTGATTGCAGACTTTGGTTTGAACGCATCTTCTGGTGCCGTCGCAAAATCTGGATAGCCGATTGACTCATCGGATATCGAATCAGGGTCGGGTGCATCGATGGTACTCTCAGGCACTTTAAATGCAGGTCTCTTGGGCTGAGTATCATAGATGCCCGCAGTGTCATGACCTGGTAATTCAACACCCGTCATTAAATGGCCACACTGGGTACACTTTATGGTTATCGGTCCTGGGTTTTCGGCTGCAGCCGATGCATCAAGACTCGCGCCGCATGATTCGCAGATCACGATCATTGCTTTTTCTCCGTACTCACCAATCGTCGATACGTCTCAAGCGCCCGTTTGGCTTCACTTGGACGGTTAGTTCGAGCCAGGGCGATTGCTAAATTCTTGTAAACAATTGGATTCTTCGAGCGCTTGGCCAAACCTTCAAGAATTTTTGCAGCCGTCGTGTAGCTACCCGCTTCGATAGCCGTGTTTGCGCGCTCAATTTGCTTCGATTCAAATTTGGCGACAACCGCTAAGGGTTGCCCATGTGTTGAATTATGCTTATGACCGGTGAAGGTCTCCACACTCGCAAGGGCAACACCAATGCAAACCAGGAGTATGGTCGCAGCAAAACCAAATCCGAGGCTTTTGTCCCCCTTGGCATCTGGTCGGGCTATTAAGGATACCTGAGATGATGTTTTGCGTTGCGTATCCCTATGCCCCAGAACACCCGCGTGCCGATGACTTGCACTTTGCAAGTCGAGCTGTAGCGAACCCGTAGGCGCACTGTCGTCATAGACAGCCGCCTCAAGGGCTGAATTCATGGATGCAGCCACACTCATATCTTCGAGCAAGTCCGACATCGACCCTTGAATGTGCGATGAGTCTGTCAACAATACCGTGAACTCGGAATAGCTATCGATAGACCGAAATGGGGCTAAGCCACGAGCGACCTCGAGCCGGTTTGGATCGTCAGCAGTCTGGATGTAATGAGCGGCCTCCTCGACGGATGCCACCTCATAAATCACGCCTCTGGGTGTTCGAATCCGCCACTGAGCCTCACGGTCAGAGTCGGCTGACACATGGCTTTTGCTATCGAGAATTGCTGAAATATCGATATCATCTGCATCTGTGGGTAGCGGACCCAATCTCGCACCGAGTTCCAAACCCAATGTCTCGGCTTGACTATTGACAGGCGCACCGCTCAAAATCTCATTCCCAGCGAAGGGCGTATCGGCGAGTTGTGGTTCCGCGGACTCTAAATCAAATGGACGACCACAGACAGCACAGATCCCCGACGCATCAGCCTGTTGGCTCGAAATGAGTGCGCCGCAATGTTTGCATCGTGTGCTCAATTTGATTCCATACCTCGTGTCAGCTCTCAGTTATGTTGAAGCTGAGTCATCGATGACTGGTTTGGCGATCCCCCTGTCGCTTGACGCAAGAGTAAACCGGTCAGGGTCCCTAATGGTAGATATAGACACGACAGTCAACCGTCATAGACGGAAACAAAGTCAGATACGACCTTCATGGGCTCCATTCCGTCAAATTGTACATTCAGAATAAGACGGACACCATGAGTGACGTTGAGTATGGTCCCCGCACCAAATTGCGCATGCCAAACCCTAGAGCCGCGGTTGAATTGACTGAGTTGTTCTTGGCCCGAATCTGTATCCCAAGTCGCTCCAGCCGCCAGCTTGGCACGCTGTACCGGCCGCTCGGATCGCGCGTATTGCACTCGCGCGGATGCATTTAAAACATCGCTCGGCAATTCGGCCAGAAAGCGACTCGCCGGATTGTACTGCGTATCTTGAAATCCATGGCGACGCCTTGCTCTCGTCAAGATAAGCTGGTCTTTCGCGCGGGTAATGGCGACGTAGCACAGACGGCGTTCCTCTTCGACATCACCCGCCTGAATAGACCGGTTATGAGGAAAAACACCCTCTTCCATGCCAATGACGAAAACCACTGGGAATTCCAGTCCCTTGGCCGCATGGACCGTCATTAAAGACACTTCACCAGACTCATCTGATTGAGCGTCTCCATCGCTGACTAATTTGACTTGTTCTAGATAGGTCTCCAAATGGGCATCTGGATCTTGCTGGCTCCACGACTCGATGTCGGTTACCAAGCGCGCGATATTCTGCTGGCGCTGGTATTCATCTTCGTCTCGGTCGTCCAGGGAAACATCTTTATACAAGCCCACTTCCCCAAGAAGTGCTTTGATAGACTGGGCGGCTTCGGTGCCAACTAACGTATCATCCCGATGGCGATTAACGGCCTCATAGAAGTGAGCGAGACCGGTCTTCGCTCTACCCTTGAGTGTGCCCTGAGACAAGACGGTGTCAACGGAGGACCAGAGAGAGAGAGCACCTTCCTGTGCAACGCCGTCGATCTTTTTGATAGAAACCTTGCCGACACCTCGAGCCGGCGCCGCGATCGAGCGTCTAAAAGCCACTTCATCATCGGGATTGACCAACATGCGTACGTAGGCCAGCGCGTCTTTAACTTCGGCGCGGTCAAAAAATGCCCGGCCCCGGACCACTCGATATGGAATAGACAATGCACGTAGACACGTCTCTAGGTCGAGAGAAAGGTGATTGGCCCTCATTAAAACAGCAATATCCGAAGGGCTCAGGTCTTGTTCTTGACACAATTTGGAAATACGAGCGGCGACGAAGTTGGCTTCTGCACGACCGCTATCGGCGACCTCTAATTGAATTAGGGCTTGTCCGTCTCGCTCGGTCCAAAGCGACTTTCCCAATCGATTCTGATTGTGTTCGATGACTTTGTTGGCTGCATCCAAGATGTGCCGCTGGCTGCGATAATTCTGCTCAAGACGAACCACACGGGCATCGGTGTACTGGTCTGGAAAATTGAGGATGTTGTCCACCTCGGCGCCCCGCCATCCGTAAATGGACTGGTCATCATCGCCCACCACAAACAAATTTGAGCCTGGGGGCGCCATGAGCTTAAGCCACCGATACTGAGCAATATTGGTATCTTGAAACTCATCGACTAAAACCCATTTCCAAAGCCTCCGGTACATAGTCGCGACTCGAGGAACCTCGGCAAACAGGTCGCCACTTCGAAGAATTAAATCGCCAAAATCGAACGCGTCGGCCCGCTTCAAGCGGGCTTCATACTCATCGCCGACTCGAGCCCAGTCGATGCCGACAAAATCTGCCGGGGGCACGGTATCGGTGACGTTTAGAGCATCGTTTTTTGCCCGAGCAAAGGCACGAACGATCACCTTCAATTGCTGAACTTTGTAGTTGTAGCCAAGGGATTCCGTGACTTGCCTTAAAACAGAGACCTGGTCGTCTTCATCGTAAATGGTGAAGTATCGAGTTCGCCCAAAGTGGGCTGCATGTTGGCGCAAGACGCGGGCACCCAGCGCATGAAAGGTGCTGATCAGCACCGGTGGTTGCTCCACCAAGCCAAGGAGCTCACCAACTCGCTCACGCATTTCCTTAGCCGCTCGATTTGTAAAGGTCAGTGCCAGGATAGACTCGGCTCGCTCACCGTGACCTAATAGCCGTGCTATGCGGGTTGTGACCACTCGGGTTTTGCCGCTGCCCGCGCCAGCCAACAGAAGCAATGACCCACTCTTGTGACAGACGGCCTCACGCTGTACATCATTGAGGGACTCTATGAGAGCTGCTTGGTCGATCAATTGCTTCTCTGCCTGACGTGGTTGGCCCAAATGCCTATGGAATCTGACTACCTGAACATCTGTGCCGTGTCTAGTCTTTCAACACAGTTCGCTCGCCCCACATGCTCGATTTGCCTCATAGCCGAGACGAGAATTTTGTTGAAATAGACACCAGATGGTCAGACCCCATTTACGCTGGACTGGCACCAATGGCTGGCCTACCATGAGAGATGATCACACATAAATACGGACTCAGTTTTGTGAAAATTCAGCTCTAAGTATGCCGATTGGACCGTATCGCTTGCTTGAAGCGTTCCTATGAACGGCCCAAAGAACTAGTCTGCTTTGTAGCTTTCGTCGAGTAGACCCTTTTCCTTGCGGGTCTTGATGAGTTTTTCGGTTCGAACGAATGCCACGAAGCCTAATACGCCAAATCCTATTGCGATAAAATCCATCTCTTTTCCTTAATTTCCTTCTAGTACGGTCTTAATGTACAAGCTTGCAGCTTCGGTATGAACATACTCATTGACTAGTCCGCTTTGTAGCCGTAATCGAGTGGCCCCTTTTCCTTGAGGGCCTTGGTGAGTTTTTCGATCCGAACGAATGCCACGGCGCCAAATCCTATTGCGATAAAATCAATGCCTTTTCCTTGGTATTCGTAAGATGCCGTCTTCGCATATAAGCTTGCCTATTCCACAGTGACGGACTTGGCCAAATTACGAGGCTGGTCTACATCGGTCCCCTTCATATCGGCCACATGATACGCCAAGAGTTGAAGAGGAACAGTGGTCACAAAAGGCTGCAAGAACTGGGCAACGTCAGGCACATACAAGATATCTTCGGCCAAACCGGCAAGCTCACTATCGCCTTCTGTTGCCACGCCGATGACCCGGCCCTGTCGGGCCATGACCTCTTGCATATTACTGGCGGTCTTATCGTAGTGGCTGCCCTTGGGGCTGATGACGACAACCGGCATCTCTTCATCGATGAGTGCGATGGGGCCATGCTTCATCTCGCCGGCCGCATAGCCTTCGGCATGGATATAGCTGATCTCTTTGAGTTTGAGGGCACCTTCTAGGGCGATGGGGAAATTCTCACCGCGACCAAGATAGAGAAAATCCCTGGCACCGACGTATTTTCGAGAAATACGCTCGATGTCACTGGTCTCAGCCAAGATCTGCTCCACTAAGCCAGGCAAGTGGCTGAGTTGATCCAGCGCATGTGTGACCACGTCTGCTGACGCTGTGCCCCGTCTCCGCCCCAGAAATAAAGCGACGAGGTTGAGTGCCAGCATCTGGGTCATAAACGCTTTTGTGCTCGCCACGCCAATCTCGGGGCCTGCATGGGTGTAGACGATGTCATCTGATTCACGTGCGATACTGCTCTCCATGACGTTGCACACGCTCAAAACCCGTGCCCCGCGGCGCTTCGCCTCTTTCAGTGCGGCCAATGTGTCGGCGGTCTCACCCGACTGACTGACGGCGATGAACAAGCTGTTTTCCGTCACCAAGGGATCGCGATATCGAAACTCGCTCGCTAAATCAACTTCGACGGGAATTTTTGCCCATTGCTCAATGAATCGCTTACCCACAAGACCCGCATGCCATGCGGTGCCACAGGCACAGATGTAGATTCGGTCAATGGCTCTGACACGGGCATCGTCGAGCGTCACATCCTCCAAATGGACATCACCCGTCTCTAAGGAGATGCGCCCACGTAAGGTGTCGATCATCGCTCGCGGCTGCTCGTGGATTTCCTTGAGCATAAAGTGCTTATAGCCACCCTTTTCTGCCTGAGACGGCGTCCAGGTAATGTGCTTTGGCGCTCGCTCAAAGACGGCACCATCTAGGTTAGTCAGCACCACACCGTCAGCAGTAACCACCGCCATTTCCTGCTCGTGTAAGTAGATAAAATTCCGGGTGTGGTTGAGCAAAGCCGGGATATCGCTGGCAAGGAACATCTCGCCCTCTCCCATGCCGATGACCAATGGACTGGCATTTTTGGCAACGACGATCTTGTCCGGTTCGGTCGCTGAGATCACAGCGATGGCATAGCTCCCTTCGATGCTCGGCAAAATTTGCCTGACGGCATCGCTTAAATTAGAGCCCGAATCAATCTTTTCTCTGATGAGGTGACTGAAGATTTCTGTGTCTGTCTCGCTTGAAAAGAAATGGCCCCGAGATTCCAGTTGAGCTCTCAAAGCCAAGTGGTTTTCCACGATACCATTGTGGACAACGGTCACGCTGCCAGCCGTATGTGGGTGTGCATTTTCCTCGCTCGGTCGGCCATGGGTTGCCCATCGGGTATGGCCAATACCAATCCGACCGGGAATCGGCGATTGTGTAATCAATCGTCCTAAATTGACGAGTTTGCCTACAGAGCGTGCAACTCGGGTCTCACCCGAATCGTAAATGGCAAGTCCCGCGGAATCGTAACCGCGATACTCAAGCCGCTCCAAACCACGCAATAGAATATTAGCGCAATCCTGACCGCCTATATACCCAACAATGCCACACATGTCCGCCTACTCCCTAGCTCTCACGCGACTGCTCAAGTCGGCGTTTTTTCTCTGCCCAACCGTCTTTATTGGTCTGAGCCATACGACTCAGCGCCAACGCATCCGATGGCACATCTTTAGTCACCGTTGACCCAGCCGCAACGATGGCCCCATCGCCGACTTTGACGGGGGCCACTAACTGAGTGTCTGAACCGATAAAGGCATTGGCCCCGATCTCGGTCTTAAATTTCCTATAGCCATCGTAATTACATGTGATTGTACCTGCTCCGATATTAGCCGATGCACCAACGTGAGCATCACCAATATAGCTTAAATGACTCGCTTTAGCACCGTCATCGAAGCGGGCTTTCTTGGTCTCTACAAAATTGCCGACCTTGACTCCCGTCCCAAGGGACGTCCCCTCACGCAGACGGGCGAATGGGCCAACCTGGCAACTCGATTCCACGCTCGTCTTTTCAATGTGGCAATTGGCTTTAATATGGCAGTTATCGCCCACTGAAGTGTCGCTGATTCGACAGCCCTGTTCGATGAAACACCCAGATCCAATCTCGGTTTTCCCCAGCAAAGACACATTCGGCTCAATGGTGGTGTCGGGACCAATTTTTACGCCATCATGAAGGACAACAGTCGTCGGGTCGATTAGGGTCACTCCGCTGAGCATGGCATCGCGCCGTAATCGATCCTGCATTCGGGCTTCCGCGCGCGCGAGCCCAAGACGGTCGTTTACGCCTTCGGCTAGACCTGCATCATCGCCTTCCAGCACGGTCATCGAAACGGACAGCTGACGCTTGACAGCATCGGCGACAATATCCGTGAGGTAGTATTCATTCTGGGCATTGTCAGTCCCAATCTGCTGCAGGCTTGCAAACAGAAATTTTGCATCCGCACGATAGACGCCCGCATTGACAATCGTGACAGCACGTTGCTCGGGTGTACAATCGCGGGCTTCTGTAATCGCTTTCAACGCTCCATCGCCGTCGGTAATCAAACGCCCATAAGCCCCTGGCTTATGCAGGTTCATTCCAAGCACTGACACCACAGCGCTTCTCCCAGCGGAATCCAATTCTTCGATGACGTCCGTAGGCAATGCAGGAACGTCACCACTCAGAATGAATACATCGCCTTCAAAACCAGCCAGAGCGTCCTTCGCACATAATACAGCATGGGCTGTACCCAGTTGTTGCGCTTGGATGACAATCTGGATAGGTGCATTTGGAAATGCGAACTTGAGATAGGCTTCGATCCGCTCTCGTTGATGTCCGAGAACAACCACGATCTTCTCTGCATCAAGCTCAATCGCCGTTCTGATAGGATAGAAGATCATGGGCCGACCGGCGACCGGATGGAGTACTTTCGACACATCCGATTTCATACGAGTTCCGAGGCCTGCCGCCATCAACACAATTGCTTTCGAACGTGACACATCGCCTCCTGTTAGCCCACGCCAGACAAATCTCCATGCCAGCTTTGATGCTTGTGCATGTACGACAGAAATACGCTTAGGTCCATGCCGATATCACATTCAAGACCAACCTTTACCGATAGTAACTATAAACAGAGTTACTAAAAGTAGAACTAATCGGTGAGCTAAATTACTGTAGAAATTGAGAAAAACCCCCGATGAGGCTCGCAAATGGGACCCAGTCTGTGCTATCCGATCCCCCTCGGTTGAGGGCTATTTTCTGTGGGCATCGATGAGGCACACAGAAAATAATCGGGGCTATCGGTTCTGATGCTGAAACCAGCGATGTGTAGTCAGAGTCTTGTTCGGGTCAAGCTCTGTGCGCGCAGGCCAACGATGAGAGCGTTTTCTCCGTCGTTGGGCTTATCGAGCAATTATGTGAAATGAGTTGAGCGCGTCACTTTGATCCGGGACGCGCTGGATCGGAGAGTGTTGTGTCTATTAAGTCTGATAAGATCTGGATGGATGGCCGACTGGTCAACTTTGAAGATGCAAATGTCCATGTGCTGACGCATACGCTTCATTACGGATACGGCGCCTTTGAAGGCATCAGGGCCTATCGTAGAGAAGACGGTCAGAGCCACATTCTCCGGCTCCAAGAACACATTAAGCGCCTCTTCGAGTCCGCACATATCTTGGGCCTAAAGATCCCGTTTACGCCCGCCGATTTAATTGAAGCCTGCGTCATCACACTCAGGGCAAACAATTTCGATTGGGGCTACCTGAGGCCTTTGGTGTTCATGGGCAGTGAAACCATGGGTCTAGGTGCAACAGGCAATACAATTCATGTGGCCATACCATCATGGCAGTGGGGTGCTTATTTGGGCAGCGAAGCCCTCAAGAATGGAATCCGGGCAACCGTCAGTTCTTTTAGCCGCTCACACATCAACGCAAACATGGTTAAAGGAAAAATTTGCGGGCAGTATGTCAATTCTGTCATAGCTAAACGAGATGCAATGACCGCTGGCTACGATGAAGCAATCATGCTCGACACAAATGGCTATGTGTCTGAATGTACTGGCGAAAATATTTTCGTCGTCAAAAACCAAAAGTTGATTACACCACCGTATGGCTCAAGCATCCTCGGTGGCATTACGCGACAGAGCGTAATCGACATCGCCCATGACTTGGGTGTCACGGTCGAAGAGCGAACGATGACTCGCGACGAGCTCTACGTTGCCGATGAGATCTTCTTATGCGGTACTGCAGCCGAGGTAACACCTGTGCGTGAGATCGACGGTAGAGACATTGGGCCAGGCCGTCCAGGTGAAATTTCATCAATGATCGCAAGCACTTACTTCGACATCGTCAAAGGATCATCCCCTGCCCATCCCGAGTGGCGCTACCCGTATTCGCTGGCGTAAGCAACACAGCTGGCACGACATGTGCAACCTCATAGTGCGTCATGGACTATTGAGGAGATTGACGTGCCAGCAACACCAGAATTCATAAAAGCGCTCGAACACCACCGTATTCACACCATCGCTCACCGGAGCCCACGACCAAACCCGCCTTCTATCGCATTACTGCTGTCGTGGATCCATCATGACAACATGCTTGAAGGGTGTCCGTATGAGACCTCTGAGATCGCGCAAGCCCTACGGCATCGCGATTCTGAGGTCGCGCCTTATTTAAAACCGCTCATGGAAAAAATCAGGCGGTATCGAGATGCAATTTTCCTGGTTTGGAATCGGGCACATGACGGACCCGACCAAGTCAATCTTGAGAATTTGAAACGCATTCACAGGCTGATTACACCAGAGCCACGTGATCGGGGCGGACTCTATCGAATTACCTCGCCGGTGCATCGGGATTACTTCCAGGATATTTGTGACCCGGAGAGAATCGCCACTCATCTGCGTCGGTTGCTAGACTATGTTGATGCCGAGTTTGATGGTTCGTGTGACCCAGTCCGCGTGGCAGCCATTTTTCACTATGGTCTCATGCATGCGTATCCATTTAGACGCAATCCAGGAACGACGATTCGGCTTTTTACTAACCTCTTGCTCCTAAGTCGGGGATATCCGCCTGTCATCATCCCATCTCACGCCCGAGATGCATATTATCATGCTCTTAATCATCCAATGCCTGATCGTCTCGGTGATGTCTTTTCAGATTGCGTATCCAAGTTATTGTCGCGCCTTGAGACGCCGTTGGCACTTATCGAAGGGCGGAACTCCGCAGCGGCTGCTGGCTAACTAGAGAGAGACTGCATAAGACCGCGTCGTGCAGACCAATCGATGGATGCTTAGGGTGACGCACCGATACGAACCCGGTCCAAGAGCGTCCTGACAAATCGAACACAACGCTGGCCCACCAAAGTATGTCTCAGTACATCTGGGTCTAATTTCATAGCTCTGTCCCGAGTCAATTCAAACTCTGCGATGGTTTTAACATGTCGCATCTGTTGATATTTACCATCTCCAATAGGCTTGACACTGGTATCGACCTGGACGAAATGCAGGTCAATTTTCTGGACCTTTGGTAATTTTCGGAAGAGCGCTCGAGCGCCGAGGGCGGACTTTAAGCGGCCGACTAACAGCCATCGTCCGCCGGAACACGCAATGCCTTTCTGGGATGCCCGCTTTGACCACTGGTATCGAATGGAGAGGGTCCCATTGCGAAAGGTGATCTGCTCACTGGCATCTCGCCGCTCACGGGCAATGACGTAGAGGCCGAAATAAGCATGAACGACATCATCGAGTTTCTGGGAGACCTGAGGTATCTCAGGTCGTGTTTGCGCCCAGGACTCATTTGCAGATACGCTCCAGGACAACATTAACGCCACGACCAAAACGCGTCCTATCAACATCATTTTATGTTTCCTTCAGCGCGTCTTGTTTGCGTCAACTGAGGTCTCCGAGTAATCATTATCATCAAACCACCACGGACACGACATGTGCAAGTTTAAGTACAGTCTCATACTCGCTCTCGTTTTGCTCGCCCATCTATCGATGGTTCATGCGGCTGAGACAGATCGCGAACTGCGAATAAAACAAACAAAACCCGGCATCAGCATGGGGATTGGGCTACAGACCGGATCGCTGGCCTATCGCAGTGACACCGTGCAGTCAGACATTGGTATAACAGCCATTCCACAGATCTTATTCGCTGCAGATTTCTGGCCAGTGAAAAGACTTGGATTCTATGGCGATCTTAATGTGGGCACGGGCGCCAAGATCGACGGCGTGTTTGATCAGCAAGTCAGCATCAACACAGTTGGATACAAATTCGGCGCCAAATACCGATGGTTTCTGGGGGATAGAAGTGACGCGATCGCGCTGGGTTTGGGGCTTGGATTGAATGCGTATTCTCAGTTTGCTCAGGAACAGCGGCCCTCGGTTCTTTTAGAGCGCCATATCATCGGTCCGGGCGCATCCGGTTTCATCACTTTGCCGTGGGCCAATGGAGACAATTGGCTGAGAATCACTCTTAGGGGGGACATCCCATTTTTCGTTAGAGAATCGCCAAACGACACGGGCAACCCAAGCCTATTTTATGGTTACGGCGCCAACAGCGAATTCGCGATGACGGTCTCCGAATCTTGGGCCACGGTTCTCCAAGTCGACTACTCTGGGCGTACCGTTGGCTTCGACGGGCCGGCGACACGGGCTGCAGGTACGGGAAGCGGTCAGACTCAAGAACGCTTTTTATTAATCGGTCTCTACGCGAGATTTATGGAGATCTAAGGGGATTAAAGACGCGGTGCGCATGCGCCAACGATTGGCTCACAATCAACATCACCAATATTGGGTGACTCAGGTGATTCGGCTCGGATCCACGCGTCGACTTTTCGGTATGCACACGCCATGGCTGTCTCAAAGCAAACCCGATGCATATCAGCCTCAGGATCGCCCTCAAGAGCGACTCTAACCAATAGGCTGGCATCGGGATTATCAAGGTCTACAAAAGCCTTGGCGAGCTGGTATTCCTCATCCAGGTTGCCTGGGGAATTATCATTGGGGTCAAGCTTGAAGTCACCGGTCAAGACCAGATGACACCCTGACCGCGAACAGCCGACGGTGATCAGAGCCTCTTTGACAAGGGGAAAGTCCACCTGGTTCGGTCTGATAGACAGCTGCAAAGTTTCGACTTGACCGCATCCGTAGGCAGCCAAGGTTAGCAGGCTGCTAAATGCCAAAATATAGAGTCTATTCCGATTGTTTATGTTCAAGAGCGACACCAAGCATTGACGATGGCGAGCCGCTTTTGATTGAGATCATCCGGCCGCTTTACTGGGATAAATCGACTCTCCACACCAGAGCGCGGAACACATAAAAACTGAGATTTGACAAACGCTGACACTTCTCCGAGTAAGCGCTCAAACTGAACAACAGGCGCCTGGTCGACGTCTTTGGAGACCGCAAACCATGTGAGTGGGGGTGGTGATTCAAACACGTCAAGATTCAACCAGAATGTGTTGGTATTGAACACAGGTGGGTTGCATCTCATGGCCGGCGGTAAACGAAAGTGTTCGACCAACTGTAAATGCCCGTCGAGCCAGTACGGCGCGCCGCCCGTATCACCACCATCGTTTTCGACCAGTTCTATGGTCGCGGCCTGAGCTGATTGAATATGATGACCATAAATCACAGGGTCAATGGTCGCGACTGCGTTATCGACATTGGTCACAAAGACGGTCTCAACACCGGCCTCTTTCAAGCGAGGGACCAGGCCGCTGAGTCCAAGCGCATGGACAGCGTCTCCATGACCGGTGCCATGATAAGACGGCTGTCCCGCCCCATCACGATAGAGGGTTCCATCAGGGTTGAAACGGACAGATACGCATTGTTCGAAAGTCCAAATCCGGTTTCGCGGATACCCGAAGTGATGGTTGGCATTAAGATGTTCTACAGTCAGTTTATCGGTGGCGAAGCTATTCATGAGCAGGATGAGTGGAGGTCCTTGTTCACCTATGTGACGTAAACCGTCTGTCAGTTTTAGGCCAAGAAAAGACATATCGGCATCGACCGAGACCGTTCCTTTTACAACCCCACCAAATCGAGTCGCCATGCCGCCATTCAGAACGAGCAAGGCCAATTTGCCAGACGCAATCGCCTGACGACCGATGTTTTCAAGGTCACGTTGAGATGAAATATCACTGTAATTATCATAATCAGTCGTCGACGGAACCCTGACCTCACCGCGAATATGGTTTCTTGCTGGGTCAAAGTGTGAACCGAGGGTCTCGGACCGTAATTTTTCGATTAAATCACCGGTCAATCCATAGCGTGCGATCATATCGACGACTTGATTTGGCAACGCATCTTTCATCTTGAGGTCTCCTGCTCGCTATCCGGTTCGAGTGGTGGGTCTTTTTTGCTTACGCCCACCAAGAAAAGCTCAACACTCTCAGAGCGGGTACTCTTGGGTTTGACTCGTTTTACAGTCGTGAAACGACTGCGCATATCGTCAACCAATTGATTCAGGTCTTGTCCATCGAAAACCTTGCATACGAACGCCCCCCCTTCGACGAGTAAAGTATCTGTCAGGATGAGCGCGCGATTACACAGCTCAACAGAGCGAACGTGATCAACAAAGCGATTGCCACACGTATCGGGCGCCATATCACTGGTAATCACGTCGAAATGACCACCAGCAATGTCAAAAAAAACATGGGCTTCGGTCTCAAAAATATCGCCCGCTATGGTCTTTACATGGCCACCCATAGGCGAAACCTCAGTTCGGTCAATACCAACCGCGCAGCCCTTCGACCCCACTCGTTTGGCGATGAACTTGAGCCATGAACCGGGCGCGCAGCCTAAGTCCAAGACCCGTTGGCCCGTACGAAAGAGACGATGCTTCGAATCGATCTCTTTGAGTTTGAAGACGCTTCGCGCGGCATATCCCTGCTCGCGTGCGCGCTTGGTGTAGTGATCGGAGACTCGTTTTCTTGCCATGATGCTAAGTTTGCCTCAGAGCGCGCTGCGATTCAACTCAGGATTCTTTAAATACCGGATATTTAGGGCTGAGTTCCGACTCAATTAGACATCAGGCTTTACGGGTGGGCGATGAGACAACCAGCATCGTCGAACACAAAAATTCGGTCCACGCCGAGCTGCAAACGATTCGCCGTATGGAGCAAGGATAATAGCCAAGGTCGGATCTGTTCACCCGTCGTTGTACCTGTGTCCATTAACGTGATCATCCAATTCTTTTGCCCAAGTTTGAGAAGTCGAGACAATATGACGCCATTCATCTGTCCATTCTTGGCCGCCTGGCCGCGTGCCAATACATAGGATCGTCCGGATTCATGAGCATGATGAGCGAGTAAGAGCTGCATTGAGTCTGGAACCTGAGATCGAAAAGCACGGAGCATGTTGGCGTATTGATGGCTTGCATCTTGGGGATTGAGTCCCTCGAATGTGTACAGCTCATCCTGAGGCCAGAAACCATTGAGAGTTTGAATAATAGACAGCCCGATATGGAGTCGCCTTACGCCCGCTTCTCCCTCCAGCGCCCAAGGCTGATCGACCTGAATTCTTAAGGGGTTCGGCCTGGTTTCTTCATGGTTTGAAACGGGGGGGCTGAGGTCGTTTCCTTGAGGGGATTGACGACCATTTCCAACTGTCCTCCTGGGTATATCGAGCCTGTATACGTGCATTTATGTTCCATAGCGCTATGTCCATGGCCGGGACAAACAGCACGAACCATGCCACTCCGCGGTCGAGCCTGGAGGCAATCTCGATGAGGCATCTGTCCGTGCAGAGCGTCCAATCCGTTGACATTTTGAACGCTGGCAAGATTTGAGCGGACAGCCTATGCTGGTCTCTATGACGACCATTGCTCAATTCTACAGTGCGCTTCATAGGGGCTATCGCGGCGATCTTCCGTTCTACAAATCCATCTGTCGCGACGCAACTCGTGTCTTAGAATTAGGTTGCGGCTATGGACGGATAACCCAAGAGCTGGCCCAGGTCTGCCATCGAATCATTGGACTCGATGAAGATCCCGACATGTTGGCGCTCGCAAGAGCGCGCCTGGACGCCCGCCCGCAAGACAATGTTGAATTGGTCTGTTCGGACATGGCCGACTTGAGTCTAGCAGCACCATTTGATCGCATCGTCATTCCCTTCACAACAGCGTTTTGTCTGAGCAGAACTCGGTTGCAAGCCTGCTTAACGCGCTGTGCAGACCGCCTGTCGGCCGAGGGCATTTTAGCGCTGGATGTCTATCCGGCTGAGATCTTTCATGAATCAGAGATCTCCGATGTCGATTTCGAGTATTTCACCACCATTCAAGTGGCCGGCGTCGACTATGCTGTCAGCGAGAAGACTGCCATTAAACGCGACGAGAAAGTCATTGAGGTCACGTATCGGCATACACCGACACATTCGCAGGACAACCCTAATATCGTTGAGTACGCGATTGAACACCACTACGTGTTGATGGATGAATGGCCTCAACTACTGAAGACCGCGGGGTTTTCTCATTGGGAATTCTACGGTGATTTTAATGGCTCAGCTGTCGACATCGATGCTGATAGATTCGTCGTTCTTGCAGGTATTTGAGGGGGCAAGTCCCCGCTCTTAAATAGACTTATTTCACCACAGTTTAATAGAAGACTGGATTCAAATGCTCGAGTGGGTAGACTACAGCCAAATTGAGAGAGGCTGAGCATCTAATTATGATTCAAAATATCAACAGAAACCGCTTCATACTTGGGTCGATAGGCCTTGCCTTGATGGCCTGTGAAGTCAAGCAAACGACCTCTGATAAGACGAGACCGAGCACTGTAAAGAGTTCAACGACTCAGAAAGCAAAGACGAACACCAGGGGTGTATCGACGAGTCAGGCCCAAATAAAAAAGGTCAGCGTCCCTCCCAATCGGGACTTAAAGACGCCCCAGGCAAAAAAGGTGTCTAAGCGTCCAACTAAACAGATTGCACGTGGGCAATCTGTCACCGCTCCTACGCGGATTGCGCAACAAAACCGCGCTCAGGCTCCCAATCAATACAAGGTCCGCCTTGATACAACTCGAGGGGCGGTTTTCATCCATGTCGATCGGTCGTGGTCGCCACGGGGGGCAGACCGATTCTATACACTTGTTAAATCTGGTTATTATACCGACATCGCCTTCTTCCGAGTTATCTCGGGCTTCATGGCCCAAACCGGTCTCAGCGGAGACCCTAAATTGAGTGCAAAATGGGGCCGGGCTAGTATTCAAGATGACCCCGTGAAGAAGAGTAATCAACGGGGCATGGTGACATTTGCAACCCGTGGCAAGAATACGCGGTCGATGCAATTTTTCATCAATTACCGAAACAACGCTTTTTTGGACAAGCAAGGCTTCTCACCTTTCGGACAAATCGACGCGGCAGGCATGGCCATCATCGATCGACTCCACAACGGATATGGGGAAGGCGCTCCGAGGGGTCAAGGCCCCAGTCAGGCAGAAATCCGTACGCGGGGTAACGCCTACTTAAAGGCTAAATTTCCAAAGCTCGACTATATCCGCCGGGCGAGCATTGTCCCTCCAAATACAGCCACCAAACCAATGACCGCTCTTAAGAAAGCCAACGAGCCAGTACAATTGGCCGGACTGAATAAGACCAGCAAAAATCAAACGAAAGAGGCATCCGAGGGCAAGGATGTCCCCGCCAAATACAAAGTCTTATTCACGACCACGAAGGGACGATTTCTTGTCCATGTCACGACAGCATGGGCACCTTTTGGCGCTCAGCGTTTCTATCAACTGGTCACACAGGGTTTTTATAGCAACACCGCGTTCTTTAGGGTGATCCAAGGGTTTATGGCTCAAGTCGGTATCAATGGCGATCCAAAGGTAAACGCACGCTGGCGAAATGCAACAATCACCGATGATCCAGTCACGCAGACGAACAAACGCGGCTTTGTGACCTTTGCAAAGACAGGGCGTCCCAACAGCCGGACGACACAATTTTTTATCAACTTCTCAAATAATACGCGACTGGACAAAATGGGTTTTGCCCCTTTCGGCTTCATCGATGACAAAGGCATGGCCGTCGTCGATGCGCTGTATTCAGGATACGGAGAAGGCGCTCCCAGGGGTAAAGGGCCAGCGCAAGGCATGTTTTCATCACGGGGCAATGCCTATCTTAAGCAGTATTTCCCCAAACTGGATTATATCATCAAGGCTGAAATTTATAAGCCTTAGGAGTAACAGTGGGACCGAAACTTTTGGCTCCATCAAAAATCAGATTTGACCGATGCGGGTTACGGCAACTCGCCGGACTCAGCATTCTTTTGTTGATGGCGTGTCAGTCAGGATCGCAGCCGAAAGCAGGCTCAGTGGTGGTGAAACAGCCCAATACGGTACGAATTGCGACATTCAATGCATCTCTGAATCGAGCAAAGCTCGGGCAGTTGGCGGACGATCTGTCCAGTGACTCAAACTCACAGGCGAAAAAAATCGCGGAAATTATCCAGCGTACGCGGCCCGATATCTTGGCCTTACAGGAGTTCGATTTTGACGCGGCTGGACGCAGTGTATCGGGATTTCTAAAAAATTATTTAGCCGTGTCTCAAAATGGCGCAGACCCAATCGACTACGGACATGTCTATCAGCCCACAGTGAATACCGGACGTCCAACAGGACTTGATCTTAATCGAGATGGGACAACAAACTCGCCGTCCGATGCCCATGGCTACGGTCAGTTTGAAGGGCAATACGGCTTTGTTATTTTGTCGAAACATCCCATTGAAATGAAATCAATCCGCACGTTTCAATCATTTCTTTGGACGCAAATGCCCAACGCTAAACTGCCCATGCTCGACGCCACGACACCGTACTATAATAAGGCTGCACTCAACACCTTAAGGTTGTCGTCCAAGAACCATGTCGACGCGACGGTTCTCGTCGGCCCAAGCCGAATTCACTTGTTAGTGTCCCATCCAACACCACCTGTATTCGATGGCCCTGAAAACCGGAATGGTCTGCGGAATCATGACGAGATCCGATTTTGGAGCGATTACATCACGGCGTCGCGGAGTCAGTATATTGTCGATGATAATGGTATGAGGGGCGGCATGGCCTTATACGAGAAATTTGTCGTCTTGGGAGATTTAAACGCAGACCCCGTTGATGGAGATGGAATTCAAAGCGGCATCCTAGATTTACTCGGCCACAAGCGGGTGCATAAAGAGACAGCCCAAGGGCGATTGGTTCCATCGAGCCGCGGTGGAGCAACCCAGGACTCGAAAGCCAAAACTCAAAAAGGCAATCCCGCCTACGACACGGCATCGTGGGGACTCAGAGTCGATTATGTGCTACCGAGCGCGGGTCTTTCTGTAGAGAGAAGTGGGGTCTTTTGGCCGGAATTAGGTGCACCACATCGGGCGCTTGTTTCGGGCTCTGACGGTCAGAGGCAACCGTCGGATCATAGACTGGTCTGGGTCGATATACGGATCGATTGACGCTCACTTCAGGCAAGCAAATCGTTCGTGATAAAACGCGCTTCGACTTGGGCATAGTTTGTCTCTACATCCAACCGGGCGAGGACCGAATAAAACCCGAATTGCAGCCGATTGACGAAAAACAAACCGTCTGGCAATGGTACATAGCCGTCGCCTGTCCCCTTACGGTATTCCTTGATCATGACCTTCATGCGGCGGACAAGGTCAGCCACATACTCTCGATCAACACGAAATGGTGATTCAAATAAGGGCCGAAAGCATGCTCTGACATAGTCCAAAGCGCTCTCCTGGTAACGACCCCCCTTGAGTTCCAGCAAATCGCAAACCGACTGATTGAAGCCAGCCTCGTCTTGGTGCCTTGCATGCCAATGTACGCGACGCGCTAAAGCTACTTTGTCAGGTGGTATTGTCTGAACGCACCCAAAATCGAGAAAGACGATCTGGCCATTGGGTCGAAACATATAGTTTCCTGGGTGGGGGTCTGCATTGAAGTGTCCACCCACTAAGTTCGCCTGGTAAACGAATTGCCAGAGGGTTTGAGCCCAAAGACGGCGCTGCTCTTCATCGGCAGCACACGCAGACTCAAATCCAAGGCCGTCAACCCATTGAGTGGTCAGCACTCGCCTGGTGCTCAGCTCTTGATGGACTCGAGGGACCACAATGTCTGGCTGGCCATCGAAAAATCCCGAAAATAGTGTCTGACGATCGGCCTCTAAGAGATAGTCTAGCTCCTCTCTGAAGCGCATACGAATCTCTTCGAGTACAGCCTTTGAATTGAACTTTCGCAGACCGCCAACTCGACCGAGCAGTGACTCGATGAGTCCTGCGTTTTGCAGGTCATGTTCCATGGCCTCAGCAATACCAGGATGCTGTACTTTGACAGCGACAAGGACGCCTTCTTTTGTTGTCGCTTGATGAACTTGACCGATGGACGCACTGGCTATTGGCTCATCATTGAAAGACTCGTAAAGCGCCTTCACTGGCATACCGAACTCTTTTTCAATGGTCTCATGAATCGCTGCCGGGCTCGATCGGGGCGCCTGATCTCGCAAGGTGGCCAACCACTTTTCGTAGGCCCCCTGCTTAGCCTCGGGGATAACGCCATCGATATAGCTACCCATTTGGCCAACCTTAGCGGCTAATCCACGCAACTGGCCCAAGGTCTGAGCCGCTTTTCGAGCAACGGCATCACCATCATCGTCCCGAAGTAGGTTGGAGCCAGCGCGCAGACCGGTCGCGATCAGAGAACTCATTCGAGTGAAACGACCCGATGGTAGTTTATTCTTGGGCAAAAAGGTCCTCCGATTCATCGCAGAGACTCAAGATAATCGCATCCCAAAGCGGCGTCTACAGCTGTTCGATGCAATTTTTCATGGCGAATGGAACAGACACAATAAACACCGGCGAACTGTTTTTTAGCGCTTTATCGGTCTAAACAACCAGCAGACTGGTCATGGTGAGATGAAAATCGCCGGATAAGTGAAATAAAAACCATCATCAAGTACTTACAAAAACCTGTCGGCAAGAAAAACCAAATCGTGTCGTGAGGCCATTCTCAAAAAAAACATTAAAACCAAATAAATACAGATCCTTATAAAAAACATGACAGAACGGGAAGCGATTCTATACCGCCTTTTTTTCCTGAAAATTGGCCAAAAAAAAGCAATTTACGGACGTTAAGTTCGGGTCTGCAAAAACCACTGAACAAAAATACCGCTATTATCAAATTTTTACGTTGTATCTAGAACATTCCGCTCGCTATAGTTTGTCTGCGTAAGGGTATTTTAACTTGTTTTGGAGCAGTGACCACGATGGAAAGCCATGTCGCTTTTCAATCGGCAGCGAAACGTTCGCGCCCCGGTCGGATGGGCTCACCTGACGTGTGTCTCAATTCCAAGGGACTGCAGTCTCTGATGTTCGTTCTCGGTGTGATGATGGCCATGCCCGTCCAAGCCCAACTCAGAGTGACGGCCATCGATTGGGTCCAGGGTCGACCTGAAATTCCGCATCCAGCGTTGAATGGAAAATCAACAATACTGCAGGCGGTGGCCGAAGGCGGCAATTGCGGTGGAAACTATCAATACAGGTGGGATTATAACGGCGATGGCGACTACGCGGATGCCGGTGAACAGTGGCGAGGGACGTCGGCTGGCGGGCATCGCTCGGGGTACTACGCGCCCTTGGGGCTTGAGGTCCAATATCCAGATCAACTCGGCGACCGCTTGTTCTTTCCAAAGGTCGAAGTGGATTGCGCAGGTGAGCGTCGTTCAACCACCATGCCCGTCCTTGTACGGGTCGACAGAATCTGTGATGGATACCCCGAGAATATAGATGGGCGCTGCGATGATGGAGATAATATTCTGCTCACACGGCAGACCCATCATGATCGCGTTGTTGACCGCTCCCTTTGGTGGATGTTCAATCGCATCAGCCACTACGACGACGATGGTCGCCGAGGCGGTATCCACTCGTGCGTTTTCTGGGGGGCTCCCACCTACTACGGCCAAGGCCATATGCTCAATGCCTTCCTCAGACGCAGCCATGGTTTTGGGTCTGGCCGAGAGACAGACCCGTACTACCGCCATGTGACTCAATGCGGCCTCAATGCCTTAGTCGGTACGTACAACATGGTGGGTGGTAATTGGTTCGATGATGATGGAACGCGGGGCTGGGACGGTTGGCGAATGCAGTACACCGACGGACGCTTAGGCGGTGGGTCGCACTGGTCGAGCTATGCATCAACCGCTTGGGTCGAACCCCTCGCAAACTATGGGAACGCCGAGTACCGGACGCCTGGTGGCGAAAATAACGTCCGTGGACGCGAACTCCAGGACCTCGCCGGCGATTTAGCAGACGGCCTTGTCTACTGCATGGCCGACAGCGGTCAATGGTATTACAGCTGTCGGAGCGATGGCCATGCCGATGCATCGACCAATGGCTGGGCACCAGAAGCGCTGCGTTTGCTAGAACGCAAATTTGGAACAAATACCTATGGCTGGGCAAAAGACCGCCAACGCAATTGGCTAAATGCCCATTGCAGCGGCAATAGCAATGATGACTACCGTTTATTTGGCTGTAATTATCACACTGAGAATGTCGGTGGCGGCTACGGAAAGCTCGCTGGCAACGCCTTGGTTGGATACGGTTGGACCCAGGAACAAGATTTTAACAATCACCGCGGAGATACGGGCTGGCGAATGCATGGCCATTGGGTCGCGGCCAGCAGACTCAATCACAATTGGTGGGGCCTATACTTTATGTACGCTACAACCAAAGGCATGCGGTCCTTCGTACCTGAGCGGCGAGAATTTGAAAATGGACGCGATTGGGCGACTGAATTTGCACACTTTTTGCTGAATATCAGTGAAAATGATCAATTTTGGAGGTGGTGTACAGACGAAGGCGGTGCCGGTGAATGTTATTGGCACTGGAAGGCGAGTATTAATCGCGACACCTCGACGGCTTTATCGACACAAATCGTACAGACCTGGTTAGAGACTCAAGCCCTAGCCCGTGCAACACCCCAAGAGACCGGTCCGGGTATCGATATCACCTTCGACCACAGCTGGTCACACATACTCGACCCCGCTGTGACATTGACGCGCTTCCGCTGGAATGTCCGCAACCAGCCCGAAGACGATGAAAATGGCGATGGTGTCATAGATGTAGATGAAATCCAGTGGGATTTTGAAACCAACGACCCCAATGAGGCCTTTCGGTATCAATACAATGAAGCCTTGGGCTGGGACGACGTCCGACGTTTTAAAGTCACCCTCGAAGTCACTGACTCATTCGGTCGAACAAATTACGATGATAAGTCGGTTCAAATCACGTTATCGCTAAAGAACCACCCGCCCGTGATCATAGGGCATCCAGAGGGACTCAATAGCTACTACACAGGCTATGTTGGCGCAGCCATCAATCTCGACCCTAGAGCGACCAATGATGTCGATGCAGACCATGAGGTATTTCCAGGCGATGACGACAAGCCTCGCGGTATTCCAGATCGGATCACGTCCATCTGTTACGACATCGACCTCGATGATAATTGGTGCGAAGCGGGAGAGGACGCAACGAACGGGCCCATCAGTTTTATCCCGCAGGCTGGCATGCAGGTGGGAGACAAAATCGCGATTCCAATTCGTGCCTGTGACGAAGGTCGATGGAATGGTAAATGCTATCAACCGGGGGATGGAGGGCCAGCTCACCTGACCCATGCCGACTGCAGTGACTGTGCCTTTGGATCAGTGGGGCTTGAGTTAGTCCATAATCGCGAGCCGCCAACCATTGAGTCCGCGCAGCAGATCTATGAGGTCGAGCCGGCAGAACAAATTCAATTGGATTTCAGTGACAGCGTCGACCCGGAGGGCGTGCTCGGAGATGGTTCGGCTCACAACGGTGTCCGCTTTACATATCGGCTGCCCGATGGCGGTGGTCGCATCGAGCCGACGCCAGGCTATGCTGATCCCGACGATTTTGGACCCAGACCGACGTTCATACCAGACGGAGATGGCAATCTTGACGTGCGCCTGATCGTCAGAGCTATGGATTTTGCTGGCTCG
>MDTC01230752.1_pt1 | contig 26708 bp, 29 predicted proteins | sample 811181 | NCBI WGS metagenome assembly MDTC01 (sample SAMN05326644, study PRJNA326480) | marine metagenome | isolation source: seawater | place: Pacific Ocean: North | collected 2011
AAAAGACATTTCATTTTGTTATGAAGAAAACAAACCAATTTTAGATAAAATAAATTTAAAAATTGACAAAGGGGATTTAGTAGGGGTTATTGGTCAATCAGGTGCTGGAAAAACCACACTAATTAATATAATTGTTGGATTATTGCTTCAAAATTCTGGCAAAATATTTTTAGATGATAAGCAATTAAGTAAAGCAAATATAAATTTGTGGAGAAACAAAATAGGATATGTGCCACAAGATGTTTATTTGACCGATGACACCATTATAAATAATATAGCATTTGGAATAGAAAACAATAAAATAAATCCTAAAAATATTAACAAGGCAATTGAACAAGCACAACTTGAAAGTTTTATTGATCAACTTCCAAAGGGGAAAAACACCATAGTAGGAGAAAGAGGAGTTCAGATTTCTGGAGGTCAAAGACAAAGAATTGGAATTGCTAGGGCACTTTATAACGACCCTGAAATATTGCTTTTAGATGAAGCAACAAGTGCTTTGGATGTTGAAACCGAATCACAATTCATGGAAGCTATTTTAAATTTAAAAGGAAATAAAACAGTTCTTATTATTACTCATAGGCTATCAACTATTGAAAATTGTGATAAGATATTCAAAATTGAAAAAGGTAAATTAAAACAGATAAAAAATATTTATGTTAAACAATAAATCTATTCTAATTACTGGTGGAACTGGATCTTTAGGTAAAGCATTAGTAAAAAGAATTTTAAAGGATTACCCTGAGGTTAAACGTCTTGTTGTTTTTTCAAGAGATGAGCAAAAACAATTTCAAATGTCACAAGAATTCTCAAACAAAAAATATCCGGCACTCAGGTATTTCATTGGGGATATTCGTGATTATGAAAGATTAAAGAGAGCAATAAAAAAAATTGATTTTGTAATTCATACAGCTGCAATGAAACATGTTCCTATAGCGGAATACAATCCAATGGAATGTGTAAAAACTAATGTGCTTGGTACTGAAAATTTAATTAATGCTTGTTTAGAATCTGATGTGAAGTCAGTAATAGCTTTATCGACTGATAAGGCTGCAGCTCCGATTAATTTATATGGAGCAACAAAATTAACTTCAGACAAGTTATTCATTGCTGCAAATAATATTCGTGGAAGAAATGATATAAATTTTTCTGTAGTTAGATACGGTAATGTTATGGGTTCAAATGGATCAGTTATACCCTTATTTTTAAAGAAAAAATCAGAAGGAGTGCTTCCAATCACAGATTCTAATATGACAAGATTTAATATATCATTAGAAGAGGGTGTAGATATGGTTCTTTATGCGCTAGAGAAAGGGAAGGGAGGCGAAATCTTTGTGCCTAAAATACCCTCTTATAAAATTACGGATTTGGCAACTGCAATATGTGATAAATGTGAGCAAAAAATTATAGGAGTAAGATCTGGAGAAAAAATACATGAAGAAATGATAACAAGCTCTGATTCATACAATACTTATGATTTAGGGAAATACTTTGTAATTCTACCTCAAAACCCTGTTTTTAATATTGAAAGCTTTATCAGAGATAAAAAAGCAAAAAAAGTAAAACCAGGATTTTCTTATAATTCTGGTCAGAATAAGCATTTTCTAACTGTAGATGAATTAAGGATTTTAATAAATAATAATTTAGATTAAAATTTAAAAAAAAATGAAACCTATACCCTACGGCAAGCAGGAAATCAATAAAGAAGACATCAAAGCTGTGGTTGATGTTTTAAATAGTGATTTCTTAACTCAAGGACCTAAGGTTGAAGAATTTGAAAAGAAATTTGCTGCTCATATTGGCTCAAAGTACGCAGTGACAGTATCAAATGGTACAGCTGCACTTCATTTGGCTGCACTTTCTTTAGGGGTAAAAAAGGGATCTAAAGTAATCACATCGCCGATTAGTTTTGTAGCTACTGCAAATTGTATTGAATATTGTGGAGGAGAAATAACCTTTTGTGATATTGATCCTGAAACTTTATGTATAGATGTTAATGCATTAAGAAATATTTTAGAGAAGTCACCTAAAGGAACATATCAAGGAGTAATTCCGATTGATTTTGCCGGATATCCTGTTCAAATGGATGAAATTCGTTCATTAGCTATTGAGTACGATTTATGGGTATTAGAGGACTCTTGTCATGCACCAGGAGGGTGTTTTGTTGACAATAAAGGAGTAAATCAAAACTGTGGTAATGGATCTTATGCCGATGCAGCAATTTTTTCATTTCATCCCGTAAAGCATATAGCATGTGGAGAAGGTGGAATGGTAACTACTAATGATGAAAAAATTTATAAAAAATTAAAGTTATTAAGGTCACATGGAATAACTAAAGATTCCAATAAATTGTTTAGTAATCATGGCGGCTGGTATTATGAAATGCAAAATTTGGGTTATAACTATCGATTACCTGATATTCAATGTGCTTTAGGAATTTCTCAGTTGAAAAGAGCAACTTCTAATATTGAAAAGAGAAGAGAAATTGCAAAAAATTATATCAATAATTTGAATGGATTACCAATTTCTATACCAAAATCAAATTATTTTGATGGACATGCATTTCATTTATTTGTGATATTAACGGATAAAAGAATTGAACTTTATAATTACCTGAGGGAAAATAAAATATTTACTCAAATACACTATATACCGATACATACAATGCCTTTTTACAAAGAAAAGTATGGTAAACAAACATTAAAAAGTGCAGAAAAATATTATAAGAATTGTATTAGCCTTCCAATCTATCCTAGTCTAGATAATCATGAACAAGATTATATTATTGATTCCATAAAATTTTTTTATGAGCAGATTTAATGATAAAATAATTTTGGGAACTGTTCAATTTGGAATGGACTATGGGATTAATAATCCTAATGGAAAACTTTCTTATAATGATAGTTTTAAAATATTAGATTATGCTTTTAAAAAAGGAATTAGAGAACTTGATACAGCAAGTAATTATGGAAATTCAGAAAAAGTTATAGGGTTATTTAATAAACAAAACCCAAATAAAAAATTTAGAATAAACACTAAGATTAGTTCAAAAAATAATTCATTAGAAGTTCAGATGAAAGAGTCTCTTAGAAGACTTGGTAATAATAAATTTCATAAACTTTATTTTCATTCCACTGAATTATATTTTCATTTTAAAGAGGACTTAGAAAAAAATTATTTTAGATATAAGAACATTTTTTTTAATGAGATTGGGGTTTCATTATATACTAATGAAGAAATTCAATTAATTTTAGGTGAAAAATATATTGAAAATATTCAAGCACCATTTAATTTATTAGATAATTATCAAATAAGAGGAAACGTTTATGAGAACATAAAAAATAAAGGAAAGAGTCTAGATATTAGATCTGTTTTTCTGCAAGGTCTTTTTTTTAAAAATATTGATGATTTAAAAGAAAATCTGTGCTCACTAAAAAATAGCATAACAGAACTTAAAAAGATTTCAACGGAAAATAAAATTAGTATTGAATCTCTTGCATTAAACTATGTGAAAAATTATGATTTTGTAAATAATATCATAATTGGAGTTGATTCATTAGAGCAATTAAAAAGCAACTTAATTACAAACAACATCAAATTATCTAATTTAATATTAAATCAAATAAATTCAATTGAAATAATAGATAGAAGTCTTTTAAATCCATCCAAATGGTAAATGTAATAATTGTAACCCAAGCAAGAATTGGAAGTTCAAGACTTCCAGGTAAAGTTTTAAAAAAAATCGATGGTAAATCTATTCTAGAAATTCACTTAGAAAGGATTAAGAAATCAAAATATGGGAATAATCTAATTTTAGCTACAACAAAAGAGAATGGAGTAGAAGAAATTATTGATATTGCTAATGCTTCGAATGTAAAATATTTTAAAGGAGACACAGAAGATGTGTTAAATCGATTTTATCAAGCGACGTTAAAATTTAATCCAGATTTTATTGTGAGACTAACATCAGATTGTCCTCTTATAGATCCATTGTTAATAGATACAATTATTGATAGTGCAATAAAATATAACAAAGATTATACTACAAACACTTTAATTGAAGAATTTCCTGACGGTCAAGATGTAGAGGTCATAAAGTGGTCGGCTTTTCAAGAGGCATGGGAAAAATCTGATAAAAAGTATCAAAAAGAACATGTTACTCCCTATGTTAGGGAAAATTCAACTTTTTTTGACATTTCTAAATTTAGTTCAATGCATATTAATTCAAAAGTAAATTATTCTAACGTTAGAATGACTATTGATCAACATGTAGATTTTGATGCACTTAAAATTTTAATTAATCACTTAGGCTTTAATGCAGATTGGAAAACCTACACAAAATTTATTTTAAAAAATCCTAGTTTATTTCCAAATCAAAGGATATTAAGAAATGCAGCAAGTAAAAACTAAATGAGACAAAAATGGGGAAAGGTCAAAAATTATATCTAAAGGCAAAGAAACTTATTCCAGGCGGCAATATGTTATTATCAAAAAGGCCTGAAATGCATTTACCTGATCTTTGGCCAGCATACTATTCTAAAACAAAAGGATGTTCTGTCTGGGATTTAGATGGCAATAAATATATTGACATGAGTATTATGGGAATAGGTACAAATACTTTAGGATATTGTAATGAAGAGGTTGATAAAGCGGTATTAAAAGCTATTAAAAACGGAAATATGAGTACTCTTAATTGTCCTGAAGAAGTTCAGCTTGCTGAGAAACTCATTGAAATTAATCCCTGGGCAGAAATGGTTAGATTTGCCAGGACTGGTGGTGAAGCCAATGCAATAGCAGTCAGAATTGCAAGGGCTGCTAGTGGGAAAGATAATGTAGCAATTTGTGGATACCATGGATGGCACGACTGGTATTTATCTGCTAATCATAATAATGGAGATGATTTATCATCTCATCTTCTTGAAGGATTAAGCCCGACAGGAGTGCCTAAAAATTTAAAAAATTCTGTTTTCCCTTTCCAATATAATGACTTTGAAGGATTAAAAAACTTAGTAAATGAAAATGAAATTGGGGTAATTAAAATGGAGGTTGAAAGAAATTTTGGACCTAAGGATAATTTCCTACAAAAGGTTAGAAAATTAGCCACAGAAAAAAATATTATATTAATTTTTGATGAGTGTACTTCAGGATTTAGAGAAACTTTTGGAGGAATTCATAAAAAATATGAAGTTTTTCCTGATATGGCTATGTATGGTAAAACATTAGGCAATGGATATGCTATAACCGTAGTAGTTGGAAAAAAAAATATAATGGAAGCAGCTCAAAAAACTTTTATTAGTAGTACATTTTGGACAGAACGTATTGGCCCAACCGCTGCTTTAAAAACTTTAGAAATTATGGAGCGAGAAAAGTCCTGGGAAATAATTTCTGAAATAGGTAAAAAAGTTCAAGATGGTTGGAGAAAATTAGCTAAATCTCATGACTTGGAAATTCAAATTTCTGGATTTCCAGCTATAACTACTTTCCATTTTAAAAGCCTAAACCATCAACTTTATAAAACATTTTTAACTCAAGAAATGCTAAAGAAAGGATATCTAGCAGGGACAGGTTTTTATTCATCTATGCCACATGAAAAATTTCTTAACAAATTTTTTTTAAGCCTAGATCCAATATTCAAAATGATTAAAAAATTTGAGAATGATGACCTTGAGGTATCCAGTTTTATTGATGGACCAATAGCTCACAATAGCTTTGAAAGATTAAATTAATTTTGAAAGAGTTCTTAAATATTAGATCTGCATTAATAACGGATCTAGTAATTTACTTTAAATGGGTAAATGAAAAAGTAGTTAGAAAAAATTCATTTAACTCAAAAAAAATTACTTTAAATGATCATGAAAAATGGTATTTAAATAAATTAAAATCTAAAAACACACACTTTTTAATTTTTGAAAAAGAGAGTATTCCAATAGGTCAAATCAGATTTGACATTAAAGACAGCAAAGCACATATAGATTATTCTATTGATAAAAAATATAGAGGTAGAGGGTTAGGAGGGATTCTCTTAAAAATGGGGATTAAGCACATAATAAATGACCTAAAAATAAAAAACATTATATCATTTAAAGCAGAAGTAAAAACGTCAAATATATCTTCAATCAAAATATTTGAAAATAATAGATTCAAAAAGAAATTATTTTATGATTCAAATAAAGTCATTTTTGAAAAATTAATTAAAAATTAAAAATTGGAATTAATTAAAGTAGGTGATAAAGTAATAGGAGGAGATAAAACATACATTATTGCTGATATCGGATCTAATCATATGCAAGACTTAACTATTGCTAAAGAAAGTATTTTAGCAGCAGTTGAGTCAGGTGTAGATGCAGTTAAATTTCAATCTATTCAATTAGATAAACTTTATTTAAATCCAAGTAAAAAAACAACTGATTTTATTAAGAAACTTGAATTTCCTGAGTTTTGGCATAATGAGCTAAATGTTTTTTGTAAAAAATTAAATGTTACATTTTTTAGTTCACCAACATATTTAGATGCAATTAGGTTACTAGAAGAAATTAAGGTTCCGATTTATAAAATTGCTTCAGCACAAATTGGTGTTTTTCCTCAATTAGTTGAAAAAGTTGCTTCCTTAAAAAAACCTACTTTATTTTCTATTGGATTAGTTAATAATGATGAATTGGATAAAGTGATTAATATTTTTTATAAAAATGATAATAGAAAATTTGTAATTCTTCATTGTAATAGTATTTATCCAACTCCTCCCAATAAAGTTAATTTGTCTATGATTAGATATTACAATCAGAAGTATCCTAATCACTTTATTGGATTTTCTGACCATACCGTAGGAATAAACATGGCTATTGCAGCTACTTCAATTGGTGCAAAAGTGATAGAAAAACATTTTACATTAAACAGGAATTTCAGCTCTCCAGACAGTAATGATTTTGCATGTGAACCAGATGAAATGAAAAAATTATGTAATGGGATAAGAGAAATAGATGTAGCAATTAAAGGCAAGGTTAGTAGAGATGTAATTGAAAATGAAGAACAGCAATTTAAATCCTCAATATCCACAAATCTTATTTTGAATAGCAAAGTAAAAGAGGGAGATTTAATTAAAAAAAATGATTTTATTTTTTTAAGAGCGGTTAGAGGAGTCAATTGCATTGAATTAAATAACTTAATTAAGTCAAAAGCAAAATATTCAAACGATATAAGTATCAAACGACCCTTGAATGAGAGTGATATATTTTTCTAGCGGTTTAATTATGACGGGGATCCTAACTTTTTTTTATGAAAAGGTAGGAGAATTTGATTTAAAAATTTGGACTTTTTCTATAAGAATCCTATTTATTTTTTTGTTTTACAACATGATGAAATCGGCGAATTTATTGTACGGTTATAAAAATAAAATGAATTTTTGGGTAATAATTTCAATCCTATTATTGATCATTGCACCTTACAGCTTGGCAATAACCTATCCGGCATTAATGTGGAAATCAAAATATTATTCTATTGAAAATATATATGCACAATCCTTGGCCTTTTTCTTCTTATTTATTAATGAAGAAAGTATGTTTTATTTTGACGGCGGAGCTAAGGCTTTTGTAATTATGAACGCATTATTACTTTTCTCAGCAGGTTTTGAGAAGTTAGATAGCAAGATTTGGCGTTCTGGAAATGCAGCTAAAGGATTTTTATCCCTACCCTATTTAATTAAACCTTTTTTTTACCCCGGAATATTAAAAATAAGTAAGGTTGCTAATTTAATTGTACCACTCGAATTTCTTTTTCTATTGGCACTTCTCTCAAATGTTTCAAGTACAATATTTATGATTGGTATAATAGCATTTGGGATAACCTTATTCACCATATTAGACATTTCATTTATAGGACAACTACTAATAATATCCATGTTGGGATGTTTTATTATTTGGCCTAAATATAATTTTTCAGATTTTGATTTTAGTATAGAAAATATTGCTGTTTTCTCGATCTTGAGTTTATCTCTTATCAATTTGACTTATCCTAATAAAATTTTATTAAATATTATGAAAATTTCAACTGGAGCAGTTTCTCCTATAAAAGTATTTACAGAATTACATCAGACAGGACTATTTACATATAAATTTAAAAAAAGAGGTGAAGACATTTTAATGGCATTTGATGAAAATGGGTTATTCCATAAAAGCCAATTATTTACAAGTCGATATAATCAATCTGCAATGTATAAAATAACTGATTATTGTTTGGGGAAAAAAAATGAAGATGAGATAGCAGATTTAGCATATCAAGCAGCAAAAGGGGAAACTGTAATTCTATGTGTTAAACCCTATGATTCAGATAAAGGCTATAAGCATTATAAAAATAGTAAATGGCATAATATTGCTGAAATAAGTTTTGATAATGATACTTATAAAATAATTAAGTTGAAAAATCCTCCTGAAATAAAAACGTTGAGAGAAATATGAATAAAATTATAATATATATTGATGAAGGCTGTGGGATCTGTAAAAAAACATCAAGAGTATTAAAACCGATTGTAATTAAGAATCTTGTAATTTTCAAATTTGCTAAGGACATGAATTTTGATCCGAATAGTGAACCAATGCAAAAAAGATATATTGATTTGTATTCATATGATGGAGAATTTTTCTATTCTGGATATCAGACTTATTTGGAAATAACAAGAAGGTCCATATTACTTTTTCCTTTACATCTGCTTATGAGAATTGGAATAATTAGGAAAATAGGGGAAAAAATTTATAGAAAGATAGCTGACTTAAGAGCATGTAAAGTATGAAACGATTATTATTTATTGGAGCAGGTTGGGAGCAAAAAGAACTTATTTTACAAGCTAAGTCTCTAGGGTTTAAAATATTTGCAACACATCCATTTATTGATAAATCTGTTATGTCTCTTTGTGATAGATATTTTATAAGGGATTCAACAGATATAGATTCTCATTTAAAATTAGCTCAAACATTCAAGGTAAACGGTGTAATTACAGATAACTGTGATTATTCATTATACACATCAACCTTTATTTCTAAAAAACTTGGGCTTCCTTCTGTAGGGCTAAACTCTGCAATTTGTGCAATTCAAAAATCTGAGCAAAGAAAAAGATGCAACAATTCTCTACATGTAAATCAACCAGAATTTTTTACTTTTAATACACTTGATGCTTTTAAAGCAATAACCTCAAAATTTACATATCCCTATATTATTAAACCAAATGACAGTAGGGGAACATTCGGAGTTTCTATAGTAAGAAATGAGAAAGAAGTAATAAATGCTTTTTTTTATGCAATATCAAACTCTCCGTCCAAGACAGGAATAGTTGAAAATTTTATCGAGGGAACATTATTTACTGTTGATGGGTTTTGCTTTGATGATGGACATAAACCATTAGCTGTAGCGTCAAGAAAGTATACTTCAGGATCTTTTCCAATCACAAAAGAGATAATTTATCCTGCAAAGGCAACAGATACTATTATTAAAAAATTAAAAAAAGCTCATCATTCAGTTGTGAAATCTCTTGGATACAAAAAAGGGCATTCTCACGGGGAGTATATTGTTGATTCTAACGAGAAAGTTTATTTAGTAGAATGCACCAATAGAGGTGGTGGTGTTTTTACATCTTCAACGATCGTCCCCAAGGTATCAGGGATTAATCTTAATGATGCCTTGATAAAACAATTTACTGGAGAAGAAGTTCATGGATGTGAATCTCAAAACAATTCAGTAATACTGACTTTTTTAGATTTTAAAATTGGTAAGACAATTAAATCTATCAGAGTTCCAAATTTAACTTATGTACTTAAATTTAGATCAATTTATGCAAAGAACGACATGGTTGAATCAATTGAAAACTGTGCTTCAAGACATATGATGGTAGTTTTAGAGGGTGGGTTAAAAGAATTAAAAGAGTTTAAGGAAAAATTACAGATAGATTATTATAATGATAAAAATTAATGAGAACACATTAAGAGATGGCTCATATAAGGTAGACTTTAATGTAACTCCACAACAAACTTTTGAAATTACCAGAGCACTTGATAAGGCAGGCTTAAGTATCATTGAGATTGGCCATGGTTTAGGTTTAGGAGCTTATAGAAAATTAAGTAACTTAGAAAATAAAGATGCTCAACTTATTGAGGCAGCAGTAAAGGCAAAAAAAAACGCAGAACTATCAGTTTTTCTTATTCCAGGAATAGGAACAAAAGAAGATATTAAGCAAGCATCAATAAGTGGAATTGAATTATTGAGAATAGGAGTAAATATTAATGATTATGAAAAAACCAGACACTATTTGGAATATGCTAAAGAGCTAGGGATGAAAGTGGCGTTTAATGGGATGAAAAGCTATGCTGTAAAGTCGTACGAATTTTCTAAGATAATAGAAGAAATTGATTCTTGGAATCTTGCTGATATGATATATCTTGTTGATTCTGCTGGATGCATGACACCAACTGAGGTAAAAATATATATATCAGAAGCCGTTAGTATTGTTTCAACCCCAATTGGATTTCACGGCCACAATAACCTTTCCTTAGCGTCTATTAACTCAATTACTGCTGTAGAGTCTGGAGCTACATATATCGACACCTGCATCAGGGGAATGGGAAGAAGTGCTGGAAATGCTCAAACTGAGATAGTCATTATTTTACTACAAAAAATTGGATTATATGATCACATCGATATCTACCAATTATACAAAATAGCTAATTCTTTAATTGAACCTATGATGATGATACCACAAGGATTAAACAGTAAAGAAATTCATACAGGATTTAGTAAATTTCATTCCTCTTATTTGCCACTATTTGAAAAATACTCTGAAAAATATGGGGTAGAACTATTTAAATTAATGAAAGAAGTTTCCGATGTAAATTGTCTAAATCCTGATTCAAGTCTTATTCAAACAATTGCCAAAGAACTATGAGTAAATTATCAAATAAAATTATTTCAAGATATAGTGATAGGTTTCAAGAATTTGGGAATGATTTTAGGACGCTAGGTTGGGGCTCAAAAGAACAACAATTTAAAAGATTTAATGAAATTAAAAAGCATATCAAGAATATAAATGAAACCTCTATAGTAGACTTTGGATGTGGCTTTGGAGATTTCTATAAATACCTTGGAAAAGAAGGTTGTTTAAAATATATTGGTATTGACATCAATCACGATCTAATCAATGAATCTAACCGTGATTTTAATGATACTGAAAATGTAGAATTTATTTGTGCAGATATTTATAACAATAAAGTAAAAACCCCCATAGCTAACGTAGGTATAATGATAGGGGTTTTAAATTTAAATTTTGGAGATATAATTGATAATTTTGAATTTTCTAAAAAATTAATTAAAAATGCATTTACTTACGTAGACGAAAAATTGATTGTTGATTTTATCAGTTTTAATAGAATAATAGAATACCCCAAAGAGGAATTTATTTATTATCATAAACCTTCAGAGGTATTAGAGTTTTGCCTTGGTTTGACGAATAATGTTTCTTTATTTCATGACTATTCACCAATACCCCAAAAAGAATTTCTAGTATGTCTTCAGAAATAGAAAAAGTTTTCGATTTTAACATCCATTTACCCATTATTATATCAAACAATGTTAATGAAACTATTCAACAAGATTTAAATTTAAATGAAGATAAATTAAATCAGGGGCTAGATTTTTACAAATCCTATCTGAATAAAATAAAAGGGTTTAACCTATTATTGTTTAATACAGATTTGTTCTCTAACTCTATATCCACTTTTTCAAAAAATTTAGAAAACTTTAAAAATACATCCATTACTTCACTAATCGATTTTCGCAGACACGATATATATGACTATGTAGACATACTTATTCAAAAAAATGTAAAAGCAGTTATGGTAAATTCCTACATTCAAAAAATTTCAAAAAGAGATTTATCATTAGTTTTGAAAATACTCAAATATTGTGAAAAGAAAAACTTAATAATATGCATAGATGGGAGTTATGGAACTTCAAAAATGTTAGAGTATGACAATTTAAAGTTAATGTGTATTGTAGCGGAAAAAATTAAAAAATCACCTATTGTAATAATTCACAGTGGAGGATTAAGAATAAAGCAAGTATTATTGTTAGCGCTTGAAAATTCAAATATTTTTCTAGACACATCCTTTTCATTACCCTTTTATGTTAATTCATCAATTGAAAATGATTTTGCATTTGCATTAAAAAAGATTGGGATGAATAGAGTTGTTTATGGTTCTGATAGCCCATACATGAATCCAAAAAAAACTTTTGAAGTACACCTTGATTTTCTAGAAAAATATAAATTCAGTTATTCTGAAAGTGAAAATTTTTTTTCCAAAAATGCACTTAAATTCTTCTAACTTGAAATATAGCTTTGTTTTTTTAACTGAGGCTGGAGACGGTATAGGATTTGGTCATTTAAAAAGATGTATTTCATTAAAAAATAAAATTCAGTCAGAAGTCAATAAATGCATCTTAATCATATTTTCAAAAGGTGAATATATATTTGAAAAAAATGATGAAATATTTGAAATGAATTGGATTGATGATCCAAAATTAGTTTTGCCTTTTATTAATGATAAATCTATTTTAATTATTGATTCATATATAGCAAAAAGACAAGTGTATGACTTTTTCGTAAAAAAATTAACAAAAACAGTTGTAATAGATGATTACAACAGGATTGATTATGGAAAAGTAGAACTTATTCTAAATCCAAACCCTTACTTTGAAAAAAAAACATACAAAAATCAAAGTATTTCTAAAATATACGGAGGAAAAGATTTTATAATATTATCATCACCTTTCATAAACAAAAAAGATACTAACCATAAATTTAAATTTAGTCAAATTAGTATCTTTATCGGAGGCTCAGATTATAAAAATATTTTACCTGTTATATTGAATCAAATTTCTTTACTTGATTTGAAAAAAGTAATTGTTTTATTAGGGAACAGCAAGCAATTGAAAAAGCTTAAAACTACTTTCTTAAAATTTACATTTAAACATAATCTGACTTCAGAAGAAATATATCAAGTTTTTGATAATTCAAAATTAGTGATATCAGGTTGCGGTCAAACCCTTCATGAGCTATCTATTATGGGGAAAAAAACGATTGGAATATGTTATGATGAAGATCAAAAATTAAATCAAAAATATTATTTAAATAATTCATTTTTGAAGTATTCAATTCAAGCTGAAGATCTATCTAATCTTCTAAATATAATTAGGGAGGAACTTTCTAATCAAAGAAAAATTAAGCCTTCAAATAGTTTTTTAGGACTTGAAAATTTCAAAAACTTAATAAAAAACTTATGATAAACTTTTTTAAAAAGAAAGTAATGATAGTTGTAGCACATCCAGATGATGAGCTATTAGGAATAGGTGGAACAATTCAAAAATTAAAATCTGAATACAATTGTAAAATCCAAGTAGTAATTCTAGGAGAGGGAATTACTTCTAGAGATACAGTCAGAGATATTGATAAGAGAAATGAAGAATTAAATACTCATCAAAAAAATATACTTGCTGCTAAAAATATTCTAAATTATGATAACCTAAGCACATATCAGTTCCCAGATAATAGATTTGACACTGTACCACTTTTAGATATAATAAAGGTTATTGAAAAAGAGAAAAATAAAATGAATCCTGAAGTTATTTTTACTCATCATGGGGGAGATTTAAATATTGATCACCAAATTACTTTTAAAGCTGTAATAACATCTTCTAGACCACAAAATAATGAAAAAGTTAAATCAATTTTTTGTTTTGAAACACCTTCTGCAACAGAATGGCAATCTTCTAATCATCCTTCTATATTTAAACCAAATTTATTTATTGAAATAAATGAAAATCAAATTGAAAAAAAGATTGAAGCTATGGAGTGTTATGAATACGAAAAAAGAAAATTTCCTCATCCAAGATCCCCTGAAGCCTTAAAAATTTTGGCGTCTTATAGAGGATTATCAATTGGCAGACATTATGCTGAGGCTTTTGAATTAATAAGAGGAATAAATTAATCAAAGAACAAATATATTTGGGAGAAATAGTTATAAATAAACTCAACATTAGTGATGTTTCTGAAACTTATTTAAGCTGGCTAAATGATCCAGAAGTAGGGAAATTTACAATATTTGGAAAAAATAAATGGACATTACAAAAACTCAATCAGTATGTAATGGACTCACTTAATAATCCAAACGAAATTTTGTTTGGGGTTTTTATAAGAAATAAAAAAAATAAAATACACATTGGAAATGTTAGGATTCATGATATTGATTTTCAGAATAAAATCGGATATATTGGAATTATTATAGGGGATAAAAGATTTTGGAATAAAGGTTTTGCCTCAGAAGCTATTAAGCAAGCTTCAAAAAAAGCTTTTAAAAATATTGGTTTAAAAAAATTAATTGCTGGTGTAGAAATTAATAATTCAAGTTCAATCAAAATATTTGAAAATAATGGATTCAAAAAGAAATTATTTTATGATTCAAATAAAGTCATCTTTGAAAAAATAATTTAAAGTTTAAAAATTCAATACTTTAATTTATGTTAAAAAAAGTTCTTTTTTATGGCTTTGGTCCTAGCCATATTACTTATAAAAAAATAATCGATTCTTGTGAATGGATTGATGAAAAGTTTTGTATTTCACAAACTTCGTCTTTTGCAATTCAAGAAAAATTAATCTTTGGAAAAGAAAATCATCTAAGTCTTGAGGAAATTTTTTATCATAATACTGATAATTTAAGTGTAGATCCAAGTATTATAGATTCAGACAAAAGAAGATTTAATAAAAAAAGTGGATCTTTTAAGGATATTTATTACGAAAATATCTATAAAATTATTTTAAATGCAATTGAAAAATTTGACCCTAATCTAATTGTTTTTTCGAAGCATGCTGAATCACCTGATGGATTAATTTTAAGCGAAATTGCCAGGCAAAAAAATATTTTATGTGCAATGCCTCATCAATTAAGATTCTTAGGGGGCAGTATATTTTCACACTCACCATATGAAGGAGATATTATATATAATGAAAAATTCGAAAAATTAAAATTTGAAATTATTAAAGGCGAACATTTTCAGCTGTATAAGGGTGTATCTCCTCAAAATAAAAATAAAAAATCCTTAATGGGGAGGATTTCAAGATTTTTAGAATTATTAAGAAATAGACCAAAGAGTTTTACTCTAGAACTAATTAAATGGAAATTTGAGGATTTTATTAAGTATAGAGAATTTAAAAAACAATTAAATATAATTTTTTACAGAAGAATTTCTATAAAACCAGAATATAGTAAGAATTACATTTATTATCCATTACATGTATCTCCTGAAGCTAGTATTAATATACCTGGGCCTTATTATAAAGACCAACTTAGAGCTGTAGATGAGATAAGATATAATTTACCAAAAAACACTTTATTATATATAAAAGAGCACCCAATAGGCTTTTATAGACAAAAAAATTCTTTTTATAATGAATTATTGAAAAAATCAAGGGTAAGATTGATTGACCATAATGTTAGTTCAAAGGAATTGATTTTAAATGCAAAGTGTGTTGTATCGGTAACTGGCACTGCATGTTTGGAAGCTTTTATTTGGGGAATACCTTCAGTCACATTATCTAAATCATTTTTTTCAACTTTTTTAATTAATGAAATCATTGATATTAAAAATGATACTTTGAATAAGCCATCAATTGATGAAATTAATAAAGCCTTGTCTATGATAAAAAATAATTCATTTGATTTTGTATCTAGTACCCCAGATTATTATGATTTAACTTTAACAAAAAATTTTAGAAATTATATTAATGGACTGGAAACTTTTCTAAAAACTAGAGGTTATTTAACTATTTAAGATTTTTTTGTGTTAAATTTTAAGTACTACAACAAAAATGATATAGATCAGAAATTATGGAAGAGATATAATAAAATTTTTCAAAAAGCTTTTAATACAAAAATAAAATTGGAAAGCTTTAATTGGAAGTATTTAAATCTTTTTACACAAGATTCTATTATACAAGAAATAAATTATTCTTCAAAAGTTATTGGCTATAGAGGTCTTTGGAAGGTTAAAAATTACCCAAATGAATACCAGTGTATTGATACCTGTATACTTCCTAATTATCAAGGGGAAGGTATTTTTAAATCAAGCAATAAACATTTAATTGATAAAATAGGGTCTTTTTATAATTATCCAAATCAAAAAAGCAAACCGGGATATTTAAAATCGGGATGGAAAGAAATATCTAAAATGAATATTTATCTTAATAAATTAGAAAATTTTGAGTTTTGTAATTGGGATAACTCTTTTTTGAATTGGAGATTTGTAAGTCACCCTTATATAAAATATTACAAAACTAAAATTAAGGATGGGTATGCGATTCTAAGATTTAAAAAAAAAATTACCAGTACACATTGAGTCAACTGTACATAATATTGATTTACAGGAAATACCAAATCCTATGTATTCTTTTAAATATGATTTAAAAAAAAATGGTATTAAAGTGAAAAATGCAGGTAGTATTTTAACCTATAATTTTAAAGGTAAATTAAGATCTTCTTATTTTGATATGATATGAATTTAAATCAAGAATTTGAACATTACTCGAAAGCGACGTTTGAAAGGGATAGAATTAAACTCTTTAAAACAATTAGTTTTAAATTCAGTATATCTGTTACAAATTTACTTATGAATTTAGGGTACAATAAAAAAATTCTAAAAAATGAAAAAAACAAGGTTTTAAATATTGGAGCAGGAAATCTAAGTTTTGAAAAAGCCTCTAATACAGATTTATTCCCGTCTGTAGGACAAATATTAAAAGGTCAACTTAAAAGAAACTCCAATAATGACAATAAATATTACTTAAATCTTATTAAAAAAGAAAAATCATTCGAGAATTACTGGGAGGGAATTGTTTTGAGTCATGTTATTGAACATATTCCGACTTACCTTGTAAAAATATGTTTGAAAAATATGAGGACATATCTTACCGATGGTGGAAAAATCAGAGTTCTAGTTCCAAATCCAAAAAAATATTTTTCAGACATAGATATAAATGACCAAAGCCCTCAAGGATTTTACAATAACTTTTTTTCGCTAAACAGATTATTTTACAGTTGGGAACACCAGTTTATGTATTCAGAAGATATTTTAATAGTTTTATTAAATGAGTGTGGATTTCAAAATATCCAAATATGTTCTTTTGGTGAAGGTGAATTAAACCAATTTGATGCTAAGGAGAGAGAATTTGAGAGTTTGTGTGTTACTGCAGAAAAATGATTAGCATTGTAGTAACAGTTTACAACAAAGAAAAATTTATTGAAAACACTTTAAATTCAATTATAAATCAAACTGATTCGCCTAGTGAAATTATTATAATAAATGACGGAAGTACTGATAGAAGTCTAGAAATTATTAATATGATTCAACTTCCAAATTTTGCTTATGTAATTACAACAAAAAATCAAGGGGTAAGTGCTTCAAGGAATTTAGGTTTAAAAAAAGCTAAGTCTAAATATATACACTTTGTTGACGGAGATGATATTTTAAAAAGAGATTCAGTTTCAATATTTAAACGTGAAATTCATAAGAATCCAAATCATATTTTATATGCTGCCAATAGAATAAGTGAAAATCACAAAATAAAAAGAAGAATCAATGGTCTTTCTGATAAAGAATTTGATTTAAAAGAATACTTAAACTTATTAATTGAATATAAAAATTTATGTTGGACTAGTGCAGTAGTTATTAATAAAAGTATATTAAAGAATATTAAGTATAACATATACTTTTCAAGGGGAGAAGATAGATATTTTTATATGAAATTACTTTCAATCCAAAGTGGATATTGGATTGATAAAATTGTTGCTGTTTATGTTAATGATTCTAATAGCTTAAGCTCAACACCTTTAAGTAAAAACGAAGATTTATTCTGGATAGGAATAAAAGAACATACTGATATTATTGATAATCCAAATTTCAAAAGGTTTAAAACCAAATACATTTTATCAAATATTATGTTTAATTTAAAGAGGTTTAAATTTATAAACGCTATCTCCTGGTTAACATGAAATTATATGTAGGTTATTATGGGAGAAATAATTTGGGAGATGACTTAATGTTAAAAGTCTTGTATGATGATAAAAATTCATATGTATTTCTTTTAGATGTTAATTTCTACAGCTTTATTCCGAAAAACAAACAATTAATTCTATCAAAAAATCCTTTAAATAGATTTTTAGAAAAATGTTTTTATTTGGTAAAATTAAAATTGAATGGATGTAAAGAATTAATTTTTGGTGGAGGCACTCAGTTTTCTAGTTATAGTACATTTATAACTCAGCTTGAGGTTTTTTTAGTTGTATTGATTGCTAGAATATTAAATTATAAGGTAAGTGCAATATCAGTTGGAATTGGAAAAATTAATAAACACAATAAACTTTTGGTTTTGTCAATTAAGATGTTTAATTATATTTCAGTAAGAGATTTAACATCAAGTACTAAGCTTAGAAAATTTAACATAAATCATGAAATATCATCTGATCTAGTCTATAAATTAAAAATAAATAAAAATACCAAGGCCATCCCCCAAAATATTTTAATTACTGCTACTGGTCCGGTTTTAAGAAAAAATTTATTTTATCAAATGAAGTTTATAGAATTTATTAAAAGAAACGTTAAGGCAGATTTCAATAATATTATTTTTTGTGTATTTCAAGAAAATGAAGATGAATATTTATTTGAAATTTTAAAAAATTATTTTCCAAGTATAAAAATTAAAACACCTAAAACATCAAATGAAATAGATGAGATTTACAATAATTGTTTAGAAGTTGTTGGAATGAGATACCATAGTTTAGTACTGGCAGATATTTATAATGTTAAATTTAAAGGAGTCTCATATGATGATAAGGTTAAAGACATCTGTTTGAGAAAAAAAATGCCTTTTGAATCTTTAAATTAATTTAAAATGAATAATTCAAAAATTTTTGATTTTGGGAAAAATTGGAAAAATTTTTTAAATGACATAGATGAAACTAGAATCAATAACTCTGTAAGTAGCTTAAAATCATTTACTGGATTAAAAAATTTAATTAATTTAAAATTTCTTGATGTAGGAAGTGGAAGCGGACTATCATCTTTAGCAGCTAGAAGACTAGGTGCAAGTGTATATTCCTTTGATTATGACGAGTTTTCTGTTGAAGCTACAAATTCTTTAAAAAATAAGTTTTCTCAGGGTGATAGAAATTGGCAAATTAATCAAGGTTCAATTCTTGATGAAAAATTTCTTAAAGGTTTAGGTGAATTTGATATAGTCTATTCTTGGGGTGTTCTTCACCACACTGGAAACATGACAAAAGCTTTGAATAATATTGATATAAACGTAAAAAAAGAAGGACTACTATTCATAGCTATTTACAATGATCAAGGAATAAAATCTATATTTTGGAAAAAACTTAAATATATTTATGTAAGATATAGGATTCTAAGGCCATTATTAATTTTATTTGGTTATGTACTTTTTCTGCCTTCAAAAATATTTAAGTTTTTTTTAAAAAAAATTGGATCTAAAATTCAGACTAAATTTCAAAAAAGAAGAGGAATGTCATTTTATTATGACATAGTTGACTGGATTGGGGGATATCCATTTGAAGTATCAACTCCAGAAAAAATTATTCATTTTTATTTATCAAAAGGGTATAATTTGATTAAACTAAAAACTTGTAAGGGCAAGTTAGGGTGTAATGAATTTCTCTTCAAAAAGATTTAGTTTTTGTTTTTCAGTCCAAAGTATTTATTGCGATTAGATGATGCATGTCATCAGATGCCAAATAATAAATGGCAAAAATTTGAGACCTTTTTTATCAAAAATGGAATAAAACCAATTGTAGGGGTTGTTCCAGAGAACAAAGATGGAGCTTTAGGGGAAGAATTTGATCATAATTTTTGGGAGCTTATAAGAAAATGGGAAAATTTAGGATGGGGTATTGCAGTTCATGGACTGAACCATATCCTTAAGCCTATCGATGAAACAAAAACTTTTTTTGGTTTTGGTAAAAAATCTGAATTTGTGGGTTTAACTAAGAAAGAACAAAAAAAAATAATTAAAAGAAGTTTAGAGCTTTTCAAAGTTAACAAAGTGAATCCAAAAATATTTATGGCTCCTTCACACGCATTTGATAAAGTTACTCTAGAAAGTTTAAAAGATGTTTCATCAATTAAATTAATTACCGATGGATTTAGTTTTAGGCCATTTATTAAGGATGATTTTATTTTTTTACCCCAACAATTATGGTCAGTAAAAAAAATGCCTTTTGGGTTATTTACAATCTGTATTCATCCTACAACTATGAATGAAGTTGAAATAGAGTTATTATTTAATAAAATTAAATCAATATCTAATAAAATTATTTCTATCGATGATTTGAATTTCAAAAAAATTAAGAAATACAACTTTGTAGATTTTCTTTTCATCTTTCTTTACAAAATAACATTTAAATACAAATTCAGATCATAATTTATGTGTGGAATTTATTTAACTAATCTTGATAGAAGTGCTTTACAAATTAAGAATGATTTAAAAAAAATTGAATTTCGTGGACCGGATAATCTAAGTGTTAAGAAGTATAATAATTCTGTTTATTTAGCCCACTTAAGGTTATCAATTATTGACTTGGATAAGAGGTCTAATCAACCATATGAATTTGACAACCTCACTATAACATATAATGGTGAGATTTATAATTTTGGGACTATAAAAAATGAATTAATTTCTCAAGGATATGTTTTTGAGACAGAAAGTGATACAGAGGTTTTAATTAAAGCATATCATGCTTGGGGTCAAAACATGCTAAATAAATTAAATGGAATGTTCGCATTTGCGATTTACGACATTGTAAACCAAAAGGTATTTTGTGCAAGAGATAGGCTAGGGCAAAAGCCATTTTATTATTTCTGGGGTAACGGTAAAGTTGAAATTTGTAGCTCGCCAAAATCAATGCACAAAGCAACTAAAATATCCCAAGAGGGAATTAATATTTATCTCTCTGCAGGTTATATTCCTAGCTCCTTTTCAATCTTTGAAAACATTAAAAAACTAGAAGCTGGTAAATTCTTAGTATTTGACTTAAATAAAAACACTTTAGAAGAGGAAACCTACTGGGATCTTAAAAGTTTAAAAAGAAAATCAAAAATCACTTATGAAAGTGCAAAAGAAAAATTAGATGATCTCCTTGAGGATGCCATTAAAATCAGAATGGTGTCAGATGTACCTTTAGGTAGTTTTCTATCTGGCGGAGTCGATTCTTCAGTAGTTTCATTGATTGCAAACAACCATGCCAAAAATAAATTGAAAACTTTCACAGTGAAATTCAGTGAAAAAGAATTAGATGAAAGTGAAGAGGCAAATGATTTTGCAAAAAATATAGATTCAGATCATAAAACCTATTTATGTGACGAAAATGAATTAATTAATTCTATTGATGATTTATTTATCGCTTTTGATGAACCATTTTCAGATTCTGCAATGATTCCAATGCTGATGTTGTGTAAAAAGGTTCAAAATGAAACTACTGTATGTTTATCAGGAGATGGAGGAGATGAAAGTTTTTTAGGTTATAATCATTTTGATTGGGTTAAAAAATTTAATCCTTTACTTAAAATTCCCAGAAAAATAAGAATTTTAATCACACCTTTTTTTAAACCTCTTTTAAGTAAAAAGCATTTTGATTATTTAAAAAACATTTTTTTTCTTAGAAACATCAATGATTTTATCATTAATATTTTTTTAAATTTTATTGTAATTAATAAAAATTATGATACGAGTTGGGCAAAAAGTTATTATCATTCATTTTATAAATCTAATCACATATTACAAAAAACAGCAGATATCAACATCAAGCTTTGGTTAGAAGGCAACAACAATGTAAAAGTTGATAGGGCTAGTATGTATTCTTCTGTAGAAATAAGGAACCCCTTTCTTGATTATAGAATAATAGAATTTGCCAGGGAATTACCAGTAAGTTTTAGGTATTCGGGGAAAAATAGAAAAATTATTTTAAAAGATATTTTGCAAAATAAATTGGATAAAATCAAATTAAACAAACCAAAAAAGGGGTTTACTGTACCAATCTCAAAATGGATTAAGGGTCCTTTAAAAACTGATATAGAAAAAATATTTATAAAAAAAGAGCTTCAAAAAATTCCGAATTTAGATTATAAAAAAGTATTATGCTATTTCAAACAGCATATACACGGAAAAGCTGATTTTTCTCATATTATTTGGCGTGTATACGTTTTGTGTAAGTGGTTAAAATATAATGGATGAAAAATAAAGTATTAGTTACTGGCGCCGCTGGTTTTATAGGTTCAAATTTGTCGGAATATCTATTGGAAAAAGGATTTGAAGTAATAGGATTAGATAATTTTTCTACAGGCCATGAAAAAAATTTAATAGTATTAAATAAAAATAAAAATTTTCGATTTCTACAAGGTGACATTCGCAATTTTGATACTTGTTTAGAAGTAAGTAAAGAAGTTTCTTTTGTATTACATCAAGCAGCTTTAGGATCAGTACCTAGATCAATTAAGGATCCATTGACTACAAATGAAGTAAATATCAATGGTTTTTTAAATATTCTTGAAGCAAGTAGGCAAAACTCAGTAAAACGTTTTATTTATGCAGCATCTTCCTCTACATACGGTGACTCAAAAGCACTCCCAAAAGTTGAAGAAAACATAGGAAAGCCTCTTTCACCCTACGCTATAACCAAATATGTTAACGAATTATATGCAGAAATTTACAGTAATGCCTATGGAATAGAAACTATAGGCCTTCGTTATTTCAATGTTTTTGGGCGCCGACAAGATCCTAACGGTGCTTATGCTGCAGTAATCCCAAAATTTATCGCTCAGTTTTTAAATGGACAATCTCCCGTTATAAATGGAGATGGATCTTATTCTAGAGATTTTACCTACATCGACAACGTCTTACAAATGAATCACTTGGTAATGTTAACTAAAAATTCAGCTGCTATTAATCAGGTATTTAATACTGCTGTGGGAGATCAGACTACAATTAAAGAAATGGCAGAAGTCATTAAAAGAGGGTTGACGAATTATAAAAAAGAGATATCTGAAATCCCAATTAAATTTGGACCAAAAAGATTAGGAGATATACCACATTCTAAAGCAAGTATTGAAAAAGGAATTTCTTATTTAAACTACAGACCATCTCACAACTTTAAAGTTGGAATTGAAAATTATATAAAGTGGTTTATGACAAATGAGCAAAAATTTTAATTATGAAGGTTTTAGGAATTTCCTGCTTTTATCACGATTCAGCTGCCACTATTGTAGTTGATAACAAAATTGTTGCTGCTGTTCAAGAGGAAAGATTTACAAGAGAAAAACATACTCCTAATTTTCCCACAAATTCTATTAAATTTTGCTTAGAGGAAACTGGTCTTAAAATAAGTGAATTAGATGCTGTTGTTTTTTATGACAAACCTATAGTAAAATTTGAAAGGCTATTATCTACTTTTTATCAAGTAGCCCCTAAAGGATTAATTCCATTTATTAAATCAATACCAATTTGGTTAAAGGAGAAATTATTTTTAAGAAAATTAATTTACGATAACCTTAAAGAAATAGATCCTAGCTTAAAAAAGAAAGATCTAAAACTTCTTTTTACAGAACACCACATTTCTCATGCGGCTAGTTCGTTTTATCCATCTAATTTTAAAGAAAGTGCAATCCTTACTATCGATGGTGTTGGTGAATGGTGTACTGCCTCAATTTGTAGAGGAGAAAACAAAAAAATTGAAATACTTAAAGAGCTTCATTTTCCTCATTCAGTAGGTCTACTTTACAGTGCTTTTACATACTATTTGGGTTTTAGAGTAAATTCAGGAGAATATAAATTAATGGGTTTAGCTCCTTATGGGATCGAAAACTCAGATGAAACAATATTATTTATAAATAATATTAAATCTGAAATAGTAGACATTAAAGATGATGGATCAATTTTCTTAAATCAGAAATATTTTAAGTACACCTATGGTCTTAGAATGATTAAAGAAAAAAGGTTTAAATCTTTATTTGGATTTAATACTAGAAAAGAAGAGGAAGAAACCACACAAACCCATTGTAATATGGCTTTGGCAATTCAAAAAGTCACAGAAGAAATCGTAATTAAGATGGTTAAGGAAACAAAAAGATTAACTAATTCAAATAATTTGTGTTTATCTGGAGGAGTTGCTCTCAACTGTGTTGCAAATGGGAAAATAGATGAACTAGGGATTTTCGAAAATATTTATATTCAACCCGCTTCAGGTGATGCCGGAGGCTCCCTTGGAGCTGCTCTAGCAATAAATCATATGTATTTTGATATTCAAAGAAATTATTCTAAAGGCTATGATTTAATGAAAGGATCTTATTTAGGGCCTTATTTTTCAAATAAAGAAATCCTGATAATGAATAAAAAGTACAAAGCGGTTTTTAAACATGAAGTTTCATTCGGAAAATTATGTGAAAAAGTTACTAAATTAATCTCTGAGGGTAACGTTGTAGGCTGGTTTCAAGGGAGATCAGAATTTGGTCCAAGGGCTTTAGGAAATAGATCTATTCTTGCAGATCCAAGAAACCCAGAGATGCAAAAGAAACTTAACTTAAAAATTAAATATAGAGAGGGGTTTAGACCTTTTGCCCCATCTGTTCTTGAAGAAGATTACAATGAATTTTTTGAAGGGAAAATTAAAAGCCCTTACATGTTGATGGTTAAAAAAATAAAAAACAATGTTAGATTAAAAGTCTCAGAAGATTATTGGAATTTAAATTATTGGGATAAATTATATACAAATAGATCAAAACTTCAGTCAATTACACACGTTGATTTTAGTGCAAGAATTCAAACAGTAAATAAAAAAACTAATCCAAGATATTGGTCTCTTATAAATCAATTTAAGAAGATCACAAATGTAGGTGTTTTAGTTAATACCAGTTTTAATGTCCGTGGGGAACCAATAGTAAATAATCCTGAAGATGCATTTAAATGTTTTATGAATACTGAGATGGATTATTTAGTTATTGAAAATTTTATTTATTCAAAATTAGATCAGAAAACAAAAATTAAAAAACAAGTTTTTAAAAATGATTAAATGTTTAAAAAAATAATTCTTTTAACTGTACCGACTTTCCTTTTGTTTTTTCTATTACTCGAAATATTGTTTAATATTTTTATACCTGCATCAGAACTTCCAGATGTAGTTTTCGATAATAAATATAAATTAATAAAGTTCGACAAAAATCAGAGTGGGAATTATTCAATTGGAAAATTTCCCAAAGAAAAATTTAAGTGGAAAATTAATAATGAAGGATGGAATAATGAAAAAAATTATTATGAAAATAAAACAAAATATAGAATTGCAGTTATTGGGGATTCATATGTAGAAGCATTACAGGTAAATGTTAATGAAAGTTTTCCTTCTTTATTACAAAGAAATTTTCCAGATCAAGATATCTATTCATTTGGAATATCTGGATCACCACTTTCAAATTATTACCAAATGATAAAGTACATATCAAAAAAATTTAATCCTGACTTTTATATTGTTAATGTAGTAGGCAATGATTATGATGAAAGTCTATATTCCCTAAGGAAAAGAGATGTGTTTACAACTCTGAAAACTGATGAAAATCCAGTTTTTATTACTCCAGATGGTTCAAGTCAAAAAAGATTGATTAATATTTTAAACAATTCCTCAACATTTAGATATTTTTATCACAACCTTGTGTTCTTTCATAAATTAAAAAATATAATATTGGAAAAAAATAGCAATAGAAATAACTTGCTTAGAGATCAAAACTATAGGGAAGAAATTAAAAAAGGTATTTCAATTATTATCGATTCAATAAGCACTATTACAAAAAATAATTTACTGTTTGTAGTAGATGGTAATAGACATAAAATATATAACAATGGAATTAGGGTAAAAGAAAATTTTTACAAAAAGGATTTTATAAGCATTTTAAGAAACAAATCGAAAAAATTTATAGATTTAGATACTACTTTTTCTGCAAATTACAATCAATATTCAATAAAATTCAATTCTGAATTAGACTATCATTGGAATTCATATGGCCACTCGACAGTAGCTAAAGAAATAAATAATTACATTAATGAAAAAGTTTTAAAATGAAGGAAATACTTCAATATCTGATGTTAAACAAAAAATTTTGGTTAATTCCATTAGTAATTTTATTACTAATATTGAGTTTAATAATCGTGTTTGCTGGAAGCTCAGCACTCTCTCCATTTATATATACTTTATTTTGATGAAAATAAAATCTAATCCATCCTTAACGGTTCTTACAATAGTATTTGGATTATTGGTGTTTAATTATATTATAGGTAATAAAATTATCTTTTATACAAGCATTATTATATCTGGAATAGGGGTTTTCTCTTCAAAAGGATCTTTGATTCTAGAGAAAATATGGTTCAAAATATCTTACATACTTAGTCAGATAATACCTAATATTTTACTTTTTACGTTATTTTTTCTAATTCTGACACCATTATCTTTTTTGAGTAAATTATTTCGTGCAAAATCAGATTTCAATTTGAAAAATAATCGAACCACTATATTTGTTGAATTAAATAAAAAATTCAAAAAGGAAAGTTTTGAAAGAGCATGGTAGGA
>MDTC01043044.1_pt1 | contig 26685 bp, 19 predicted proteins | sample 811181 | NCBI WGS metagenome assembly MDTC01 (sample SAMN05326644, study PRJNA326480) | marine metagenome | isolation source: seawater | place: Pacific Ocean: North | collected 2011
TAAAAACCAAAAACTTATATCTGATGATCGAATTTATATTTTGTTTTTTTCTTTTGTCTCTCTTATTCTAGTTTTTTCATTGAAAATTACTCTCGTCTCTATTCAAAAAACTGATTTTTCTAAAACCAAGAACAGTAGCACGCATTTCGTTAGCGCAAGGAAAGATATTGTTGACCGTAATGGTGAATTGTTAGCAAGAAATATTCAAACTTATCATGCAGGCATAAGAAGTAACTTAGTAAAAGATAAAAAAAAATTTTTAGTTAATGTAAAATTATTATTTCCTGAATTAGATACAGAAAATATTAAAAATAAATTAAGTAAAACTAAATATTTTTATTTAAAAAGAAGACTAACCAGTGAAGAAAAACATAAGCTATGGATACTTGGTGAAAAATCTGTTGAGTTTGATCCATATCAATCAAGAATATATCCTCAAGCAAAACTTTTTAGCCATATACTAGGACAAATTGATAATGATAACTATGGCATATCTGGTGTTGAGAAATTTTTTGATAGAGAACTTAGAAGTGAAACCAACGATAAACCAATTATGTTAAGTTTGGACTCAAATCTACAATTTTTAATTAAATCAGAACTATCAAAATCTCTTGATATTTTTAAAGCAAAAGGAGCTGCAGGTTTATTAATGAACGCTCAAAACGGAGAAGTATTATCTTTGGTTTCTTTACCAGATTATAATATAAACATGAGAAATAAAATTACTCACAAAAAATTTAATAACAAAATAACTAATGGTATTTTTGAATTAGGTTCAATATTTAAAACTTTTACGATTGCTTTAGCTTTAGAGGAAAAAATAGTGGAACCAGAAACATTGATTAAAAACATACCTAATAAAGTTAAATGTTCATCAATTCACGATATTTCAGATATGAAAAAATTTCCATCAACTCTTTCAGTTGAAGATATTTTAATTAGATCGTCAAATGTTGGGACTTTATTTATCGCAAGAAAAATCGGTGAAAAGAGCTATAAAAATTTTTTAAAAAAGATGAATTTAACAAATAGGATTAATTTTGAATTGGACGAAGTGGCTAGACCATTAAAATTTAAATGGGAAAAATGTAAACTTGAAACTGTTTCTTTTGGTAGAGGTATTACAACAACACCTTTGCAAGCAGCAGCAGGCTATGCGTCCTTAATTAATGGTGGAAATTTAATTCATCCAACAATTTTAAAAAAAAATAAAAAAGAAAAAACACAAAGAGTAGTTTCTAAAGAAACAAGTAAAAAAATTCAAAAAATCTTAAGAAAAGTTGTTACAGATAAAGAGGGCACAGCTAGTCTAGCAGATGTGTTTGGGTATAATGTTTCAGGAAAAACAGGAACATCACAGTATTATGAAGATAAGGATAAAAGCATGAATACTTTTATAAGTTTTTTTACATCAAATAAAAAAAAATATGTGTTACTTGTGATGCTAGATGATCCACAAATTGCTTATGATTTAGTTTATGATTATAGAGGATTAAAGATTAAAGGCTTTAGAAATGAGGCAGGATGGAATGTCGTATACTCTGCGGGCAAGATTATAGAAAAAATTGGACCTATTTTAGCCATAAATAATAACCAGTTTGATAGCAATTATGTTGTTAAAAAAACTAATTAAAAATTGTCCAAAAAATTTTAAAAACCTAAAGATTAAAGGGCTGTCACAAGACAGTAGAAGTCTAAAAAAGGGAGATCTTTTTTTTGCTATAAAAGGAGAAAAATTTAATGGAGAAAAATTTATTAAAAAGGCAATACTGAATGGCGCTAAAGCGATAGTTTGTTCTTCAAGTTGTAAATTTATAAGTAAAAAAATTGCAATTATCAAAACTAGAAAATTAAAAGATACATTAATATTTGCGTGTAAAAATTTTTTCAAAAACAAACCAAAAAATATTATTGCAGTGACTGGCACAAATGGAAAAACTTCTGTAGCAGGGTTTTATAATCAACTTTTAACATTAAATAAAATACCTGTTGCTACCATCGGAACACTAGGGATAATGTGTGGTAAAAAAATTAACAAATCAAATCTTACAAGTCCGGACATTATTTCCCTTCATAAAGAATTACAAAAATTAAAAGAAAAAAAAATTGAAAATGTTATTATCGAAGCTTCAAGTCATGGATTACATCAAGGTAGACTCGAAGGTATAAATTTTAAAGCAGGCATATTTACAAACTTTACCCAAGATCATTTAGATTATCATAAATCAATGAAAAATTATTTAAATGCAAAATTAATTTTATTCAACAAGCTACTTAAAAAAAAAAGTTATATAATTTCAGATGAAAATAATAAAGAGTTTGCAAAATTAAAAAAAATTGCAAAAAAAAGAAAATTAAAAATTATTTCAATTACAAAACAAAGTAATTGTAAGGAAATTAACAATAGCAATCTAGTAGGTAAATTCCAAATTAAAAATCTTCTTATGGCAATTTTAGCCGGAAAACTATCCATGTTAAAAGATAAAAAAATTTATTCAGCTTTAAGTCAAATCCAACCAATAAATGGTAGATTGAGTTTAACAAGAATTCTTCCTAATAATACAAAAGTTTTTATTGACTACGCACACACTCCAGATGCATTGGAAAATTCTTTAAAAACTTTAAAAAATTATTATAAAACAAATATAACTTTAGTTTTTGGTTGTGGAGGCGAAAGAGACAAAACCAAGAGGCCCTTGATGGCCAAAGTCGCTAATAAATATTCGAATAAAATAATTGTTACAGATGATAATCCAAGATCTGAAAACCCAAGTAAAATAAGAAAACAAATATTAAAATATACAAAAAAAAATATTAGCTACAATATTTCTAATAGAAATTTAGCTATAAAAAAAGCTATTACAGAATCTAAAATAAATGAAATAATTATTATCGCAGGTAAAGGCCATGAGAATACCCAAGATTATGGTAAAATAATATATAAAGTTTCAGACAAACAAATTGTAAATGAAATAAAAATAAAAAAAATAAAAAAAAATAAATTAGAATTAATTAATAACTATCAAATTTTGAATAATATGTTGAAAATTAATCAGAAATATTATTTTGATAAGATTTGTATTAACTCTAATGAAATTAAAAAAAATAATTTATTTCTAGCAATTAAAGGAAAAAATAAAGATGGACACAACTTTGTCAGCAAAGCTCTCAAAGCCGGAGCTATTGGTGCTGTTATCTCTAAAAAAAAACATTTTAAAAAAATGATTAAAGTAAAAAATACCCTATCCTTTTTAGAGACATTTGGAGAAAAAAAAAGAGAAAGCACAGGTGCCAAAATTATTGCAATAACTGGTAGTTCAGGCAAAACAACAACTAAATCTTTAATTTCTAAAACTTTGAATTTATTTGGTTCTACCTATAGTTCGCCTAAATCGTTCAATAACCACATTGGGGTCCCACTGAGTTTATCTAATTTAAGGTTTGATAATAAATTTGGAGTATTTGAAATTGGCATGAGTAAAGCAGGAGAAATTAAAAAACTATCAAAACTTGTAAAACCTGAAATAGCTATAATTACCAATATTGGGGAAGCTCACATAGAAAACTTTAAATCTGTGCAAGAAATAGCTGAAGCGAAAGCAGAGATAATTGATAATATTCAACAAGGTGGATTTTTAATACTGAATAAAGATGATAAATATTTCAATTTTTTAAATAAAAAAGCAATTAGAAAAAATATTAAAGTTTTATCTTTTGGTTTTTCAAATAAATCAGATTTTTCAATCAAACAAACTAGTCCAAATAAAATTAAAATTAAGTACTTTGATAAATTTATAATACTTAAAGATGTATATCTAAATAATTTAAATAAGCTTAATCTGTTATGTTGTTTAAGCGTTCTTTATATACTTAAGTTAGATATAAATAAAATTAGGTATTTTGTTGATTTTTTTAAACCTCTTGATGGAAGAGGTAAAATTTATAAAATAAAAAGATATAATAAAATTTTTAATTTAGTAGACGAGAGTTATAATTCTAATCCCTCTTCAGTCAAACAAGCTATAAATAACCTCAATTATTTAAATAATAGTTCCAAGAATTATGTAATATTAGGAGATATGTTAGAGCTTGGAAATAAATCTGAATTTTACCATAAAAGTTTATCAACAATTTTAAATAAATCAAAAATTAACAAGGTTTTTGTATATGGTAAAAATGTTATGACAACTTATAAAAATTTATTAAAAAATAAGAGAGGAAATGTGATTCAAAATAAAGATGATATAGATGTTGTTCTTAATAATGTTGTTGAAAATAATGATTATTTGATGATTAAAGGCTCTAATGCAACAGGGCTTCAAAAACTTTCATATTTATTAAGAAAGGAATTATAAAATGTTATATAGTATTTTAAGTTCTTTAAGTGAAAATTATTCTTTCCTATATGTATTTAAATCTTTAACATTTAGAACAGGACTTTCTGTTGGAACCTCACTAGTAATAGTTTTTTTAATAGGCGCTCCACTTATAAAATTATTTTCAAAAAATCAAATTACTGGACCTATAAGACAAGATGGTCCTATAGATCATATTGTTAAAAAATCAGGAACACCAACTATGGGCGGAATATTGATCATTTTTGGAATGACTTTTAGCACTTTACTCTGGTCAGATTTAAAAAATACTTACATATGGACATTATTATTTGTAACTTTAAGTTTAGCTTTTTTAGGTTTTGTAGATGATCTTTTGAAAATTAGAAGGAAAAACTCAATAGGATTAAATTCTAAGTTAAAATTTTTTGGCCAGTTTATGATCAGTTTAATTACAGTAATTATTTTGATCAAATTTACAAATCATAATTATTTAAACAATTTATATTTTCCATTTTTTAAAAATTTAATAATAGATATGGGAATTTTCTTTATTCCTTTCAGCTTACTTGTAATTATAGGATCTTCTAACGCCGTTAATCTTACTGACGGTTTAGATGGATTAGCCACTGTTCCTGTTATGCTTGTGGCCCTTTCATTTACATTTATTAGTTATTTAGTGGGTAATATAATTTTTTCAGAATATCTATTAATTCAATATATTCCTGATGTAGGCGAAATTTCAATCTTTTGTGGTGCTATAGTTGGTTCGTGTTTGGGGTTTCTTTGGTATAACGCACCTCCAGCAAAAATCTTTATGGGCGATACAGGGTCATTATCGCTGGGCGGCTCTCTTGCGGCAGTTGCCATTATAGTAAAACACGAGATTGTATTAGCGATTATTGGGGGGCTTTTTGTTTTAGAAACTGTTTCTGTAATAATACAAGTAATATCATTTAAATTTACTGGGAAAAGAGTTTTTATGATGGCCCCAATACACCATCATTTTGAAAAAAAGGGTTGGGCAGAATCAACAATAGTTATTAGATTTTGGATAATAGCCATAATACTTGCATTGATAGGATTAGCCACACTAAAACTAAGATAAAATTTGATGAAAATACCAGAGGGCAGTTTTATAAAAAAAAGTTTTGCTATTTACGGACTCGGTAAAACCGGTTTGTCAGTAAAAAAATATTTAAAAATTAATAAAGTTGAGCGATATTTTCTCTGGGATGACAATAAAATAAAAAGAAAAAAAAACAAAATATCGAATAAAAATATATTTTTAAACCAGTTAAGTAAGGTAGACTATATTATTTTAAGCCCAGGCATTAAAATAGATAATACAATTTTTAAAAAGGAATTAATTAAGAATAAGAATAAAATAATTACTGATTTGGACTTATTATATTTAAGAAATAAAAAAATAAAATCAATTGTAGTCACGGGAACTAATGGTAAGTCAACTACTTGTAAATTAATAAATCATATTTTAACAAAAAAAGGTGTTCCTAATGTTTTAGGTGGAAATATTGGCATTCCTGTTTTAGACATAAATTTTTCAGAAAAAAAAATATTTATAATTGAAGCTTCTTCATTTCAGTTAGAGTATTCAAAATTTATTAAACCAACTTTTGCACTTTTATTAAATATATCAAATGATCATTTAGATTGGCATAAAAATCTAAAAAATTATAAGAGGTCAAAATTTAAAATATTTAAAAATCAAAGTGTAAAAGATTTTTCTTTTTTAAATGACAAAGAATTAATTAATATATATCAAAACAAAAAATACAAAGCTAAATTGAATTTAGTAAAAAATTTAGATTTTAAAACGATAAGAAATATATATTTAAAATCAAAAGCAAATATTGAAAATTTAAACTTTGTCTTTTGTTTATCTAAAAAATTTAAAATTAATAAAACTGAATTTTTAAAATATATTGAATCTTTCAAAGGACTTAATCATAGATATGAAATTTTTTTGAAATTAAAAAATATTTATTTTATTAATGACTCCAAAGCTACTACATTTGAAGCATCTAAATATGCGTTAATGAGTGAAAAAAATATATATTGGATTTTAGGTGGTTTACCAAAATTAAAAGATAAGTTTTATTTAAATAAAATAAAAAAAAATATTATTCGTGCTTTTATTATTGGAAAAAAAATCAACTATTTCAAAAAACAATTAACTAATAAAATTAATTTTACTGTTTCAAATAAACTTGAGTCAGCTGTATTAAGTATATTCAAAGAATTAAGAAATAAGAATACAAATAACGAAACAAAAATAGTTTTGTTTAGTCCTGCCAGCGCATCTTTTGATCAGTTTAAAAATTTTGAAGAAAGAGGAAATAATTTCAAGAAAATTACTAAAACTTATGCCAGGAAATATTTTTAAATTAAAAATAAATGATTATTGGAGAGCTATAGATAAAAATATATTAGTTTGTTTTATTGTTCTTTTTATTCTTGGGCTTTTTTTTTCTTTTGCATCCACTTCTTCACTTGCAGGTGAAAGATTGGATAAGAATTATTATTTTTTCTTTTCTAAGCATTTATTTTTTGTAATTATTTCATTATTTTTAATGTTTTTTATTTCATTTATTAAAGCAAAATTTATTAAAAAAACATTAGTAACATTTTTCATTCTGCTTTTAACACTTCTGATATTAGTTCCAATTATAGGCGTTGAGGTAAAAGGTGCTACAAGATGGTTAAATTTATATTTTTTTAGATTACAACCGATAGAATTGATTAAACCTTTTTTTATTCTTATTTCCGCTTTAATAATAACTTCTAAAGAATTTAAATCTAAAAATACTGCTTATTTTTTTAACTTTTTGATATTATTCTCGATATTGCTATTATTAGTAAATCAGCCTGATATTGGTCAATCTGTTTTAATTGTAACAACTTGGCTTGCAATTGTATTTATATCGGGCATAAATATTATTTACATAATTTCACTCTTTGCTATTTCATTAATTTCAATATCTGCTCTACTTTTTTTATTACCTGAAAAATTTGGATACATTACTAATAGGCTGATTTCATTTGTCGACCCCTCTAAAGGAGATAGCTTTCAAGCTGAAAAAGCACTTCAAGCAATAAAAGTTGGCGGCTTAAAGGGACAAGGTATGGGTGAAGGTGTACTAAAAGAAAATGTACCTGAAGCACACACAGATTATATTATTGCAGTTATAGCTGAAGAATTTGGTTCGATAATTTCAATTTTAATAATATGTATTTTTTTATATTTGGCTTTTCGAATTATAAAAAGTTCTGTAATTAAAAAGGAAGAATTTTTAAAAATTTCTTTGTGTGGTTTTGCTTCAATATTGATTTTTCAAACATTTATTCATATTGGTGTGAATACTAGTTTATTACCTACTACCGGCATGACTTTGCCCTTTTTAAGTTACGGTGGATCTTCATTGATTGGAAGTGCTATTTTAGCAGGAATGATTTTAAATTTTACTAAACACAGAACAGGAGAAAATGAATTTGAATAAAAAAGTTTTTATAGCCACAGGAGGTACCGGCGGACATATCTTTCCCGCATATAGCTTGGCTAAATATTTAACCCGAAAAAAAATAAATGTTGAAATAGCAACCGACAAAAGAGGTTTAAGATTTTTAAAAGATTATTCAGAAATTAAATTAAGAAAAATATATTCTGCCACTATATTCAAAAAAAATTTTATAAAATCAATATTTTCGTTATTTGTTATTTCTTACTCTGTATTAAATTCATTAATTTATCTTATTTTTAATAGGCCAAATTTAGTATTTGGCATGGGTGGTTATTTTTCATTTCCAATATGTTTAGCTGCTAAGTTGTTAAAAATTAAAGTAATAATTTATGAAAATAATTTAGTTATAGGTAAAGCAAATAAATATTTATTGCCTTTTGTAGATAAAATTTTTATTGCATACAAAGAAACGAATGGAATACTAGAAAAATATAATTCTAAAATATTTAAATCAGGTAATATAATTAGAGAAGAAATTCTTAATTATACACATCAAAATAATATTATAACAAATAATAATTCTTTACTGAAAATTCTTATTTTAGGGGGAAGCCAAGCCGCAAAATCATTTGGAGAAAAAATACCGAATGAATTGATTAAATGTAAAAAAGATAATATTTCAATTAGTGTATATCAACAATGTTTGACAGATCAAAATAATCAGATAGAAGAATGCTACAAAAAAAATAATATACCCTATGAGTTATTTAATTTTAAAAAAAATATACTAGATTATTTTAAAAAAGTTGATTTAGTTATTACTAGATCTGGATCTTCTATTTTAGCTGAATTATTAAATTGCAAAATACCTATAATTTCAATACCACTACCAAATTCTGCTGACAATCATCAATATGAAAATGCTCAATATTTTTTTAATAATGGATATAGTTTTTTAATCAATGAAAGTAATTTAGAGAATAAATTATTTGAATTGATAAAATCAATCTATAAAGATAAATCTATTTTAAAAGCAATTGTTAAAAATCAAAAAAAATATAATGATAAAAATGTTTTTGACAAAATATATGAAGAATTAAATTTTTAAATTGAAAAATATGAATATAGGTAGCAAAGAAATAGTTCATTTTATAGGCATAGGAGGCATAGGCATGAGTGGTTTAGCCCAAATTATGAAGATAATGAAATTTAATATACAGGGAAGTGATCTCAACAAAAATAAGAATACTGAAAATTGTAAGAAAAAAAATATTAAAATATTTTATGGACATTCTAAAAAAAATATTTCTAAAGCTACAATCATAGTTAAATCAAGTGCAATCAAATCTAGTAATGTAGAAATAAAAGAAGCAATAAGAAGAAAAATACCTATATTTGAAAGAGCTGAAATGCTTTCAAATATTGTGTCTCTTAAAAAAAATATAATTATTTCTGGTTCACATGGAAAAACAACAACAACTTCTTTGGTTGCAAAAATATTATCTGAGTCGAAATTAGATCCTACAATAATTAATGGCGGGGGGATTAACTCTATTAAAAATAATGCAAAATTTGGTAAAGGAGACTGGACAGTTTTAGAAGCAGACGAGTCAGATGGCAGTTTTTTAAAACTTCCTATAAATTATTCTATTATTACAAATATAGATAATGAACATTTGGATTTTTACAAAAGTTTTAAAAATTTAGAAAAATCATTTATTAAATTCATAAATAAAACACCTCCGATTGGAAAATCTTTTATTTGTTTAGATGATAAAAATATTCAGAAAATCATAAAAAAACTAAAAACAAAAAATTATTTAACATACGGATTTAATAAAAAAGCTGACTATCAAATATTTAATGTCAAATACAAACCTCATCAAACAATATTTGATTTAAAAGTTAAGAAGATGAATAAAAAAATAGGTATTTTAAAAAATATAAAAATTAATTTAATTGGAAGTTACAATGTTCAAAATACAGCAGCTGCTGTTTCAATTTGTCTTAAATTAGGTTTAAAACAAAACAAAATTAAAAAGGCTTTAAGTAATTTTTCTGGCGTACAAAGAAGAATGACAAAAATTTTTGAAAAAAATAAAAATGAATTTTACGATGATTACGCGCATCACCCTACAGAAATAATTTCTGTTTTAAAAGGAGTAAAGCAGGTTACGCAAAACAGAAAAATAATATCAGTTTTTCAACCTCATAGGTATTCAAGAGTCAAAGCTTTGAAAGAAGAATTTTCAAAATCATTTATTTCTGCAGACACTGTATTGCTTTGCCCAGTATATGCTGCAGGAGAAAAAAAAGATAATAGTTACAATTTTTTTTCATTTGCAAGCAAAATAGCAAAAAAATCTAATGTTCAAGTTATCTGTGTAAAAAATAGTCAAGAATTAGAAAATTATTTAAAAAGAAATTTAATCGACGATGAAATAGTAATAGGAATGGGAGCAGGTAATATTTCTAATTGGATGAGAGAATTAAAGAACAATATATGAAAGAAGAATTAAATTATTTAAAAGATAAATTTGGAAAAAATGTTATATTTGAAGAAAATCTTGCTAAATACAACTGGTTTAATGTAGGGGGATCAGCAGAAATCTTTTTTAGACCAATTAGTTTAGATCAACTTTGTGAATTTTATAAAGCTATAAAAAATCTATCAAAACCAATACATTTGATAGGAGCAGGATCTAACACTTTAGTTAGAGACGGAGGAGTAAAGGGAGTGGTAATTAAGTTAGGTTCAAAATTTTCATACTTAAAAAGAATTAAAAAAAATATAATTGAGGCTGGTGCAGCTACTCTAGATAAAAATCTTGCTAATTTTGCTATGGAAAACTCAATAGGGGGTTTTGAATTTATGTCTTGTATACCGGGGTCAGTAGGTGGAGCAATAATAATGAATAGTGGTTGTTATGATGAAGACATATCTATGATTATCAAATCAGTAAAAATCTTAAATATTCATGGTGAGGTACAAGAAGTAGAAAAAGATGATATAAAATTTGTTTACAGGGGTTCAAGTATAAAAAATAGTATAATTATCTCCGCTAAATTTGAAGGAATTGTTAAAGATAAATATTCAATTAAAAAAAAACAAGAAGATTTAATTAACAAAAAGAAAGAAACACAACCTAAAAACATAAAAACTGGCGGTAGCACATTTAAAAACCCACCAAATCTAAAAGCATGGAAGTTAATTGATGACTCTGATTGTAAAAATATAAGTGTTGGAAAAGCAAAAATCTCAAACTTACACTCTAATTTTTTTATTAACTCAGGTAATGCATCCTCAAAAGATATAGAAACACTTATGCAAACTGTTAAAAAAAAAGTAGAGGATAAAACAGGAATTTCACTAGAATTAGAGATCAAATTAATTGGAGAAAAAAATTAACATATGAAAATTTCTAAAAAAGTTTTACTTGTTTATGGTGGAAAATCCAAAGAACGCAAAGTAAGCATACTTACTGGAAATGCTTGTTTAAGAGCATTAAAAAAATTAGGTTTTAAAGTAATAAAATTTGATCCTAAAAATAAAAATTTTACCTTAATAGATAAAAATAAAGTTGATTTAATTTTTAATGCATTGCATGGAAAAGATGGTGAAGACGGTGTTGCGCAAAGTTTTTTTGAATACTTAGGAATACCTTATACTCATTCAGGTGTAATTTCATCAATGATCGCCATGGATAAAATAATTTCAAAAGAAATTTTTATTAAAAATAAAATTTTAACACCAAAATATTTTGTCGTTAACAAAGATAATTATTCAATAAAAAATTTAAAAAAATTATTCAAAAGTTTAAAAACAAAATCTTCTATTGTTGTAAAGCCAGTAAATGAGGGTTCGAGTATAGGTGTAAAAATTTGTAGTAGTTTTAATAAACTTAAAAACGAAACTAATAAACTTTTCAAAACATACAATAAGCTCATATTTGAGGAGTTTATAGACGGACAAGAAATTCAAGTTGCGGTACTAAACAATAAAGCATTAGGAGCAATTGAACTTAAACCTAAAAGAAAATTTTATGATTATAAAGCTAAGTATGAAAAGTCTTCAAAAACAAAACATATAATGCCAGCAGATTTAACCAAAAAAAATATATGCAAATTCTTAAAATTTCAGAAAAAGCGCATAAAGCACTTAGTTGTAGGGGAGTAACCAGATCAGATTTTAAATTTTTCAATGATAAATTTTACATGTTAGAAATCAATACACAGCCAGGCATGACAAACTTATCATTAGTACCTGAAATTGCTAAATATAAAAAAATTTCTTTTATTAATCTTGTGAAAAAAATTACGGATGATGCTGGCGTTAATAAATGAAAAAACCCCTTGCAAGAGTATCGTTAATTTTATTATTTATTTTTTTAACCACTTATCAAGTAAATACTTATAAAAAAAGTAAAAATAAAATTTTTCCTATAAAAAAAATAGAATTTTTAAACAATAAAATTATAGAAAAAAATGATCTACTAAATAAATTAGATTTCTTATTTTATGAAAATTTATTTTTATTAGATAAAAAAATAATAATAAGTTCACTCGCTGAATTTGATTTAATATTATCCGCAAAGATTAAAAAAATTTATCCCTCAACATTAAGAATTGTTATTCGAGAAAAAAAACTTATAGCTCTAGTTGTTAAAGATAATAAAAAATTTTATATGGATGAAGGGGGGAATTTAATCAAATATTTCACCTCTAAAAAACACATAAGTTTGCCCAACATATTTGGTAATGCTGAGAAATTTTATTTGTTTTATAATAGCTTAATCAAAATTAATTTTAATATTGCTGAAATAGATTCTTATTATTATTTTGACTCTATCAGATGGGATATTTTAATGAAAAATAAAGATTTAATAAAACTTCCTAGTTACAATTATGAACAGAGTTTAACAAATTATAAAAAAATAAAAAGTGATTTAAATTTTGTAAATTATAAAATTTTTGACTATAGAATCAAAGATCAACTAATTTTAAAATAAAATGTCAGAAATAGAAAAACAAAAATTGTTTATTGAAATTAACGATGAAAATATTATTTTCTTGGCTGGATTTTACAATAGTGAAATAAAATTTGAAATTAAGGATAAGTTAATTTTAAATTTACCTGGAATTAAAGATGGAAAAATTATTAATTTAGAAGAGTCTTCTACTATACTTAAAGAAGGTTTGGATGCCATAGAAAATAAAACTAATAATATATTTAAAGACATAATATTAATAATCGATAATAAAAAACTTGAATGTTTGAGAGCAACTGGTTTTAAAAAATTTAACGGGTCACAGATATTAAAAGAAGATATTTCCTATATATTAAATGACATAAAAAGATTAATTTTAGAAAATGAAAAAGATAAATCTATAATTCAAATATTTAATACTAAATTTACTCTAGATAGTAATGAAACACAAAACTTGCCCATTGGTTTATGTGGAGATTTTTATAAGCATGAGTTAAGTTTTTTTTTAATAAAAAATAATGATCTTAATAATATTAAAAATCTTTTTAGTAAATGTAACTTATCGATAGACAAAATTTATACAAAAGGTTTTTTAAAAGGTGTTAATTATATTAATTTAAAACAAGAGAACGAGAATTTATGTATTGTTAATATTCAAAAAAATTCTAGTAATATTTTAATATTTTACAAATCATCCTATGTTTATTTCGAAAACTTTGACTTTGGCAGTGAAATAATTTTTCAAGATATTTCCAAAGTCTGTTCTTTAAGTAAAGAAAAAATTTTTGACATTATTAAAGATATGAATCAAAATAATAATTACGATGAAGAAGCTGTTGTAAAAAAAGAGTTTTTTAAATCATCTACTTACAGGAAAATAAGAATATCTTTAATCAAAGAGATAATCGAAGCAAGAATTAATGAATTAATAAGCTTGATATTCAAGAAAAATATTAATTTAAACAAACATAGTTTAGATAACCATCAATTATTATTTGAGATTGACGACCAATTACTTTTCCAAATATTGAAAAATAATATTCAAAGTTTTTTACCAAATAATAATAGGCTTCATTTTTTCCAGAAAAACCAAAATGAACAATTCACAACCACTGAAACCTCAACTGAAATTTATCTAAAAGGATGGCAGAAAGAGGCTGTTCCAGTTATAAGTCGTAAAAAATCACTCATTTCAAGGTTTTTTTCATTTCTTTTTGAGGAGTAGAGGTGGTTTTTTTTTGAAACATTAGTTGTTTTCATTAAAAAAAGTTTAAAATGTATAAATTTGGAAGTGAATAATATTTATCAAAAAACATTAATAAATTCCTTTTCTTTTAATGGAGTCGGCCTGCATTCAGGTTTAATTTCAAATGTAAAAGTTACACCTGCAAAAGAGAATACTGGAATAATTTTCAAACGTATTGATATTAAAGAAAATAATTTAATTGAAGCAAATTTTAAAAATGTTAGTTCAGCTAAATTATGCACTACTTTAAAGAATTCAAGCTGTGCAAAAGTTTCAACAATTGAACATTTGATGGCAGCTTTTTATATAACGGGCATAGACAATGCTATTATAGAAATAGATCGAGAAGAAATACCTATAATGGATGGTTCATCTAAAGATTTTATTGAATTTATAAATGAAGCAGGATCTGAAACTTTAAATGCTAAAAGAAAATTTGTAACAATTAATAAGAAAATTTCTTTAACAGACCAACAAAAGTCAATTTCAATAGAACCACATGACTATAGTTTGGAAGTAGATTTCGAACTGAGCTATAAAACTATAGCAATAAAAAATCAAAAAAATAAAATAAACTTTTATAGTCAAGATTTAGAAGAATTATACTCTTCTAGAACATTCTGCTTATATGAAGATATAGAAAAAATTAAAAAAGCAGGTCTAGCAAAAGGCGGATCATTAGATAACGCGATAGTTATTAAAGACGATGAAATAATGAACAAAGAAGGATTGAGAAATGAAAATGAATTTGTTAATCACAAAATTCTAGATCTAGCAGGTGACTTTATGCTCTCCGGTTATAGAATTTTTGGAAGTGTAAAATGTTTTCATGGAGGTCATCAATTAAGTAATACTTTTTTAAAAGAGGTTTTTAAAGATAAATCAAATTTTAAGGTAAAAACTTTTGATAACGAATTAAAAATCTTAACAAATACAAGCAACACAGATAACAAAATAGCCGTTAACGCTTAAAAGTTATTAATTTTACCTATCTATTTTTTTTTGATAATATTTTGGAACAATGTTCCAAAAAACAATAGCAATTTTTCTCACAACAATTTGTGTTCTTTCATGTTCAAAAAATGACATAAATAAAGTTGTCAAATTTGATAAAAGCAAGTCTTTTGAAACTTTTCAAGAAGGAGTTGTGGCAATGGAGAGAGGTGATTTTTTTTTCGCTTCAAAAAAATTTGATGAGGCAGAATTATTATTTATAAAAATGGAAAACGCAGCTAAATCTTCCATACTTTCATCCTACTGCCTTTATACAATAAATTTTTATCCAGAAGCTCTTCAGAGACTTAAGAGATTTAAAATCAAATACCAGGCAGATAAACTTTTACCTTATTCTTATTATTTATCAGCAGTTATAACTTTTGAACAAATACTTGATGAAAAAAAAGATCTTAAGCCATTAATAGAATCACAAAAAAAAATAGAAGAATATTTAGAAAAATTTCCAAATACTGATTATGCTTTAGATCTAAAATTTAAATTAGACTTAGTTAGAAATCAACTAGCAGCAAAAGAAATGTATGTTGCAAAATATTATATTGAAAAAAAAAAGTGGGTTCCTGCAATAAATAGACTAAAAGTTATTGTGACTGATTATGAAGAAACAGCATATATAGAAGAAGCTCTTCATAGATTGGTTGAAATATATTATGAGATAGGATTAGACGAAGAAGCAAATTCTACTGCTAGTATTTTAGGTTATAATTACAATTCAAGTGAATGGTATGCAAAATCATATAAAGTGCTAAACAAAGACTATAAAAGAAGAACAAAAAAGCTAAAAGAAAAAGTTAAAAAAGAAGGTTTAATCAAAAGAACTATAAAAAAAATAGTTAAATAGAATGGTTAAAGATATCAGAGAGATAACTAAAGTTTATGTAGAGAAGGTTGGGGTGCTTAAAAAACATAATCAAGCATACCATAACAAAGACAAGCCCAGTATTACAGATTTAGAATACGATAATTTAAAAAAAGAAATATTAAATTTAGAAGAAACATATTCTTTTTTATTAAAAAAATTTAAGTCGGTAAGTAATTTAATAGGCGCTCCTATAGAAAATAAGTTTAAAAAAATAAAACATTTAAAACCAATGTTATCACTATCAAATGCTTTTGAAGTAAAAGACATGGTAGATTTTTTAAAAAAAATTAGAAACTATTTGAATACAAATGAGCAAATTGAGCTTTCCTCAGAACCAAAAATTGATGGAATTTCAGCATCTTTAACTTATGAAAATGGAAAATTAGTAAAAGGACTTTCAAGAGGCGATGGAACTACTGGAGAGGATATATTACTAAATTTAAAAACAATAGAGGAGATTCCTAAAAATTTACAAGGCAAAAATATTCCAAAATTATTAGAGATAAGAGGAGAGGTTTACATAGGAAAAAAAGATTTTGAAACTATAAAAGATAATTTTGCAAACCCAAGAAATGCTGCAGGGGGATCTCTTAGACAAAAAAATCCAAAAGAAACAGCAAAAATTCCTTTAAAGTATTTTGCCTATGGATTTGGTGTCATTGAACCTAATAATTTTAACACGCAATCTGAATTTATTAGACAGATTAACCAATGGGGTTTTTCTACAAACCCATTTAATAAAGTACTACAAAACATAGATGAAATAGAAAAACAACACAAAGTAATAGAGGAAGTTAGGTCTTCGTTAGACTACGATATAGATGGATTAGTTTATAAAGTTAATAATTTAAATTTACAAACTAGATTGGGAAACACTTCGAGCTCACCCAGATGGGCAACAGCATTTAAATTTTCGTCAGAAAAAGCAACAACAAGAATTAAAGAGATAATTATTCAAGTTGGGAGAACCGGCGCGATAACACCAGTTGCAAAAGTAGAACCAGTTACAGTCGGTGGTGTTGTCGTATCTAATGCCACACTTCATAATGAAGATGAAATAATTAGAAAAGATATAAGAATAAACGATTCAATAAGAATCCAAAGAGCTGGAGATGTTATTCCTCAAGTTGTCTCAGTAGATAGCTCAAAAAGAGATAAAAACAGTAAAAAGTTCGTATTTCCTAAAAAATGTTTATGTGGATCTACAACAGTTAAAGAAATAAATATCATAACTAACAAAGAAGATGCAGTAAGAAGATGTACCAAGGGTTATAATTGTAGTTTTACCGCAAGAGAAAAATTAAAACATATAGTTTCCAAGGAAGCTTTTAACATTGATGGACTTGGAAAAAAAGTTATCGAACAATTTTGGCTATTAAAATTAGTAAAAAAACCATCAGAAATATTTACGCTTGATTATGATAAAATTAGAAAATTAGAAGGATGGGGCGAATTATCAATCAATAATTTAAAAAAAGCTATTAATAAAGCAAGGTATATTTCTATAAACAGATTTATTTATTCACTTGGAATTCGACACATAGGAATAGAAAATGCTAAAATTTTAGCATCATTTTTTAGAACAATAAAAAAATTCAAAAATTTATATACCACAAAAAATAGAAAAGAAATTTTAATCAATTTGGGCAACCTGGATGGTATTGGCAATATACAAATTAAATCTATTGAAAATTTCTTTTTAAATAAAAACAATATAGATGTGGTTAATTCATTAATTAAGGTACTTGAAATTCAAGATTTTAAAGAATTGAATAAAAAAGGAAAATTTAGCAATAAAAATTTAATGTTTACTGGTGGATTTAAAAAAATTAGTAGATCCGAGGCAAAAACTTTGACTGAAAATAATGGAGGAAAAGTTTTAGGATCTATCTCGAAAAAATTGGATTTATTAGTTATTGGAGATTCTAATCCAACAAAAAAAAAAATAGACAAAGCAAAAGAGCTTAAAATCAAAATTATAAATGAAAAACAATGGTATGAAATATTAAATATTTGAGCAAGATTTACTTAACTCTAACAATTGTGATGAATTCATAAATATTTTTAAATTGTTATAAACTTTAGAATGATAATTATTTAACCACTTAATTTCATTTTTTGATAATAATTTTTTTTCAATCAGAGATTTTTCGATTGGAGCCATTGTTAAATTTTCAAATTGTTTTATTTTTCCTTTTTTTATCACTAAAATTAAGTTTTCAATTCTAATTCCAAATTTATCTTTTTCGTAGTATCCAGGCTCATTAGAAATAACCATACCCTCACTAAATTTACTATTGTTTTTAGATGATATCCCTATAGGCCCCTCATGAACATTTAAAAAATATCCCACACCATGACCTGTTCCGTGTGAGTAATCTAATTTTATTTCTTTGAGTGATTTTCTTGCTGACTTATCTATTTCAGATCCTAAAGTATTTTTTTTCAATTTGAATTCAGAAACAGCAATATGTCCTTTTAAAACCCTTGTAAAAATATTTTTTATTCTAGTGCTTTTGTTATTAAGTGAAATAGTTCTCGTAACATCAGTTGTTCCATAAAAGTATTGACCTCCAGAGTCTACTAGATACAAGTCACCATTTTTTAAAACTCTATTACTTTTCTTATTAGCTTTATAATGAATAATAGCTGCATTAGGTCCTGAACCTGAAATTGTAGGAAAACTAGAAAATTTAAAATATTTATTTAATTTTCTAAATTTGAGAAGTTTATTTTGAGCACTTATTTCAGTTATTTTTTTATTTTTAAAATTTTCTTTAATCCAAAAAATAAATTTTGTTAAAGCGGCACCATCAATTATGTGGGATTTTTTAATATTTTTAATTTCTGTTTTATTTTTAATTGATTTTAATAAATATGTTGAGTCATAAACAGAAGCTATATTATTATTTTTATCGATTATATTTTTAAAATAAATAGAACAAGTTAATCCATCTATTTTAAAATTTTTGTCTTTAATATTATGTAAAAATTTTTCTAAGTAATTTATATTCAATATTTTAATATTATTAATTTGTTTTCTTAATTTTTGATTTATTTTTTTAATATCACAAAAGAAAAAAACATTATTATTTTTGTTTATGATTAAATAACCTTTTACTAACGGAGAAAAATCACAATCGTTACCACGTATATTCAACAACCAGGACACATTTTCTGAGGCGGTAATAAATTGAATGTCAATCTTGTCTCTTTGAATTATTTTGAGAATTTTCTTTATTTTGTCTTTTGATTTTATTCCAACATATTGATTCTTTAAGGAGTAAAATTTTTTTATTTTTTCCCTTGATTTTCTTTTCCAAATTATATCTATCAGGTTATTTTTTAATGGAATTAGTTTACATTTAGTTTTTTTAAAAATTTGCATCATCGCTAGTGTGGTGTGTAATTTGGGATCAAAACCAATGGATAATTTTTTATTTTTTAAAATGTGATGAGGTAATTTATTTGGCATTGTTACAATAGTAAATAAATTTTTAGTTTGTATTTTTGCTTGAAGAGTGTATCTGCCATCAACAAATAGATAGTTTTTCTTTTTTAGAATTAGTGCAAAACCATAAGAACCGGAGAATCCACTTATATATTTTAGAAGATCTTTATTTTTAGAAACGTACTCTCCAAAAAATTCATCATTCTTTGGAACTAGGTAACCATCTATACTGTTATTTTTAAATAATTTTCTTAATTTTTTTATTTTTTCCATTTTAATATTTTATTTTTTTTAAATCGTTCCCAGCCGGGGCTTCTATATTCCTGATCAAACTCTAAAGAATTGTCTTGGTTAAATTCAAAATCTTCTATGTCTCTATCATTGTTAGGGTCATTTTTTTCAACACTATCACTTGGAATTTCATTTATGAATCTTGAAGGCAGTGTTTCCATCCAATCTCCATGAAAGGCTCTTTTTAATGCGAAAGATAAGTATGCTTCTTTTTTAGCTCTAGTAATACCCACATAAGCTAACCTTCTCTCTTCTTCTAGAGCGAAATCACCTTTTTCTTCAAGAGATTTTTGGTGTGGAAACAAACCTTCTTCCCAACCAGGTAAAAAAACAACATCAAATTCCAAACCTTTTGCCGCATGCATTGTCATTAAATTTATTTTTGCACCTTGCCATTCCTGGTCGATAGATGTGGCTAAGGCAACATGTTCAAGAAAACTTTGTAAGTTGTCATAATCTTGCATAGCTCTTAATAGTTCTTTTAAATTTTCAAGACGATTTTCGTTTTCTAAATCTTTTTTATTTTTTAGCAGTCCTGAATACCCAGACTCGTCTAAAACAAGTTTCAATAAATCATAATGTTTTATTGATTTTGACTCTTTTCTCCATTTATGAATCATATTAATAAATTGATTTAAACTCGTTTTTACTTTTGGTTTAAACATTTGAAGTTCTAAAAGCTTTAAAATTGAGTCTTCTAGGCAAAGCTTGTTTTTGCTACCAAATAGGTAAATTTGATTAATAGTACTTTCACCTATTCCTTTTTTAGGTGCGCCCAAAACTCTTTCTAGTGCAAGATCATCATATTTTTGATTAATAATTCTAAGGTAAGAAATAGCATCTTTAATTTCTGCTCTTTCATAAAATTTTATTCCACCAAGTACCCTATAACCTAACCCAATTTTTAAAAATCTTTCCTCAAATTCTCTTGTTTGATAAATTGCTCTTACTAATATTGAAACATTATTTAAAGAATATTTTTTTTTCAATTTATTTTCAATAATATCACTAATTCCTTGAGCTTCTTCTTTACCAGTTTGATAACAGTTTAGCTTAACCATTTCTCCCTGAGAAGCAGAAGACCATAGTTTTTTTCCTACTCGGTTTGTATTATTTGAAATTAAAGTTGAAGCAGTTTCTAAAATATTTTTAGTAGATCTGTAATTCTGTTCTAATTTAAAAACTTTGCAATTATTATAAATTTTATCAAAGGTTAAAAAATTTTTTATTTCTGCGCCTCGCCAACTATAAATAGATTGATCATCATCGCCAACGCAACAAATATTTTGATTTTCATTAACTAGTAAATTTAGCCATTTATTCTGTATAAAATTAGTGTCTTGGTATTCATCTACAAGAATATATTTAAAATTTTTTTGATAAATTTCTCTGATATCTTTATGTTCTTCAAAAAGTTTTACACTGTAAAGTATCAAGTCACCAAAATCACAAGCATTTAAATCAATAGTTTTGCCTTGATAGATTTCATAAACTTTTAAAATTGATTTTTCTATAGAACTTGATTTGGTAATTTTAACATCTTTAGGCAGAAGTCCTTTATTTTTCCATTTATCAATATGATACATTATTAATTGAGGAGAAAACTTTTTTGCATCAAGCTCTTCAGCTTTAACTATTTTTCTAATTAATTTTTTTTGATCATCAGTATCTAGAATTGTAAAATTACTTTTTAAATCCAAAGCTTCTGCATGTCTTCTTAAAAATTTAACACTTATAGAGTGAAATGTACCCAACCAAGGGACAGCATTTGAAGTTTCTTTGACAAAGTTCATAACTCTATTTTGCATTTCTTTCGCAGCCTTATTGGTAAAGGTTACGCAAAGAATTTGATTTGGCCATGCTTTTTTTTCATTAATTATATGGGCTAATCTTGTGGTAAGCACACGCGTTTTTCCAGAACCAGCGCCTGCAACAATTAGATTGGGTCCTTCAGTATTTAATACTGCCTCCTTTTGCTCATTGTTTAAGTTTTCTAATAATTTATTAATTGAATTCATTTCAAGAATTAACATTTATATACTAATTAGAATAATAAAAAAAATGATAAATAGATTTCTAAAAATAACACCTATTAATAATAGTTTTTTAAGATTTATATTTTTAACAAGGTATTTATTGGCATTAATTTTTTTATCTACAATAGTAATTTTTAATATCCCTAAATTCTTCTCATACGATAAACAGATTAATGAGATTAATAAATTTTTAAAGAAAAATTATAAAATAGAAATATTAAAATATAATAAGATAAAATATAAAAGTACTCCCGCTCCGGGATTGCTTATAGATCAAATAGAATTTAATTCAGAAGAAGGCATTATAAATGCTAAAGGAGGAGAATTATTTATAAGAATAGGCATTAAAGATATCTACCAAAGAGCTATTAAAATAAAAAAAATAAGCTTAAAAAACTCTCAAATTAAACTTGAAGTAAATAGTTACAAAAATTGTCTTATATATTTATCATCGATAAATAAAATTTTAAATATCAAAGATTCAAACTTAGAAATATTTGAAAATAATATTAGTATAGCTAAGATAAATAATTTTTTTTTTATAAATGATAAAAAATCAAATAAAAAATTAAACGGTGAATATCTAAATCAAAAAATCTCATTAAGTTATTTAAAAAAAATTAAAAAAAATTATTTAGAATTTAAAATCAAAGAGATAGGCTTAAAAGCAAAATTTACCTTTCCAAAAAACATAGATTTTGAAAGTTTCAGAGGAAATACTTTAGTACGTATTCTTAATAATAATTTATCTTTTGATTTTATAATTGATGAAAAAATTAAAATATTTAATTCAAACTTTAGGAACAATAAAATAAAAACTTCCTTTAACGGATTTGTGAATTACAAGCCTTTTCTAAATTTTGATCTAATTTTTAATATTAGAAATTTTGATAAAGTAATTATTAATAATAATTTGGCAAAACTCTTTAAAGACAAAAGTCTATTAAAAAAATTTAATGGAAATTATGTTATTAATTACTCTGCAAAAAATATTAAAAAGAGTCAATTATTTGAAAAATTATTAATAAACATGAACTTAGAAAATGGTGAAGTATTCTTTGAAAAAAGTAGTATTATTTTCAAAGGGGGAAATATATATTTTGATGCATTTACTTCTGAATACAAAGATTTAAAAAAATTGAATTTTAATTTAATTTTTACTTTAGATGATACCAAAAAATTCTTTAAAAATTTTTCCTTAAAAGAAAAAAAAATAGCTGATCAAATCAATGTAGAAGGTTTTCTTTTTTTAAAATCTAAAAGACTTAAAATTAATCAAATCAGTATTAATAAAAAAAATTTTAATTCTGACAAGTTAGAATATTTTCAGAAAAATTTTCAAGAGCTGGTTATTCAAGAATCATTAATGAATATTATAAATGAAAATAAATTTAAAAACTTTATCAAGGAGATTTATTAATTTACTTTGGTTTTGTCATTGACATCGGGTTCATTACTTTGTCGTATTCTTTTTCAGATAGAATTTTAGATCTTACAACTTCTTGTCTTAACGTGGTACCATTTTTGTGGGCATTTTTTGCAATTTGAGCAGCTTTATCATAACCAATTTTAGGAGCCAAAGCGGTAACGAGCATCAAGGAATTATCTAAAAGATATTTAATTCTTTTTTTATCAGCTTTAATTCCTTTGACACAATATAGTGCGAAAGTTTTAGCGGAGTCACTCATTATTTCTATCGATTGAAGAATGTTATGAATTATAAGAGGTTTGAAAACATTTAATTCAAAGTGACCATGAGAGCCAGCCATTGTTATACCATTGTGATTTCCAATTACTTTGACACAAACCATAGTAACTGCTTCTGATTGTGTCGGGTTCACTTTGCCCGGCATGATAGATGACCCAGGTTCATTTGAGGGTAGTATCAGTTCTCCATATCCAGCTCTTGGTCCAGAACCTAAAAATCTAATGTCGTTTGCAATTTTCATTAAAGATACAGCGGTAGTGTTAAGTGTTCCTGAGAAGTTAACTATTTCATCATGAGCAGCTAAAGCAGCAAATTTATTTTGTGCAACTTTAAAAGGAAGTTTAGTAATTTTACTTATTTCTTTTACTATTTTTTTGTCAAAGTTTTTTTTCGTGTTTAATCCAGTACCAACAGCTGTTCCTCCTTGAGCCAGAAAATATATTTCTTGTAGAGCTTTTTCTATCCTATTAATACATTTTTTTAATTGAGTCTGGTAACCAGAAAATTCTTGTCCAAGTGTTAATGGGGTAGCATCTTGTAGATGAGTTCTACCTACTTTAACAATTTTATTAAATTCCCCAACTTTTTTCCCTAACTCTTTTTCAAGAATCTTTAAAGATGGAAGTAGTTTTTCCTTAGTTTTTAATGCAATCGCTATGTGCATAGCTGTAGGAAAAACATCGTTTGTGGATTGAGACTTGTTTACATGGTCGTTTGGATGAACAGGTTTTTTTGATCCAAGTTTTCCACCCATTAATTCTATTGCTCTGTTGGCTACGACTTCATTCACATTCATATTTGTTTGTGTTCCAGAACCTGTTTGCCACACTTTTAAAGGAAAATGATCATCCAATTTTCCTTTAATAACTTCCTCAGAAGCTTTAATAATGTATTTCTTTAATTTTGAGTTCAAATCTCCATTATTGGAATTAACTATAGCAGCAGCCTTTTTTACAATTGCAATAGAATGAATAACTATTGGTCTAACCAAAAAGTCTCCAATATTGAAATATTTGTTTGACCTTTCTGTAGAGGCACCCCAATACTTATCACCAGGAACTTTAATTTTTCCAATACTATCGAATTCTGTTCTATATTTTTTCATTAATTATTTGTTATAATACACTCTGATTTAAAGTTCTACAATTCACAAATGGAGATAAAATGACCAATTTCAATAGTGTTAAAAAATTCATGCAGACATTTGGTCAGGATGTTAGAAGCAAAGCGGCATTTCCTGATGAAAAAATAGTTAGGCTAAGATACGATTTGATTTTAGAAGAACTAAATGAGCTTAAAGAAGCCATTGACCAAAAAGACATAAAAGAAGTAGCGGATGCTTTAACAGACATTCTTTATGTTACCTATGGAGCAGGGCATGCTTTCGGTATAAATCTAGACAATTGTTTTGAAGAAGTTCAGCTATCTAATATGAGTAAATTAGGAAGTGACGGTAATCCTATTTATAATGACCAAGGAAAAGTAATGAAAGGACCTGATTATTTTAAACCCGATTTAAGTAAATTTATTAAATAACATGAATGAAAATTTCTATTGGATTATCTTAGGTATAGCTCTAGGACTGTTGATTTATCTAGGAGATAAGTATATTTTTTAAACACCCTTTTTGCTGATGAGCCAAAAGTTATCTCATGATATTATAATGCATGATTCGAAAAACTATATTTATTTCGTGCTTATTTGCACTGTTCTTTCTAAATGCCTGCAATACAGTTAAAGGTGTTGCAACTGGAGCAGGGAGAGATGTAAAAACAGTTACACATTATATTTCTTGCGCCTGGAGTTGGGATAAAGATTGTCAAAAAAAATAATTATTTAATTTATTTTTTTAGATTGCGGACTTTGTAAAATTCCCAAAGAACCTGTTTCCTCTAAAGCCAAAACAAAAGAATTTAAGTTTTTCATAAATTTAATATCTCTAATCCTTTCACCTACAACAATTCTCTCTGAAAATAGTATTTTTGAAAATTCTTCATCAAATTTTACTCTATAAATTGATCTATTATTAAGTGAAGTTACTAAATAATTATCTGACCAGTATTTAGAAAAACCGTTAGGCACTTTTATAATTTCCGAAATACCGATTGACGGAACATAAGAAAAAATTGGTTCTTCAAAATTATTCTTAGCATGATTTTTTTTATAGATATAATCTGATCTTGATTTAAAAACTCCATTAAAATAATTATACTTTTCTCCATAGGATGATATTGGAAATCCATAATTTTTCCCAAATGAAATTTTATTTATTTCATCTCCACCATAAGGCCCGTGTTCAGTTGATAATATAATTCCACTATTAATCGTTAAACCTTGTGGATTTCTATGGCCTTTTGAAAAAATTTTATAATCTGTACCGTCAAGTGGTAAAAATAGTATTTTTCCTTGTATGGAATTATCATCTTGAGCCAAATTTTTTTCTCTACCGCTGGCTCCAGTTGTCAAGAGCACTCCTTCTACACTATTATAGTTAAATTCATGTATTCTCCCACCAAGTGACATAATATCATTCAAACATATTTCGTTTCCAAAAAAATTACTAAATATTAATTCTTTAGTATTAAATTTAGATTTTACTAAATAAAAATAAGAACATTTATCTTCTGGGTTTTTTTTAGAAGATAAAGATATAAATAATTCGTCTTTTATCAAAGCAACATCTAAAATGGTGGTAATCTTCATATCATCAAGATTTGATGGAATATCTTTGTATGACTCAGCGTTAATATTATAAAGATATTTTATAGCACCTTTGTTATCTAATATAAGAAGATCGTCTTTTATGTTTTCGATGAAAAATTTTTTTAATATTTTCTTAGTACCTTTAACTTTATTATAGTGGGTATTTGTTGTTCCCGATAAATTTTTTATTTCTATTTTTTTAAGTTTTATATTTTCAAATTCAGTTTGAGGTAAATTTTTTTGTCCAATCTTAAGTAAATTTATTCTATCTACAAAAGTTTTTCCAAAAAAAAGTTCTTTTATATATAATTTTGACTCTGGAGCTAGATGATTTTTAACTACTTCACGAATATTATCTAAGTTTATAAACGTAAGTACAATAGTAAAGAATAATATAATAGTTATGATTTTTTTTTTAGACATATTTTATTTTATTTATCTTTTTTTTTTACCATAGGGATTTTTTCCGAATCTGTTGCCAGGTGCCGTGAACCTGTTAACGTTATTTATTGTTATATAACAATTCTAATACAACCAGAAGCCCTGATTTCTTTGCTGGATGTGATCGTA
>MDTC01097320.1_pt1 | contig 26681 bp, 46 predicted proteins | sample 811181 | NCBI WGS metagenome assembly MDTC01 (sample SAMN05326644, study PRJNA326480) | marine metagenome | isolation source: seawater | place: Pacific Ocean: North | collected 2011
ATTGACCAAATGTTACCCGTTAACATAACATTATTGACCAAATGTTACCCGTTAACATAACATTATTGACCAAATGTTACCAGTACTTTATCAACAGCGTTTTTAATAGACTTTTCCACTTGGCTAGTAGGATTCCAAGTATTCCAGTTATCATGGTAAATATTGATTTTGTCTGTTAATTCGCTAATTCCTTGTGGAACTCGTTTAAAATTTTCGTCGTCTTGAGACTCGCCGTCTTGAGACTCGCCGTCTTGAGACTCGTCGTCTTGAGACTCGTCAGCTTCACCAATTTCGATCTCTTTTTCTGAATTTCTGTTCGCTATTATACGTTCTTCTAAATCATGCGAATTTAAAAATTCGTGAGCCTGATATTGAAGAGCATATATCATATCTGTACTGGATACATTATCTCGACCGGATGATTTCGCATAAGTTGCTGCTGTTATGATAGATTTTTCCATTAAGGTAAGCATCGTAGCTTCGATATTTTTCATAAAATTTGGATCCAATTGTGTCTCATTATCAATCAAGTCGTATCCAGTTTTGATAACTGGGGGGACGTTGTCCATTTAAGATTATTACGACTCACACCTTTAAATGATTTCAAGATCTTTTACTGAACGAATAATCATTATGATCATCGGTGCATTTTTAACGTATCACTTTTCATTACAATTAATGAAAGAGATGAACGCTTTAGATGCATCTGTAGAAGATGTAAAACCGCTTCAAATTGAATTGGAGAAAAAGTTAAACATGAGATTGAACCCCAATATATATGAAAAAATGATAATGAATGATATAATTCGAGTAGAGAATTTGAAAACATCTTTTAAAGACATAGTAGGACTTCAAACTGCAAAAGATTCTTTACAAAAATATCTAATAAATCCTATAAAGTCGAAAAAAGTTCATGACTTTTTGCCAAATGGAATTGTTTTTTACGGATCTCCTGGAACAGGTAAAACCATGTTAGCAAAAGCACTAGCCACTGAACTTGCGTGTCCATTTATAAATTTTTCAGTAGCAAGTATCGAAAATAAGATGTATGGAGAAAGTGGAAAAATTTTAAAAGCCTTATTTACATTGGCGAATAAAATCAAACCGTGTGTTATTTTTATAGATGAATTGGATGGGTTTGCGAGCCCTAGAAATATACTAGACCAGTCTCACGTCACTGCGCTTAAGACTCAATTGCTAACATATATGGATGGAATAGTGTCTAGAGATAAAACAATCATTTTTATTGGTGCTACTAATTTGCTTTCAAATGTTGATAATGCTGTAAAACGGCGTATGCGTTTACACATAGAAATAGAAAAACCCGAACAAAAAGATATAGGTGATTTGATTCAAAAAACAGTGAACCTAGAATCAAAAGACATTGCGGAAAAATGTGAAGAGAATGATTGTTCATTTTCAGACGTAGCAGAATTATGTAAATTAGCGCAATTAGAAGCATGTGCGAGAAATTCAAAAAAAGTCAACCAATCTGATCTTGACCAAGCTTTTAAGGAATTATTTAAATAGAAATTAAATGAAGAATGAATTGTACGAAGATTTCAAATCAATGATACATTCATTAGCTGCGAAATTCAAAAGAAATCTTGAATTTCAGCAAGAAATTTTACAAACAACTCCGAAATCTGTTTTTAAATTATTAAATTTACTGGAGTTCCGAAATTTTGGTATTCAGGAAAGATTAACTGATTTGAAACTCTTAATGGCAAAGTACCATGTTAAAAAATACTATGAAAAATTAAGAAAATTCAAAAACTTAAAATGTGATACAAATCTTGAACCTAAAATAGAAGATAACTTTCCGTTGAGAAAAGAAAACGAAAGAATACATACAACCTATTGTCTGGGAGACTTTTATGATTTTGAAGACTTTGATATGATAGCTATTGAATTGGTTGATATTTTTAGTCTATATCGAAAACATCACAATTATTTACAATCTTTAGACATCACAAATTTAGACGAAATGTTGGAATATATAGAGAGAAATAGACATATGTACTTAGATCTATGGGACCTCATAGAAGATAAAGTTATTTCTCTCAACATATTTATGGCTATTTTTTATGAAAAGAATCACAGGAATTAATCACTGTTTTCATTGATCATGAAAAGGACCTAACCAATCTGGCTGTGAGTGCCATAGGACATGATCAGCAATGTGCTTGGTCGCGCCTTTTTGAAAGGACTCGAAAGGTCCCCAGAGTTCGACTCGTTGATTATCCATATCCCACCAAAGATATGTTAAACCAAGTTTATTTGTTAATTTTTTAAAGATCCAACCATCCCTTCCTATGGCACTAAAAAGTACGTTAGGGTCATACGAGGAGACGTTGACGTGAGCATAGTGAGCAATCGGAGGATTGTATGAAGGCATGTTGCTTGTATACTTCATATGTTCGGTGTTCTTTAGGCAGCTTTTACAGGTTTTTTAAGATTAAACACAAGGAGAATTAATCCAAGTACAGACAATCCCCAATAGGTTCCTAGAATTGAGTACATCACAGTCTTTTCATCGTTTTTAAGTTCGAATTTCAGTTCTGGTGCTTCTGTAGTTATGTTTTTATGACCTTGGTAAATTTTATACGTTATCAACGATAAAAGAGCAACTATTGTCAACCCGTAAGCGAACGTGAATATATTTAACATTGGTCCTGTTGCACCAAAAAGAGTTCTAAGCGCCTGACGCGGAATGTTCACCATTTGTATCTGTTGATATTTTTTTCACGGATGTCCAATATATGTGAACTTTACCTTTAATAGATTGAGAAAACCCTTGAATAATTTTTAAATAATTAGTCCAATTTGATTCATCTGTGCCAATACAATGAGGTATCGCAACTGTGAAATCTTCCTTACCAGATTTGTTCAAGTAAATCGATAACTGGAGCATGGATTGTCCGAACCAACCTTGTCGTTGTTCTAAAGAATCATATCCCTTAGGTCTTGGGTTTCCCACAAAGTGTTGACAGTAAAGGTTGACTATATTTCCGTGAATAGTTATAGTCCCTGGTTGTAATTTTGTATGCTTTCCATAAATAGAAGCAGCATCTGGAAATTTAGAAAAGATTTTCGCGGACAATCCACCTTTTTGACGAGAAACGCAATTGCATTGATGAACTATAAAGTCTGCGTTTGATTCAAGAATGTCTTTATCATGTATAAGTTCCATTTAAATTGAAAGATGACAACTTTTTAAATCTTGAAATAATAATGTCCACCACATTCCTTATTGCGGATCTTTTGTGCAGACGCCTCACAGGTAAGTGCCTTCCTAACAATGTTTTATGCCATATAGAATATTGTTGGATGGTGCAAAGTCCCAAAATGCACAAGCCGCGTTTAACAGAATATCCGAGTTTTGACAACGAATGTATTTTATACAGAACGAGAAGCGCGCGAGTGAAAAGGTGTCAAACAAAAATAAGGATTAAGAGGGCCTATCGATTTGGACGTTAAATTAATAATTAAAATAATATTTTAATTATTAATGGCAAAGAAGCTTACGCTCGTTAAAAAATTGAAAAAAGAAATTAAAAAAGAACAAAAAAAAAAGAAATTAGAAGCTCAAAAGATTCTGGAGAAAGCTTTTCTACTAGCTAACAAGAAAAGCAAAATCAATGCAAAGAAGAAAATAACAAAAGTTAAGGCTCCAAAAGAAAAAGGTCCCGTGAAGTATGCGAGTGTTCATCTAAAGTTGGTTAAAGGGAAGATTGTCAAGCTTTTAGACAACTCCGATTCTCCTTCTGACCCAAAATGGAATTGGACTAAACAAATTAAGCCGGCTCCAAAAAAAGCTGTCCTAGGAGCTACGAGCCCGTTTAAGCCAAGTAGATGTGCCGACTATTCGATTGGCGCGTTAAGGAAGTATGCGGAATCAGCGAAGATACCAATGTTTCTTAAAATGGATCGTATTGAACTGTGCAAGGCATTGTTTATGAAAAGCTTCAAAGCTAGAACGTGTATGAAGGACCAAAAATATGGAGTCCTTAGACACTATGCAGCTTTAAGTAAATTTAAAAATCCTAATGCATCCAAGGATATTTTATGTAAAACATTTACATTGAAAAAATACAAAAAGTAGAAATTCAACTGACATAAAATGCTAAAATTATAAGTAAAACTAGTAACATGTAAAGATACTTTTTATTCTTATTACATCCACACTTTTTCTTGGTCTTTTTTTCAATCATTCTAAAATCATCATCTATTTCTGGTATATCTTCAATGATACGAGGAGGTATGTATCTTTTGCAGCTAGTATCTGGGCGTGAGCATTCTATGAGATTGGGAACGTGTACCATTAATATCACCAAGGAAAATAACTTTCTTCGAGATCATTTTCTGTGAACATAACGCTCGTTTCCCATTCTTCTTCGCAGGGAGGGGTTGCTGGTATGAATTCGTCTTCGTAGTATTCAACGACTTCTTCTGCAAGTGGAGAAACTGATGGATTCCAAATCATTTTCATATTTCCTGTTCCTATCTTACTCAATTTACCCATGGTTATAGTTTCTGTAACTCCTTGCAATTTGTCCAACTCTCCAAATTGAGCAGCATCTAGTAAAACATCTACTGTCTCTTCAAATGAGCATTTCATTAATGGCCCCGTGTTCGTTTTATTTATACCATGACGTGTAATAGACATTATTTGCCCTTTGCATGTCATTGTATCAACGAGCATACTGAAATGTCTGTAATTTACGTATCCTCCGTCATATTCTATAACTTGTCTGATTTCGTTCATAAGCGATGCTCTTGCTGCTTCAATACCTAATACTTCTAAAACTTCACTTGAGTTATTGGTGATCGTTCTTGTAGAATCTATGTCTGTACGACCTAGAATTTCTTCTAAACAAGATCCATCTGTTTCAATAATAAAATCTCCATTGTTTTCTGTTATATATGTACTATCAATAGATTGGTTTCCATGAATTACTATAGTATTTTCCAATTTTATGGCTAATTGTTTAAGAATGTCTATATTATAATCCGCATCATAAACTCTAGCATCTAAATATATATCAGGGTTGTTTTCATACGAAGTTGTTATATACAGAGACTCATAGTATTCTTTCATTATTGCTGCAGACGCGTAGTATGTAGATGTTCTTTTATCCATTAGTTTTTTCTTATCGATGGTAAATCTAATCATATACTCGTAAGGTATATTAACAGTTCCAAAACTTTCATAAACTTTACTATACTCTGTGTCAATAGTTGGAATTATTTCAAACTTAGAAACTATGGATTTCAACAGTGTGTACTCTAAAGAACAAGCAATTTTGTCTACTTCTTCTCTATCTTTTGTAAGTAGAGGTAAAGTCATGGATGGTGATTTAATATTTTTGGCATCGTTAATAATCTCTTTGAATCGAGGAACTCCTAATGTCATTGTTTTTGCGGAAATTCCGCTAAAATGAAATGAATTTAATGCGAGTTGGGTAGTAGGTTCTCCAATAGATTGTGCGGATAATGTTCCTACCATTTCTCCTTGTTTGATATATGCTCTTCTAAGCTGGTTTCCAAGTATTAGGAAAATATTGTCAATGTTTTCTTGAGACAGCATTGATAAACGTTCTCTCCGATCATTTATAAGAATTTGAACACTCTCGCACTCGTTTTTGAATAATGAAACTATTTTTTCATCTAGATATTCCAAGGGAACAGGATTATCTGAAGGGTGAAAATTGTCTATTAAACGATCTATATAAATCGGAGACCGTACTTTTGTTTTTCCTACGTTATGCGTCAATAGAAACGTTGAATCATATCCATCTTCACCGTAAATCAATTGAACCATATCTCCTACTGAATTCCGCACGCTTCTGTCAAAAGATATTCGCAGATCTTCCATAGATTTTATAAGTCTGCGCTGAATATATCCAGTTTCAGAGGTTTTTACAGCAGTATCTATAATACCTTCTCTCCCTCCCATGGCGTGATAAAAGAATTCATGTGGTGCCAACCCCTTAAAATAACTCGTTCGTACGAAACCTTTCGCGGCGGAGCTAATATCATTCTTTTCAAAATGTGGAGTAACTCTTCCTTCATACCCCATAGAGACACGCTTTCCACCAACATTTTGTTGACCCACACATCCCATTATTTGAGCAATATTAATGATAGAACCCTTTGATCCACCGGAAACCATCTGACTTATATTATTTTCCTTGTTTATCCCGTTTTGAACACATCTACCACTATTTGCCATAGCATTGTTCAATTCCTGATTTAGTTTTTGTTCTAGCAAAGAATCATTTATGTTGTTATTTTTTGAGAGCGCAATTAATTGGTCCACTTTTTCAGTAGCGTTATTGATAGCTTCTTGGACTTGTATCTGCACTTTTTTATCTGTTACTGTATCTCCCAACCCAACTGTGAATCCATGATGTAGAACCCATAGATTTACAATATATTGTAAATTTGAGATAAAATTACATGTTTCTAGAGGTCCATATTCCAGCCATATGGTATGAATAAGACCACCTTCAGATGTTCCCAATGATTTTTTACACAATGTTCCAGAAATATATGTTCCGTTTTTGATTATAACATCTGTATCTCCAATGTAATCTTTATCGTTTGGATCATGCCATCCCGATTTTCTTTCAAAACTAAAATTAGATGGAAATAAACTTTCTATTATTTGTTTGCCCGTCCAAAGAGGTTCTGGTTTTAAAATAGATGGCATTGGTAATTCATTTTTATTGATACGAAAAAGGATATTCATAACTTCTTTTTTCGTTAAAAAGACATTCCTCGTCGTTATCTTTCGAGAAGCTAGCAATGAATCCTGAACTATACCAATTACTGGTTTATTACTCTGGGGACTTACTATATTTTTGGAAACCATCATTAGTTCCTGAATTTCTGCTTTTGCAGCCTCTGTTTGAGGCATATGTAAATTCATTTCGTCTCCCGACGAACCCTTTAACTTTCATTAAAGGACAGACTGTATCTTAAGCATTCTCTGGATGGCTAATCCGTCATTGAAAACCCACACCCGTTCAGTCGTTGAAGGGCTACCATATCCTGCCAAATCGGACTTAGGTAGTCACACTGCGGATCGCCCAATCCTTTGCGTTGTTACCATTGGGTTCGGGCATTAACCGAGTTCCTTTTCATTCTTTCGATTGAAAAGTGGTAGCAAAGGCTCTAAGGGGTTTCCCGCTGCAAGGTGTGTCGCAGTTTGAGTTCTAAAATAAAATCTATAACCATCAAATATTATTTTTACTCAAACGACTAGGAGGTAACACCCTTTTCAGGCCTCCTGTTTTCGACAGAGAAGTTTATCGAAATCTGCATTATATGGCGAAGTTGCGCTTAAATTCATCCTAAAAGTGGAATGATTCATCACTCTCACTTTATGACCCATCATCGACATCTTATGAAGCGTGGGCTGTCTATTAAAAACCACAAGATCTCCGTCTTTCATATGCCGTTCTACTTTATCTCCGATTTGTAAAACTGGATTTTTACAAAATCGGAGATCTTTCTTGTCACCGTTTGCCAATTCTATGAATTTTGCTCCTATTTTTCCTATAGGAGCAGCAGGTCCATTATTCACATAACTTTGGAGTAATTTTTTATTAAATGCAGTTACTATTTCTGGATAAGTGATATTTACAGCAATGTCGTGAGGAACTCCTAATTCATCTAGAGCAATGTTCGCATCTGCTGTAATAACAGTTCTAGCAGAAAAATCAACACGTTTGCCCATTAAATTTCCTCTAACTCGTCCTTCTTTTGATTTTAGTCGCTGGAAAATACCTTTAATAGGTCTCCCCGTTCGTTGCGTTGCTTGAATCTTTCCTGCGTTTTCATTATCAATATACGTATTTATGTGAAATTGTAATAATTCTATCATGGACTGTATAACGGGAGCTTCGTTGTTTGTAGAAACTTGTTTTTGTAATAGATTATTTGCCCGAATAATTTCACATAATTTGTGAGTAAGATCATCTTGAGATTTAATATTAGAATCCATGCTGATAGATGGTCTCACTTGAGGAGGTGGAACGGGCAACGCTCTTAATATCATATTGCAAGGAATACAATATGAATGAAATCCCAATTCTTCTATTGTCTTATCGGAAAGCTTTCGTAATATATTGTAAGTGTCTTCTGCAGATATGAGTTCTTTTGGTTTATCTTCATCTTGATAATCAAGATAAATTTTTAATTGATCCAAAATAATCTTAGGTTGTTTAAATTCACAATACTCGCATACACTCTCTTTCTTGCAAGAATCGTATAAAGATCTGAAACGATACATTCCATGGACACATGAGTTATTTTTATGTGGCAAGAGCGATGAGCATTGGAGACATACACATTGAAGAATTTTATGAACAGTTTTAATATAACCCAAATGAAAAATAGGAGTACATAGTTCTATATGACCGAAATGTCCAGGACATGTAGATATATCACCATTACATGTTTGACACTTGTATCCTCGGTCTGAAGTTCCCATGCGCAGATCGCATAATCCACCTGATTTTGGATATCCTCGTTCATACATATCGTTGAACACGACTTTAACGACAGACATGTTGCGAATTTCATCTGCGCTTGCGATGCTGAATTGGATCTGTCCAATTTCATTCATAATTTAATAAGAATTTTAAAGTTTAAGTAATTTACTTGATAGTCAAATAATAATGACTACTCCGTTTGGAAACAGCATCTGCAAAAAGTTCGACAAAAATGACGCAGACGCCATTATCTTGAAAATTAACGATATGTGGGGTCAAAAGCTTGTATTTCCAGGACCCCAACCTATATCAATAGAAAGGAAACATTTAAAGCAATTGAAAAGCAAAAAATATTTCATTGCGGACAAAACTGATGGAACTCGATATGCATTATTATGTACTCGTTATTCTCCTTATGGCCCTCTTTGTGCCGTAATAGATAGATCCTTAAACGTATATGCGTTAAAATTGAAATGTCCTTCTGTGTGTTATGATGGATCGTTATTTGATTGTGAATTAGTGAGAGAGGGAGAAAATTGGGTCATGTTGATTTTTGATTGTGTGGCTATTAACGGTGATTCCATTCATCAACAAAAATATGAAAACAGAATTGCTCAAGCAGCAATATTAACGCAAAATTATAAATTTGCCAAAGATGATCCTTTTATTTTAAGAATGAAAGAGAAAGAACATTTACAAAATATAAAACAGTTTCTCAAAAATGTTAAATATATAGAATACAAAACAGATGGGCTTATTTTTACACCTGATGACTACCCGGTGATAACAGGGACTCATAATAGTTTATTTAAGTGGAAAGAACAATTGGATAACACTGTTGATTTTCAAACGGATGAAACAAAAACGTTATATCTTCAAAAGCAAGGTACATTAGTTAAGACAAGGAACACACTAATCATCAATGATGATGTAAAAATCGACCAAAAGTGTATAATTGAGTGCAAGAATATAGACCAAGATGGTAAAGTATGGGAATTTGTACAATTCAGGAAAGATAAAAATATGCCAAATGCGTTACACGTATTTCGCAAAACTTTAGTAAATATCAAAGAAAATATAAAAATAGAAGAATTTTACTAAATTATTTTTTTAAATCTTGAAATTGTTTTTTTACTATTTCAAAAATGAACTTTATGACTGTACGAATTAATTGTTGCATCGGACCTTCCATATTCCACAAAGCTTCTTCTGCGTTTTGGACAGAATCTAATGCATGAATATCACATACTGCTTTTACAATCATTCCAATTTGAGTATTTGGAATTTGATCTTTGAGATGTGCATGCTCAGAAATATAATTGCCCATTTTCTTTAATGCGCTCATTATCTTTTTAAAAAGAAATATCGTCTGAATTAGACGGAAGAATTCGATTTTTCAATAATCTTCTCTACTTGTTCATCTTCCTTATCTCCTTCCGATGAAATATCGTCTGATTCAGACGGAAGAATCTTGTTCGCCTTTTCAATAAACTTTTCTACTTTTCTCAACGTTTTGACTACTTGAAATCCAACAATCGTGAATAATATTCTCTCATACATAGATACCGTATCATTTTTTTTGTTTCTTTATATTAATGACTATCAAAATTCAAAGAAGAGAGTGTGGTTCAAAAAAGGCAGGATCGTGGACAATGGAAGAATTAAAAAAAGCTTTGAAAAAGAGAAAGCTTTCAGTATCTGGTACAAAGTTGGAACTTTGCAACCGTTTAAAGGAATCCACAACTAAAAAAAGGATACAAGCAAGTGTAAAACCCCCCCGACCAACCCCCGTAGTAAAAGAAAAATTGCTGGTGTCCAAAAAGAATTATGATCCTTATTATCCACATAAATTATTTTATGTTTCGTTGTATAAGCAAAAACCAAACAGCAAACTGGCTGCGGATTGGATTAAACATCACAAACATTTCACCGGAAGAAATTTAAGTTTATATAATCTAAGATAGATTATGTCCGATTTTGTATTTGAAAGAAACAAAGATATACATATACGCGGAGAGGACCGTATGGTTTACGATTTGGATGGATATCGGGTCAAGTTAAAAAATGCCAGAGTGTGGTTTGATGATGAAGGCAAATATGTCCCACCAAGAGAAAACTGCTGTTTAATAATGTAAAGAAATAATTCTATATAAAAGTAATGGTCACTCTGAATGCAATAAACTATCAGATTTCTCAACTAAAGAAGCAAATTGTGAAATTGGAAATAAAAAGAGCGAATATCTCAAAAACGGCTCCGATGGGAAAAGAAAAGATAAATGATAAATTCTTTATTTGCGACGATCAAGAAAACTTTTGTTTGGGTAATATATATGAATTAGAAAAACATATATGTAACTGTGAGTGTCCTGTGTATTGGACTTAATTCATTTGCGATACTGTGAGTCCCATCGTTGGACTTGTTCCATTACCATACTGAAACAAGTCAATTTCAAGCTTGTCTTGTTTTTCTACCAGACATCCCATCCATGTATCAGTTAAGTTTAATTAGACTATTTTTTTTAAGTGTACAAGTATCCCAACGATACATTATTTGTAGCTGTTTCAGCTGATTTTTTGTTCTTTATGAAAATTTCCATACCTACGTCGATGTCGTGTAACGTAAGATATCGTTTCCATGTACGTATCTTCCCGAACATGCGACTCGAATGTGCCATTTTGCACGACGCCAGAAAGTTTTCTGTATCTCCCCCGTTATATTTGAACCGATCTTTGCTAGTTTCTATAATATCAAATAGTCTATCTTTGAATTCTTCTTTACGGAGTCTCCACTGAGAGTCCATCAGTTGTTTTTCAAAGATATCGACTAATTCTGACGGTTTATAATGTTCTATGTTATATTTCCAAGGAAATCTTCTATTTAATCCTGGATTCATGCCGAAGAACGAGTCATTCAAATTTTCCTTATAACCTGCTATAATACAAATGAAATCTTCAGTATTCTCTGATAGAAATTTATTCAAGGTGTCAATACATTCTTTAGCATAAGAGTCTCTCCCTTCTGGATTTCCCAAAGAGTATGCTTCATCTATAAAAAGTACACCTCCTACTGCTGATGTGAGAACCTTTTTAGTCTTTTGTGCTGTTTCTCCTAAATATTTTCCTATAAGGTCCTCTCTACCTACTACTTTAAAATGTCCATGTGATAAGAATCCCATCTTGCAATAAATTTTTCCTATGAGTTGCGCTATAGTTGTTTTACCAACCCCTGGAGGACCCATTAATGCTGTATGCATCATTTCATCTCCTTCTAATCCCTGGCAAATCATTAAGATTTGGTAAATCAATTGTTTTTTTAGATCGTTCATACCAATCATTTCGTTTAACGCCTTCAACTCTGGAATAATAGATTGGATATTTTTCAGATCCTTGTTTTTCTTGAGCTCTGGTTTATTTGCTGAATTTCCCAATTCGATTAAATCATCTAAAGAGTTTATTTTAAATTTTGGTGGATCGTATACATCAATCATAGTGTCGGATAGTTTTCTTTTCCGTGAAGCAGCAGACATCTAGCTTAACTAAATAAATTAATTTTAAATGCTCACTATTTTTTTTATATATTTATATATAATGGCATCATTACCTCTGGATAGAAATATAGTTACAGTGAAAGGAGTGAAAGGAAAAAGTTATCGTTTTGAGAAATCAAGCAATGGAGGGATTTTTCAAAACACAGTTTATTTTTCCAAAAATGCCCGATTGAGCTTATTCCAAGAATCTGAACAACCATCCCTGTTGTTTAGCGAAACTGATTGGCGAAAAATAAAGAGTCCCAGTGTTACACACGCAGGTGCGTTTGGAAGTGACTATGAGAAAGTAAAAAAACAACAACTTCCTAAATCGTTACAATTCACAAATTGGGTTGTTGTTTGGAAAATTCCAGGAGACTTAGCATTTGTTAAAGGATTTAAAGTGCTGTATAATGATTTACCAGTTCCTGTTGGAAAGTATCCATTCATTAATGACAACATATGGACACCTAAGGAATATATACGAGATCCAAAATTAAAATCTCTCAGTGAAATGCCTTTAAATATTGAAGTGACAAAATACAGAATTAATTTCAAAAAAGGAAATTCTATTCATTATTTGGAGTCTGATAAGAGAAAAAAAGTGGCAATGATGGGTCATACATACTTTATAAAAAATATGTGGAATCCAACAAAAACAGAAATGATAAATGTTTCAAGTCTATTAAATAAACTATGGAGTATAGGAATATACGCGTTTTCATGCCATGGATCTCACCACGCTCCTGTTGTATTTTATAAAGATTTGAAAACTGGAAAACTTATTACACCAAAGCGACTTGCAGTCTTATTACAAAAAAACAAATTTCTATTTCCTTTAATCCAAAAGCATGCAACTAAAGATGATTCTGAATCATGGGCAAGAAACTTCCTTCGTAAGTTCCTTGCCTAAAGAACTCACATTTATAATATAAGAATGAAAGCAATACTGATAGATGTTTCAGCGTTCGCGTTCAAATACTTTCACGGTATGCCCAAGACTATCAAAAGAAAGAGTGATGAATTTCCAACAAATTCTATTCTTGGATTCATCCATTTCATGAGTAGACTAGTTTCTGCAGAAACAGATCCATTTGTAGGATATGCTCTTCTCGACGGAGGTCATTCAACTCGCACACAAGTTAACACTGAATATAAATCAAATAGAAAACCTCCTCCCAGTCCATTGAAACAGCAATTTCCAATCGTGGAACAGATACCAGGATTATTTGGATTCAACACGTATCGTGTCGTTGGAAAAGAAGCCGACGATCTTATTGCGACCATCGTGAGACTATTGTCTGATAATCAAGAAATAACAACAATAGAGCTACATACGATGGACAAGGATTCATATCAACTATTAACGTACGATAAGTTGAAGCTTATAGGTCCCAAGTTTGAAAATGCAACACAAATGACACAGAAATTCGGAATCAGCCCTGGACAGTTCATAGATTATCAAGCATTGGTCGGAGATAAAGTTGATAATATACCCGGAGTGAAGGGAATAGGAGCAAAAACCGCTGTGAAATTAATAAATAAGTACGGTTGCATCGAAAATATACCGACGGATTGTTTTCCAGGGCGAGACGAAGGATTCAGACACGCACAAGAAAGCAAGGAGTTGGCGAAATTAGATCAGTTTGTCGATATTCCTGGCTTTACAGTACAAATTTCAAAAAAACATGAACAAAAATTAAAAACATTCTGCGAAGAGTACGAAATTAAGAAGCGATTCTAGTTCTTTTTCGTGGTCTAATGACAGATTTTTTTGGTGATTCTAATGTTTGATAAACATTATTTAATTGCTTGAATTGTCTAAATACATTATCATTTGTATGAAATCTTCTTCTTCCAGTTTTTACTCTTCCGTGATATTGGTTTCCAAAACTCATTGGCAAATTTCTTTCTGTTGGTCTATTTATTGTATTTCTGTAAATAGGTCTACACGATATTACGGTAATCTTCCCTGGGTTTTTGTCAACGATTTCAGAAAGCATAATAGTCCTAATAGGAGTGTCTACTAAAATAAATCGATCTTTAATTCTTTGGTATATACCTGGTCCTCTGATATTTTTATAGTTTAAATATGCAGTCGGTTGATTTATCTGCAGTTCCAAATCAAAATAAAGTTGTTCTGTATTTACAACTCTTCCTTTAAATCCAGGCTTCTTATTTAAAACGTTGCTAAGTGCTGATTGGGTTAGACACGTTCCAACTGGAGTTGGAAATATTACCTGGGTATTGGCCGGAACTTTTTTCATTTTGAATTCTCCATTAATTGGTACATACATTCCGTGACTTATAATGTAATAATCTCCCATTATTATTATTTTTATTTTTATTAACATAATTGCTCTAGATTAAGATCATCGTAGTTTTCTTCATTGGGACTTTTGATTTCAGGTCGTTTTGGACTGGATTGAGGAGTGGTTTGAACCCATTCAGATTTTGGAGTTTTGAGAAACAATTTTGAAAACATTGTTAATTAATAAAAATAAATTCTTTAGACCATTTTAACGTTTCATCACTTTCTTTAAACTTAGGTACCATAAAATCAATAAAGACATTTTCACAGCTCTTAATTGAGGAAGTCTTAGACAATGATATTCGTCAGGTGCATCCTTTTGAAATGTCAGCTTGTATATAGGTGAAATAACAGACCCTACAAACGTTGCTTCATTTTCTACTTTTCCAGACATGTATTTTTCGAATTCCGTAACTGCGCACGTATCATTATTTGTCATCCAATGAAATAGTAAAAACGGTGCAACTACAGAATGCATCAATAGATTATCATAATCATTGGTAAATGGTGTTCCGATCATCCAAACTAAAAAAGAAATGTGTAAAATTCTCGTGAAAACCAGCCAGTAACGGTTCATTATATTAACCAAAACTTTTTCCGCAGCCGCATTTATTTTCCGCATTTGGATTATTAAAAACAAATCTGTTCTGCATCATATCAGAAATATAATCGATCTCTGTGTCTTTCATGTACATCAATGCAATGGAATCTATAATTACTTTACCATGTTCCGTACCCCACAATGTATTCGAACCCCGAACACCCACCGGATTTTATGCTAAACTTAACACCTTGTCCAGAAGGTGCTTTAGTTATAAGTGTTTTAATACGAGAAAGAGCCGCAGCTGTTAAACGAACTGCCATTACAAAAAACTTATTTAAAAAAACGAATATCATTTATGATTATGACTCTTGATAAACCCAGTCGCGAAAGTAACCCCACAATTTGTGAAAGTAGCCTTCAAACGTCTGAACCAATTCGTCATAATAGATTTCAATATGCTATGTCAATTGGTTACAAATGTTTCGTAGTATATACGTTAAAGAAATTAATGGTTGATTTGAATAAGTAGTAAATTCAGTAGTCAAAAGGTACGTAATGAACAGGTCTGATTATCAACACAGATTTCATTTTCCAATGAATGAAAGCTTTAGCTAATATATTTGTTCGTTCTATTAGATATTGTTGAAAAAATGAAAGGGACATCTGGAGTCCTACTTCTCGTTGCAATAATTCATTTATCATATTTTATTTGTTTACATATCTTTTTAAGCGTCGCGCAGCGTGCAGTCGTTCTTTTACAGGTCCGTTATTTCTTGACGCGAGTTCGTACATTTTTTTGATTTTTGGGATTCGTTTTTGCGATCGAGTAATCTTTCTGAGAATATCATGTATTTCATTTGAGTTTGTTCTTTGTGGACTATTCTTTGTGAGGTTAATATATATTATAGCTTTATTTCCTGTAAGGTTAATTACTTCAGTATACATGGTAATGATGCGAATAATAATATTTAAAAATATAAATGTAATAATAATAAAATGGACTTGGAATTTTTGGCGAATTGGATTTCGTTAGGTTCTGAATTTTTTATCATGCATTTCTTGATTATGTACTTTCTTGTAACGTTCAATATGTATGTTGCATACCTTATTGGATGTACATTATTGAAAGTGGTAATAAATAAAGTAATGAAAAGACTTTCAAAGATATATCTTCCAGAGTATATAGCGTTACGTCCTATAAATGCTGGAAAATGTTCGATTTGTAACGACGGTCTTTATAATGATGATGATCCTGGATTTCCATCGGGTCACTCGTGGATCATGACTTCCGTCGCAGTGAAAATATACCTAGAATATGGAATGGTTCAAATAACAGTCGTGGCTATAGGTCTGGCAGCAGCTACTTGTTGGGCACGGAATTATAAAAATTGTCACACGTGGGAACAGATAATAATCGGGGTATTATGCGGATTCCCTTACGGGATCTTAGTTCATTCGTGCGTTCCAAAAGCATTAGAGAACGATAAGACTACATTTTGGAAATTTTAATTGGTTTTGGAGGAGACATTCCCAAAAGTTTATATAAAGCTATATCAACTTTGCTGACTTTACGTTCTTTTCTTTTTGGAGTTCGAGATTTTCTAAGTTTTGCCGCAGCTTTCTTTTTCGCTTTATCTTTTGCGTCTTTTTCAGGATTTGGAGAATTATACCACTTTACGTGTTTGTATCTGATGGTAGATTTGGCTGCGTTTCGTAACGCGCGACGTTTTGATGATTGAGCCCGAGTTTCAGTCATTACCTTAAGAAATTTTTTTATTTTTATTTTTAATGGATGATCATATGTGGAGAAAAATACTTAAAGATGTCAATGTTAAAAGTTTGAAAAAATTTCAAGCTGTTTCCACAAAGATGAAAATATTGGCGGATGAAGAAGCAAGGAAAAGGGTGAATACTGCATCGTTGAAAGAGTTAAGAGAACTCGCGATGTACTTTAGAGTATCGCGGATTCTTGCGAAACGCGCCGGTCAACAATCACTGACCAAAATGATAAAGGCAAAAATTTAGTAAACAGAAACTTGTTGTAATACATCGTTAGTTGTTGCGTTTTTATTGTCTTCCCGGGCATATTTCAATAGCTTGTCCAACAGAATAGCGTCCCGTTGTTCTAATATTTTAATAAGATCTTTTCGAGAAAAACACGGTTTGTCGGGTAGCTCTGGAAAATTAAACGTGTTTGCGTACCCTACGGGTGGTTTCTTCTTTTTTTGCTTTTTCTTGTGTTTTTCTATGGTTGGTCGTTCCTTTTTGTTGGAAATACTTAACATGGAAAAGTCTATATCTAGATCATCAAAAGATCTCTTCATTAAGTTAATAACCAGAAAAATCTTTAATTTATTTTTTTACTTTACTTTGTAGGAGTCTTTCAATTCTTTTATTCTTTTCACTTTTTGTAGTTTTTGATATGATATATGTTAGCGGTGTTAATCCTTCGTGGTTTTTCACGTTCACGTGTGCTCCTTTTTCTAATAAAAGTTTCACTACATTCTCGTACCCTTTCAATGTTGCCCAATGTAATGGAGTCATTTTATATTTATCTTTCTTATTAACGTTCGCCCCCATTTTTATCGCCTTCTTAATTATATTTAAATTTGGTGTATATGGAATATTGTTTCCTACAGTTAATTCGTTGAATAAAGATTGCTCGTGAACATTTTTTAAAGTATTCTCATTTCTATAACGTCTACCGAGTTCCCGTATTGCTGCCCGGTTCTTCTGATTGCTTTTCATCTCTTTGAGAATTTTGTTGATAATATGGACAGGGATGTTCATTACTTTATCCATGATTTTTTTATTATTATATCTCTTCGTATTTCTTGAATCCTTTTATTTATTGGAAAAGTCACATGTGCCTTCGCAACTTTAGGATTTATGAGAACGTTACACATTACTTTTCTGACACCTTTCAGCGGTTTACCGGGACGTGTATTTTTGTAAAATCGTAGTTCTATCGGATCTGTCGTACCCGCCTCTTGCATCAGTTGGTAATGTTTTTGAATCAGCGTTGATTGGAGTCCCATCGATTTGAAGCAACTAGCAAGGTCTTTTACATGTTTGCTTTTCTGCTTCCAAGCTCGAAATATATTTCTAGCTCCATGCTCATTCCGTGTATTTTTCTTTACAATGTCGAGAATACACTGAACTCGGCTCATATTTAATATTACATTTCGTATTCATTAGGTGTATTTTATATTATTCATGTCTATAACGTAAGCTGGGCTATGAATTTCAGAATGACTATTTATTTCATAAACGTCCCTATTAGCTGATTCAATATCGACTTGTAATTCGTTGGTTAGATGAGTTTTACCATTTGCGCCAGTTCCTAGAAGATAAATAGGATAAATGGGAATAAGTCCTAAGAAATTGCGTAGTTGTGTTTTAGCATCTTCGTACGTACTCACGCGAAATGATGCCATTTAAATTAAAGAGAATTTAAAATTTTAAATATTTCAATATTTAAATGAAAACTCTACTTTGGTGTGTAGTTGTTATAACTTTAATCATTTCCACAACAACATTTTATGGACTTTCTTCTGAATAGTTTAATGAAAAGAATTTATGGAAATGTTAATGAATTTTTTCGAATATACGGGATTAATTGGTGGACTGATTTTATCTATACAAATGTGGCCGCAAATCTATAAAGTGTATAAAACACATTCTGTAAACGATATATCAAAAAGAATGATAGTCATAAACTTGATTGGATTAAATTTAATGCAAGTTTATGCAATAGGAAAAAAATCCCCTGAATTGTATTTACCGCTATCTCTAGAAATTAGTTATTCATTAATTTTGTTTATTTTTACCATCATTTACAAAAATCAACATGAAATAAATGAATAACTGGATTTTTTAATTAATTTTAAAGATGTCAATATTTAATCAGAATGCTGGAGTGGAATAAAGTTACAAACGGAGTCTTAGAAAATGTTAGTGGGTTCGCTTTAAAAGATGAAATTACCACGATCATGGGACCTTCTGGTGCTGGTAAAACCACATTGCTTAATTCACTATATCAAGGGAATGATTGTCTGTTAAACAAAAATAAATATAACTCTGGGTCAATTGGATATGTCCAACAAAATAACTACAGTTTTGAAAATCTTACAGTTCAAGAACTATTGATATTTTATTATATCTTATCTGATAATCAAAAATATCAAGAAAATATCGAATACATGAATTTACAAAATTGCAAAAATGTTATGATGAAGCATATAAGTGGAGGTGAGAAAAAGCGTGTCGCGCTAAGCATCGAGCTATCAAGAACTCATATTAAATGCTTAATGTTTGATGAACCGACTAGTGGATTGGACTCATATAATGCAAATGAATTCGTAAAGTTTATATTATCTGTTTTAAACGGCAATATATATATGTTGTCTATTCATCAACCTTCTACTAGCATGTTTATGATATTTCATAAAGTTATATTCATGCAAAATGGTCGCATTGTATACATCGATTGTCCTCAAAAGTTGAACAATATTGAGATAATGAAAAACAAACCTGAATATATTCCTTCACATGAATATATGCTTGATTCTCTCGTGACATCTACGATAGAATGTCTGTCAGTTATTGAAAAGCCAGATGATATCTTATATTATGAAGATGTGGTAAAATATAATCAAAAGCATAATACGTGGAGTGTAATAAAAGCGATCATGATCGATTCAAATAGAGAGCCTATTCTGTTCAAAGCAAAGATTTTTCAAGCTTGCATTATGTCGTTATTTATGGGAGCTATATATTGGCAAACATCAGAAGAAAACATAATTGGTGCTTTGTTTTTTGCAACCATTAATCAATTTTTTGGTGCCACGTTTGGTGTGATAAATACCTTTGCCAAAAAGTCTAAAATTATGCTGAATGATCTCCCAAAGCAATGGTACACCAGTTTTGAATTTTTTCTTGGAACCAATCTGGCTGATTTGCCGGGACAATTTATAGCTTGTCTCTTTTTTTCGACCATCAGTTATTTTATGGTGGGGTTGAAAAATTATTTTTCATATTTTGGAACCCTTTTTCTCATCAATAGTACGGGTACGAGTTTTGGATACATGTTCTCAGCATTATTTTTTACGATGGATGAACAAGTTGCTCTAATATCGTGCAATTTAACAATTTTACCTCTATTACTACTCGGAGGGTTTTTTGTAGATACTGAAACAAGTGATATTAATGAATTAATATCTGTCATAAGTCCATTTAAACATGGATTTAATATATTACAACAACAACAAGGATATGAAAAAGAAGACGAGTCTCTTATATATATGTTATCAATATTAATAGTATGTCGATTTGTTGCTTTTATTCGTATATCAAACATTAGCTGAAGAAATCGTCGATATCTCCTTTTATTATGGAATTCCAAAATCTCATTTCTTCTCCAAATGATTCGAATGGATAAAAACTCTTATGTTTTGGTTCACTAAAATCTGGTTCTAATACATGACACTCTTGTAAAAGAACACTTTTTGCTTTATTCAATATTACAGCTTTTTGGGTATTACTTTTTATATCAGGATGATATTTCTTCATTTGTGCTCTCCACGCATAATGGACTTCGTGACATGTATAATAAGGAGGTAATCTTAGTTGCTTTCTAGCCCAAATTTTATTCATTACATTAAATGGAAAATATAATACTTGCTTTAATCCCCACAGTTCTTGCATTTGGATTTAGTGGAATTTTTTGCTATGTTAATAACATTGATATTTATAAACCTGACTCTACAAAAAGTCTTAGTATGAAAATATACATGAATCTTAGGAATGGTGTTTTAGGAATACTTATTGCTAACCTTTTTGTTTCAACTACATTTCTAACCGATATATCTATGAAAGAAGAACTTGTAAGAATTGTAATATATTCTGTGTTGATTGAATTTGCGTTTTATTCTACACATAGAATGATGCATTGGAATAAGTTATTGTTTAAGTATATACATAAAGAACATCATCTTGAGATGGAACCTTCTCCGATAGATGCTTACATCTTGACTCCTGCGGAAAGCGCTTCGGTAGTATTTTCATTTACTTTTCCAAATTTTATTAGATTTTTAATAACGAAACGGGGGATGATTTTGGTTCAAACTATTCATTTAATTTTCGGAATATTAGTTCACGGCGCTTTAAAATCGGTACGACATCACATGTTACATCATAAGTATTTAAAAGGAAATTACAGTGGAATATATCCTTTTTGGGACATGGTTTTTGGAACATATTTAAGTGTTTGAATGACATCTCGCCATTACCTTCTCTTTATCGTAATATTTCATAATTTCATGTAGCCTAAAATATACATCTCCTAATTCGTTTGTAATAGCTTCTTCCATGTTATTTTTTGGTTGACACATTTGTTCTACTATCACGGCGCTCAAAGAGCAAAGTTCTTTCAACAGTAAATGATGATTTTCGATACATGTGACATCGTTCATCTTATTTAACTATCCTAAAAATCATTTTTCAATAATTTAACGTTAAAACATTTTACGTTATATATGATGTATTCTATGGCGGATCACATGCTTGTTAAATATAGAATCCCCAGACAAGCAACCTATAATTATCGAAAACAATTTTTGAAATCTCGTCTTGAAAAACTCACGCTAAGACAGAAGAATATTAAAAATGTTGAAGATTTTATGGACTATAAAGGAAATAATGCGCTTATCGAGTTAAAAGAAGTTGAAAGATTGATTTTTTGGAATGAATGGATTCATCGTCAAAAAGATTACTCTTCTTCTTCACATAATTAGACAACTTATCATTTAAAATAAACAATCAATAAATATGTTAAATGGAAGACAAATATAAAGATATTTTAGATAATAAAAAAAGTTGCGATTACTTGAACACAAATGGTGAAGTTGAAAAATGTTTCGAAAATGTCCCGGATAATGTAACTGTTTCATTAAGCGGAGGAGTAGATTCTATGGTTTGTTTAGAAATCTGTAAAAAGTTGAATAAAAATATCACGGCAGTTCATATTAATTATAACAATAGAGAAACTTCATATCAAGAATCATTTTTTGTGAAAGAATGGTGTTCATCTTTGGGTATTACACTACATGTTCGAAACATTACAGAAATGACTCGCAATTCTATAGACCGAGAAGTGTACGAAGAATTCACCCGAGTTGCTCGCTTCAACGAATACAGAAAAGTAAACCTTCCCGTTGTTTTAGGCCATAATAGAGACGACGCTTTTGAAAATATTATCACAAACATCAACAAACACAAGATTATAGATAATATAGTTGGAATGAAGCTTATAGATACCATAGATGGCGTAGAAATAATGAGACCAATGTTGAATATTCCAAAATCAATGATTATTGCGTATGCCAGAGCAAATAACATTCCATTTTTGTATGATTCCACGCCAAAATGGAGCCAGCGTGGAAAGATTAGAGATAATATAATCCCTGCTATGAAAACATTCGATGTGCAACTAGAACTTAACATGTTGAATTTTGCCAAAGATGTGTCAGAGATTATAAAACATATTCCCGTAAAAGATTCGTATCCTCGCGAAGAGATTATAAATAACGAAACATTTTGGAATCATATAATAGGAGGATGTAAAAGAGGGATCATTAAAGAAATCATGGCAAAGTTTGAAAAAGGAACAAATGGAACAATTCCAATAAATACTAAAAGAATTGTATCATTTTATGAGACCGAGATAAGTTTTTTATATGTTTAAATTAATACTCTCTTATTATAATAATGATCGATCCGACACTAGCTGAGCTTGCTAAAGAAGCAAATTGCAATAAAAATGTTTGTAGAAAATGTTACGCTAGACTTCCAAAGCGCGCAGTGAATTGCCGAAAGAAATGTTGTGGACACTCATCAGAATTAAGAATCAAGAAAAAGTTAAAGACTTAAACTAACAACTTTTAGTTAATTAAATATGCCCGCAGCTGTCAAAAAGACAGCAGATAAACTCACAGATGCTGAAAAAAAGAAAAAGAAACAAGAAAATAAGTTGAAAGCGAATCCAGAAAAAGCGGCTGAAAAAGCAGAAAAGAATCATGCTCGGCGTGTTCGTAGAGGTCAAGAAAAAGAAGAAGAAGAGAAAATAGTCGATACAATGACCGAAGAAGAAAAGGAAATTGCAGCACAAGAAGCAAAAGACAAAGAAGAGAAAAAACTTGCGAAAGCTCAAGAGAAATTAAGCAAACCCAAAGAGACCACTGTGGAAATTCTAGCGCGCATCAAAAAGAAACAAGAAGCTGAACGGGTTGAAAAGCTAAAATCTGAAGTGTAATTTTTTATTACGGTCCTTGACCTCTTGAACCAATCAAATAAATGTCTAGACCGTCTCCACAATTATTCAAATCATCGTTCGTATCGCATTCTCCATCTCCTTCGCAAATGTCTCCTGCTTTCAGGAAATATTGAGAACACATCCCATCGTCGTCGTTCCTCCACGTAGAGTTTTCCGAAATGTAATAGGTTTCACATTCTTCTCTTAATAATGGTCTCATCGGCAAACATCTATCTGCAAACATTGGATTACTAATAAAATCTTGATCGCGATCGTATAATGTGTAATTAAATACATGAGAAATCGGACTATAAGAGTCGTGATGTATGTTAGCAATTGCTAGAAAAATAATTACTACAGCGAAAGCAAACACTACAGTTGTTAATATGTTTAATGCTTGTTTGATATTTTTGTATCTTTCGTTTTCGAGAGGTTCATATTGTTGCATGTTTACTAAGTTTACAATATACATTTTTATACCAATATTATATATTTACAGCTTTTCCGCCGTGATGAGAAATATCTAATCCTGTTTCTTCTTCTTCTGTAGTAATTCTCAGTATATTCATTTTTTTTAATGTGAGAAAGGTTATGCCAGCTAATGATGAACTCCACGCCATTATGCTAAGAACTCCAGCTAATTGCCATTTGAATAAAACGCCACTTTTATCGAATATGGACACAGCTAATACACCCCAAGCACCAGCAGCTCCGTGTATTGCGAATGCGTCTAATGGATCGTCAATACGTAGTTTCATTAACATATTAGAAGTCAATAGATATATCAAACCGCCTATTGCGCCTATTATAAAAGCAGCGTAATTTTCAACATTATGACACGAAGCGGTGATAGATACGAGTCCGGCTAATATTCCGTTACACATAGCCATGACATCGTAGATATGTCTGGAATTCACTATTTTAGATCCAAATAAGACTGCCAATCCGCCAGTTGCTGCTGCGATACTTGTGTTCATCGCTATTAAGCTAGCAGTTTGTACATTCCCATCTGTGAATCCTAAAGTAGAGCCTGCATTAAATCCATACCATCCAAACCATAGAATTATTGTTCCTAAAACCGCGAGAGGTATATTATGTGGTTTAAACGATTCTACTAATTCATTATTAGTGAAACGTCCGACGCGGGGACCCAATATAACAGTTCCTGCCAACCCAGCACATCCACCAACCATATGAACTATACCACTTCCTGCAAAATCAACATATCCTTTATCAAATAACCAACCTTGACCCCAGGTCCAATGAACAACTACCGGATAAATAAAACTCGTCATGACGGATGAATATATTAAATATGCTAAAAAATGTGTTCGTTCTGCTATAGAACCACTAACTATTGTAGTGGCTGTTGTTGCGAAAGCCCATTGAAAAAACCAATCGAGTTCATCTGTACCTTTAAAAGGATTCGTGTATCCAATGAAATTATTTGAAGAATCGCCGTAAGCAAAACTATATCCTAAAATCCACCAACATATTGTACCCGCGCAAACATCGACTATATTTTTTAATAATATATTGTGAGAGTTTTTAGATCTTACTGTTCCAACTTCTAACATTGCGAATCCAGCTTGCATATAAAACACCATACAACCGCATAGTAGTACCCATAATGAGTCTAAATCTGTTGCATTAACCATTTTACTTTAAAGAATTTTTTTTTTCAGAGTAATTTACTGCTTTATTTTGGAATTTGTATATTATTAAACAACCTTCGAACATTTATCTTGGCAGCCCGCTTGAAATTTTTGTTGATCTTCGGATCAATCTTGTATTTGGCCGATTTAAATTTTCCAGAGGAATTATATTCTCTCATAAATTCTGGATGGCCTAAACGATGAGCAATATTCGCGTCAATAGTTTCCACATTTGTAATCTTGAAAAATTTAGACGGTTTACAAATGGCAAACTCATTTTGATTTATTTCGTTTCTAATTCCATTTATACCCAAATTGTCGCATAATATTTGACCAAATATCATATTATCACCTGTTCCTTCCTTGAAATTTTGCGAAATAATATTCTTTTGAGTAATTCTGCCGAGTCCTAAAAATCCAGATATAACTGTGGCTTCATTAGACAAACTATTATACTTGATTCCAGCGCGATTTGAATTGTTTTTAGGACGTCTTTGACGCGAATATAAAACCACTTTTACATTTCTTACTTTTGGTTTTAACGTATAGACATATAGAGGTTTTCGAGAATAATTTGCCAATCCATGAGCTATACTCTGCATTCGATCATAGGACGTATACAAAATAGTGTCCTTAAGGTTTTTTATTGGACTTCTGGTCGTATGATACAATCTTTTCGGCAACGTTATAGTTCGGATCTTCACGTGATCGAATCTTAAATCGCACGGAACTCTTATTCCAAACGTAACTCCTTTTTCTTTCAATGTAGTGGCTGTTGTGGCCTTATTCGATTTCACATTTAATTCGTTGAAAGACTGAAACATTAAAATAATAATAATTTTAATTCATTGTTCAATACTAATTCTTTTTACTAAAACTGTATTTAGTTCTCGTAATTTAGAATTTTGATCTTTTAATTTTAAAATATCGTTATCTCGTTCCGTCAGCATTATCTTCAATTTTCGAACCTCTGAGGTATTTTCCCAAGCAATATGTCCCTTCGTTTTTTTATGCGCTTTTAGAGAAGATTCCGATGGATATGATTTACCATTACATTCACATTTGAAAACGATGGTACATTCCATTATTCCCTTGTGATAATTTACAATTATTAGTTATAAGTTTTGTTCAGAGGTTAAAAAACTTATCATTAATAAAAGAAATGGTATACATTTATGTTTTGAAATTAAGACATAATAAATATTACATTGGAAAGACAAAAAGCCCCATAAACAGATTAGACGACCATTGTAACTTCGGAGGAAGCAAATGGACACAAAAATACAATCCCGTTGAAATCATAGAAGTTATACCCAATTGCGAAGATTCCTATGAAAACGAGAAGACACTAGAATACATGGTTAAATATGGATGGGAAAATGTAAGAGGTGGTTCTTGGTGTAAAGTTAATATGTCTGGGCCTCCTTCGTGTCTTGTAGAAAGTGAAGAAGAAGAAGAAATAGTGTGCTATAGATGCGGTCGCCCGGGTCATTATGCTTCTCAATGCTATGCTCGTACATCGGTAAAACAAATAGTGTGTTATAGATGCGGTCGCCCGGGTCATTATGCTTCTCAGTGCTATGCTAGTACATAGTGTGCTATAGATGCTAATTACTTTTGTTTTACAACATTACCGCTATAATTTCATTGGGGGTATCTGATTTTCTTTTTGATGAATCGCTATTGATACAACGAGTTGCATGTACTTCGTGCAGCACAAAAGACGAATAAAGTTCTTTTGTAAAGTCGAAATTAGAATTGCTCGCTATGCTAGTGGCTCCTTTTGCGTGAGCGTTTAGGAGGAATTTACACAAGTCTTTTTGATGAAAAAA
>MDTC01187335.1_pt1 | contig 26681 bp, 25 predicted proteins | sample 811181 | NCBI WGS metagenome assembly MDTC01 (sample SAMN05326644, study PRJNA326480) | marine metagenome | isolation source: seawater | place: Pacific Ocean: North | collected 2011
CTTCTTTATAATCACTTTCAACTAATTCGTTTTCTTTGGATTCAAATATAACTTCCTCTTCTTTATCATCACTTTCAACTAATTCATTTTCTAATTCTAGATCTTGATTATTATTATCTATAAATATTTTACCTTGCTCCTCTTCTTTTAATAAATCTGAATTATTTTTTTTAACTAAATCTTTCTCAGTTAAATCTTGGATCAAAGACTGTTCATCCTCAAGTGTATGAATAACTTTTTTCACTTCCGAATTAACTATTTCTTGTTGCTGATCTAAATTAAAGCCAGTGGCTATTATTGTTACGGCGATAGCTTCTCCCAAAGATAAATCCTCTCCTACACCCATTATTATATTTGCCCCATTTCCAGCTTCATCCTGAATATACTCATTAATTTCACCAATCTCATCAATTGTTATTTCTTCTGTCCCAGAAACAATTAATAATAAAACGTTTTTGCATCCAGTTATCTTATTGTCATTAAGTAATGGAGAATCTAAAGCATTAATAATAGCATCTTGAGCGCGATTTGAACCACTAGCTGAAGCAGAACCCATAATAGCGCTGCCGCTATGTTTTAAAACTGTATTAGCATCCTTAAAATCAATATTCTGAGTATAATGATGAGTTATAACTTCAGCTATACCCCTTGCAGCTTTTGATAAAACTTCATCAGCTTTTGAGAAACCAGCTTTAAAGCCTAAATTACCATAAACTTCTCTTAATTTATTATTATTAATTATTATTAATGAATCAACATTATTTTTTAAATCCTCTAATCCTTTTTGAGCCTGATCTAATCTTATTTTACCTTCAAATTGAAAAGGCATAGTGACGATCCCAACTGTTAAAATATCAAGTTCTTTAGCCATCTTTGCGATTATAGGAGCAGCTCCTGTTCCTGTTCCTCCACCCATGCCTGCAGTTATAAAAACCATTTTTGTTTGGGTGGAAAGTAAATTGTGTAATTCATCAAAACTTTCTTGAGCGGCTTTTTTTCCAATTTCAGGGTTTGCTCCAGCACCTAGACCTTCAGTTAATGAAGCTCCAAGTTGAATTTTTATTGGCACTGAACTTTTTTCTAATGCTTGAGAATCCGTATTTGTAATTACAAAGTCTACTCCAATGATACCTTGTTCAAACATATAATTAATTGCATTACTTCCTCCTCCTCCAACACCAATTACCTTAATTACATTACTTCTATTTTTTGGTAGATCAAAATTAATATTGCTTTCTAAATTTTCCATTTATTAAGTTTTAAATTTTATGCCTTATCTAAAAATTCTTTAAATCTCTCTGCCCATTTTTCAAAAATGGATTTTCTACTTTTAGGTAAACTATTCATTGAAGAGGAATCTAAATTTTCTGATTCAGAATCTATACTCTCATCTATTAATTTATCTTCATCTGAGATTAACTCTTCATTATTGGTATTTAATGAATTCATTAATAACCCCACAGCAGTTGAAAAAATTGGACTAGTTTGTTCTTTATCCGACTCACCAGATAAATGCTCATTAGGATATCCTATTCTAGTATCCATTCCAGTAATATATTCAACCAATTGCTTTAAATGTTTTAATTGACTCCCTCCTCCAGTTAAAACTATCCCAGCAATTAATTTTTTCTTTGGATCCTCATGACCATAATTTTTTATTTCTAGAAATGCATGTTCAATTATTTCAACAACCCTAGCATTGATTATTTTAGAAAGGGTTTTTAGCGAAATTTCTTTGGGATCTCTTCCTTGTAGCCCAGGAATAGAAACAATTTCAGTTTCTTTATTTTCTCCTGGCCAGGCAGATCCAAATTTAACTTTTAATAATTCAGCCTGTTTTTCAATAATTGAACAACCCTCTTTAATATCATCACTAATTACATTCCCACCAAATGGAATTACCGCTGTATGACGAATTATTCCATCTTTAAATATTGCTAGATCAGTTGTACCGCCTCCAATATCTATTAATGCTACACCCGCTTCTTTTTCTTCATTACTTAAAACTGCATCAGATGAAGCTAATGGTTCTAAAGTGATATTCTTCATCGATAAACCAGCACTTTTAATACATCTACCTATATTTCTAATTGATGAAACTTGTCCAACAACAACATGGAAATTTGCTTCAAGTCTACCTCCGTACATTCCAATTGGTTCTTTTATTTCTGCTTGACCATCAACTTTAAACTCTTGAGGTAAAACATGAATAATTTCTTCACCTGGAAGCATTACTAATTTATAAACCTGATTTATTAATTTCTCAATATCATCTTCATTAATTACTTCATCAGAATTCTCCCTAGTAATATAGTCACTATGTTGAAGGCTTCTAATATGTTGGCCTGCAATTCCAACAACTACATCTTTAATTGAATATTCAGATTTTGATTCAGCTTCTATTACAGCTTGTTGTATAGACTGAATTGTTTGAGTTATATTATTAACAACTCCTCTATGAACACCTAAACTTTTAGATTTTCCAATTCCTAATATTTCCACCTTATCATAATTGTTTTTCTTACCTACCATTGCTACAATTTTGGTTGTACCAATGTCTAATCCTACAGATATGTTGTTTTTTATTTTTTCCATTTTTATTAACTTATTGCGACAACTTGATTATTATATTTTAAATTTATTTTTTGATAAACTCCATATTTATTTTCAAAATTTATATACTTACAAAAACTTATTAGCTTATAAATTTTTTGTTCCATACTATTAAATTTTCCAAATTCAATTTCAAATTTGTAAGATTTTAATCTAACTTTGAAATCCCCATTTAAGTAATTTATTTCTACTATCTCATTTCTAATAAAATTATTCTTACTTATTTTTTTAAAAAAATCTACCAATAATTTATTATTATTTATTTGACCTTTGAAAACCGGTAGTTTAGGAGAATACTTTTTAGATAAAGGAATAATATTACCAGTTTCATCTAAATAGTAACCTCCATCACTAACTATTCTAATAATAGGTTTTCTCTCTTCGATTTCAACACCTATTATACCATCAGGCAAAAGATAAACCTCCGCATTTTTTATTACAGGATTTCTTTTTAGTGATAATTCCAACTCATCCAAATCTAACATATCTTTTTTAAAATTTTTATCACTTAAAATATTTTGTGTCAAAATTTTATTAACCATTTTTTTGTTTAAAAATTTATTTGGAGTTCCATTAAAAAATATAGAAAAATCAGACAAATTTCTTTCATTGTTATTCCAATTACTTAATAAAATAACACCTGACAATATTAATATTATTAATAAAAACCCTATTACTCTTTTCATAATCTTAAAGAATTAAAATAATTTTTAACAGAATCAATTTCATTTCCAATGTCTCCAGCACCTAGAAATGAAACTACTCTTTCCTCTACATTTTTGACTATATCAAGTATTTGATTTTTTTTAATTACCATAACATTTCTTCTTTTTATCAAAGAGCCTAATTTTTCTGAATTTACACCATCAATTGGTAATTCCCTTGCAGGGTATATTTCTAATAAATATATCCTATCAAAATATTCTAAAACTTTTGCAAATTGATTCATAAAATCTCTCGTTCTTGAAAAAAGATGTGGTTGAAAAAAAACACACTTTCCCTCTTTAGGAAAATTTTCTTGTAAAGCTTTATAAAAAGCCTTAATCTCTATTGGATGATGAGCATAATCGTCAATTAAAACTTTATTCTTTTTATTATAAACTATTTGTAACCTTCTTTCAATTCCTGGAAAATTTGAAAGACCCTTTGCTAATTTTTTTTGATCCAATCCAGCTTCAGAAGCCATTGCAAAAGCTGCAACAGCATTAGATAAATTATGCTTACCAATTTGATTAAAAAAAACATTTTCAATCTTTAATTCAGGGCTATAAAGATCAAACTCATATCCATTTTTACAGCACGAAATATTTTTTACATAATAATCTGCTTTTTGTTTTATACTGTATGTTTTACCTTTTAATCCGAGAGATTTTTCTACTATTAAACTTTTAGAAATTAATTTTGAAAATTTAATAAATGTTTTTTTCATATCCTCTGAGTCCTTGTATATATCCATATGATCAACATCTATAGAAGTTATACAGGCTATAGCAGGATTAAGATGTAAAAAAGACTTATCATATTCATCAGCTTCAACTATAATATATTTATTTCCAGTGCAAACCATATTAGTCTTTTTATCACTCAACAAACCTCCTATAAGAGAGGTAAATTGAACTTTATTTTGTAAAAAAAGATGAGTTAATATTCCGCTAGTGGTTGTTTTTCCATGAGTTCCTGAAACTGCAATACAAAAAGAATTATTAGTTAGCTTTGATAAAAATTCTGATCTTTTAAATATTTTATACTTATGTTTTTTGAAAAATATTAATTGTTTGTTTTCTTTAGAAATAGCAGCCGAATATATTATCATTGTTTTACCATCTAATACTTCTTTTGGAATTAAATCTAATTCATTGCTAAAAATTATTTTAGCTCCTTGATTGATTAATCTTTTAACTATTTTTGAATTAACCTTGTCATAACCAAAAATTCTAGATCCACTTAAAAGTAAATAACTAGCTATAGCAGACATTCCAATTCCTCCTATTCCAATCATATAATATTTTTCTACTTTTTTAGTCATTTAATTAACTTATTTATTTCATTTACAATAAGATCTGTCGCTTTAGGTTTAGAAATTCTTTTTAGTGCTTTTTTCATATTACTCTTAATTTTTTCAGAATCTAAAATCATTTTAATCGATTTTTCTATTTCTTTAAAAGCTTGATCTTCTGAAACAATTTCGGCTGCACCATTTTTCTTTAAATAATTAGCATTATGCATCTGGTGATTCTCTGTAACATTAGGTGAAGGAATTAAAATAGAAGGCTTACCAACGACACATAATTCAGAAATAGTTAAAGCTCCTGCTCTTGATATAATTAAATCAACCATACTATAAAATAAATTCATGTTTTTTATATATGGAAAAATCTTAATTGAATCATTAATTTCTCGATTTTGATAATTTTTATAATACATTTTACCACATTGCCAAATAATTTGAATATCATTTAATTCTAAAAATGGGATTATATATTCAGCTATCTCATTTATTTTTTTTGCACCTAAACTTCCTCCTAAAACTCCAATTATTTTTTTATCTGGATCAAATCCAAAAAATCTAAATGCTTCATTTCTATATTTTGAAATATTTAATAAATTTTTTCTAATAGGATTTCCTGTTTCAACTATTTTATGTTTAGGGAAAAACTTATCCATATCACTAAAAGCAACTAAAATAGTGTCAACTCTTTTTGACAACAATCTATTTGTAATTCCTGCAAAAGAATTTTGTTCTTGAATTACAGTTGGTATTTTCATTATTGAAGATATAAATAAAATTGGTCCACTAGCGTAACCTCCCGTTCCAACTACCATTGAGGGATTATAAAACAAATTGATTATAAAACTCTGAATAAGACTTGTAATAATTTTAAATGGCAACAATATATTTCTAAATACACTCCCCCTTTTAAATCCAGAAATCCATAATCCTTTAATTTTATAGCCTTCCTTTGGGACCTTTTCCATTTCCATTCTTCCTTTAGCTCCCACAAATATAATTTCGCTTCCAGGAAATCTGTTTTCTAATCTTTCAGCAATAGCTAAAGCAGGATTTATATGACCAGCAGTTCCTCCTCCAGATAATATGAATTTATATCGTTTCACTTAAAATATGTAAAGGGTTATTATCTTGATTTCTAATCTTAATTCTTTCATTAGAATAATATGAACTTACACTTAAAATTATTCCAAATGATATACAAGTCATCCATGCAGAAGTCCCTCCGCTACTAATCATTGGTAATGTTTGACCTGTAACTGGAAAAATTTCTAGTGCAACTCCTATATTTATAAAGGCCTGAAAAATTATAGGGACTCCAACACAAATAGTCAATAATTTTCCAAATGTTGATTCTGCTTTATGAGTTATTACAATTATCCTAAATAAAAGAAGTAAATAAAGTATAATTAAAATAATTCCACCAATTGATCCATATTCTTCAACTATAATTGCGTAAATAAAATCTGATGAACTTTGAGGCAGGAAGTTTTTCATTACACTTTTTCCTGCACCTAATCCAAAAATATCTCCCGAAGCTATAGCTATTTTTGCTCTTTCAACCTGATAACTTTCAGAACCTAACTCAGATGAAGAATTAAAACTTTCTATTCTACTAATCCATGTATCAACTCTATTTGGAATCAAATCTGGAAATGATTTAGCAAGCGAAACAAATAAAAGGAAAAAAAGAAAAAATGAAATTAAAATTATCGATAGGTACTTAAATGAATATCCTCCAATAAAACATCCCATAATTACCATTGAAAATAATATTAGAGCCGATGAAAGACTAGAAGGAAGAATTAAAAACAATATTAATAAAATAGGAACCCAGAAAGGAAGTAAATACTCTTTAAAACTCATTTTATCATTTTTTGATAAAAAATGAGAAACATAAATCATTAAAACTAAAGATGCTAAAGCTGATGTTTGAAAACTAACACCAATCAATGGAATTTTAAGCCATCTACTTGCATTTGCCCCACTAATAATTGTACCCTGACTTGCAGTGTAAATTAATAATATTATTACTAAGGGTAACATTAAAATTGAAATTCCTTTAAAATAATTATAAGGTATTCTATGAACTGCAATCATTAATAAAAAACCTATCAATAAGATTACGAAATGCTTTAATAAATATCCAACAGGAGTACCATTTCCAACTACATATACTAAATTAGAACTTGAGCTAAAAACTGGAAGAAAAGAAAATAATGCTATCAAAGCCAAAACACCCCATAAAACTTTATCTCCCGAAATAATTTTACTATTTATCATAAGTTTCTAACGGCTGATTTGAATTGATTTCCTCTATCTTTATAATCTTTAAACAAGTCAAAACTTGAACATGCAGGCGAAAGCAAAACAAATTCTTTCTTTTTTGCTATTTTTTGTGCTAGATAAACTGCTTTTTGCATAGATTTAGTCTCTATAATAGTTTCAATAATAGGAGAAAAAATATTTATTATTTTTTCATTATTTAAACCTAAACATATAATTGCTTTTACTTTTTCTCTTACTAAGGGTAATAACTCAGTATAGTCATTACCTTTATCAATTCCTCCTACTATCCAAACAGTTTGACTTGAAATACTATCTAAAGCAAAATAAGTTGCATTAATATTTGTTGCTTTAGAATCATTTATATATGTTATATTTTGAATTTTTAAAACATGTTCTAAACGATGTTCAATACCCTTAAAATTTAATAAACTATCTCTTATTGCTAAATTATTAATCGATAACAATTTACCAACTGAAACTGCAGCCATTGCATTTAATAAATTATGCCTTCCCTTTAATTGAAATTCATTTAAATTTACCATCATAGTTGAATTTTTATCCTTTGTTATTATATTTTTATCTTTAAAAAAAGTTCCCTTTTTTTTAGGTTTAAATCCAAATTCAATTAATTCAGATTTAATATTCGTTTTTTTAATTGCTTTTTTTAATTCATTATCGTCAGAATTAAAAACTAAAAAATGTTTTTTTGATTGATTTAAAGCAATCTTTAATTTTGATTCTAAATAAGCCTTAAAACTATAGTTATATCTATCCAAATGATCTATTGAAACATTTGTGATTACTGAAATTTCAGGACAAAAAGAATTAATGTTGTCTAATTGAAAACTACTAATTTCCAATACATAATAGTCATAATCTCTTTCCGCGACTTGTTTTGCGAAACTTTTACCGATATTACCTGCTAAACCAACATTATATCCGAAATTCTTTAAAATTTCATATATCATTAATGTTGTTGTAGTTTTTCCATTACTTCCTGTAACTCCAATTAACTTAGCTGAGGTATTTCTACTTGCAAACTCTATTTCGGAAACAATTGGAATATTTTTTTTTCTTACTATCTGAATAATTTCTTCATCCTCAGCAATTCCAGGACTTTTCATCACAATATCTGCTTCAAGTATTTTTTCTTTGTTGTGATAATTTTCCTCCCAATCAATATTATATTTTTCAAATATCATTTTTACTTCATTTTTTATGATTCCCGAATCAGAGACATATACATTGTACCCTTTTTTCACTGCAAGAAGACTAGTTCCTATTCCACTTTCTCCAGAACCTAAAACAACTATTTTTTCTTTAATCATCTTATCTTTAGAGTTACAATTGTTAATACACTAAGTATAATTCCTATAATCCAAAACCTTGAAACTATTTTACTTTCATGCATGCCTTTAATTTGAAAATGATGATGTAATGGAGCCATTAAAAAAATTCGCTTACCCTTTCCTGATTTTCTTTTTGTATACTTAAAATATGCTACTTGAATAATTACAGATAAATTTTCAATCAAAAAAATTCCACATAATAATGGTAATAAAAGTTCTTTTCTTACCATTATTGCAATTACTGATATTATGGCTCCAATAGTTAAACTACCAGTATCTCCCATGAAAATTTGTGCAGGATAAGCATTATACCATAAGAACCCAATTAATGCACCTAAGAATGAAGCTATAAAAATTACAATTTCACCAACATCCGGTATATACATTATATTTAAATAATTTGAAAAAATTATATTCCCTGATACCCAAGAAAAAATGCCTAATGTAAAAACCATTATTGCCGAACTTCCAGCCGCAAGTCCGTCAATTCCATCTGTTAAATTAGCTCCATTAGATACAGCTGTAATTATGAAAATAACTATAGGTATAAATATAATCCATGAAAATTCTTTTGCTCTTGGTATCCAACTTATTAAGTCATAATAATCGAATTCATTATTTTTAATAAATGGTATTGTAGTTAAAGTTGATTTTTCATTTACAAGAGTTTTTTCTTTACTATTAATATTCTTTTCTTTTCTTATTGTTACATCTGGGTGAGAATGTAAAATTAATCCAACAATTATTCCTAGAATAACCTGCCCTAAAATTTTAAAATGTCCTTTTAAACCCTTTTTATCTTTTTTAAAGATTTTTATATAATCATCAATAAATCCAAATATTCCCATCCATAAAGAAGTGAAAATTAATAATTGAACATATATGTTATTTAGCTTGGCTAACAATAGCACAGGTATTAGAGTGCTAATGATAATTATTATTCCCCCCATAGTCGGTGTGCCTTTTTTTTGATTTTGACCTTTTAAACCAAGTTCTCTAACATTTTCTCCAACTTGTTTTATTCTTAAAAACCTTATTATTTTCTTTCCAAAAAGAGTTGAAATTAAAAGTGAAATAATTATTGCTAAAGCCGATCTAAAAGAAATAAATTGAAACAAAGTTGCTCCAGGTAAATTATATTCTAATTCTAAAAACTCAAATAAATTATATAACATTTTTTCTATTAATTTCCATTGTTAAAAAAATCTAGGGGTTATTATTGTCTTATTATTAAATAGGCCTATTTTAAAAATTATTTCATATGTACCATCATTATAATCCTTAATTATAGTTGTGGAATAATCATATCCAAGTCCAATAAAAAGTTTTTCTGACATCTGAAATCCAGAAAGAAAACTAAGCGCCGAATCTAATCTATAAGAAACTCCTAATGTCACATAATTATTAATTAACATGTTTAAAGAGGCATCCCATTGTAATGGAGAACCATCGACAATCTTAAACATTGTAGAAGGCTTTATTTTTAAATTAGAACCTAATTCAAAAACATAACCACCTATAAGGTAATAATGTATTTTATCAGAAATTTTTGAAGAAAAACCATTTTGAAAATTTATTTCATCAAAATAATTTGTTTCAAGTAAATTTGGAACTGAAATCCCTAAATAATACTTCTCAGTATTAAAATATAAACCTAATCCAAAATTTGGTTTTATTTTATCATCAATATCATTTTGAGAAACGGGGTCCGAAAGATCATAGATATTTAAATTTGAAAAATCAATATTCAATTGATTAATTCCAGCTTTTAAACCAAAAGTCAGTTTAGCAAACATAAAATTAATTGAATATGAATAATCTAAATTTATTCTATTATTTATAGATGGACCCAATTCATCCCTAACAAGGGATAAACCAATACCCATTCTTTCTTCTTCGCCAATTGGGGTATCAATTGAAAAACTTGTTGTTCTGGGAGCACCTTCTAAATTAAGCCATTGAGTTCTAGACAATAAATCTAAACTAAAATATCCTCGAGATCCAGCATAAGCTGGATTAATAATTTGAGTATTATACATGTGCTGCGAGAATTGTGGATCTTGTTGAGAAAAAGAACAATTAATATTAACTATAGATATAATAATTATTAGTCCAACAATATTTTTATATATATCAAAAAAGTTATTCATCTATTCTATCTTTGAAATGATTTCTCTTACAATCTTGTACTCATTAAATTCATTAGTTTTACCTTTAATTTCTTGATATTTTTCATGACCTTTTCCTGCTATCAATAAAATGTCTTTTGCTCCAAGCATTTCACACCCTTTTTTGATTGCATTTTTTCTGTCTACTATTTTTAAAAACTTACTTGAGCAATCCAGTGGGACACCTTCAATCATAGAATTAATTATATCTCTTGGATTTTCATCTCTTGGATTATCTGATGTGAAAATTACTCTATCACTTAAGATACATGCTATTTTACCCATGACCGGTCTCTTTTTTTTATCTCTATTCCCTCCACAACCTATAATTGTAATTAGTTTTTCATTCTTTGTTCTAATTTCATTTATTGATCTTAATATATTTTTTAATGCATCTGGAGTATGAGCATAATCAATTATGACATATCTCTTTTTTGAAGTTTGAATAGTTTGAAACCTCCCTATAACATTCTTAAGTTTACTCAAATGAGAAAGAACATCTATAGATTCCTGCTTTAATAAAATTGCCACAGAATAAACTGCTAACAAATTATAAGCATTATGATTTCCAATTATTTGAGTCCAAACCTCTCTATTATCAATATTCAATAGCATGCCTGAAAATCCCACTTCCAAAACTTTACAATTAAAATCTGCATATGCTTTGATTCCAAATGATTTTTTCTTTGCATTAGTGTTTTGCAACATAAATTTTCCATTTTTGTCATCTAAATTTGTTAGTGCAAAAGCATTCTTTGGAAGACTGTCAAAAAATGTTTTTTTAACATCCCTATAATTTTTAAAAGACTTATGATAATCTAGGTGATCATGAGAAAGATTCAGAAAAACACCACCTTTAAAATTCAAACCATAAATTCTGTTTTGAAAAATTCCATGAGAAGAAACTTCCATAAAGCAATATTGAATTCCTGAATCAACCATTCTTTTTAAACAACTACTTATTTTAATTGAATCAGGAGTTGTATTTTTAGTGACCTCTTTAAAATTTAAAAATTTAATCTCTACTGTTGAAATTAATCCTGCATTAAACCCTAATGAATTAAATAAGTCATAAAGTAAAGTAGCACAAGTCGTTTTACCGTTAGTACCTGTTACTCCAATCAATTTGATTTCATTTGATGGGTTTTTATAAAAATTATTGGAAATAATACCTAAAGCTTTTTTAGAATTTGAAACTTTTATATATGTAATTTTACTATTTATTTTAAGAGGATATCTTTCACAAATAACAACATTAGCCCCTTTACCAATTGAATCTTCAATAAATTTATTTCCATCATATTTTTCTCCTTTAATTGAAACAAAAAGAGAATCATTAATAATATTCTGTGAATTAAATGAAATATTATTAATTTTTCTATCCATGGATCCAAGGGTAGATTCTATAGAGACGCCATAAAGAATTTTTCTTAAACTTATCATGACAATTCTAATATTATTTTTTGCTTAGAAATAACCTTAACTCCTTTTGGGATGGATTGACTTACTACATCACCTGATCCTTTGACTGAAATATTTAATTCCATTTTTTCTAATATATTAATTGCGTCTATTGCTTTCATTCCTTTAAGATTAGGCATGAATTGATTTGATGTATTCAAATTATTTGAAACTTTAATTAATTTATCATCTAAATTGAAATCTTCAATTTCTTTTAACCTTGGAGTTCTATTAAATATTTTTTTTGCAATATTTTTAAAAACTGGAGCTGCAACTTGAGAACCGTAATAACCTTTTTTCTTATTTGGTCTATGAATTACAACTATACATGAGTAAATAGGTTTTTTAGAAGGGAAATAACCAACAAAACTTGAAATGTATTGAATTTCTCCTTTCGAATAATCAACTTGACAAGTGCCTGTTTTTCCAGAAATATTTAACTCTGGATCCCTAATATTATAAGCTGTCCCCCATTTTTTATCAACCACATTAAACATCATTTTTTTTATTTCCTTTAATGTGGAATTTGAACAAATTGAAGGATTTAGTACTTTCTTATTAAAAACTTTTGATTTTTTTTCAGAATAGCCAGAAATTCGATTAATGAATTTAGGTTTAACCATTTCACCACTGTTAGCTATCGCATTGTAAAATGTTAAAATTTGAATTGGTGTTAATAAAATTCCGTATCCAAAAGCCATCCATGGCAAGCTTAATCCATTCCAATTAGAATCGGATGGATGAGGTATCTTAGGTAATGCTTCACCTTTTATTGGTAAATCAAGGGAATTATTTATACCAATATTAAAAATTCTGTTTACAAAATTTTCAGGTTTATTCTTGTAATTATCATAAATTATTTTAACAATACCTGTATTTGATGACATTTCAAAAGCTTTTGAAACTGTTATTTTTCCATATCCACCTTTTTTAGAATCTTTTACTTTACCATCATATATATTTAAAACTCCATTACCAGTATCAATAATATCCTCTACAGAAACAACTTTATCTTCAAGAGCTGCAATTAATGAAATTAATTTAAATGTAGATCCAGGCTCATTAGACTCTCCAATTGCATAATTAAGTTTTTCATAATAATTTCCATCTAAAGTTCTACCTAAGTTAGAGATTGCTTTAATATCGCCTGAATTTGTTTCCATAACAATAGCCGTCCCATGATCTGCTTCATAATTTTCTAATTGAGCTAATAATTCATGATGAACAATATCCTGTATACCGAGATTTATTGTAGAATATAAATCGTATCCTTCGGTTGGCTCCTTTTCATTATTATCATTAATTGGTTTCCATTGACCATTTGCTATTTTTTGTTTCAACCTCCTACCATTCTCCCCTCTTAATATCTGGCTATAAGCTCCTTCTAATCCAACACGCAAATACTTTCCCGAAGCATCTTTTCTCTCATAACCTATTGTTCTTTCAGCAATTTTGCCAAAAGGGTTAACTCTAACAACTTTTGATTCAACAATTACCCCCCCTTTAAAAGAAGGTAGATTAAAGATTGGAAAACTAATTATTTTTTTATACTGGGAAAAAGTTAAATTATTTGCAATAAGTAAATACCTATTATTACTTTCTCTAGCTTGTTTCATTTTTTTAACATAAAACGATTTTTCCTTACCAAATAGATCAGCTAGTTTTTCCCCTAAAGAAATTATATTTCTTTCAAAAATTTCTTTTGATGGCACTTTTGAATCCCATCTTATTTCATATTTAGTAACTGAAGTAGCTAATATGCTTTTATCATCTGAATAAATATTTCCTCTACTTGCCTGTAATTCAAAGTTCTTTAAAGTTCTTTTTTGTGCTAATTCTTTATAATATTCACCTTCATTTATTTGTAAATACAACAACTTAAATATTAGCAATAAAGAAAAAATGAAAAGTCCAATAGAGACTAAATAAAATCGATTTGTTATTTTATTTGTCTTATCTTTTTTCATCGTTTATCGTTAATTAAAATTCTAATAGGAGGTTTATTAGCTGGTTTTATATTAATTCGATTTAGTTTATGATAAATTTTAGATTCCATTTTTAAATCCATCAAATAAGCTCTATTCTCAACGAATTCTGCTTTTAACTCCTTTATGTTTTGATTTAATTGAGCAATCTTGAATATTTTGTCTTCAGCATTATGAGCACTTGAAATCATTAAAAGAGCTAGAGTAGATATAAATAGAATCATTCTCCAATTTTTAAAAGAGTCATCATTTATTAAAAAATCAATATTTAAAAAAGATAAAAAATTGTTCATATTTTTTCAGCTATTCTTAATTTTGCACTCCTTGATCTAGTGTTTACAATTATTTCTTCTTTTGTTGGTATTTCAAACTTTCCTAATTTCTTTAAAGGGACATCTCTGTTACCATAAATATCTGTAATCGCTAATCCATCAAAAACCCCATCAAGAATGTACTTTTTTACAATTCTATCTTCAAGTGAATGATATGTAATGCAAACTAATCGACCATTGGACCTTAACAACTCAGAAGATTGTTTTAGCATCTCTTTAATAAAATCTAACTCTTGATTCACCTCTATTCTTATTGCTTGAAAAACCTGGGCAGCATATTTATTTATAAACCTTGAGGGAATAATTTTTTTAATTATTCTAACCAACTGACCTGTAGTTTTTATAGGATTTGATCTTCTTGATTCTAAAATTTTTAAAACTAATTTTGATGATTTTTTTATTTCACCATATTCTCTTAAAACTTGAATCAACTTCTTTTCTGAATATTCATTTACTACATGAAATGCTGTTAAAGTTGTCTTTCGATTCATCCTCATATCTAAAGGCCCATCTAGCCTAATAGAAAAGCCCCTATTTTTAGTGTCAAATTGATAAGACGAAACTCCAAAATCAGCAATTATTCCATCCACACTTTTAACTCCATAAAATTTTAGGAATTTCTTAAGATTAATAAAATTTGAATGAATTAACTTAAATCTTGCATCTTTTAATTTATTTTTTAAAGCATCTTCATCTTGATCAAATGCAAAGAGTTTACCCTTAATAGATATTTTTTCTAATATTTTTCTTGAATGCCCTCCACCCCCAAAGGTCACATCAACATATACTCCATTAATATCTGTAACTAAACATTCTACGGATCTCTCTAAAAATACGGGGTTATGATATTTCATTATTCTCACTTTTATCTCCCATTACTTCTTCTGCCAATGAAGCGAAATCTAATTTTGCTTCACTTATTGACTCTTCATATCTTTCCTTATCCCATATTTCTAGAATGTTTACTACAGATGCAATTACTGTTTCTTTATTTATACCCGCATGATTTATCAAATCTCTAGGGATTAACAATCTGCCTGAAGAATCAATTTCTAATAATTTAACTCCTGCTGTAAACCTCCTTATAAAATCAATATTTTTTTTATTAAACCTGTTAAGTTTATTGATTTTTCGCATCAATATTTCCCATTCACTCAATGGATACAATTGCAGACAAGGATTGAACACAGCTCTTTTTAAAACAAACCCCTTGTCTATCTTTTTCAACAATTGCTTCTTTAGTGCAACCGGAAGTAAGATTCGACCTTTTAAATCTGCCTTACACTCATAAGTACCTATAAGGTGTTGCATTTTAGGTGTTTATAAAACAATTAACACCAAATATAAAATTATTTTCCCACAATTCCCCACATTTTACCACATTGTTGATAAGTTTTTTATCACTAGTCATTATAATTATCTTGACATAGAAAAAAATAAATAGTTAAAGTCCTTTATTATTCCATATCTTTGGACACTAAGTTTCATCTATATAATGGAATATAATTTAATCATAGAAGGTAAGTTTAAGTATATAGAAATTGGAGATGGCCCACCAATAATTATACTTCACGGACTAATGGGCGGATTAAGTAATTTTAGTGGAGTTATTAATTTCTTTCCAAAAAAAAACTATAAAATAATTGCACCTCAACTTCCAATTTATGAGCTTCCATTATCTAAAACAAATATTGAGACGTTCTCAAAATATCTCCATGAATTCATACTTTTTAAAAAAATAAAGAAAGTCACTCTACTTGGAAATTCATTAGGGGGTCACATTGGTTTATTATACACGAAAAACTTTCCTGATTTTGTAAACGGTATTATTATTACCGGCAGTTCTGGACTTTATGAAAATTCTATGGGTGGAAGTTACCCTCAAAGGGGTAATTACGAATACATTAAAAAGAAAAGTCAAGAGGTGTTTTTTGATCCAAAAGTTGCAACCAAAGAATTAGTTGACGAAGTCTTTGAATCTGTAAATGACCGAAATAAATTGATAAGAACATTATCAATTGCTAAAAGTGCAATTCGTCATAACATGGCCAAAGATCTTCCTTCTATGAAAACCCCAACAGGAATAATCTGGGGTAAAAATGACACCGTCACACCTCCAAATGTTGCTGAAGAATTTAATAAACTTCTTCCGAATTCAGATATTTATTGGATTAATAATTGTGGCCATGCTCCGATGATGGAGTATCCTGATAAGTTTAATGAAATATTAATTAAATGGTTAAACAAAAGAAAAATATAATTTAAATATTTCCATTTTGATTAAATTGGCCGAATTTTTAATGAGTAACTCTGAAGTAGAAAAATGTCCTACTAAAAAAATACCTGAATATGCATTCATAGGAAGATCAAACGTTGGCAAATCATCTTTGATTAACATGATCTGCAGTGATAAAAAGCTAGCAAAAACTTCAAATAAACCTGGCAAAACGAAATTAATCAATCATTTCATTATAGACAAATCATGGTTTTTAGTTGATCTTCCAGGTTATGGATATGCAAAAGCTTCAAAATCAAATAAAAAAATAATTACTAAAATTATTAATGATTATTTTAAAAAAAGAAAACAAATTATTTCTGCTTTTGTCCTTGTAGATATTAGACATGAAACTCAAGAAATAGATCTTAACTTCATGAGATGGCTTAATAATAATTATATTCCATTTTCAATAATATTAACTAAAGCTGACAAACTTACCAAAAAGAAAGTATTAGAGAATAAAAAAAAATACCTAAACGCAATCCTCAAAGAATGGGAGAATTCCCCTCAAATATTTATAACATCATCACAAAAAAAAATTGGAAGAGAAAAAATTTTAAAATACATAAGCACCCTGAATTCTAGTTTCAAAATTTAATTTCCAATTTTATCTAATTTCATTTTCTCAGCAAAATAATCACAAAAATCACTCATTGCAGAGGTCATCTTTTCATCTTTAGTAGCCCTATAAAAAGTTTGACTCATAGCTTTAAAAGTCTGATAGAAAAATACTTTCATGTGATCCAAAGGCATATCTTTAGTCCATAAATCTATTTTAAGAGTTTCCATCTTTTCATCATCCCAAATCGACATTAATAAAGCTTTAGCTTCTTGCTTAATTATTCCTCCATCACTAGCCCTCCAGACAATTTTTTCTGGAATTTTATTTTTATCCAAAAACACGTTAATTTCAATTGAATTCTTTTTTTTCATTATAATTTATTTTGATGGTTTATAATTTGAATTTTTAAAGATCTCATATTCTTTTTCATTAATAAGATCATATAAATCATTTTTCGGATTATTTTTAACATACGATCTAACAATTTGCCACCCTATCCATTGACCAATTTTTCCAGGAGTCAAGTTGTCTATTTCTAAATAAAATTTCGAAAAAGGAGCTGGGTCAATAAATCTATTAGTTAAACTTGTATGAGTTTTAAATAAAATTTCTTTTTCAACGAAATATCTCCAAATAAAAAGCTCATTTTTTTTAGCCCATTCTAATTGCTCTTTAGTATATCCTATTTTAATTTCATCACTCTGATTACCGATTAGTAGATCTTTAAGGTAAAGTTTTTTTCCATAATAGATTATTTGTGAAATAAAAGTTCTATCATTTGAAATAGGGATTTTTAAATTAGCAAATTTTTCTGAAATATGAGAAGTTAAAAAATTCAAATCCATATCATTAACCATATACTTAGGAATACCATCATATATATCATTGTCAATCCCTAAATAAGTGTCAATAGAAATAATTAACAATGAATCATTTAGAATTATTTTATTCTGATAATCTACATTATTTGAAACAGTTATAACCCTTGGAATTTTATATTTAGGGAAATAAAATTTAATAAACTTAAATAATCTCTGAACAGGATCATTAATCATTTTAGTTTCTGAAATCTTTTTTGAAATTTCATTTTGTAAGAAAATCTGTAAACTATCATTTCTTCTATTGATCCACAAGCTATCAGGAAATTGTTTAGGGAAAAAAAATGGATATTTATTTTTTAAATCGTTCAACTTAAATTTAGTGGTGTCAACAAAAAATTCATCAAAACGTTCCACATTAATGTCTAATTGAATAGAATTAACTATCTCATTTATATTTTGATTTCTCTCACACGAAAAAATCAATATTAAAAATATTAAGATTTTTTGCCTGGACACTTTTATATATTTAATTAAATTCATTGAAATTCTTTTATACTTCTCTTTAATAAATAATTAATTTTACTCAAATTTACATCCAAAAAATAATCTGATAATGAAATCTCCTGAAAAAGTAATAAATTATATCGTTAATTGGCTTAAGGAATATGCAATAAATAATAACATAAATGGATTTGTCGTTGGAGTCTCAGGAGGTGTTGATTCAGCTTTAACTTCACTTCTATGTGCAAAAACGAATTTACCTGTTCTTTGTTTAGAAATGAGAATCCACCAAGAAAAAAATCAAATCTCAAGAGGATTAAATCACATTAATTGGCTAAAAAATAAATTTAATAATGTTAAGTTTAAATCAATTCCCCTAACAAATGTTTTTGATGCATTTAAAAACACTATTACAGAAAATAAATTTAATGAAAAAGAATTATTAAGTTTAGCAAATACGAGATCAAGAATAAGAATGATGACACTCTATTATTTTTCTACACTTAATAATTATCTCGTTGCTGGAACTGGTAATAAAGTTGAAGATTTTGGAATTGGATTTTATACAAAATATGGCGATGGAGGCGTAGATATAAGTCCTATTGCTGATCTTCTTAAATCTGAGGTATATATCCTAGCAAAACGTTTAGGTGTTTTAAAAGAAATAATAGAGGCTTCCCCAACCGATGGGTTATGGAATGATAACCGATCCGATGAAGATCAAATAGGAGCAACATACAAAGAATTAGAGTCTGTTATGAAAAATAAACTTAAAAATTTAAAAAAAACTAAAAGAGAACTAGAAGTTACCACAATTTTTAATACATTTAATTCAAGGAATAAACACAAAATGGTTTCAATTCCAATTTGTAAAATTCCAAATAAATTAAAATCGTAATTATTTATAATGATTAACTTAGTCTATATAGACAATCATCCTATTTCTCGTAAAGGGTTTAAATCTATTTTTAAAAAGTCTAAAGAAATCAAATTAATAGGAACCTATAAGAGTTTTAATGATGCCGAGATTACTATAAGAAATGTTAATGTTGATGTTTTAGTCTTAGGTTTTGATTTGATTTCTAATCATAATCTAATAACTAAGATTATAAAACTAAATTATAATACTCTCCTGTTCGGAGAGTATAGTAACTCTGAAAAAATATATTTTGTAAATCTTGGTGTTAAAGGGTTTTTGTCAAAAAAAGCTAACGTTAAAGAAATAAGAAATGCTATTTACAAATTGAGCAAATCCGAATTCTATATTTCAGACGAGAAAAAATATTCTATTGACAATTTTAGAAATAGAACTGTAAAAAGAATTCTATCAAAAAGAGAACAAGAAGTATTAAGTCTTTTATTTAAAGGTGATAAAAATATTATTATTGCTGATAAATTAAAAATTAATCCCAAAACAGTTAATACATATAAGACAAGAGCTTTAAAAAAATTAAGAGTTAAAGAAATTATAAATGCATACTCAATATTAAAAGACTAAATTACTCTATTCAATTTATGAGAAACAACACTTTTTAATTGGTGATAACTAATTACATCAGATAATATATCATCATTTGTTTTTTCTGAATCTTTCAAACTGTCTTGTAACTCATTTATTTTTTTATCAATAAGATTTTTTCTTAACGTTAAAATAGTTTCAATTACCATTTGATTTATATTACTTTCTCTTTCTTTTACGAAGATATTTTTCTTTTCCCAATCATGTAATTTATATAATTCATCTTTAATCAAAATATCACTAACTAAATGACTTAACTCAGGAGAAAGCTTAGTTGTAAAATCGTCAATAGATATGGATCCTTTACTCTCAAAATGATTAATCAAAATTTTATATAATTCTCGAAAAGAATTCTGAGTAAATTCAATCTCATCTTCTTGTAGATCTAAAAATATTTTTTCAAAAACCTTTGTTCTGAATTCAACTTTTTCTTCTATTAGTTCACCTTTATCATTTTTCTTAAGAATTATTTCATTAAAAATTTCTTCCCTATCACCATAAAGTAATAGTATATTAATTATTTGATATTCTAACTCAAAACTTTGATTAATCTCATTTGATTTTTTTTCACTTTTAATAATTTTAATTTTTGATGAATCTCTAAGTTTTATATTTTCTTGATAAAGTGCTTTAGTTTTTACTTGAGATAATGAATTAAATAACACTTCCTCAGAAATGTTCATAATTTTAGAACATTCTTGAATATATAACTCAGATTTTATTTGATCCGGAATCTTTGCTATAATCTCAATAATTTCTCTAATAGTATCAGCCTTTTTTATTGGATCAGTTTGCGACTCTTGAAAAAGTAGGTCAGCTTTAAATTGAATAAAGTCTTTGGTGTTTTTATCAAAAAAATCTAAAATTTCCTCAGTTGAATGATCCCTTGAAAAACTATCTGGATCTTTACCCTCAGGAAACTGACAAACCTTAACATTCATGCCTTTTTCCAATATCATTTCTAACCCTCTCAAAGATGCTCTTAAGCCAGCTTCATCTCCATCAAAAAGAACTACAATATTCTGAGTTAACCTTTGAATTAGACTTATTTGATCTATGGTTAAAGCTGTTCCAGATGAAGCTACTACATTTTCTATTCCACTTTGATGCATCTGAATTACATCAGTATAACCTTCAACTAAATAACATAAATCTTTATTTGAAATTGTTTTTTTAGATTCATAAATTCCAAATAAAACTTTGCTCTTTTCATAAATATCACTTTCAGGAGAATTAATATATTTTGCTGCTTTAAATTTTTCAGATAAAATTCTTCCACCAAAACCAAGGACTCTTCCAGAAAAATTTTTTATTGGAAACATTACACGTGCCCTGAAACGATCAATTGCTTTATTTTCTTTAAAAATACACATACCAGTTTTCTCAAGAAAATCTCTAGAAAATCCTTCAGAAATAGCATATTTAAAATAACTATCTTTATTGTTAAGAGAATAACCTATTTCAAAATCTCTAATTACTTTATCTTCAAAACCTCTTTCTTTGACATATGAAAAACCTATCGAATTTCCTTCTTTATCCTTCCACAAATTATTCTTATAATATTCTTTTGCATTTTGAACAACAAGATACATACTCTCCCTTTCACTTATTTTTTCTTTCTGTTCCTTAGATTTAAATGTTTCTTCTATTTCAATATTATATTTCTTAGCTAGATATTTTATTGCTTCAGGATAAGAAAAACGTTCATGTTCCATCAAAAAAGCAACTGAATTACCTCCTTTTCCACTACTAAAATCTTTCCAAATTTGTTTTACCGGAGAAACCATAAAGCTTGGTGTCTTTTCATTAGTAAAAGGACTTAATCCTTTTAGGTTTGTTCCTGATTTTTTTAGATTAACAAAATCAGAAATGACCTCCTCTACTCTTGAAGTTTCATAAACTTTATCTATAGTATGTTTTGAAATCAAACCAATTTATTTATTAAAATATTTAACTTTTTCTAGATATCATATATTTTGCCATAAATTCTAAAGAATCTCTGTATTTATTCTTCGGAAAACTTAATAAAATTTTTAAAGCTTTTGAATGAAATTCAAACATATTTTTTTCTGCATATTTAACTCCTCCCCTATTTTTTACATATTTAAGAACCTCACTTACTCTTTTTGAATCTTTATTATACTTTTTTACAGAATTAATTAACCATTTCCTGTCTTTTAAATTCGAATTCTCTAAAACATAAATAAATGGTAAAGTCATTCTTTGACTTTTAATATCTATTCCTTTTGGTTTTCCAATTTTTTCATTACTGTAATCTAACAAATCATCTTTAATTTGAAAAGCTATTCCGATGAATTCCCCAAATTTCATAATTCTTTTAATCAAAGTTAAATCTTTACTAACAGAATTGACACCAGTTGCACAACATGCTAATATCAAACTTGCAGTCTTTTTTTTAATTACCTCAAAATATATTGGTTCATTAATGCTTAATTCTCTTGCCTTTTCTATTTGCAACAACTCCCCCTCACTCATCTCCTTAACTGCTAATGAGACAACTTCAAGTAAATCAAAATCTTTATTTTCAATACAAAGTAGTAATCCTTTAGACAACAAATAATCGCCCACCAAAATTGCTGTTTTATTTTTCCATAATGCTTTTATAGAAAAATAGCCTCTTCTATAATTACTTTCATCAATGACATCATCATGAACTAATGTTGCGGTGTGAATTAATTCAATAACAGAGGCTCCCCTATAAGTCTTCTCTAGAACTTTTCCATTATTTACTAATTTTGCACATAAAAAAACTAAAATTGGTCTTATTTGTTTACCTTTTCTTTTTATAATAAAATTTATAATTCTATTTAATAAAGGTACTTTTGTAAACATTGAATTATGAAATTTTTTATAAAAAAAAATCATTTCATCTTTAACTGGCTCAATAATTTCTTTAGACATTTTCATTGCTAAATCAAATATACAATTTCAATTCTGAAATTATAATATCAAGATTTATTGGCGAGTTGTCCGCAAGCCGCATCAATATCAATTCCTCTAGACCTCCTTATTGTTGAAACAATATTCGCGTTTCTAAGTTTAAGTTGATATTCATCAATTACTTTTCTATTAGCTTTTTTAAAACTGCTATCACCTATAGGATTATATTCAATTAGATTAACCTTAGAAGGAATTTTATTACAAAATTCTATCAAAGCCAAAATATCAGATTCTTTATCATTAATTCCATTCCATACAATATATTCAATAGTAATCTTTTTTTTTGTCAGATTAAACCAGTAAAGAAGTGATTCCTCTAATTCTATTAAGTTAAATTTATTTGAAAAAGGCATAATAGATTCCCTAATAGATTGAATAGCTGAATGTAACGAAATAGCTAATTTAAATTTAACTTTTTCATCAGCCATTTTTTTAATTATCTTAGGAATTCCAACTGTCGAAAGAGTTATTCTTTTTGGAGACATACCTAATCCAGATTTACTAGTTATTATTTCTATTGCTTTTATAACATTATTGTAATTCATCAAAGGCTCTCCCATTCCCATAAAAACAATATTAGATAAAGGTCTATTACATACAATCTTACTTTGATCCCCTATAATTTTAACTTGATCAAAAATTTCATCTACATTTAAATTACGAATTCTTTTCAATTTTGATGTAGCACAGAATTTGCAATTTAAACTACAACCTACTTGTGAGGAAATACATGCTGTTGTTCTATCTTTAGAGGGAATAAATACTGATTCAACCACATTATTATCATAAAGTCTAACAGAATTTTTTATTGTACCATCAATACTTTTTTGCTTAAAATCAATTTCAACATGATTAATAACAAAAAAATCATTTAGTAATTTTCTTAAATTATTTGACAAATTAGTCATTTTGTCAAAATCATTTAGCCCCTTATTCCAAAGCCATTCATAAACCTGGTCAGCTCTATAAGAACTCTGATCATGTTTTTCAAAAAACAATCTCAAATCACTTTTGGAAAGTGATCTAATATCCTTTTTCTTTTCTAGTAACATAAAAAAAATAAATACTATTAATATTTAGCTATAAAATAAGCATTGCATCACCATAAGAATAAAAATTATATTTTTCTTTAATTGCAACCTGATAAGCTTCTTTAATAAAATCAGGACCTGCAAATGCTGAAGCCATCATTAATAAAGTAGATTTTGGAGTATGGAAATTAGTAATCATTGTATTAGCAATTGAAAAATCATAAGGTGGAAAAATAAACTTATGAGTCCAACCTTTATATGGATTTAAGGTTGATTTTGACGAAACAGAGCTTTCTAAACCTCTCATAACTGTAGTGCCTATTGCGCATATTTTCTTTTTATTTGATTTAGCTATATTTACAATATTTGATGCTGTTTCATTAACAATTAACTCTTCAGAATCCATCTTATGTTTTGATAAATCTTCAACTTCAACTGGATTAAATGTGCCTAATCCAACATGTAAAGTTAATTCCGCAAGATTTATACCCTTAATCTCTAATCTTTTCAAAAGATGTTTTGAAAAATGCAACCCAGCAGTAGGAGCTGCAACTGCACCTTCTACCTTTGCGTATATAGTTTGATATCTTTCAGTATCTTCAGGAGTAGGATCTCTCTTAATATATTTCGGAAGAGGAGTTTGTCCAAGAAGCTTCATTTTTTTTCTGAATTCGGAATAAGAACCTTCAAAAAGAAAACGAAGCGTTCTTCCTCTTGATGTTGTATTATCAATTACCTCAGCAACTAAACTATCATCTTCTCCAAAATATAATTTATTGCCAATTCTAATTTTTCTGGCAGGATCAACCAAAACATCCCATAATCTCTGCTCTTGATTTAATTCTCTTAATAAAAATACTTCTATTCTAGCTCCAGTTTTTTCTTTATTTCCAAATAATCTCGCAGGAAAAACTTTTGTATTATTTAAAACCATCACATCTCCTTCATCAAAAAATTGAATTAAATCTTTAAACTTATAATGATTAATAGATTTAGATTCTCTATCTAATACCATAAGCCTTGACTCATCTCTACTTTCAGCAGGAAATTCGGCTAATAGCTTATTTGGGAGCTCAAAATTAAAATCTGATAATTTCATTTTAGTTGCAAATATAATAACTGAAACATAGGCTTGTCAAGGAAAATATATATTTTATTAATATTCATTTTTAATAACCTGAAAACCAATTGATTCCATGTCTTCCCAAAAAGTTGGAAAAGATTTAGAAATAACTTTATAATTTTCAATTTGTATTGGAACTTTTAAAGCTAAAGGGGCAAAAGCTAAAGCCATTCTATGATCATTATAAGTTTTAATTTTAATATTTGAAAAAATATTTTCACTCTGATAAATATGCAAACTATCACGCGTTATTTTAACATTAGCTCCTAATTTACTTAATTCAGTATGCAAGGCTTCAAGCCTATCAGTTTCTTTAATTCTTAATGTATGAAGTCCATACAAATTGCATTCTACTCCAACACCAAAACTGGTGACGGCAATGGTTTGAGCAAGATCAGGACAATTGATAAGGTTAAAATCCATGGAATTCTTAACTTTAATTTTTTTTATTTTCCTTAAATAAAGTGCTCCATCTTTAATTCTAGATTCAACTCCAAAATTTTTATACAAATCAATCAAGATTGAATCTCCTTGAATACTTTTATCATAAAATCTAGTCAACTTTAACTCAGCATTATCACTTAATGCAACACAACTATAAAAATAAGAGGCGGAACTCCAGTCAGATTCTACAACAATCAAATTTTCCTTAATTCTATCAAATTTTTCTATTTTTATAACATTATTTTTAAAATTATAAATAACCCCAATTTTTTTAAGAATTGACAATGTCATTTCTATATAAGGGAGAGAAGTTATTTTTCCATTTAATTTTAAAGTAATTCCATTTTCTAAAAAAGGAGAAATAAGTAAGATTGCGGAAATAAATTGACTACTAACATTACTTGATAAAGATAATTCTCCCCCTTTTATAATTTTACCATTTATTTTTAACGGAGGAAATCCAGAATGCCCATCATAACTTATATCTGCCCCTATTTTTTTAAGAGCATCCACTAAAACGCCAATTGGCCTTTCTTTCATTCTTTCAGACCCTGTTAATAAAACTTTTTTCTTCGGTTGAGTTGCAAAAAACGCGGTAAGAAATCTCATCGCTGTTCCTGCATGTTCAATATCTAATATAGACTTTTTGGAAGAAAGTGCATTTAACAATAAAATAGTATCATCAGAATTCGATAAATTTTGAATCTCAATATTTGGTATAAAAGATTTTATAATTAGCAATCTATTTGATTCACTTTTTGATCCAGAAATCTCTAATTCACCATAACACTTTTTTTGACTATTAGTAATAAATAAATCCATAAATAACTATTTTAGTTTCGGATTATTTATATGTCTATTTATATCCCTTCCTGTTTTTAATTTCATTTTTGCATCAAAAGCTGTCTGCATATCAACCCCAGTTTGATTAGCAATACATAATACTACAAAAAGAACATCTGCTAATTCTTCTCCCAAATCCTTTTTTAAATCAGATTTTTTTTCACTTTGTTCTCCATACCTTCTACTAATTATTCTAGCTACTTCCCCAACTTCCTCAGTCAATTGAGCCATATTTGTTAACTCATTAAAATATCTCACTCCATGGTTTTTAATCCAATTATCAACTACTTTTTGAGAATTTTTTATATTCATTATTTTTTTTTATAAAAATAAGCCAAGTAATTATAATCTACAATTGATTTTTAAAAAACAACTTTAATCAAATAATATTTC
>MDTC01045631.1_pt1 | contig 26679 bp, 23 predicted proteins | sample 811181 | NCBI WGS metagenome assembly MDTC01 (sample SAMN05326644, study PRJNA326480) | marine metagenome | isolation source: seawater | place: Pacific Ocean: North | collected 2011
CTTGCAGGCGCTTCAGTAGCCCGTAGGGGAATCGAACCCCTGTTTCCAGGATGAAAACCTGGCGTCCTAACCCCTGGACGAACGGGCCAATTGGGCGGCAAATATACAACGCTCTTTGTTTGATTCAATGAGTAGGTTGAAAAAAATGATTACTCTTTGAGCTACATTGCGCAATCCATGACGCGTAGATTTGAATTCTTGCATTTAGCCCATCATCACGAAGCTGTCGGCGAATTGAAACAATTATGTAACAACCGATCCGAAATACATCATTGGGTATATGCAAATGACACTTCAGGATGCAATAACTTCAAGCCAGATATCATTGTCGTGCACCTTATGGTATCTCCATTCCCTGATTTACTTAAAAATTGGCCGAATGTGCCCGTAGTTTGGGCAGCTTGGGGACAAGACTATTATTATCGATTCCGTGAGCTTTCCAATTCATTGCTTTTGCCGAAAACTGTTCTTATGGCGCTCTGTATTGGCAAACCTTCAGCTTTCTTCCCAAGGCTGCCAATGTTAGCAGAATCCATTCGCTCGTTAAAATGGCCATCACTTGATTGGCTCACAAGAATTGAATTTGTTTCAACCTTTGCAGGGGAAGCCTTTCCTGCACAACACAGACTCGCAGCAGGCACTCGGTTTATACCGCACCTCTATGGTTCGATCGATTTGCAAAAAACAACAAGACATAAGATGCGGAAAGATGCGTTTGGCATCATCGTTGGCCCAAGTGCAAATCTCACTTCCAACCTTCCAGACGCGCTTCACTGGATCAAATCAAAAACAGAAAACACACCAATTCGAGTGACTCTCTCATACGGACCAAAACGAATCGTAAAATACGTAGATAGGTGTGGGCATAAACTTTTTGGTTCGCAATGGCATCCGTTCAAAAATCTGCTTGATCAGGACGAGTTTCTTCAAAGACTCTCTCAATCACACTGCCTACTCGTCTTCAGCACGCGCATGCAAGGCGTTCGAACCATTCTTTACGCATTGACAATAGGTATGCGCGTTGTTTTACATCCAAAAAATCCCGCTTTGGTAGTATTAAAAATGCATGGAGTGATGGTATTCAGCACCTATGAAATCACAGAAGACGAGCTCCAATCACCTCTCACAGCAAAAGCTCAACAAAAAAACCGCGACTTAATGTTGAAATTAACAAACGAAAGCCGCGTTCACGACTCATTGAATTTTCTGATGCGAAACATTGAATCAAGGAAACTTTAAAATACAACACCTTGAAGCGTTTCTCCATTCAGATAGCGCTGCAATTGCGATTCAAATGCATTTTCCAATCGAGCCTCCCGCCCTTCGTCATGCGAAGCGCAATGAGGGGTTAGCAGCAGATTAGGCACATCTTCACTTCCTTTATTATAGTACTGCTTGGTGTCGAGCGCGGCACCTGCAAGACGCCCTTTTCTAAGCGCCAATTCCATGGCTTTGACCTTAATATTTTCAATGCGGCCAACGCTCACAAAAAATGCAGACTCAGGCAAAGCCCCAAAGAAAGTGTCATCAAGCAAGACAGAATCAGCAGGAAGGCAATCTATAACTAAGCTTGCACTACGGGCACCTTGAATCCAGTTTTTAGAACTCCACGTTTGAGCAAAACCCCGAACCGCTCTTCCATCGCTATTGACTCCTTGAATAGACTTAATTCCAATGCCCTTAAGTTTCTTAGCGACCCTCTTTCCTATTTGGCCAGTTCCGAGCACCATTGCATTGTTCGGCAAACATCTGAACTCGTGCTTCCTGTAACTTTCGTGTTCAAATGCAATCGCTCGAATCAATCCTAAACTCATTGCTATTGCATGCAGCGCGATAACGTCAGCATCGTAAATGTTCCGACTCAATAAAACATCCATTGCCTTTAAAGCTTTCAAAGGCAACCTATTAACTCCCGCCGCTGTCGATTGCACCCACTTCAATCTTTTGGCATGCGCACTAATTTGTCGCAAATACCGATGTCCGAAAACAATATCCACCTCAGGCGCCAAAGCCACAGCGTGCTGCTCATCCCTTGCCACTACAACATTCAAACCCATTGACCGCAGTGTTTCGATATGCCTCGATGAAGGCACATGGGTACTGTACATCAAAAGGATAGTCATGACCGTTCAAGAATATCACAGATGGCCTCAAATTCTTTGTTCGCTTCCTCAAAAAACATCAAATCTTGAAGAGCTAGATCGTTGAAGAAATGTCGAATTTTTTGCAATTCAATACCCCAATTATCCAATTCGACATCTTGGTGAAAAGATCTACGCAGAACGGCAAACTTGCAGTCCAATTCTGCTTGTTTAGCGCCAAGTAGCCGAAATGGCATCGGAGCCCCCCCATCTACTCGTGTCAGTCCGCCAAATCCAATCGTTTTTTCATCAAGGGTTTGCATAATGTGCTTAACAGTTCCGTCACGCAAGGCACCCCAAAGGTGTTTTCCCCCGCGGGAAATCATCAGATCATTTAATCCGATGTAACCAAAAGACCAGGGTAAACGACCTACATCTTCCAATGACATCAAAAGCGACTCAGATTCAATCATAATCCCAGCCGGTAATCGTCCATTCAAAAGACTTAAGAACTTTTCGACCTCTTGAATCTCCTGAGCAAATGCAAGTAAGATTCGATCCGCTCCAGCATCAATAGCTTTTGCAATGTCATCAGGAGTGGAATGAGCATTGTAGCTGTTTATTCGCACGACCATTTCAACTTTTGTGGAATTGCGCATTGCGAGTGTGTCGCTCATGCTCAGGGTCCTGAGACTCGTATCAAATCCCGATTGACGCGTCTCTTTTCCATGGGTTTCCCAATCAATGAAAAGCGCTTCGCATCCAAGATCTTGAGCAGCAATAGCTTCTTGAATAGAGTTTGGAAATAGCCAAAATTTCATACAGGTTCATACGTCCAAACTCGAAAGAGGTTACACCGAGAGAGTTAACCACCAAAATAGGTCCGAAAAACCTTCCAGGTTTTATGGTGAACAAATGTTCGATTCCAAAATAAGCGCTTCCGCAATTGGCGTTGCATGGCATCTCGACCTTCAAACTGAACGCCGTTGTGATCGCACCAACCCAACAAATTTTGCGCGTGGTCCTTCAAGTCGGCCTGCGAAATCCACGGATCTTCTTTGATATACATAAAAGAGAGCTGAGTCAAAGCGCCACTCGCTATCAAATCATCCCAAACATCAGAATCCGTGCCAAACAAGATGGGAAGTGACGTACGTTGAATTGTCTTGAATCGTTCAGCTCGATCAGCTCGAGGAAGTAAGGAGGTGTTTTGTGCCTCCATCCTGTACTTAAAAAGCACCAATGGGAGATTTGCCATCTTAACTCCTTTATGCGCCAATTCCGCCCACAAGGGGAAACCTTCTCCTGCTGGAATATCTTCGTTGTACTGCGATTCGCCGAGCGCTTCTCGTCTAAACATCAAGGTGGGGTGCATGAAAGGCAAACCAAAAGGCAGATTTGCAATCATCTCGTCATGGTGCATGGGAAAGCGTGTACATCGAGTGGCCCTTGAACCAAACCTCTGAACTTGACAACCAATCATTCCAATTTCTTGGTGCTCGCGCAAAAACTTCAGTTGAGCATCAAATCTTTCAGGCAGATTAATGTCATCAGAATCCATTCGAGCGACAAAAGGTGCATTAATTGCCTTAAGGCCTTCATTCAAAGCACCTCCAACTCCTAGGTTTTGTGGCAACCGAATAATCGTAAATGGCCCTTTTACCCGTCCTATGAACCACTGATTATCATATAAATCAGTCCCGCAATCATCGATGAAAATTATTCGGAAATTCCTAAACGTTTGATGATTCAAGGAGTCAATACATTCTTCAAAGTGATCGCGTTTGGGGTTGTAAAATGGGAGAAGGACCTCAAGCTCCACTTTTTGTCTCCTTCCCACAGAAAAAGATTCAATTACGCTCATGCTTCTTACTACTTCTTACTGCTTCTAAGCAATCAATCACCCCAAATACGCACGGTACATCCACACTGTCTTCTCTTGCTCGCGGATGTAATCACTCATGAGTGCATTGGTCCCTTCATCGCCAGATTGACTGGACAGTTGAAGCAATGCACGCTCTCGCAGCAGCAAAACGCTCAAGGCCGCAACGCAATGCTTGATGGCTTCCTCCCCATCCGAAATGTCTTTTACGGCATGCACATCTGTGGCCGCCAAATAGGCTTCATACGTGTGCATTGGGCGGCCGCCTAAAGTCAAAATACGCTCCGCGACTTCATCGATCTTCATCTGCAAGTCCGTATAGAGCTCTTCGAACTTAGCGTGGAGTTCAAAGAAAGCCTTGCCTCGGATGTTCCAATGAAAACCACGGACGTTTTGATAAAAAATCTGGAAATCTGCCAACAAATCATTCAACCCCTTGGTGAGTTCCTGGGTCGTTTGCGGGTTCAGTCCAATCGGCATGTTACTTTCCATGATTGCTTGTTTTGGCGTCAGTAAGCGCGAGCAAAAACAACCCTTTGGGCCGATTCAGCTCCGGTTTTTATGCATTTCCCCGATTCGCCATCGCCATCCAATGGTATGCAACGAATCGTGGCTTTGGTTTCTTTTTTGATCAAGTCTTCCGTTTCTGAGGTACCGTCCCAATGGGCCTCGACAAACCCCCCAGCATCTAGGGCGGCCAAGAATTCCTCCCAAGTATCGACACGGGCAGTTGTCGCGGTGCGACGTTCTTCAGCACGGTCAAACAACGAAGTTTGAATCTCCTCCAGCAATCCTTTTACATGGCTCTGGACGCCCTCCATCGGGACGATTTCTTTGGTCCGCGTATCGCGCCGAGCCACCTCTATCGTTCCGCCTGCGAGATCGCGAGGGCCCATGGCCAATCGCACCGGCACGCCCTTCAATTCGTATTCCGCGAACTTCCAACCAGAACGTTTGGAATCGTCATCGTCCAGTTTCACACGAATGCCCGATGCTTTCAATGCATCGGCAACACTCTGCAATGCTGCAACGATCTCGGCCATCTGCTCTTCGCCCTTGTAAATGGGCACCAGCACCACTTCAATCGGCGCCAATTTCGGAGGCAACACGAGTCCCGAGTCATCCGAATGCGTCATGACCAAAGCTCCCATCAAACGCGTTGACACCCCCCAAGAGGTGGCCCAGACCAACTCCTGACCGCCGTCGCGCGTCGCAAATTTCACGTCAAATGCCTTGGCAAAGTTCTGTCCAAGAAAGTGCGAAGTTCCCGCCTGCAGCGCCTTTCCATCTTGCATCATCGCTTCAATGCAGTAAGTATCCACCGCTCCTGCAAATCGCTCATTCGCCGACTTGATTCCTTTCAAAACCGGCATTGCCATCCACCCTTCTGCAAAGTCGGCGTACACATCCAGCATTTTCCTTGCTTCTTCCACCGCTTGATCGGACGTTTCATGCGCAGTATGGCCTTCTTGCCAGAGAAATTCAGCCGTGCGCAAAAACAAACGCGTACGCATTTCCCAGCGAACCACGTTGGCCCATTGATTGACCAACAGCGGCAAGTCGCGGTAACTCTGAATCCATCCCTTGTAAGTATTCCAAATGATCGTTTCCGAAGTCGGACGCACAATCAATTCTTCTTCCAGCTTCGCATCTGGATCGACCACGACGCCACTTCCGTCCTCTGCATTCTTCAAACGGTAATGTGTGACAACAGCGCACTCCTTGGCGAATCCTTCCACGTGATCAGCTTCCTTTGACAAGTAACTCTTGGGAATAAACAGAGGAAAATATGCATTTACGTGACCCGTGTCTTTGAACTTTTGATCCAGCACGTCTTTCATTCGCTCCCAAATGGCAAAGCCATAGGGTTTAATAACCATACAACCCTTTACGTCGCTGTGTTGCGCGAGATCCGCCTGCACGACCAATTCATTGTACCACTTGCTGTAATCCGATTCGCGGGAAGTCAATTTTGATGCCATGGCAATTGCTCAGGTAGTTTGGTATGATTTATGATTGACGACGTGTATGAACCTCGTCCGCCACAAAAGTACCCAATTTCGTACCTTTCTCAGGATAAATGACATCCCCTATGGCTAGAACTACTACCTCCTCACTTTTTTGCAGTGCAACTGCGGTCTGTGGACACTTCAGTCTTGCCTTTGCAGTCTTTCTCATTACCGGCTGTGCCAACCTTCCTGATTTTTCTGCACTCGAAGATGACGAAATGTATTTGGGACGAGGCGAAGAATTCGTGACCGACAGCAAGTACTTGGCTTTTGCACTCGAAGCTGCCGGAGCTCAAGATGTAATGGAAGATGATTATTACGATGCCAACCGCGGAGCATACGGAGAGGGCTACGTTGGCGGATTCAGCCTGCCAGGCTATCAACCGAGCTACAACAATCCTTACCGACCATTCTCAAACGGCCTGGGGCTCCAGTCTTATTTCAATCCAATGAGCGCCTCAGGAATGGGCATGGCTTATGGCATGGGATATGGTGGAGTCAACAGTATGAATATTGGCATGAACAACGGATTCGGATACAACCCATATGGATACAATCCATATGGTTACAATGGGTGGAACAATGCTTACAGTCCATTTGGTTATTACACGCCTTATGGCAACAATGGATGGAACAATGGTTATGCAGGTTGGGGCAACAATGGAAACACAGAGCCATACTTTGGAAGTTCAAACGATGGGAGCTCAGGAGTAACGAGCTTTACCCGCACACCCATCATGAGTTTCACCAACAATGGCAGCAATTATAACGATGAAGGCGTGCTTGCCAGTCCCAAAATCCATCAAGAAGAGAGCGGCAATGCTGTCGAACCCACTGCTGTTACGCCCGAAAGAGATAAACGCCGAAATCGTTGGATGCAAGATTCACGCTCCAGACAAACCGACTCTAACCGAGGCAATTCAAATTGGAATTCCAGAGGTCGATCTGGTGGGGCTAGCGGGTCCCGTGAATCCAATAATTCATTCAGCGCACCCACCAATGCACCTCGATCCAATGTGACTCGTTCTTCAGGCAGCAACAATCGTTCTTCGGGCAGTTCGCCACGTGGCTCTTCCAGCGGCAATTCACGTTCTAACCGCGGAGGAGGAAAATGATGATGCGCGCACGCCTCGTATTTTTTGGCGTCCTTACCTCATGGGCATCATGCCTGCTCGGGCAGAATGAAACCGATATTTTTCGTTACAGTTTCACGGAATCACTGGGTTCGGCTCGTACCATGGGCATGGGCGGGGCTTTTGGCGCGCTTGGAGCAGACCTCGCTTGCCTGACCGGAAACCCAGCTGGTATAGGCCTGTATCGTCGAGGGGACGGGAGTCTAACCACCGGATTCGCTTCCCAAAAAACACGCTTGAACGTCTCGGGACAATTTGGCGATGCAAACCAAATAAGCGGCTCTACCACTAACTTGGGAATTGCACTCACCTATCCTTCTGTCAATCCAGACTGGCCGGTGAGTACATTGGCCATTAGCGTGTCACGCAGGGCCAATTTCAATGAGAAAGTCGAAATTGAAGATGCACAGTTGGGCAATTCACTGCTCGATGTGTTCTTGGGGCAAGCGCAAGGGTCGTTACCCGGAGACTTGTATACCATAGGTCCATTCACCTCCAACCTCGCATGGGAGACCTTTTTGCTCGATCCGGACCCCAATGGCAATCCCACATCATACATATCCGCCATTCCGACAGGTGGTGCGTATGCCACAAAAAAAATCGAACGCAGCGGCAAGCTCAACGAGACAAACATCGCTTTTGGCTCCAATTACCAGGAGCGTCTATGCCTCGGCATCAGCCTTGGCATTGTCAGCGCAACGTTTGATGAAACAGCCATTCACAGCGAGCGCCCTCAAATCGACTCGCTGCAACTGAACAGATGGGAATTTCAAGAGCAGCTGAATGTAGAGGGAAGCGGCATTAACATCAAGTTGGGCATGCAATATGCCCTCTCTCCATGGCTGCGCATGGGGCTTGCCTACCACACGCGCACGCGGATTGCCTTCACCGATGAGTACTCCACAAACATGAGGAGCACTTTTAAGTCTGGTGAATCCTATGACTACAATTCTCCGCTGAATCGGCTGGAATACGTGATTTACACCCCGTCGCGTGCCATGGCCTCATTGGCGTTTATCATGGGCAAATACGGTGTGATTTCAGCGGATTATGAAAGGATTAATTACGGTTTGGGAAATCTTCGACCTACGGCTCTTTCTGGCCCCGACGCGTACGATTTCGAATTAGAAAATAAAAATATGGCCTCGCTTTACGGGCTATCACATTGTGCTCGGGTTGGAGCCGAATTTCGAATACAGCGCATCTGGCGACTGCGAGCAGGGGCCGGGTTGGAAACATCGCCCTTCCAGCAGACAGCTGGTATTCAAACGGATAGCAAGCGCTACACCGGAAGCTTGGGCTTCGGGTGCAGAACAGAAAAGTGGTACGCCTCTTCCACTTACCGCCGAAGTTGGTTTGAACGCGACATCTACCTTTTCGATCCGAGATTACTCGATACCGGGCGAATGAGCCAAGTCCATGGAATGTTGGTAGTTGCAGTCGGTTTTCGTCTTTGAAATTGATTGAAATGAAAAAAGGCGCCATATATGGCGCCTTTTTTCACATGGTCCTAACCAATTGGCCAGACAGTTTACTTTTTCGCTTTGGTCAGCGCTTTTCCAATCTGCGTATTCATGCGTGAAGTTTCCTCTTCAGCCAGTTCCTTATCAACCAAGATTCGTCCACTGTGCTCATCGACAATGATGCGTTTGCGCTGTGCAATGTCAATTTGGCGTTGAGGTGGAATCTTGATGTACGAACCCGCAGATGCCTCACGCTCAATCGGCACAACAGCCAACCCATTCTTGGCCGCCCCTCGGATGCGTTGGTAGCTTGCGAGCAAACGATCATCAATGCCTTTGGCCATCTTCTCACTCAAACCGGCCAAAACATCCTCTTCTTGCTGAGTCTCAGAAATGATCTCAGACAACTCCTTTTGCTTGCTCTCAAGATCCGCATCGCGCATCTCCAACTTCTCTTTGCTTGTTGAAACCACTTCTGTTTTCTGCTCAGCCTGTGCTTTGCACTCGCGAATGCGCTTTTCGCACAGTTCGATTTCCAACGTCTGGTATTCAACTTCCTTGTTCAAGGATTCGAATTCACGGTTGTTCCGAACATTGTTTTGTTGCTCCGTATACTTCGCAATCAGAGCCTTGCTGTCTTCGATTTGGATTTTGTATGCGGAGATGCGTTGGTTGACCAAATCCAAGTCCTCTTCCAAGCGCTCGAGGCGCGTGCGCAAACCTGCTATTTCGTCCTCGAGGTCTTGGACCTCCAACGGCAATTCACCACGAACGACGCGGATGCGGTCGATGCGAGAATCAATCAATTGCAAATCGTACAATGCGCGCAGCTTATCTTCTGCGGTAGAGGCGGTTTTTTTCTTAGCCATGTTGCGTTCAGCGATAGTGAATAGGATTCGGATTGGCTTCTGCCAAGTGGACGGCAAAATTAGGAAAATATTTCTTTATGCGGTTGACAATCAGGTCTGTTGTTTGCCATTCACTTTCATAATGCCCTACATCTGCAATCACAATGCGTTTATCAGCATCAAAAAACTCATGGTATTTGAAGTCCGAAGTCACCAAAACATCGGCTCCTGCACTGATTGCATCTTGCAGTAAAAAACTCCCCGAACCCCCGCAAACCGCTACTTTACGGACATCCCTCCCCAATAGATTTGTATGTCGAATGGTGGCGCAACCCAAGGCGGATTTTACGGTATCTAAAAAGGCTCCTTCCTCCATGGGTTGAGGCAACTCTCCAAGCATTCCACTTCCAACTTGGTCATGAACTTGCTGCAATGTCCATACTCCATGTGCTACTTGTTCGTAAGGATGGGCGTTTTGCATGGCAGAAATTACGGCCGCCAGCCTCCACGGTTCCACCACCACTTCTAGCTTCGATTCAACCACAGATTCTCGCTCGCCAATGATCCCAATGTGTGGATTTGCTCCTTCCAACGGCCTGAAAGTACCCTTGCCCGGAACCGTCCAGCCACATTCATCGTATGCACCTATTTCGCCCGCACCCGCAGCAAACATAGCTTGACTCACCTTTTGAGCCTGCTCCTCTGGCACATAAACAACCACTTGCATCAGCGCATCGGGTTTTGGCCGTAAGATTCGAAGCGAATCGGGCTTGCAGCCCACCAATTTTGCCAGTTTCATATTCACCCCATCAGACACATTGTCCAAATTGGTGTGAATCGCATATAACGCGATTCCATGAGCAATAGCCTTCATCACGGTGCGTTCAACATAGGTGCTTCCGTTGAAACGTTTCAAGCCTTTGAACACAATCGGATGGTGGGAAACAATCATGTTAGCCCCCAATTCGATGGCTTCTTGCACGACCTCCTCAGTGCAATCCAACGACACCAAAATAGAATCTACTGAATCTGACATTCGCCCCACCAATAAACCCGAATTATCATACGACTCTTGCAGGGCAGGTGGAGCCCATGACTCCAATGCGGTGGTCACATCGCGAACCGTCAAGTTATTTGCATCTTGCATGCCTCAAATTTAATAGCATGTGCTCACAACCCGTACTTTTAAGACATGATTCGCCGTCTGACCCTTCAAGCCCTCGCCTTTTTTTACGGTGCAGTCATTCGATTCCGACATTCCTTATTTGATGTAGGCGTCTTGCGTTCACGCCCTGGTGCATTGAAAACAATCGTCCTCGGCAATCTTACCGTCGGCGGCACCGGAAAGACTCCCACCACCGAGCGAATCGTGCGCGACTTACAGAACATCATCGGACTTAAAAAAGTGGGGGTATTAAGCCGCGGATACGGCCGAAAAACCAAAGGGTTCAGATGGGTCACCAGCAGCATGCAATCCAGCGAATGCGGTGATGAGCCATTGCTATTAAGCAAAAATCTTCCCGACGTACCTGTGGCCGTTTGCGAAAAACGCCTCAAAGGGTTGAAGCGAATGAAGTCCGAACATCCAGAATTGGAATGGATCGTGTGCGATGATGCCTTTCAGCACCGCCGCTTAAAACCAACGATCTCTCTGCTCCTATTAGATGCCAGCCAACCCATTGCTTCCGATGCCATGCTCCCTGCAGGACGGTTGCGCGATGTACCCGAACGCATGCAATTTGCGGACGCCTTGGTCATCACCCGACTCGACACCAGTGCTTCCTTTCAAGAAGCGGCCGCAGCGCATGGCATTGAAGAAGACTCGCACCAACCTGTATTCGCCTCTTATATGCAACCACAGCCTCTGCTGCAGTGGCCAGAAGGGACCGAAGCGCCCAATGGCAACGCCAAGCTTTCACCGGACCGTCGCGAAAGAATCATGGCTGTAGCTGGCATCGCACGTCCAGAAAGGTTCATGGATCGACTAACCGAGCGCTTCCAAGTGGTGCGGCGGGAATGCTTTCCTGATCACAGGGCATTCACAGAAAAGGACTACAAACGCTGGCGACGAATCATGGAAGGCGATCGCCTGCAAGCCATCATCACCACGGATAAAGACGCCATGCGCATCAAACCAGAATTGACACAAGGGTTGAACATTCGTTGTGAATCAATCAAGGCAGAATGGCACAATGCGGAGGCAGTGCAGTCTTGGTTGAGATCCACCATTGAAAGCATCGCAGAATGAGTGCAGGAAATGCCACGAAAATTCAAGATATTTGAATCATGAACGAACAGGAGAAAATCATGCCCCAGATGCACTGGCTGAGCAGTATTGTTGTTGCTGCCGTGATGTTTGGTTTTGCCAGTTGTGCGGGAGGCGGCACGAAGAAGAACAGCGTTGCGGGCCAATTCACAAATGCAAACGGGCAAGGAGTAGAAATTGAACTGCGTAAATGGACGCCCGGACGAGCAGGACAGCAAGGTCGTTTTTCTGCCATTGCAGAATGTACATCTGATATGTCGGGGAAATTTGAACTCCCGATCGAACGTGCATTGCCCATGGACTTTTATCAACTAATGATTGGACGGACCATCCCGATGGTACTGATCATGGACAGTACGATGGGGGTATACATTACTGCCGAAGTGCCGGAAGCCGGCTTCTTGGTAGAGGCCGAAGTGAAGGGTTCCATTCCCACGGCTGAAGTGCACGAGTATTATGCGAAAGCCATGCCCATACAGACCACTTTGAGTATGGTCCGAGGCATGATGCAGCAGGCACCAGACGCTGAAAGTCGGCAGTCGCTTTCAGATCGAGCCATGAAGAAAAAGCGTGAAGCAGACGAATGGGCCAATGAATTCCTGGAAAGTCATGAAGGATCTTTGGCTCAGCTTGGGCCATTGGAACATTTGGATCCCAGCACCAATGCTGTAACCTTCCAGAAGGTTTTAAAATCCACTGCTGCTCGCATGGGCAACGGAGCATTTCACAAAGCCTTGACCGAGGCCATCTCCGGACAAATCGCACGGAAGCAAGATCAGCGCGTGGTCAAAAAAGGCAATGGTGCCAACAAGGCTCGTGCTGCTAAAAATAGCCTTTACAGCGTCGGTGATGTTGCACCAGAGATTGTAATGAACGATCCGAACGGAGTCGAACGCAAGCTGAGCGACCTGCGAGGGAAAGTCGTACTGCTCGACTTCTGGGCCTCATGGTGCGGGCCGTGCCGTCGGGAAAACCCAAACGTGGTTAACACGTACAATGAATACCAATCACAAGGTTTTGAAGTGTTTTCCGTTTCATTGGATAAGCAAGCTGAACGCTGGTCTCAAGCCATTGAGCAAGACGGGCTCGTTTGGCCCAATCATGTAAGCGACCTAAACGGTTGGCAAAATGCTGCATCGCGCGCCTACGGCGTGACGAGCATTCCACATGCCGTATTGATCGATCAAGAAGGAGTCATCGCCGCCACGCATTTGCGAGGAAGAGCACTCCAACAGAAAGTCAACGAGTTGCTTCAATAATCAAGGATAGAAACGTGCATCGCGTTCACCTCGCCTCTGATCTGCACCTCGGTGCTCCAAATCCCAGCCAAAGCCGGAAGCGCGAGTTGCGTTTCATCGCGTGGCTCGAGGACGCCGCTGGCGGCAAAGGAAGAGCTGCAGCAGGTCCAGCTACAGAGATTCACCTAGTCGGTGACATGTTCGATTTTTGGTTCGAATACAAACGTGCCGTGCCCAAGGGAGGAGTCCGGCTGCTCGGTGCAATCGCGCGCATTGTCGATTCAGGCATCCCCATTCACTACCACGCAGGCAATCACGATCTATGGACCTTCGGCTATTTCGAAGAAGAACTCGGCGTAACCATGCATCGTGAACCCATTCTCAGAGAATATGACGGGCTTCGTTGCCTCATTGGACATGGAGATGGAATCGGTCCAGGAGATGCCGGATACAAGCGTCTAAAGCGCATATTCACAAACCCTCTGTTGCAATCGGCGTATCAATGGGTTCATCCCGATATTGGAATTCCATTGGCATCCTTTTTCTCGCGCAACAGCCGAGCTCGGAAAGGAAACTCGGAGAGCCAAGTCGGCAGATCCGAAGACGAATGGATCTGGCAATTTTGCAAAGATCATTTGTCGCGAGAAGCGATTGATTGCTTCATTTTTGGGCATCGACACCTCCCTTTGGATTTAAACGTACCGGGGGCAAGCGGAAAACCGGACGGACGATACATCAACCTCGGTGATTGGATTCAATACTTCTCTTCAGTGCGCATCGAAGAAGGGGTCGCCTACCTCGACAGACCTTAAAATAACCTTGACGGAACCTCTGGCGGGCAAACCATCGAAACAAAGCGCATTAAAAAACCCCGAACCATAGGCTCGGGGTTTTGATTCTATCGGTTTTCTAGTGCTTATCGCACCAGCAATTTAGCTGTCTTCTGGAACCGGCTGTTGGACAACCGCACAATGTATTGTCCGTTTTCTAAGCCGTTTGCGTCCACAACAATAGGTCCTCCGGCATATCCTCGGATCGCCCTATCCACATTCAATCGGCCAGTGATATCAAACACCTGCAATTGGAAGTCTCCTCTGAACACATCTGACTGCACTGAGAATGAACCCCCAGCCGCTGGGTTTGGATAAACCAACAAGTTCGCAGTCTCTTGTGAGGCCATTTCCTCTGGTTCATCAACACCTAAGAACAGGTCAGACCGGAAGATTCCACGTCCATGCGTCGCAGCGAATATCGCTCCCTGGTTCGTAGGGTTAATCCATGGTGCAGCTCCTCTCCACTGTTGCTTCACGTCAAACACAGGAGCAGAGATTTGGTCGGCTGTAGATGCCATGTTTTCGTTGGCCATGATCCAATCATCGCCTCCATTATCAGTTGCAAAGATTCCGTACTCCGTTCCAACGACAATGCTCTGGCCTGATGGATCCATCGCATCAATGATAACGTCATAACAAGGCATCTTGCTCAGTCCACTCACGTTCCAGATGTTGGACCAAGACGGTTGTTCATCCAAAGCGTTGAACGTCTCCTGCACTTTACCTGTAGCCAGTGCTCCGTAACCGCCAACCGAAATTACCACGTGGTTGGGATTGTTTGGATCGACTGACACTCCGGTAATGACAGCACCCAAAGAACGAATTTGTTTGCCCATATTGGCAGGAACATCGTCTTGTGTTTGGATGTCTTCCATGCCATCAAAGCGGTACAATTTGCCGTCCCAACCACTCACAAACATGTGGTTTCCTGCTTCCGGCTCCACGTTTACAGTGAACTCCACTGCCTTAGTCCCGGTACCTGCTGGTGCATTGTCCAAACGAACCCACTCTGGAGTTGTGTTAAAATTCAATCCATCACGTGTCATCCAAATGCCATTGCCTCCATTGAAACCAGCAATGGTCATGGTGGTGTATGGATCTTTGACAAGCATTCGCCCAGGTACATCGAGCATGGTATCACTTGCGTGATAGTACATGGTGTCGCAAACGACACTGACCTCATAGACATCAACCTCTGAGAAAGTTGTATCATAACCCACAGTATTGTAGACCCACTCGTCCCATTCTTCGATGTAAAGAGAGTCAACGATTGGTGAGATGTCCGTGATCTGCAATTCTTGACCTACAAGTATGCTGTCATCAGCACATTCCAATTGCTCGATTGCCTCTTGTGGGTCCATCCAGAAATAATCAGGATCTGCGGTGAGTGGCTCGTCCAATAATCGCTCGGGACGAATAAGCTCTTCGTAGAATGGCAATTCCACACCTTCCGGTAAGGTATAATTAAAAGGTAGGTTTTGGTTCGCCGTGGACAGCTCAAATGTGCTGTCTGTAACCGTTTCACCAAATGGATTCACTAGGATGATGTTGCGCTGTGAGTCTTCGTCGTCTGTGTTTTCATACAAACGAACCACAGAATAGAATTGGCCAATTTCGCCTTCTTCATTTGCCAGTTCAGTGATATTGGCATCGAAGAAGCTACCATAGTTGGCAATGTCACCTGGGCCAACTGTACCTCGTGAAAGGCCACCATTTTGAGATGTAGCATACCAAGCATAATCATAACCTTCAACCTCCGTTACTTGTGAGATTGCGCAGTCAAATCCGTCACCTCCCTGAACTTCGACCGCTTCCTGGTCGCTCAAAAAATAACCGCTTGCAGGGATAAACAACGACCCATTGTCCTGCGTGCCGCCCAAAACAGCGCTGTTCGCGCTATGGTCCATTCCATAGAACTGGGTCACCGAGTAGTCACGGTTCATGTCGTTGTATGTCTGACCGCCGTCAGTGCTTTTGTAGATACCTCCGTCGGTGGCGACATACATATTGCCAGAAGGCGTAAACATAATTTCGTGCACGTCGGCATGGACATCGATGTCAGTGCCTGCGAAATCGAACGCATAAGCAGCTAACTCAGCCTGCTGGCTTGGACCTGATCGCCATAGCTCAATACCTCCCACATAAGCCAAATCTGGCTGTCCTTTCTTTACGCCCAACGCCAAATCATAAATCCCTTGGTTTCGCGGGAGTGGAGTCGCTTCGTCAATTTCATTGGGCCAAACGTTGCTCCAAGAATCTCCGCCGTTTCCAGTGTGGTACAAGCCACCAAAAAAACCACCGCTTGTTGCAAATACAGCAAATGCATGGTTAGCATCATCCATTGAAATTGCAACACGCACACGGCCGTTTCCGCTTTGGGGCAGAACGGTTTCGTCATTGTTCGATCCTGACATGCTGGTAAACGTCGTAAATGTGTCATCATTGGAGCGATACACTCGGCAATTGTTCATGCCAACAAGCATGTAAGAACCATCTGCTGCGATGGCAATGTCACCCACGGCCCCGCTGATGTCTTCACTCGGACTCATCGTCATCACACCCTCGTCAATGAACCCGTATCCTGCGTCGCTTCCAAACCATACGCGGTTTGGTACATTTGGGTCAGCGACCATGGCATCAACTGCCGAGAAGTCCCCGGACCCAAACTCTCCAGGGTCTGTCCCTTCTACCATCTCAAAATTTTCTCCATCCGCAGACCACCAGATTCCTCGTCCACGGAATCCGCTTCCGCCGTCTCCACTTCCGCCGTCATAGATCGAACCCGAACCGACATATATTGCTCCGTTGCCCGTCACTGCAACTGAACCGATGACCATTTGATCCAGACCAAACATTTGGTTCCAATCGTTTCCTCCGTTCACGCTTTTCCAAAGTCCACCGGAAATAGCTCCTGCATAGAGCACTGTTTCTTCGCTTCCGTCTTCCGGAACAACTGCAGCGATGGCGCGCGTTCTTCCTCCGATGTTGTCAGGTCCCATCTCATTCCAGTAGTGGTTCGTAGCACGGCCATCGATGGTTTGCTGTGCTGCGAAGCGCGAAACTTCATCTTGCAGGTTTCGCAAGCCTTCAGCATTTATCTCACCAGTCTCAATGTCACCGAGCAACTTTTGCCGAATCTCCAAAGCACCATTGGGTGCTTGTGCTGTCGACTGTTCCAGACGTGGTGTGTAGTCTAGAGAATTTAACGTTGTTTCAGTGTTGCTGATTTGCCAACCTGTTAGAGCCAGCGCTACTGCCGCTGAGGCAGTGAAAATCGTCTTCAATTGCATGGTTACAGTTTTATCCATTCAGAGTTCGAAAGTTACAACAAACCAAGTGCGTGTCAAGCATTTGTGTTCATCACTTCCGCACCAAAACCAAAGCCAAGGGAATGAAAGGCTCATATCGCTCCATTACAGGAAAGATAAGGCCGTCTAAAAAGTAAAAAAAATCAGCCCGCCATTTCGAAAAAAGCCTAAAACAAATGCTTCTCGGCGTGATAACTTGAGCGCACAAGCGGTCCACTTTCCACGAATCTAAATCCCTTTTCAAGACCAATTGTTTTGAGCTCTGTAAAAACATCTGGGTGAATGAATTCAGCGACCGGAAGGTGTTTCGGAGAGGGTTGTAGGTACTGTCCCAATGTCAAGACTTGGCAATCTACGCTGCGCAGGTCATCCATGGCCTCAATCACTTCTTCAACCGTTTCGCCAAGCCCCATCATGATGCCTGATTTCGTTTTGATACCTGCCTTTCGAAGTCTTCGCAGCACCTCAAGGCTTCTGTCGTATTTCGCCTGAATGCGCACCGCTTTCGTCATGCGCCTCACGGTTTCTAGGTTGTGCGAAACAATTTCTGGCGCCACTTGGATGATCGGCATCAAATTCTCCCATTTGCCCGCAAAATCGGGAATCAGGGTTTCAAGCGTCGTTCCCGGGCTCTGCTGGCGGATTGCCCGCACCGTTTGCGCCCAAATCTCGCTTCCTCCATCCGGAAGGTCGTCACGATCTACAGAAGTAATAACGGCGTGCTTCACTCCCATCAGCTTCACAGAATTTGCCACTCGACCCGGCTCAAAAATGTCTACCTCGAGTGGTTTGCCTGTGGCAACATTGCAGAAGCCACAGCTTCGTGTGCAGATGTTGCCCAGTATCATGAACGTTGCTGTACCCGCTCCCCAGCACTCTCCCATGTTGGGGCAATGACCACTCTCGCAGATGGTGTGCAACTTATGCTCAGACACAATTTCGCGCACCTCCTTATACTCCTTGCCCGTCGGCAATTTTACCCTAAGCCATTTCGGCTTGGGTGTCCGCATGCCCGTTGTTTTCGGATCGTTGGATGGTGTCGTCGGAGTAGTCATTTATTCTGCTTTTAGCGCAACCAATTTCTTCCCACCTCAAAGGTCGCAAACAATGTGACAAAAAGCCGATGATTCTGTTCAAAACCGGCCGCGAAGATTTCAGGTGGAGTCACAAAAGCGTCGCAGGCAATTCCTGCGGACAGGGTTCGCTGCTCAAACCGTTCATTGCCATACTCAAAATCAAGGCCATAACTCAAATGTAAACCGGGCACAACAGACAACTGATCCAGCCCGTTGCTCCAACTTGCCTGGCCGTAGATGTTATCAGAAAAATGAGCCGTGGCATCATATATCTCTGTCGCTAAGTAATCGTATGGAATGTCCGGATAACCAATTTCAAGGTAAACTGGCTTTAAGATACCCAAGGAGAAGCCATAACGCCAATGGGTGCTCAGTTGAACTGCATCTTTTCGAAGTTTTTCGGACCGAAGCTTTTGGTGACCTCTCCACAACCGCAGAATGTGAAAAGCATTTTGCTTGCCATAAACGTAGGACCTGCCATTTTCATAAATCGGATTGGAAATCTTGATCTCCTTTGGGTGCTTGAGTAGAATCAAATCCGCACCAAACCAAGCGATGCGAAATGCGCCCTTGTACTTGCCTTTTCTTGCGGTAATGCCTCCGCCTTGTGTGTGCATCATTGCGCCAAACTGAAACTCATCAGTCAAAGGGATTTTGGATTTTCCGTCCGCATAGACCGCTTGATCCCCTGACAATTCTTGTGCAGGCAATTCAACACACCATCCTAACCCGACAAGAAGCAATAGCACAAAAGCCTTCAGACTGCATGCAGCTATACGGTAAGTAGATGGAGGAAGAGACATCACAGCAAATTTAATGCGTAAGTTGGCAGGTCTTCCGCACCTTTGCATCTGTTAGTAATTTTATCAACTGTAAAAAACCACTCCTATCTTGAACGATTCTGCCGATTATAGCCTGCACTATCAAGGTGATTTGCGCACGTCCATGATGCATCACAGATCGAGTCAGGTCGTCATTACCGATGCCCCTGTAGATAACAATGGAAAGGGAGAGTCATTCTCACCCACCGATCTTGTCTGTTCTGCACTGGCCAGTTGTATCATGACCATTCTGGGCATCAAAGCGCGCGACATGGGCTACGACGACGTACAGATGACAGCCAATGTTTGGAAAACAATGGCCTCTAATCCAAGACGGATTGGAAAAATAAGAGTAATACTAGAGGTTCGCGTCGAAGGGATTACCGATCAACAACGAATCATTTTGGAGCGCACAACACGTGCATGCCCAGTTGCTCGTTCATTGAGTTCAGAGACGGCTAAAGAAGTCACTTTTCACTGGCTGTGATCACTCGCAAGATTCAACCTCTGCGTAAGCCGCACAGGCAGAATAACTTGTTGCACAAGAAGCCAATACTGTCGTTGCAATCAACAACCCTAACGTCCATTTTAGAATACGTTTCATATCAAGAGGCGTTTATTCAATTCGCGTACGCACTATGAGACTGTAAGGTTACGTTTCAACTTATCTTTCCCGCATGGCCCGAATAGTATTTATCACCACTCAGATTTTGATAGCGATGTCCATTGGACTCGTCGGCTGCCAATCGGGAATCAACATTGCTAGTACAAATTCGGCGCAACGTCCTTATGATTATGAGGCCAATCTATTGCACGCAGAAGCTTCTGTTTTGCCTGCGGGCAGGGATTCTTTGGATGTATTTATTGAGTGGGACCGTGAAGAATGCCTCTACTTGCGCGATCATCCATCCTTGCCATTCTTCGCCCACTTGTCCACAGCCATTGGAGGAATCGAAACATCGTGGTTGGACACTCTTGAATCAAATGTTACCCAAACAGGAAGAAAAACATGGCGCGTGAGCCGATTGGATGTTGGAGCACCATGGCAAGAAGGAGCCATCACAGTCAAGGCCTCGTTTAATGATCATCACCGCAACAACAGCTATCCTTGGCGAGCGTTCATTCCGGAATGGGAATCGATTGCGCATCCTCATTCATCAGATGGCTGGCCGCTTTTTGGCCGGCACGTAACAAGCGGTGATACGATCTACTTTTCTGCCCCAATTGAATCGCGGTGGCAACACGCCAATTCAGAAGTCCCTCATAGGCTCCCCTCCCCACCATTCACGAGAAGTAAAGATCAAACGGATACCCTGCAACCGAGCATCCTTGCGGATTGGGAAATTGATCAGTCCGGATGGAGCGGATATGTCATACAACCCGGCATTAATGTGCTAGGCACTCCCAATGGGGTTGGAAAAATCGATGTAGCACAAGTGATCCATGGCGTCGACTTCGACTTTCCGTATGTCCGTGATGTGCGCTTGCTCATTGCCTCAAGTCGCTACATTTCTTCCCGAGGAGAGTTCCAACGCATGGAAGATTCCTCCGATCCCAAAGCAGCATTAGACGCTTTCTGGTTGAATTGCGGAAACAATGAAGAAGCGGCAGCAGAGCTTATCAAAATCTATTACAGTCGAGTGGAAGAGGCCAACCGTTTTTTTTCTGGAGTCGTCCCCGGCTGGAAAACAGATCGAGGAATGGTGCACATTGTATTCGGCATCCCGGACAAGATTCGTCGGACCAAAGACAGCGAGTGGTGGCTTTATGGGGAGGAGGGCACGGCAAATGCCGTCAACATGCGTTTCATACGCAAGGACCACCCTTGGGACCCAACATTCTACGAACTGGGTCGAAGCATCCAATACCGAATCCCATGGGATCGGATGGTTACCAATTGGCGCAACGGGCGAATTCAGCCTGATTGAATTCCAAGGTACCTTTGCGAGAATCAAACCCGCCTTCTATGCCTTTCGATTTGCCTTCATCTCAGCCTTCACGCAGCTCTGGTTCTGACAAGCGCCAGCGCTCATTTGCACCAAATCGTCAAAGCCGTCACCAAGGCCAGCACCGCAAGCGTCCATCTAGTGATACTTTCGTCATGGGGTGGCACCCGGTCCTTGAAGCATTGGAGACCGGGAAAGAATTCCAGCGCGTGATGATTCAGCGGGATGAAAAAGGCGAGCGCACCGCTGCGCTCATGCAAAAATTGCAGGCGTTAAATATTCCCGTGCAGCGCGTACCGAAGGAGAAATTATTGCGCATCACTGCAAAAAATCACCAAGGCATCATCGCCTTCCTCTCACCCATCACTTACCAACCGTTGGAAGAGGTCATTGTACGCACATTTGAAGCTGGCAAAACACCATTGCTGGTAGCTGTAGATGGCGTGACAGATGTACGCAACATCGGGGCCATTGCCCGCAGCGCAGAGTGCTACGGGGCCACTGCTCTTGTCATTCCAATGTCAGGGGTTGCCCCCATTCAAGAGGACGCCATCAAATCTTCTTCTGGAGCCTTGATGCGTTTGCCCGTGGCTCGGGTTTCTGATATGGCCAACGCCATCAAGTCAATCGCTCAACACGGCATTCAGCCAGTTGCCTTGAGTGAAAAAGCAGCGGATTCCATTCACGATGCAACAATTTCAGGCGCTATCTGCCTTGTTGTCGGTGACGAAGAACGGGGAATTTCCAATGCCGTTTTTCGAAACTGCAGTGAGGGCGTACGATTGCCGATGGCTGGCAACACAGGATCACTCAATGTTTCGGTGGCTGCTGGCATTGCATTATCCCATATTGCGATGTGGAAAGACCGTGAGGAACCGGTGTAATCGCACCCGTTTTTTCGAATAACATTGTATGGATGTGGCATCTTTCGGGATGCTGCTGAAGACAACGCACCACATTCGAAAAGCTCTGCAATGATTCGATACTCACATCTCAACCGACTGCATGCGTTCGGAGCACTTGCCCTTGTTGGCTTGTTCACTCTGAGTTCTTGCAACTCCAGGTATTTTTGGAAAGGACTTCGAGCCTACGAAAAAAAGCAATATTCAGCAGCAGTCAATGGCTTTCAACAGGCATGGGAACAGTGGCCCAATGACACCATGGCACTGCGCATGCTCGGTCACAGCCAGTTGATTATTGGTGACTACGCAAGCGCCACTCGCAGTTTTGAAGAGTTAGAGCTGCGCGCGAATGTCAGCACAAAGGATCGCCAGCATTGGGCGAGTGCACTTATGAATGAATCAAAATATTTGGAAGCGAGTGACATTCTCCAGCCCTTGCTCATGGGCAACGAAGTGAACGGGTATGCCCAAAAACTATGGGACAACTGCCAGCGCCAACTTCAAGTGATTGAAGACGATAGGCATTGGGAAGTCCAAACTCTGCGATTTCCACAACTTGAAACGGTGTCTTCGCCGCGTATCAGTGGTGATAAACTTTATTTTTCGACTGAGCCCTGGAGATGGGGCAAGGCTGATCACTACGCTCGTTTGGACCGCAACGAAACATGGACCATGGATTTGAAGTCTTCGACCCGGCAAGTGATGAAGGCTGCGGATGTCGAAATCTGGGATTTACCTGCACACGATGGCATGGTCAATGTGTCCCCAAATGGACGTTCCATTGCCTATTCTAAGAAAAACCCCGATGGTCTGGGTTGGTTTGGCGACCCTCAAATTGGTGGATTCCAACTGCTTATTGCGAGCCGAACTGCCTCAGGCGAATGGAGCGAATCAAGGCCCTTTCCATTCGTTGAAAAAGGCTACGTTTTTGCGCACCCCACTTGGTCTCCGGATGGCAACAAAATGTACTTCGCCTCCGACATCCCCTCTCCGGAATCGCAAGGAGGAATGGACATTTGGGTCTCCGAGAGAAACGGAACCTTCTGGGAAGAACCCTTGAATCTGGGACCAGAAGTGAATTCCTCGGGGGATGAAGTATACCCCGCAATGGATAATAATGGACGGCTTTATTTCGCTTCTAATGGCCATCCCACATTGGGAGGAATGGATGTATTCTGGACTGAAATCGACCCCAATGTTGAAAGAGCTCAGCGACACTGGAGGGATGGTGAAGCGTGGAAGAAGCCAACTCGCATGGGGTTCCCCATCAATTCCCTCGCCGATGATTTCTCATACGCACCTTATGATGATGGGTCAGCATTCATCTGTTCCAATCGATCTGGTTGGGATCAAATTTACCGTCTGCAGGCCATCGATAATCCTGTAACCATCGATATTCAGACAACTGATCACAGCTCGGGCATCGCAGTGCCACATGTGACCATTCGATGGATTGATACGAGAGACGGATCAGCTCGGGACGTTCGCACCGATCTCGATGGTCTGGCCTCCGTGCAACTGCCTCCTAATCGAGGGTATAGAGTCGAAGCCCGCTCGCCAGGGTTCATTCTTGAACAAAAGACCGTCACTACAACAGAAGACAGCAATCAATGGCCCATTGAAATGGCCAAAGTGCACATGCTCAATGATGTCAATTTCGCTTCAAAGTACATGGGTGGAAAACCTTTTCAGTTGGCCTCAATCGAATGGGACTCTGGAACAACCGAGTTGAAAAGAAAAAGTGAACTCGAACTGGATGAGTTGGCCGATTTCCTCAAACTCAATCCCGACGTATTTATGGAAATCAGGGCGCACGAAAATGCCAAAAAGTGGGATAAATCAGACGACGCTTCCAATCGGCTTTCTAGAAACAGAGGAATTCAATTGGAAACGGGCCTGCTGCGCCGAGGCGTTTCATCCAAGCAGTTATTGAGTTTGGGTAAAGGCGTCACAGAGCTCATGAACGACTGCGCTCCAGGGGAACCTTGCGCATATTACTGCCACGAAGAAAACGAACGCATTGAATTCAGGATTTATGGCTTGCTCCAACAAGTTCCCGGTCAAATTGATGCTTCTGAGTTCAGCAAAGACTGATTCAAAGGTTTGGATTGGCTTCAATCAGCCCCGGAATGCCAATCCGCGGTAGATGGCTGCCTCACCCAACTCCTCTTCGATTCGGAGCAACTGATTGTACTTGGCCACGCGGTCAGATCGGCTAGCTGAGCCTGTCTTAATCTGCCCCGTATTCAACGCCACAGCCAAGTCAGCAATGGTCGTGTCCTCGGTTTCTCCACTTCGGTGACTCATCACACTCGTGTATCCACTTCGATGTGCAAGGCTCACAGCATCAATTGTCTCTGTAAGTGTACCGATTTGATTCACTTTGACCAGGATAGAATTGGCAATGTCATTCTCAATGCCACGGGCCAGGCGATGCGTATTCGTCACAAACAAATCGTCTCCGACCAATTGGACTTTATCTCCAACAGTATCCGTCAATTGTTTCCACGCATCCCAGTCATCCTCGGCAAGTCCGTCTTCAATGCTGATGATGGGGTATTTATCAGACCATCCCTTCCAAAAGTCAACCAATTCCGACCCGGTCATTTGATCGCCCGTAGATTCGAAAATATAACGAGCACTTTCCGCATTGTAAAACTCTGATGCAGCGGCATCCAAGGCAATGAGCAAATCATCACCGGGACGATAACCTGCTTTCTCCACAGCCTCAATAACCACCTCTATCGCTTCTTGATTCGAACCCAAATTTGGGGCGAATCCTCCCTCATCACCTACATTGGTTGAGTGTCCCCGCTTCTTCAAAACATTTTTCAAAGAATGGAAAACTTCCGTGCCCATGCGCAGACCGTCCGAGAAGGTTTCAGCTCCAACAGGCATGACCATGAATTCTTGGATGTCAATCTTATTGTCTGCATGCGAACCACCGTTCAAGATGTTCATCATTGGCACTGGTAGTGTATGCGCATTGACCCCGCCAACATATCGGTACAGGGGCTGTCCCGCGCAATCTGCTGCAGCATGAGCGACAGCGAGAGATACTCCCAAAATAGCATTCGCTCCAATCTTGCCTTTGTTGGTTGTGCCATCCAAGTCAATCATGATTTGGTCAATTGCTCTCTGATCAAACACATCAAAGCCATTGAGCTCATCACTGAGCAATTCGTTGACGTGCTTTACTGCTTGGGACACGCCTTTGCCCATCCAATCTTTCTCGCCATCGCGCAATTCAACAGCTTCGTGAATTCCTGTCGAAGCGCCCGAGGGAACTGCTGCTCGCCCCATACTACCATCTCCAGTGATGACGTCTACCTCAATGGTAGGGTTTCCACGTGAATCGAGAATTTGACGGGCCTGAACGTGATCAATGTAACTCATTGTAATCTGTAAAAAGTTGGTGTGGTGCACTTCGCACGGCCTGGCACATTTCCAGACAAACGAAATAACGCGGTGCGAAGGTACATAATCAGGCGAGGACCGCCACACGCATCATATTCTCAACGAACTGATCGAAGAGGTAACGACTGTCGTGAGGGCCTGCTGAAGCTTCGGGATGATATTGTACCGAGAAGACGGGCTTTCCTTTCAATGCAATTCCTGCAACGGTGTTGTCATTGAGATGAGTGTGTGTCACCTCCACGCTTGGATTCGATTCGACTGAGTCTCGATCGACTACAAAGCCGTGATTCTGAGAGGTGATTTCGGATTTACCAGTAATCAGGTTCTTGATTGGATGATTCACGCCTCGGTGCCCATTGAACATTTTAACGGTTTTCAAGCCTTGGCTCAGTGCCAACACTTGGTGGCCCAGGCAAATTCCAAAAATCGGCTTGCCAGATGCGACAAGCTCTTTCACCGTCTCTATGGACTCTAGCATTGCCCCAGGATCACCAGGACCATTTGACAACATAATCCCATCGGGAGACCACGCCAGCATTTCGTCAGCTGTAGTATTCAATGGAAACACCCGGACATCACAACCCCGATCAGTCAAACAGCGAACAATATTCGTTTTCACCCCCAAATCGAGCAACGCCACTTTGCATTGGGGGTCTCCAATGGCTGGAGCATCATATGCTTCAACACAAGTGACCTCACTGCTTAATTCCATTCCTTTCATAGAAGGCACGGATTGCAAAATTTCTTTGAGCTTCGACTCATCCGTTCCATCACTGCAGATAATGGCATTCATAGCGCCAGATTGCCCAATGTGCCGGACAAGTGCGCGAGTATCCAAATCACAAATTCCGACCACTTCATCACGCACCATGTAATCATGAAGCGTGCCATTGCCTCCCACCCGACTCGCAATCGAAGAGAAATTCTTAGTTACCAATCCAGCTATCTGCACACGACCAGACTCCACCTCTGCTTCATGAACTCCATAGTTTCCGACATGCGCGGTTGCCATCACCAAAATTTGGTGATGGTAGCTAGGGTCTGTGAAAATCTCTTGGTATCCGTACATCCCAGTATTGAAGGCAATCTCGCCGGTGGTAATGCCCACAGCTCCTGCTGCATGCCCTTCGAATCGTGTCCCATCCGCTAGGATGAGAACTGCAGGGTTTTTTGTATCGCGCGTCCTTGCCATGCGGCAAAGATAATGTGAGGCACGAGTCTCACGTCCAGGCTAAAGCTTCAATTTCAATACAGTTTTCAAAAAATATTCCACAAAAAAACGGGAAGCTCTCACTTCCCGTTTTCATATCACAAAAACAATGAATCAATCCTTCTTTTCTTCTTCATCAGCAGGAGCCTCTTCGGCAGGAGCCTCTTCGGCAGCAGCCTCAGCAGCAGGAGCCTCTTCGGCAGCAGCCTCAGCAGCAGGAGCCTCTTCAGCGGCAGCTTCAGCAGC
>MDTC01064209.1_pt1 | contig 26675 bp, 32 predicted proteins | sample 811181 | NCBI WGS metagenome assembly MDTC01 (sample SAMN05326644, study PRJNA326480) | marine metagenome | isolation source: seawater | place: Pacific Ocean: North | collected 2011
TATGCCTTTTAGAAGAATTAAAGCTGGAGTTTTAAAACTTGGAGGAATGAAAATTCGTTACGCACGTTTTTATGAAGTTTTGCCTGGCATGACACAAGAAAAATTTGACAAACATATGGAAAAGATAAGAAAATTAGCAAGAGAATTATAATAATTTACTTTCTCAAATTACAATATATAAATTACATATGATTGAAAAATTAAGAAACTGGATGATAGATAGCGCAAATATTATGTTCGATGACTCTAAGAATGATCTTAGGTCTCTTCCTAAATCTGTGAGACTCCAAATTTTGATAATTTTGAGCTTCGTTTGGTCAACGGTGTTCAGTTTGTATGTTTTTAGTTTAACTTCATTCGTCTTTGGTTGGGCTTCAATGGTTCTAGCGCACGTAGGTTTAATTATTGCAACGTATATTACTTTTAAATTTTTTCACAAAGCTAATAAAGAGCAAAAAAGTGTTTTTGTTGAAGGAAACTATAATCCTGCAAAAATTTTTTCTGTTTTATTTATAATATTTTTTATATTTATATTTACTAAAGGCATTAGTGTTTTACAAAGAACTAACTCCTATACGATACAATATGATGGTCCCGAAAAATCAACGCTGCAAAGAATTAAAGACTTTGTAAAATAAAATCATGAGATTATTAAGGGTAGGAAGTAAAGGTCAAGAAATTGTTTGTGCTTTAGATAAAAACAATAAGATTAGAGATATTTCATCTCATATTCAGGATTTAAATCCTGATACTATAAACTTTAAAAATTTAAAATTAATAGAAAATATAAATTTAGAAGAACTAGCAATTATAAATGATCCAAAAAGAATTGGACCTTGTATTAGTCGTCCAGGTGACTTTTTAGCTATTGGGTTAAATTATAAAGCTCATGCTGAGGGCACTAAATCTAATTTACCATCAGAGCCAATTTTATTTAATAAAAGTACTGGATGCCTTCAAGGGCCAAGTGACCCAATATTAAAACCAAAAGATTCAAGCAAACTTGATTATGAAGTTGAGGTTGCAATGGTAATTGGAAAGAAAGCTAAATATGTAAATGAAAAAGATGCTCAAGATTATATATTTGGATATTGCATAGTAAACGATATTTCTGAACGTTCTTGGCAAAAAGAAAGAGGTGGGCAATGGATTAAAGGTAAATCTATAGCAGGAAGTTGTGGGCCGTACCTCATCACAAAAGATGAAATCAAAAATTTAAATAATATAAATTTGACTTTAGAAGTTAATGGCCAAAAAAGACAAGTTGGAAATACAGAGAAAATGATTTTTAATTTCAATTTTTTAATTTCACATATAAGCAAATTCATGACTTTATATCCTGGGACTATAATTACAACTGGAACACCTGCGGGTACTGCTATGGAAATGGAAAAACCCGAATTTTTAAAAGCTGGTGACAAACTTCGTCTAAAAGTTGATGGACTAGGTGAACAAATTCATGAAATAATAGACGAGTAAGTTATATGTCTAAAAGATACTCAGGCAAAAGTCAAAAAGATCGTAATTTTATGAAAAAAGCTAAATTAAGTTTTAAGGAAAAAAGGAAATTAAAAAAAGAAAAAAAAAGAAAATAAATGTGCGGAAGATATGTTATAAAAAAATCAACTCTACTAAATGTTAATAATTTAGTTAAAAAAAATATAAATGTCAGCTTAGATAATGATAATTTTAATTGTGCACCTGGAATAAAATTGCCAATAATTAAATCAGCTACTAACGGAAAATATCTAGAAAACAATATTTGGGGACTTAAAGCTTCGTGGCAGAAAAAAGAGTATAAAAGATTACATAATGCTCGAGTAGAAGGTATAGAAAAAAAAATAACTTTTAAAAATCTTCTCGTTAATACTAGAGCAATAATACCGGCATCAGGGTATTACGAATGGGCCGCCGGTAAAGATGGTAAGACACCCTATTATTTCACTAGAATTGATGAGAATGACATTTATTTTGCTGGTCTACATGATGATAATGGTCAATTTTGTATAATTACACGAGAGTCAATTAATGAAAAAATATCAGAAATACATCATCGACAACCTGTTATTATCAATAAATCACAAATCAATAATTACTTAAATTTAAATAATGATGCTGTAAATTTTTTAAAAAGTATAAAAGTACCGAAACTAAAATTTCATCGAATTTCTAAGAAAATTAATATTCCTACCAATAATGATCCGTCATTAATTAATCCGATAGAAGTTGTTAATTGAGGCATCTATGTGTCTAAAAAAAAATTTATAAGTATAAAAAAAACTTAATTTTACCATCATTAGGTCAATTAAAATACAAAATTTAAAAATAAATTTTAATAATGAAAAAAATATATTTAATAAGTTTATTATTTTTATTAGTGAATTGTTCAGCGCATTCTGTTCGAGTAGGTACTAAGTGTACTTTAGCAAGTTCAGATGGAAGCTTTGAGAAGTCGTTTTTATGGATTATAGATAAAGAATCTCTAAAAACATTTGATAAAAAAATAAATAAAGAAAATTGTAAAAAAAATACTTAAGTTTAATATTTAAGTATTCAATTAATACTGTTATTAAGGTACATAATGACTAAAAATTTAGCTATTTTATTATGTATCTTAATAGCTTTAATTTTAATTGTTTTACCTCTCGTAATATCAAGAAAAGCTGAAAAATCTCAAAAAAAAAATAAAAATTAAATTTTATTTCCCTTTCTTTTGTTTCGTTCTTTATCTAATAATTGAGTTAAAGAGTCGACCATAAAATCAGAGGCTTCAAATATATTTTTGCTTTGGAATTCGTGTGATATATTTTTTTCAGGGTTAGTTTTATCTTCTATAACAATTCCTTCATCTGGTGAATTATTTTTTATATAAATCAAAATTAACCATTCTTCATCTGGAGCATCGTCCCACTTAATAAAAATTTCTCCTGTTTCAAATCTTCTATCTATAACTCTCATGATACTAAGATATTTAGGAATGTAACGCTTATTGAGTGAATGGCAAAGGCTATGTGCGGATCTGAAAAAAGATTCAAGGGCAAATTCTATTTTTTGTCTTTCAAGACTATATTGTCTTTCTTTTTCTAATAATGTAGACCTATCATCTCCCTCATCGACTTTTACTCCTAAGGCTTCAACTCGCTCTCTAATTTTTTGGTCACGTAAGGCTTGATATTTTTGTTTAACTTTTAATACTCTTTCTTGAACTTCCTCATATGACTCTCTTTCTTGAGCAAGAACAAATTTTTCTAAATTTCTTATTTCAAGAGCTTCTCGTTTTCTAAATTGTTCTATCTTTTTTTCTAATTTTATTTGTTCTAAAAATTTTCTTTGTTTTTCTGCTTGTTCTTTTCTTACCTCTGCTTGTTCAATACGAATAAATTTTTGAAGTTCTTTTTTTCTTTCTTTTATTAATTTAATTTCTTCTTTATATTCTTTTGCCTTAGCTTCAAGTGCATATTGTTTTTCTAATTTTAATTTTTTAGAAGCCTCAACTTTTTCTTTATGCATTGTTTTTATTTTTTCTTGTTTTTTTCTCTCTTTTTCCTCTTCAATAATCTTTCTTAATTCATTTATCTTGTTATTTATTTTATTTGAAATTCCCTGAAAAAATCTCTGTAGAATTTTATCTATACTAAAATCAAAAATTGATTTTGCTTTTTCTGATAAATTAATTAGCTTAATAATTGCTACTCTTGATTTTTTGACTGTTTTTTTATATTTAAAATTTTTTTTTGTTTTTCGAAATTTAATTTTTTTAAACTTCTTTTTCTTTTTCTTTTTTTTATTTTTTTTGAAAGTTATTATTCTTTTTTTCTTTCGGATGTTTTTACGAGAAAACTTCTTTTTCTTTCTTTTCTTTTTTTTCATATTAGTGCCTTTAAGTACTAGATTTTAGGAATAAATATAATCTCTTGTTTTTTTCGTGGACTCAAAATTTTTAACAATCTGTAACTGAAAAACTACAAGATCTCTATATTTAAATGCAGCTGCACAACTTGCCAAATAAAATTCCCACATTCTAACAAATTTTTCATCAAATAAATCTTTAACCTCGCCCTTTTTTTTTAAAAATCTCTCTAACCATGATTCTAATGTTTTATCGTAGTGCCTGATGAGGGTTTCTGTATCGGCTACAATTAACCCGGTTTGTTCAATTGGCTTGATAATTTGACTAAATGACGGACAGGTTCCTCCAGGAAAAATATATTTATTGATGAATAAATTAGGGGGCGTAGGTTTATCCACAACTCCAATAGTGTGTAATAAAAAATTTCCATCTTCTTTTAAAAGTTTATTTATTGATTGAAAAAAAGTTTTATAAAATTTTCTTCCTACATGCTCGAACATACCTACAGAATAAATTCTATCAAAATTACCTTTAATCTCTCTGTAATCAACTAGCTCAAACCTTACTCTATTGTCTAGTCCGAGTTCTTTTGCTTTTTGATTGCAATAGTTAATTTGATTTTTACTTAAGGATATTCCTGTTACTTCACAGTTTTTTTGTTTCGCTACTTCAAAGGCCATTCCTCCCCAGCCGGCACCTATTTCCAATACTTTTTGATTTTTTTTAATATCTAATTTTTTTATAATATGATTAATTTTATTTTGTTGGGCGTCATCTAGATTTTTCGTTTCATCTTTCCAGTAAGCACAAGAATATTGCCTATGTGTTTTATCTAAAAATATGTCGTATAATTTTTCTCCTTTTTCTCCCCCAATATCATAATGATGTTCAATATCTTTTCTCGATTTACCAGGAAAGTTATAATTTGTAAAATATCTCCACCATTGAAATATTTTTTTTACCATATACCCGGAAGTAGAAATTTCATCTCTGCCAAGATTTTTTAATAATATCATTAAAAATTCTTTTAAAGATGCGTTTTCAATAATTATATCTCCGTTCATATATCCTTCAGGAAAGGTTAATTCTTGATCAATTAAAAGTTTCCAATTTAAATTTTTTTTAAGAAGTTTTATTGTTATAGGTTTATTGTTATGAGGATTTCCACAGATATATTTTTGACCAGAATAATCAACTAATATTATCCCCCCTTCTTTTTTAAATATTTTTGAAAATAATCTTGCTAGTAACATAATTTAAGCTGCAATATTTTTTTTTGGAATAAATTTTAAAATTTCTAATTTTGATAAAAGTGTTTTTTTTTCTTCTAAAGAAAGACTTGTTAATGGTGGTAATAAATTTTTAAATTTATTGTTGTTTATAGACACAAAAGAATGTAGTGCTGAAATTAAATTAAATTGATCAAAAGTTTCTCTTACTGAAATTAATTTTTCATTCATTGTTTGATTGCAATTATTTTGAAAATCATCAAAAACTTTTCTAGCTAAAGAGTGAGTAACATTTGTCACTGCAGATATACATCCTGCACAACCTAACTGTAAACCTTTCAATAGTTTAGTTTCAGATCCAGGAAAAATTAAAAAATTAGGTATTTTTAAAGTTTCAAATAAATTATATCCAGAGTCTTTACATCCAATAATATTTTTAGGGAAAGATATAATTAATTTTTTAATAATTTCTGGCGAAAATTTATAGCCACTTAACTTTTCAAAATTATACAAAATAATCTTTATTTTAGGCAATTTTTTTATAAGCAAAGAATAAAAATTGTATACACCTTCGTCAGTATTTTGCTTGTAATAAGCAGGTGGCATAATTAAAAAGGTCCTAAAATCATATTCCATAGCGTAACTTATCAAATCAATATTATCTTTAAATGAATTGTTGCCTGTTCCTAAAAAAAATTTTTTTTTAAATTTATTTATGGACAATTTTGATATCAATTCCTTTTTTTCAGATATTGAAATTAACTGACTTTGGCCAGTTGAGCCAAAAAAGAATACTCCGTGCAATCCTTGTTTAATTAATGTTTCTGCATGAGATATAGTTTCATCACAATTTAAAGAATAATCATCATTGATCACACTTAACCCAGCAGCGTATACTCCTTTTTTTATCATAATCTTACCTAATTTCTTATGTCTAAGTTATAATAATAAAATTAAAAATGAAAGTTCTTGTAATACAACCAAAGATTGGTATGGGAGATATGGTTTTATATTTACCGTATATTCAAGCAATTTCAAAAAAAACTAAAGCTTCAGTATCCCTTCTTGTAAAGGATAATTCTAAAGCAGAAGATTTGTTATGCGATGATCAACATATTAAAGAAATTATTAAGCTAGATAGAAATAAAGATAATAATGGTGACCATGACGGTTTTTTTGGTTTTTTAAAATTAATCAAAGAAATCAAAAAAAGAAGGTTTGATAAAGTTTACATATTTAATGGTTCACTAAGATATTTTTTAATTTCTAAATTTGCAGGAATTAAAAAAATTTCTCAATATCCACTTTTTAGAAAAAGAGATAATATTGTTCTTTCTGCAAAAATATTTACCGAACAAGAAATAGATGAGATTGTTTCTACTCAACCCGTTTTGTATGTTAATGAGAGTAAAGTAGAAGAAGCTCAAAAAAATTTTGATAGTTCCTTAAAACATATTTGCATCGGGCTCTCTGCAAGTGGCCCCACCAAGAAGTGGAATATTAAAAATTATATAAAATTATGTGAAAAACTTGATGAAAATATTTCGTGTAAATTTTATTTAGCTGGAGGAAAAAAAGATTTAAATTTAATAAATTTTGTATTAAAATCTAAAATAGGTTTTAAATGTAAATCTTTTGAAAATTTAAGTATTAAAGAAACTTTACCGATTATTAAAAATTGCAATATGTATGTTGGTAATGATACAGGCTGGCTTCATATTTCTTCGGCATTAGGGTTAAGGTGTCTTGCATTATTTATGGATAGTCCTGTATCAGCTTACGGAAAATATTCAAAAAATATTGCGGTTGTGGTACCCGAAGGAGAAACAGAGGAGTCGACTTCCCATGATACTTTGGGAGAAGACAGAATTTCTTTTGATAAAGTATTTGAAAAAACTTTAAAGATGCTAGCTAACTAAAATCTGTGTTTAAAATTTTATCCCTAGCTTCATTAACTAACTGACTTAGCCTTTCTGTTTTTAATTCTCTATTCATATCAGGGTGGATCTTTTTTTGAAGTTTCATGGCTGCTTGTAAAACTTCTTCTTTCGAACAACCTTTTCTTAAGCCTAACAATTTATAAGCATCTTCATTAGTTACACTTGATGATCCAGGAGAATTATTAAAGCGTCCTTGCGAAAATCTTCCTGAGTTCTTTAAGAACTGAATAAGTCTCCAAAGTTGTAAAACCTGAAGTGCAGTTAACCCCTTTATTTTAAGACCACTTATGATTATAAGTAAAAAAGGTAAAGAAAAAATATATTTTCCTCCAATAGTTAATAAAGCTGCAAATATTAATGATAAATAAACTGCAATTTTTTTAATAACTAATGCAATTTTTTTTGAACTCGCGCGTGCAAACCAATTAAGAAATAGGTAAAAGATGACAAAAATGATTATTCCAAATAAAAACAAATTCATATAATTTCTCCATAATGAATATACCAAAATTAAATAAATTAAAGAGTACAAAAAAATATCATAATATTGAACTAAAAGACGATTATTCTTGGGTTGATCAAGAAGATATTTTAGAAGTTCTTAAAGAACCTAATAAATTATTACCTGATGTTAAAAATTATATAGAAGAAAATAATAAAATTACAAAAAACTATTTTTCTGATGTCAAAGGATTACAAGATAAAATTTTTGACGAAATAAAGTCAAAAATTAAATTAGATGACACTTCTTTAAAATTCAAAGATACAAGATATTTCTATTGGTCTAAAACTGAGGCTAAGGGAAATTACGGAAAGAGAATAAGGCAAATTATCGATAAGTCAAAACCTGAGGAAATTTTTTTTGACGGAGATCTTGAAAAAAAAAGATATGGCTCTGAGTACTTTGGTGTCGGCTCAGTAAGTATATCTCACTGTGATAATTACATGGCTTACTCTTTAGATTTAAAAGGATCTGAGTATTACACCATTTACCTTAGAGATCTTCAAACAAATAAAAATGAAAATGATATTATTGAAAACACAAGTGGAGGTATAACTTGGTCGCTAGATAGTAATAGTTTCTTCTATACAAGATTAGACAAATTTCATAGACCAAGAAAAATTTTTAAGCATATTTTAGGTACACCAATTAAAGATGATCAACTTATTTTTGAAGAAAAAGAAGAAACATTTACTTGTGGAATTGGCCTAACATCAGATGAAAAGTATTTTGTGATTTCAAGTTCAGATCATATTACAACTGAAGATTATTTTTTTTCCTCTAATTCTTCTGATATCAAGCCTACTTTATTTCAAAAAAGAAAAAAAGATATTCGTTACAGCATAGACTCTTGGAAAGGATATTTTTACGTTCATACAAATGAAAATGCTAGAGATTATAAAATTCTAAAATGCAAAGTAGACCAAATTGATAGTTTAGAAACCTTTATTCCCGCTAAGAAAGAAACAGTAATAGGCGGATTAGATTTTTTAGATAATTATATTTTAAGAGGAGAAAAATCAGACGCTATTACTAAAGTATATGTCAGAAATATTAAAACTAACAAAGAAGAAGAAATTATAATTTCAGATGAGGTTATAGGTGTTCCAGGTATTTCATTGATGCAAAAAAATACTGATACAACAAAAATTAGAGTTGGTTGGGAAAGTATGGCTACTCCAAATAAAATATATGAGTATGATATAGTCACGAAAGAAAAAAAATTAGTAAAAGAAACTGAGATTCCTTCTGGTCACGATACTAACAAGTACATTGTTGAAAGAATTAAAGCAAAATCTCACGATGGAAGAATGATACCTATAAGTTTAGTAAGATTAAAAAATTCTAAACAAGATGGAAATTCAAAAATTTTACTTTATGCCTACGGAGCTTACAAACATAGTGTTGACCCATCTTTTAGCGCCTCTAGGTTTTGTTTAGTAGATAGAGGTATTACCTTTGCGATAGCTCACATTAGAGGAGGGGGAGATTTAGGCGATATCTGGCATGAAGAAGGGAAAAAAAAATTAAAAAAAAATACTTTCTTAGATTATATTGCTTGTGCTAACCATCTTATAGAACAACGATATACTTATAAAGGTGGAATATGTTTTTACGGTGGTAGCGCTGGGGGACTCACTGGTGGAGCTGTAGCAAATATGGCTCCAGAACTATTTTTTTCAATGCTATTACTTGTTCCTTTTGTAGATACAATGACAACAATGTTAAATGAAAAATTACCTTTAACTCCCTCTGAGTGGGAGTTGTGGGGTAATCCAATTGAAAGTAAAGAATATTTTGAATATATTTTATCTTATTCACCGTACAATAATCTCAGTAAAAAAAATTATCCTTCAATGTTAATTACAACATCTTTGTTCGATAACCGCGTTCTTTATTCTGAGCCGGTAAAATATATTGCTAAATTAAGAGATGTAAAAAGTGATAATAATACTCAATTACTAAAATGTAAAATGGAAGCTGCTGGGCATGGAGGAATGAGTGGGAGAGATAATGCGATAAAAGAATTATCAGAAGAATATAGTTTTATCTTGAAGAGCGCAAAATTACATGGAAAAATTTAATTGGTCTTGCAAAAATACGTGGGGGAGGAGTGCTAAGAATACTTTTTACTGTTTAGTTGGTTGTTCTATAGGGGACTTTGGTACAATCTTTTATTTTCAAATATCTTCTATCTCTATGCCAATTTTATTTATCATGTCTCTCGCAATTATTAACGGAATTATCACATCAATTATTTTAGAAACGTTCATATTGTTGAGACAAAAATTTGGTTTAGTTTTAGCTTTTAAGACAGCTTGTGGGATGTCACTAATTAGTATGTTTTCCATGGAGCTTGCCATGAATCTTACTGACTATTTTATAGTAGGATCCGCTAAATTAGTTTGGTGGGTAGTTCCTATTATGCTTGTAGTAGGATTTGTCACTCCTTGGCCTTATAATTACTGGAGACTTAAAAAATTCAATCTATCCTGTCATTAAAAACAATTTTTGCTACTAAAACCTATAACTTCATTTTTAGCGTTTATTTCAAATTTTCTCTCACATTTAATTTTAAGTTTCTTTGAAATGTAGATATAATTTCTATTTCCATTTTCTAAAAATTCAATTTTATCAGGCTTGCCAAACTCAATTTTTAATTCAACTTCAGGCTGGTTTAACCATTTACTCAGTTCTTTTTCTTCTTCAGCAGTTTTCTTATCAATTTTTGATGTTACTGTTTGACAAGCTGTGGTCAAAAAAATTGCCATAATTACTGTAAAAATTAAAAATATTTTTTTCATACTTTTTTCTTAGACTACACTGAAAACTTATAAACAGAAATATTACCTGTAGGTTGTAATCTTAATAAAGATTCAATATTTCAAAAGATTTTATCGAAAAATTAGAGTATTTAGAATTTAACAGGAGGTTCATCTATGATGGAAAAATATTTTGAGTATAAAAAACACAAAACTAATTTTAAAACTGAGGTAATAGCTGGCGTCACTACGTTTTTGACAATGGCATATATAATGTTTTTAAATCCTTTTATTCTTTCAGGCGAATTCGCAGGAACTGAAAAAGGTTTTTTTGATTTTGGAGCAGTATTTACTGCTACGATAGTAGCGACAGCTATAGCGTGTTTCATAATGGCTTTTTATGGAAAGACTTGGCCAATAGGTTTGGCGCCAGGTATGGGCATTAATGCCTTCGTGGCATTTGGAGTTGTTGCTGGCATGGGTTATACACCACAAGCTGCCTTAGGAGCTTGTTTAGTTGCAGGAGTATTATTTTTAATTATATCTTTAACGCCGTTAAGGGCCTGGATAGTAAACTCTATACCAAAGAGTCTTAAACTTGGTATTGGAGGTGGAATAGGTCTTTTTCTTGCTATCATTGGATTAGAAATAATGGGAGTTGTCGGAGATCATCCTGTAACTCTGGTTACACTTGGAGATATTAAAAATCCCTTAGTGCTTCTGGGATGTCTTGCCTTCGTAGTAATGATTGTTTTGGAAAAAATGAAAGTTAGAGGTAACATTATAATAGGGATTCTGGTGTTTAGTGTTATTGCTTGGGTAACAGGCTTAGCAAAATTTAATGGCTTAGTTAGCGCACCACCATCTATGACTTATCTTTTTGATTTTGATCTAACAGCGGCTTTTACAGCTGGAATGTCGACGGTAATATTTACTTTATTATTTATCGATTTTTTTGATACAGCTGGAACTTTGACATCAGTAGCTAATGTTGCAGGTAAAGTGGGCAAAGACGGAAAAGTAAAAGATATTAATAAAGCTATGTTGTCAGATAGTGTTGGAACAGTTGCTGGTGCTTTAATGGGCACTACTACAGTAACAAGTTATGTTGAGTCAGGGGCAGGTGTAAAAGCAGGAGGTAGAACTGGAATGACTTCATTAGTCATTGGGGTTTTATTTTTATCTTGTCTATTTTTTTCTCCACTGGCTACTAGTTTGCCAAAGGAAATTGATGGAGCTGCATTGCTTTATGTTGCAATTCTTTTTGTAAGAAATATAACAGATATAGAGTGGGACGATATCGCAGAATCAGGTCCGGCTGTATTAGCTATGATTTGTATGCCTCTTACTTATAGTATTAGTAATGGTATAGCATTAGCTTTTATTTCTTATGCTTTAATAAAAATTTTAACAGGAAAATTTAATACTACTTCACCAGCAATATGGGTTATTGCAATTTTAAGTGTTGTAAGTTTTGCTGTTGCCTAAAAATTATTTTAAGGGCTAGTTTAATCTAGCCCTTAATTTTTATGTTTTTTGATTAATTCTTCAATTTTCACTTCTTCATAATGCTCAAAAGGTTGAACAATCCAAGGATTATCTTTTAGTCTCTGTGCACAATAATCTGGTTCAAAAGTAGAGTCCTTTTTTTTCCAGAGTACAGCAGTTTTAATTTCTTTAATTTTATTTTTTAATGGTAAATAATTTTTTAACCAATCAATACTTTTATTTAATGTTACACCTGTGTCAGAAAGATCATCGCAAAGAAGAATTCGACCGCCCATATCTTGAAGTGTTGAACTCATTTCTCTAGAAAAAACTAGTTCTCCTTGCTTATCTTCTATACCTTTGCCAGAATATGACTCGACCGCAAGATACGCGCATTTCAATTTAAATACTCTACTCAGGACATCTATAATGGGCGCCCCGCCGCGCATTATTCCTATCAACATAGTAGGTTTATAACCACTTTCGTGGATTTGAATTGCTAATTTTTCTACTATTCTATTATATTCTTTCCAGTCTACGATAAGTTTATCAGCCATAGAAAAAACTAAATGATTTTTTAGGAGAAGTAAATGAAAGGATATGTAGTTTGTGTCTATAAAAGTATAAGTAATGAGGAAAAACTCAAAAAATATGCTGTTAAAGCTAGAGCAGCTGTTAAAAAGTTTAAAGGTAAATTTTTAATTAGAGGTGGTAAAGCTATCATCAATGAAGGTAACAGTTCGCCAAGAACAGTGGTTATAGAATTTCCATCCTATGAAGAAGCAAATTTATTTTATAATTCTAAAGAATATCAAGAAGCTCACGAAATTTTAAAAGGGTATGCTATTAGACATCACCAAACTATTGAGGGTGTTTAATATTGTATAGGTTCATCATCAATGGATCTCCATAAGTACCACGTTGCGACAGAACAATAGGGTGAAAATTTTTTATAAAGTTTATTTAAAAACTTTTTTGGGGGAAAATATTTTTTATCATAATTATTTGAAATAGCTCTAAGTAGTCCAATATCTTGAAGGGGCCAAATATTAGAACGATTAAATGTAAAAAGTAATATCATCTCTGCTGACCATCTCCCAATTTGTCTTAAATCTGATAAATATTCAATAGCTTCTTCATCTGTCATTTTTCTTATTAAACTTGGTTTAAAAGATTTATTCAAAGTCTTTTTAGCTAAATCTTTTATACCTCTAACTTTTTGCTTGCTAAGACCACAGTTTTTTAAACTTGAAAATGATAATTTACTTACATTATTTGCATTGATTTTATTTTTACATTTTTTTTTGAATTTCAAAAAAACTGAATTAGCCGCTGCAACACTGATTTGTTGTCCTATTATACTCTTACAAAGAGAGAAGAAAACATCATTACGAGTTATAAGATTGCCATCTTTATAGTTTACAATTAGTTTTTTCATAACTTTATCTCTTTGAGATAAAATTTTTTTTGCTTTAAACCAATATTTTGGAGCTCTACTCATGTTCTTGGATTAACTATTTGTTTTTTTAATTTGCTCTCTCTCATAAAAATTATCAAAGAACTTGTTACGACCAAAGTAGCTCCTAGTAAAGTTAAAAGTTTTGGCACTTCATTCCAAATAAAGAAGCCGAAAAGAATTGCAAATACTAAACTTAAATATTTAATCGGCGTTACTAGAGACGCCTCTGCTAATCTATAGCTTTGGGTTAATAATAAATTAGCTATACTTCCACATAAACCAAGTATAAAAAATAACAAACAATCTATAGAAGTTGGCATTACCCAATCACTAAAAAAAATTGTACTTAAACCCAGCAGGGTACAAAGTAGAGTGAAATAAAATGCAATCGTGTAATTAGCTTCTGTTTTGGACAGTGATCTAACACTAATGGCAACGCACGCAAAAAATATACAGAATACAATCGGAGTGATGTAATAGTAGTTTAGATCAATGAATGCAGGTTGTACAATTAATAGCATTCCTAAAAATCCAAGAAATACTGCCGACCATCTTTTAATTCCAACTCTTTCTGATAAAAAAACAATAGATGCAATTGTAACAAATATTGGTCCGCCAAAAGTTAGTGATACTACATCTGCTAAAGGTAATTCTCTCAAACCAAAAAATAATGCAATAATAGCTAAAGCTCCGGTTATTGCTCTAAAAGCATGAAGCCCAGGGCGAGAGGTTTTATAAAAAGAAAATATTTTGTCTTTTGGTATAATAAAAAAAATAGGGATAAAACCTATAAAAAATCTTAAAAAAAGAACTTGCCCAATAGGATAATAGTCTAACCACTTAACGCAAACATCCATTATAGAGAAGCAAATTACACTGCCACACATGTACAATACGCCTATTTGATTTTGAGTTAACAATTTTATAACCTCCTATTCTCTAAATATAATAAATAACTTATGCAGAAATGTACACTCGCTCTTGGATGTTTTTGGAAACCTGAGGAAAATTTAAAAAACAAACCAGGTATTATTAATACTGAGGTTGGCTACGCAGGTGGGGAGAAGTCTAACGTAACATATCAAGAGATATGCGAGGGAAACAGTGGGCATGCAGAAGTTGTAAGATTGACGTTCGATGAAAAAATCATTTCTTTTAGAAAAATTTTAGATTTATTTTTTGAAATGCATGATCCTACTCAGAAAGATATGCAATACCCTGATATTGGAAAACAGTATAGAAGTGAAATTTTTTACGAAAATGAAAGTCAAAAAAAAGATGCTGAAGAGATTTTAGTAAAAAAAAATTATTCATTTAATAATAAAATTCAAACAAATATTTCAAAAATTAAAAATTATTGTAAAGCAGAAGAGTATCATCAAAAATATATTGAAAAAAATAAATCATGAAATCACTTGTTTCTACAGAATGGCTTGGTAAAAATATAAAAAAAGTTCGTATCATAGATGCAAGTTGGCATTTACCAAATACAAATAGAAATGCTTATGAAGAATTTGAAAAAGAACATTTAGAAAATTCGATATTCTTTGATATTGATAAAAACTCTAATCATAATAGTGAATTACCCCATATGCTTACTAAAAAAAAAGAATGGGAAAATATAATATCTAATTATGGAATAAAAAATTCTGATCATGTAGTTGTTTATGATAACTCCGATATTATAAGCTCTTGCCGTGTTTGGTATAATTTTTTATATTTTGATCATAATCCAAACCTTATATCTGTTTTAGATGGTGGATTATTTAAGTGGAAAAAAGAAAATAGATCACTCACTTATAAAGTGCCAATTTTTAAAAAAAGCAAATATATGGCGAATGAAAATTTCTCTTTAGTTTTAAATAAAAGTCAAATTAATAATAATATTAAAAATAATTTATTTGATCTCGTAGATGCAAGAAGTAAAAATAGATTTTTAGGAAAAGTTCACGAGCAAAGAAAAGAGCTAAGAAGTGGAAACATAGAAGGATCAAAAAGTTTACCATATTCTAAATTAATCAACTCTTCTGATAGAACTTTTAAAAATAAAAATGAGATAATTGATATTTTTTTTAAACACAAGATTAACGTGAATAAAAGCATAGCTTTTACTTGTGGGTCAGGTATAACTGCGTGCGTTTTAGGTCTAGCTAATTCTATCATAAGTGGTAAAAAACCTATAATCTATGATGGATCTTGGGCAGAATATGGAAAAAAATAAATGAAAGCTTCAACTAAATTTAAATCTTTTTTAATTATTTTTTTCATAGCTATTTTTGTAATCATAACAGCAAGACATTTCGTAGGACTTCATTTTAAAAAAAAATTTAGCGTTAGACCTGCGCCTGGAGTGATTGTTAAAACAGTTGAAAAATCCCTTTTTTATAAAAGTATAGAAACTTTTGGTACAGCAATAGCTCAAAATTCAAAAACTTACAGAGTGAGAAAAAGTGATATTGTTGGAAATCTTTATATTGAAAATAGATTTGTTAAAAAAAATGAAATTATAATAGCGCTTAAAAATCAAAAAAATATTATTGCTGACTTTAGTGGGAAATTAGGTAAAAGAGAAATAGCTCAAGGAGTGTTAGGCTCAGATAGTCTAATCATTACTTTAGATGATCTTAGAAAAATTATAATTGATATTAAAGTTCCAGAAAATTACGTTGGAGTTTTAAAACCCGGTCTTAAAGCAGAAATATCTAATACTGCCTTTAAAAAAAAATTTAAAGGAAAAGTTGACTCCATAAGTTCACGAATAGATCCTTCTACTAGATCAATTTTAGCAAGGATCATTGTAAATAATCCGAATTTTGAAATAATTCCCGGTCAATTAATGACAGTTAAAGTAATTTATAATGAGATAAATCAAATTGGTGTACCAGAAAGTTCTGTTACTATTCAAGGAAATACTGCTTTTGTGTATATAGTAAAAAATAACGTCGCAGAAAAAAGAAATATAAAAATAGGCAAAAGAAATTTTGGAAAAGTGTCGGTTTTATCAGGAATAAATGAAGGTGATTTAGTGATTAGTGAGGGAATTTCTAAAGTTCGTAACAAAACTAAAGTAAAAATTATTAGTCCAAAAAAATAAAATGTTTTTAACTGATTTATCTATAAAAAGACCTGTAGTTGCTTCAGTAATGAGCTTAGTGCTAGTTATATTTGGTCTTGTTACTTTTCAAGAAATTCCTACAGATGAGCTGCCTAATGTTCAGCCTCCAGTAATAACAATACAAACTGAGTATAAAGGTGCATCTGCTGAAATAATTGATACTCAAATCACACAAAAATTAGAAGATTTTGTTGGAGGAACTCCAGGATTGGAAACTATTGACTCCTTTAGTGAAGATGAAAGTTCTAGAATTACCCTAACATTTGAAAATAATTTGGATTTAGATGATGTGGCTAATGATGTTAGAAGTTCAGTATCGAGAGTTTTAGATAATTTACCTTCTGGAGCTGAACAACCTGAAATTTTTAAACAAAATGCTGGTATGAGAACTACTATGTGGCTGTCTTTTAATTCTGAAACAATGTCCGATTTAGAATTAACCGACTACGCTGACAGGTATTTAACAGATACATTCTCTACCGTTGAAGGAGTAGGAAGAGTTCGCTTAGGAGGCCAAAGAGAATTGTCATTAAGAGTTTGGTTGGATCCCATTGCGTTAGCAGCTAGGGACATCACTACTCAAGAAGTAGAAAAAATTTTAAGACAAGAAAATGTAGAATTTCCAGCAGGCAGGATTGAGTCAAAAGACATTGATTTAACTATAAAACTAGATAAAGCATATAAAAATTTGGATAGTTACAAAAAAATGCCTCTTAAAAGAGCTTCAGATGGATCTATTATAACTTTATCAGACGTAGCAAAAATAGAATTGGGTGCTGAGTCAGTAAGAACATTATTTAAAGGCAACGGAAAACAAGTTGTTGGAATAGGTATTTACCAACAATCAGACGCCAATACAATTGCGGTTGCAAAAGGTATAAAAAAAAAAATTAAAGAAGTTAAACCTACTTTACCTCCAGGAACAACTTTGGAAGTTTCTTTTGACAGAAGCAATTATATCAAAGCAGCTATTAAAGAAGTTTATAAAACTCTATTTATAGCTTTAGCTTTAGTAACAATAATTATTTATTTATTTTTAGGAAATATTAGAGCGCTTGTAGTTCCTCTAATTGCTTTACCGGTATCATTAATTTCAACTTTTTTATCGATTTATATATTTGATTTTTCAATAAATCTTTTCACACTAATGGCGTTAGTTTTAGCTATAGGAATAGTTGTAGATGATGCAATAGTAATGTTAGAAAATATTGTAAGAAGAATAGAGCTGGGAGATACTCCTTTAGTCGCTGCTTATAAAGGGGCTAAACAAGTTTCGTTTGCAATTATTGCTACTACAGTAGTTTTAGTTGCAGTTTTTGTTCCTTTAATTTTTATAAAAGGAATTACCGGTGTTTTGTTTACTCAAACAGCAATAACACTTGCTTCCGCAGTCATAATATCAAGTTTTGTTGCTCTATCTCTAAGCCCGATGTTAGGAAGTAAGTTTCTAAAAAAAAATATGGATAAGTCTAAAATTGTTTTAAAATTTGAAAAATTTTTAAAAAATTTAACTCAAATTTATAAACAATCACTTTTAAGTTGGATAAAAAAAAGAAAAATAATAATTTCTTTTTTGGGAATAATATTAACATTAACAATTTTTTTGTTTAATTTTGCGCCTAAAAAATTAATAGCCCCGGAGGATAGAGGGGCATTTTTTGTAATTGTAAAAGCTCCTCAAGGATCAGGATTTAATTTTACTAAAAATAAAGCTGAAGAAATTGAACAACTTTTACTTCCTAGCGTTGGAAAAGGTGAATATAGAAAGTTAATTTTAAGAGTTCCAGGATTTGGAAAATCATCAAAACAAGTAAATAGTGGTTTCATTATTGTTCTTTTGGAGCCTTGGGCTAAAAGAGATAGGCATGGAGTAAAAATCATGAGAGAGTCTTTTGGAAAAATCTCTCAGGTTCCAGGGGTATTAGCATTTCCAATAATGCCACAAGGGATAAGAACTGGTGGAGTAGAAAGCCCAGTTCAATTCGTAATATTGGGAAATACTTATCAAAAACTTATAGAATGGAAAGAAATAATAAAAAAGGAAGCTAGAAAAAATTCTGGTCTAACATCAATTCAAGATGATTTTGATTTAAATAAACCTCAACTAAATGTTAAAATAGATCAAAAAAAAGCTGCAGATCTTGGGGTTTCAACGGAAGACATTGGAAAAACAATTGAAACTATTTTTGGATCTAAAAGAGTAACTAACTTTACTCAAGACGGTAAAGAATACTCTATTATTCTTCAAGGAGACATAAAAGATAGACAAGAACCAGATAGTATTAGTAAAATATTTGTGAGGTCTAAGAATAATGGTAAACTTGTTTCTATTTCTAACCTAGTTCAATACAATGAAGAGGGTCAATCTCCTTTCCTTGCAAGGTATAATAGACAAAAAGCAGTGACTATTTCAGCAAGGTTAGTTGGTGATTATTCTCTCGATGAGGCATTAAAATTTTTAGTTGAAGTTGTTGAAAAAAATACGCCTCAAGCCAAAATTGCATATAAAGGAGAAAGTGAAGAATATAAAAAAACAAATAAAGAACTTTATTTAATTTTTGCTTTAGCACTTATAACAGCATACCTGGCTATGTGTGCTCAATTCGAAAGTTGGAAACACCCGTTGACAATTATGTTAACGGTTCCGATGGCAATTTTAGGAGGGCTTTTGGGTATATTATTAGTTGGTTCCTCTTTAAATGTTTACAGTCAAATTGCTTTGATAATTTTAATAGGCTTGTCAGCAAAAAATGGAATTTTGATTGTTGAGTTTGCAAATCAACTCAGAAAGGAAGGAAAAAGTTTAGAAATATCAATAATTGAGGCTTCAGCTATAAGATTAAGACCAATATTAATGACAAGTTTATCAACTATAATTGGAGTATTACCCTTAATCATTAGTTTTGGACCTGGCGCTGCAAGTAGACTTACCGTTGGTATAACAATATTCGGAGGTATGCTTTTTTCAACTTTCTTTACTCTTTATGTTATTCCAACTGTATATTCAATTATTGGAAAGAATACTAAAAGAATTGACTCAGTTGAAATTGAATTAAATAAGCAACTTAAAAAATAATATATTTATTTTTATCTAAATTTTTTTTACATAGAGTAAGTTGTTTTCTATATTTGTTTGCCATTTCTTTAACAGATTTTGCATATATTATAGCTTTTTTATCTTTTGAGTAATTTTTATAATCTCCCCAACCTTTATAGTAAGCTAAATACTGTCTGTAGGCATCCTTTTTTGAAATTCTTAATATTTTCGAAGTTTTATTTACATACCATCCAATAAAATCTACAGAGTCTTTAAATCTTGCTCTCGTAGCTAATGGGCTATCAGTTTCTTTTTTATATTGTTCCCAAGTACCTACTACGGCTTGAGAATATCCAAATGAACTTGAAGGTCTTTTAAAAGGTATAACTTTAAAAATCTTTCTTCTAGGTGGTTTTGCAAGCCAATTAAAATCACTTTCTTTTTTTATAAATGCAAGCTGTATATGTACGGGAACACCCCATTTTTCATAGGTTGCTTTGGAATACTTATACCACAAATATCTCTCTTCAAATATAGCGCAACTATTTTGAGTATTTTTAGGTACTGATGAACAGGCAGAAATTACAAAAAAAATAAATAAGATTAAATATTTTTTATAATGAATCACTTCTAAATTTATACAAGAAATTAATTTAGTTTTCTCCATTTTTCTGGATAAATAAAATTACCTGACCATAAACCAAGTTTATTTTTTTTAGCATAAACCTCATCTTCAACGTAATCTTTGGAATATTTTCTATATGCTACTGCATAACCGTTTCTTACCATCCATTTATTTAAGTTTAATTTTCCCAAATAACAAATGCCTAGATATCTCTTATATCTATCTAGCTTAACCTGTACCATGCAATTTACCAGATTTTTATTAATTTTTTTAATAAGACTACTTGTTGATTCTTTTCCACAATTATATTTATTAGAATTTTTATAACAAATTTGTTTTTTTTCAGGAGCATCAATTCCATGAAGTCTAATATTTTTATTCAAAATCTTAATAGTATCACCATCTATAATAGTAGGGAGTCCAGATATTTCACCTGCTAAAGTTTGAGAGATTAAAATTAATAAAATTAGTAAAATATAATTAAATTTTTTCATATTATTAAATTTTTTTTTTTAGAAAAAAATTAATTAGTAAATAAGAAAGTATTACTCCCAAACTATTGGCAAACAAATCGTAGTATTCGAAACCTCTGTTAGGAATAAACTTATGCAATAACTCTAACAAGATTGAAATTAAAAATAAAAATTGAAAGCTATTTGTTAACTTTTTTACCTTGAGCCTGATAATTAAACCTAGTGTGCTTAAATATGTAAAAAAAAATAAATGGTTAATTGAAGTACCAAATGGATTATCAATTAAATTAGGTTGTTGGCTTAAATTTCCATAAAAAAAATATCCAATAAGACTACCTGGAAACAAATATAGAATTAATAATAACGCTAGAGAGAAATAATAAAGATATACAGCTAATTTAATAAAATTATTTTTCATTATAAATTTAATATATTACATAATATCTGATATTTATCTATTATGACTAAATTAATTCTTACAAGACATGGCCAAAGTTTATGGAATGCTGAAAATCGATTTACTGGTTGGGTAGATGTTGACTTATCTGAAAAAGGAGTTTTAGAAGCAAAGAAGTCAGGTCAGTTAATAAAGAAACTTAAAATACGTATTGATGTTTCTTATACATCTTTTTTAAAAAGGGCAATTAAAACACTTACAACAATTCTTCAAGAAAATAACTTGGAATTAAAATTTAATACTTCTTGGGAAATAAATGAGAGACATTACGGCTCTTTAACTGGATTAAATAAAGAACAAACAAAAAATAAAATTGGTGAAGAACAATTTAAAAAATATAGAAGGTCTTGGGATATAGCTCCTCCACCCATGCCTGAAGATGACAAAAACAAATTCTTGTTTAGTCCTCTGAACGCTGGCGTTCCTTTTGGAATGATACCTTTTACCGAGTCTTTGAAGGATACTTATAATAGAGTAATTCCCTACTTTGAAAAAGAAATTAAAAAAAAAATTCAAGAAAAAAAAAATGTTTTAATATCTGCTCATGGAAATTCGTTAAGAGCACTTTGTAAATATCTATTTAAAATTTCTGATCAAAAGATAAACGAATTAGAAATTCCCACTGGAAATCCTTTAGTGATTGAATTTAACAACGATATTATTATAGAAAAATATTATTACCTAGATGAAAAAAGGTCAAAGACTATTATATTTAATCAATAATATTTGTTTTTAAAATTTTCTCGTACATTTTTTTTGTATTTAAATGGTAAAACTTTTGTTTACTTTCTGTTCCAATTAAAGACTTATCTTTAATTAAATAATCCCAAATCTTATTCATAGAAAATTTTTTATCTTTTATTGATTTAAAAACATTTCTGTCTAAAATTTGAAGCCCTGTAAAAATAAATTGATTATTATTATCTCTGCTTATCACTCCGTTATTAAGATTAAAATCTCCGTTAAAAGAATTATCAAAACTTAAATTTTTATTCACTAATAACAAACTAGGTTTTTTTTGCCGAAAATGATTGTCTTCTAAAACTTTTAGTTCATTTAAATATGCATTGCTCCATAAAGTATCGGGATTAATAACTATAAAAGATCCCGAAAAAGATCTAGTGGCATTCAGTATTCCACCTCCAGTATCAAGTAAATTGTCTTTTTCATCTGAAATTATAATTTTTGCTTTGTATTGTCTTTTATTAATGAGGTCTTTAATTTGATCAGCTAAATAATGAACATTAATAGCTATTTCTTCCACGCCATAATTGATCAGTAGTTCTACAGCTCTATCTAATAAATTCTTGCTACCTATTTTGATTAATGGTTTTGGAGTGCTTAAAGTAATTGGTTGCATTCTTTTTCCAAGCCCGGCAGCTAGAATCATAGCAAATTTGATTCTCATATTTTTTTTGTCTGTTTCAATTTTTTTAAAGGTAAATGTTTTTTGAATAATATATTCAATTTATAAAAAATAGGATTTTTCATTCTTCTTTCAATCAATGACCAAGTATAAGGTAAATACTTTAAATAATTTGATTTTTTATCTCTTTTATAAAGTCGAACAAAAATTCCAAGTATCTTTAAATTTCTTTGAACAGATAAAATATCAAAATCATTTTTAAGATGAAATCGATCTTTAAATTTAAATTTTGACTTAAGTATGTAGTGATTAAATAAATTGTCTTGTAAAGTTTTAGGTAACTTTATTCTCACATCATCAATTAATGATGCTATATCGTACATTGGATTGCCAATAATTGTATCTTGACTATCTATTAAACTAAATCTATTTCCCTTCATCATAATATTTGATGCATGAAAATCTCTATGAGTAAAAAAATTGTTTTTAAAGTAAAGTTTTTTATAAATTAAATTAAGTTCTTTTTTAAAAATATTTTTAATTTTTTTTATTTTTTTATTGTTAATTAAAAATTTCAAATACCAATTAAAAAATAAATCAGACTCTTTGTGCAAATTATAAATAGAATATTTTTTAAATTTAATTTTTTTTTTTCCAAAACGATAAGTATTTTTAAGCTTAATTCTTTGTAATTTTACAATTAACTCAATTAGTTTTTTATAATCATTTTGTTTATTTTTTTTTCTCTTAATATGAAAATAAAAAGATTTGTCACCTAAATCTGTTATTTCCATCATATTATAATTAAAATATTCATTTACAAGTTTAGGTGCTGAAATTTTGTTACTATTTAAAATTTCATTTATAGCGCTATAAATGATTAAATTTTTATATTTTTCTTTTTTTGCAAAGACTATTATTGAGGATTTATTATTTTTTTTTACTCTATAGAATTCTCTAAAAGATGCATCGCCAGAAATTTTTTTTAATTTATAATGCATTTTCATCAATACCTTTCCACTTACCATAGCCTACGAGGCTTAATTTTCTCTCATTCTCTTTGCTAGAATAGCTTAAATGTAACTCTAATCTATTTAGAGCATTCTTTTTAATTAATTCAGGCCATTCAATTATTTTAATAAAGTTTAGATCTTCTTGAAAAATACCAAGATTATCTAATTCTTTTTTATTTTTAATTCTATAAAGATCGTAGTGCATTATTTTTAAATTGTTAACATCGTACTCATATAACAAATTAAATGTGGGACTTAAAACTTCTGTTGAAGTAACTCCTTCCCTTTTTTGTAAATAATTAATTAAATTCCTTGTAAAAGTTGTTTTGCCTACACCAATTTCACCATATAAAAGGATGCAGTCTTTTTGAGATATTTTATCTGCAATCTTTTTTGAGATTAATTCTAGGTGATCTAAAGATTTAATAATCATTAGCTACTTGTTTAGTAGCGATAAGTATCTGGTTTAAATGGGCCTGATGGTTTAACGCTAATATAATCTGCTTGTTCTTTGGACATTTTAGTTAACTTTGCTCCTACTTTTTCTAAATGTAATGTAGCTACTTTTTCATCTAAATGTTTAGGTAATACATATACTTTATTTTTATATTTATCTGAATTATTCCATAATTCTATTTGAGCAATAACTTGATTTGTAAATGAAGCGCTCATTACAAAACTAGGATGACCAGTAGCACAACCTAGATTAACTAATCTACCCTCCGCCAAAAGTATAATTCTTTTTTTGCTTGGTAATTCAATTTCATGTACTTGGGGTTTGATCTCATTCCATTTATAATTCTTTAATGCTTCGACCTGAATTTCGTTATCAAAATGACCAATGTTACATAAAATAGATCTATCTTTCATATTGCGCATATGGTCAGCGGTAACGATATCTTTATTTCCTGTAGCAGTTACTACGATGTCTGCAAACTTTATAGCTTCCTCCATAAGAACTACTTCATATCCCTCCATAGCTGCTTGTAAAGCACAAATAGGATCTGTCTCAGTTACCATCACTCTGGCACCAGCTTGTCTTAGAGATGCAGCGCTTCCCTTCCCTACGTCTCCAAATCCAGCTACAATCGCAACTTTACCTGACATCATAACATCAGTTGCTCTTTTAATTCCATCTACTAAACTTTCTCTACAACCGTACAAATTATCAAATTTTGATTTTGTAACAGAGTCGTTTACGTTAATAGCCGGAATTAAAAGCTCATTATATTTTTCCATTTTTTTAAGTGCTAAAACACCGGTTGTTGTTTCTTCAGAAACGCCTTTTACAGATTTTAATAAGTCTTTATAATCTTTATGCATTAAAGCAGTAAGGTCACCGCCATCATCTAATATCATATTTGGTTTCCAATTTTTTTTTCCTATAATAGTTTGCTTAACGCACCACCAATATTCTTCTTCCGTTTCTCCTTTCCATGCAAAAACAGCTATACCAGCTTTTGCAATAGCAGCTGCAGCATGGTCTTGAGTAGAAAATATATTACATGATGACCATCTCACTTCCGCTCCCAACTCAACTAAAGTTTCAATTAAAACTGCGGTTTGAATTGTCATATGTAGGCAGCCTAAAATCTTTGCTCCTTTAAGTGGTTTCTTCCCTTTATATTCATTTCTTAATGCAATAAGACCAGGCATTTCGGTCTCTGCTAGAGAGATCTCTTTTCTACCAAATTCAGCTTGGTTAATATCTTTTACTCTAAAATCGTTAGTCATATTTAAAAAGTCTTTTAACAATATACATAAATCTTATCAAGAGCGAATACTAAACAAGTTTGGGAATAAGCACTTCTATTTGAGCACCTTTAGAATTAAGCCTATTAGATGCAGAAATTTTACCCTTATGTAACTCAATTATGTTTTTAGCTATATTTAATCCCAAACCTGAATGTTTGCCAAAACTTTTTGGTCTATTGCTATAAAATCTTTTAAAAATCTTTTGCGTAGAGGTTTCAGAGAATCCTGGCCCTTGATCTTTAATCAATATTACACAGTTATTGCTAATTTCATTTATTTCAATATCTATTACTCCTTCGTTGCTACTGAAAGATATTGCGTTATCTAGTAAATTTGCGATCACTTGCTCTAGCCTACTTTCAATACCAAATACATAAATAGATTTTTTACTCTTAGGTTTTTGTAAAACATTTATTAAAATTTTTTTATTTTGGGCAAAATTATCATGTTTAAAATCTTCTACCACGTTTTTTATAATTAAAGTTACGTCAACTTTTTTCATTTTTTCTCTGGATAATGAAGCTTCATCTTTTAACATTTGAGTGTAATCTGTTATTAATCTTTCAATCCTTTCAACATCATGGTTTATAATTTTAAGTAATTTTTCTTTATCAGTTGCTTGAGAGCTTTTGTCTAATAGTTCAGAGGCCCCTTTAAGAGATGCAAGAGGATTTCTGATTTCGTGAGCTAGGTCCGTAGAAAAAGTTTCAGCACGATTGGCTCTTTTTTGTAGTTCTTTGGTCATCCCGTCTATAGATTTTGTCAATTTGCCAACTTCATCTTCTCTCATAAAAAATTTATCAATATCAATTTTTTTATCAGCTTTATTTTTTATAGCTTCAGTAAAAAAAACTAAAAATTTTATCGGTTTTAAAATATAAGTATTCAAAAATAATGAAAAAATTAAAATGACTAATGCAACTGCTAAGACCGTTCGGATTATAAAATTTTTTCTTTCCTTGACAGCAAATAATATATCATTTGCTTCTTCGGTAACAATTATATAACCAGCTTTCATATTGTTAATTTTAATTTCTTTTAATGTACTTATAAAAAAACTTTCATTAATTTTATTTTCTAAAACTAAAGGTTCATCAAGATATTTATTTAAAATAGCTTCTTTGATAGATTTTTTATTTTCCTCATCTTTGTTACTTAAAGATTTATCTATAATATTTTTTTTTATTTTTGACCCGTCTATATTTTCTTCTATAATCAAATCTGTCTTGGAAAAAACACTTTGATCAAGATCTAAAATATTAGTATCCCCAATTAATTCTCCATTAATATTAAAAAATTGTACTCTATCTAAACTTTGAAATAAAAATCTAGTAGAAAGTAAAAACTGCTTAATCCCCTCTTTATTAATCTGTATATTTAATCTTTCAATATGATCTGAAGTATTATTAATGATGGCTAGATGACTTGATGATCTTGTTTTTACTAAATTAGGCTGAATCGCTTTTAAATACAAAAAGGTGAAAATTCCTAAAACTGAAAAGGTTATAAAATTAAAAAATAAAAATTTTCTTAAGATTGAGGCTGTTTTTTTTTGTTTCATTAACTAACATTCCATCTATACCCACTTCCATATCTAGTTTCAA
>MDTC01195599.1_pt1 | contig 26669 bp, 19 predicted proteins | sample 811181 | NCBI WGS metagenome assembly MDTC01 (sample SAMN05326644, study PRJNA326480) | marine metagenome | isolation source: seawater | place: Pacific Ocean: North | collected 2011
ATAATTATCCTTGACAACTCAAACATTCATCAGGATCAGCAAAGTCTTGAAGCTTATCCTGCTCAACTTTTTGACTAACCTTTTCTGCTGAAGCGCCAGCGTTCGTTCTTAAATAATATAGACCTTTTAATTTCTTTTTCCAGGCTCTAATATGCACTGAATTTACAATTGCCTTATCAGTTCCCGCAGGAAAGAAAAGATTAACGCTTTGACCTTGACAAATAAATTCTTGTCTATCACCTGCATGATCAACAATCCATCTTTGATCTAACTCAAATGCTGTTTTAAATACTAATTTATGCCATTCTGACATATATTCTAAATGCTGAACAGATCCTTCTGCTAGGATAATAGACTTCCACTGTTCTTTTAGCCAAGTATTTGTATCTTTTATTTTTAAATCTTTACAGTATTGATTTAAAACTTTTTCTAAATGAGGATTTTTAACAAGATAAGATCCTACTCTTGTACGATGTGTATAAGCATTTGATTTCCAAGGCTCGATAGAAGGTGATGTTCCTGCAATAATAGAAGAATTAGCATTAGGTGCAATTGCTAAAAGATGAGCGTTTCTAACACCAAAACCAATACCGTCAGGACACTCACCTTTCAAAGAAGCTAATTCTATTGTTTTCTGTTTTGCTTTTTCCTTAATATTCATGAATATACCTTTGTTTGCTGCAGCTGCGATAGCAGATTCAAACGGAATATTCTTTTTTTGCAGATATGCATGAAATCCCATAGCACCTAATCCTAAACTTCTTTCAGCTTTTGCAGATCTAATTGCTCTGCTTAAAGTCAAAGGAGCGTTATCTATAAAGTAAGTAATAACATTATCAAGATATTCAATTAAATCTTCAACAATTGTAGAATCTTTCCATTCGTCATATTTTTCAATATTAAGAGAACTCAAACAACATACAGCACTTCTATCTGAAGATGTTGCTAGATGAATTTCGTTACATAAGTTGCTACCATGAATTTTAAGGCCTAAATTCTTTTGAAATGTTGGAAGATGTCTATTCGATTCGTCAATAAAGTTAATATAAGGTTCACCTGTTCTAAATCTAACTTGCAGTATTCTTTGCCAAAGTTTTCTAGCACTAATTGTATCCCTTACTGAATTATCATTAGGGTCTAAGAGATTCCAGTCTTCACCTTTTATAACTGCTTCCATAAATTCATCAGTAACGTTTACTGCATTATTAATATTAAAACATTTACGATTAACATCGCCACCAGTTGGAACTCTGATATTTAAAAACTCTATAATGTCTGGGTGAGAAATATCCATATAAGCCGCATAAGATCCTTTTCTTGTTTTACCCTGACGATATGCTGTCATATCGCTATCAACAGTTTTAAGAAAAGGAATTGGGCCTGGTGAAATAGAGCTATTTGATCTAATGTCGCTCCAGTGACCTCCTACACCTCCTCCTTTTACTGACATCCAACGAAGTTCATCTGAATGTGATATTAATCCTTCTAAACTATCATCTACGTATGTCAAAAAACAAGAAATAGGAAGTCCTAAAGAAGATCCCTCTAACTTTGGTGCATTTGATAAAATTGGGCTGCTAAACATAAACCAGCCTTTTGATGCATAATCATATATTCTTTGAGCTAATTCTAAATTGTTATCAGAAAATGCTACAGCTGCGCGCGCAAAACTTTCTTGTGGTGAAGATTCTTCTTCGTCCATATAATAGTTTCTAAGTAAATTTATTGAAAAGTCTGTTAAAAAATCATCTCTTTGTAAGTCTATATTAACACCATAGCATTTTTTATTCATAAATAATTCCTTGTTATATTAATCAGAGCTTCCGATTTGCCCATCTTTTCTTTCTGTATTTTGTGTTAAATCTAAATATTCTTTTTCGTTTATAACTGAGTATTCGTTATCACACTTAACTGTAATGATTTGTACAGGAAGTTTACATCCTTTTTTTAGTTTAAACTCGCTATTACCAACGTTAACTAAATTAACAAAAACTTCGCCAGTATATCCACTATCTATAACTCCCGCTCTAACTTTTAAAGGTGTTTTAACTACAGAACCTCTTTCTTGAATTAAAGCCACCCATCCTTTAGGTACAATTAAATGTAAACCTGTTTTAATTAGCGTTTTCCTATTATCATAAATATTATTGTGCGGCATAATTGTTATATCATCGCCTGCATTAAATAAATCTAAACCTGCACTTTCTCCATTATATGCAGGTACATAATCTTTTACATTTATATTATTTACTTCTAATACTTCTTTTAAATTATTATTTACAAAAATATTAATCATCTTTTTTATTTACTTCCTTCCATTTTTCTCTTAGTTTGTTTTTCATTGCATTGTTATCTTGAGTTACTGCTTCATTTAATGTCATTTCAGTATCATCAAGAATTTCAAATTTTGACTTAGCAGTATCAATATTAATAGGGAAAAGTAATCCATCTCTACCTGCCCGATTTTTTGCAACAAATATTCTGCCTGTACCTGTTGACTTTTCCATAGGCTTTCTACTAATTGAAAGAACTACATCAGCAACTTGTGCTTTACCGTAAGATTCACCTAAGTTTTCTAAACCTACAACATCTGATTTTGAAGAATCTTTATTTGCCTGAGAAGCTGTCCAGATTGGAATATTTAATTCCACCGCAAGGTTTCTTAATTCTGTATAGATTAGTTTTAATTCATGTCTCAAAGAATCATACGCTTTAGATGATTTCATAACATCAGCATAATCAATTGTTACTAAACTAGGCTTAAATCCTTTTAGCGTAAGTTTTTCAATATGATTACGTAAAGTCATAACAGATGCAGAGCCTGTTGGATATTCTTTTATTATAAGTTTGCCTAATTCCATCTTTTTGTATTTATCAATAACTTCTTGTTTTCTTTCAATAATTTCATTTGATGGAATATCACATAAATTAGAGTCATATCGTTTTCCAGTATCATGTTCTGATAATTCAAAAGTATAGTGGATTACATTTTTGCCTGCACGCATTGCCGAACATCCCATTGCTACTAAAAAATGAGATTTACCAACACCTGTATTTGCTGCTACTACGCCTAATTCGCCTCTACCTAGACCTCCTCTAAGAATATCTTGGGAATCAATCTTATCTAAGCCAGTTGGGCATACTTGCCTATTAATCTGTACAAATCGTGCTTCAATGTCGTCAAAAAAATTGTGACCTGCAGTGTTTGGCATGCCTACAGAAATAGCTTCTTTCATGATGTTAATTACAGATTCATATCTTTCTGTTTGTATTAATTCAACACTTTGTTCTAAGGCATCACGAAAAGCTTGACGTTTACAAAACTCAAGTGACTTATCTTTAACATACTGAATATCACCTACATCTGGGTTAGTTTTCATTCTATGAAGATACTCTATAATTTGATCTCTGAGCACAGAATCTTTAGATTTAGAAAGATCTTCTTTAATGATTGTAATTAAAATTGTTAATGTTGGAAAAGTCTTATATTTTCCGTAATAAGCAAAATATTTATCGCACAAAAAAGACAGATACTTTAAATCAAAATAATCTGGACTCATTACTTCGATCATTTGTGCTGACCAGTGAATATCTGTTAACATACTTTGAAAAACTTTTTCTTGAAAAGGCTTTCCAAATTTAGAAAAGTTTCTATCTTGATTCATTTATTAGTTGTTCCTTAAACATGATTTTATTGATATTAAAAAAGAATGTACATTAAAAAAATTCAATCCTTCTCGATTCATAATTTTGAGAAGTTTAAACTTGTCAATTTTTGACTTTTTGTTTTCAACTTGATAGTTTATTTTTTTGATTTGATCAGCACTCAACATAGAAGAGTCTAGATACATTAATTTCCAATTTTTTTTAAGTAGATTTTCATTGTTTATTATATTATTAATAAGCTTTATTTTACAACCTGTTTTTACTTTTTTATTTGCCTCATTAATTACATCACTTACAGAAGATTCTTTATTCTGGATCAAATCTGGAAATCGTTTAACCATTGATTTTATACCTGCCCCTTTAATTCCTTTTATACCATCACTAATGTCACCAGCAAAACACCTTACAAGACAAAAGTTTTTAGCTGGAACACTCCATTTGTCTAATACATATTTTTCATTAATCAATTGTTTTTTATTAGGCGACCAAATTTGAGTATTTTCGTCTAATAATTGATAATAGTCCTTATCAGAAGTTACAATAATATTTTTTGTATTTTTTTGTTTAGTCTTAACAAGATATGCTATTACATCATCTGCTTCACAGTCATTAACATAGACTTGTGTTACTGGAGTTTCATATAAGATTTCTATTAAAATTTTTAATTGATTATTTCTATTTTCTGAAGTATCTGGTATGTCTGAATAATAAGAGCTTCTATTAAGTTTAACAGGTCTTCTGCCTTCTTTATAGTTAGGGTCAACAGCTCTTCTTCTTGCAGAGCCCCCTGCTTCCCAGGCAACAATAATTTTTTGTGGATTAAATCTGGCTGATAAATGTTCTATATTACGCAAAAACCCAACAACGCCTCCACATAAATTACCGTTAAGAGACTTTGTTGGGTTTGCTGCAAAGTGTCGCATAAAAACATTTAAGCCATCAATGTAGATGATTGGCTTATTTTTCATTTTTCCTACTTTAACATTTCAAATGCATCTGAATGCTCTTCCATAATATGATCATGAACTGCTTTTATATCTGAATAGCTTTCAGGATTAATGTCAGGTTCTTCAACTTCATTTTTTCTAATCATTGCTTTTTCAAGTAACATATCAATGTATTGTCCGTATTCTGAATGGCTTATAATTTCATGAAAGTCTGCTTTATAAAACTTCTTTTCTATGATTTGTTCACCATCCGAATTAAACACTTCCAAAGACTTCCATGCACCATTACCACCTACTTCTATTGTATAACCGTTACATTGTTCAGGGCCGTTTTTTCTCAACAAATCAAACATTTGTTCATGTTCTTTAATACCTTTTCCAAAATGTATTTCAAAATTACAGGTTCTAAAAGGTGCTGATACTTTGTTTTTAATTGTTTTTGCAGAAACATTAATTCCAATAGGCTCTTTTTCTTTATTTAAGATTTGAGAACCTGCACCTAATTTAATTCGAACTGAGCTGTGAAAAGGTATTGCCATTCCCCCAGGGGTTGTTGTAGGATCACCATACATTACACCAACTTTTGTTCTAATTTGATTTAAACAAACCATAAGAACTTTTTCATTGGCAATAACGCCAGTAATTTTTCTCATACCTTTTGATATAGCTCTAGCTTGAAGTCCAATACTTTCTTTGTCATAGTCACCTACAAGCTCTGCTTTAGGACTAGTTGCAGCAACTGAGTCCCATATAATAGTGACTGGTACATCTTTATCCATTGCTTTTGCTTTGATAATAGTAGACTCAGCTATAGAAAGTACTTCTTCTGTACAATGTGTATCGACATAAACAAATCTTTTTGTTATATCCACACCTAACATCCTAAGGTTTTCTACACTTGTAGCATTCTCTGTATCAATATAAACAACTATGCCACCCATTTTTTGAGTAGATCTTGCAATTTGTGTTGCAATATGTGATTTACCAATAGATGGAGGACCAAATATTTCTACAATTCTACCTTCAGGTAAACCGCCGTTCTTTTGGTTAGAAATAATATAATCTAATTGTTTAGAACCTGTGCTAATCCATCTTTTAACATGAGTAGGAGAATCATCTGTACTAAGATTATAAGCAACTCTGCTACCTCTTTCTTTGTTTAAAGATTTAATCAAGTCAGAAGTAAAGTCATCCAACTCTTCTTTTTTCTTTCTAGGCATTTAAATTCCTTTGTTTATAGAGAATCAAGGTCAGCGAATGCATCATCTAAACTTTTATATTTACCACTAATAGCATCAGGAGAATTTTCATCTTCTACTTTTGTCTTACTAGAATAAGAATTAGAATAAGAGCCTCCTCTTGTTGTTTCTTCTTCTTCATCGCCGCTTAACCATTGGTTAATAATTCTTTCTAACTCTTCGTAAGATTTAAGTTCAAACAAATTATTAACATCAGGAATATTATCTAACCATTGCTTAGACTTCGAAGAATCTTCTGAGAGGGGAGAATCTTTACCACGAGGACGAACATCAGTTGTTGCCCATTGCTGGCCTGGGTTCTTTTGACAGCTTACTCTTACATCACGACCTTCAAGAGGATCTGTAATGTCGCCATAATCTTCGTCAAGCATATAGTTTAAAAGTGTTTGATAAACTGTTTTACCAAATGCCCATAAACGAACACCTTTTTCTTCTTCACCTCGAACAACAACTGGAGCATAACAACGCATTTTAGGATATAACTTTTTAGCTAGTTCATATGATTCTTTTGTACCTTCATCTCGAAGCTTTGTAATAAGTTCTTGAATTGGGTCTGGCTTATCAAATTGATAAGGAGCAAGAAGACCTGGGTTGTTACCGATGTTATAATAAAACATAAGTTCTTTAAAAGGTTGTCCATCATTATTAGGATAAGCCATTAAACGAACTGTTGTTTCTGCGCCTTCTTCAGGTCGCCACATTGTATTCTTTTTTGAATTTTGACCGCTTAGTTGTCCAAGTTTCTTGCGAATTGCTGCTAAATCGATAGCCATAATTATTTACCTTTCATTTTGTAATTGTTTAATTTTTAATTGGTTAATTTTTTAATTTTTGTTATAGACCAATTATGTCTACATTATATTATATGAGTTTCAATTTTACACATTAAATATTAAAATTTATTTTTTTATATAATCGTTATTAAAGAAAGTAAGATTATATTAACACCTAACATATTTAAAATTGTTAGTAATCTAAAGATTGAAGGCATCTTTAAGACTTCTTTTTCTTCCTTTTTCACCACCATGTTTGAGATACCACTGAACAGATCTTGTATAAATCTTTTTCTTTTTTTTCTTGGATCTATGCTTTTTATCTGTTGACTTTGGAGACTTATAAATGTTTTCACCTCGAGATCCTGCCTTAGGTCCAGTACCTAAAGGCGTTGCAACACCTGTGACAGATCCTCCACCCATTGTACTAGCTTCATTTATTATTGCTTCTAATATTTTTTCATATAAATGATTATTCATTTTATACCTCTTTTAACTTATATATTTATTAAAAAGGTATAGTAAATACTCCGTTAATTTTATCTATTTCATTTTTAAGTGTTACTTGTTTTGCAAGATTTAAAATAACTGATAGTCTGTGGCGATGTGAACCATAAAACTTATTGTCTTCAGACATAAAATCCTTAGATAAGAATATTGCTTGCCATTCTTCCCATGAAAGTTTTATATTATTTGACTGTGCATGAAATAAAGACATATCTTGAATACTGTATTTTTCACAATTTTCGTTCCAATCATAATATTGACCTAATTTTTCTTTATGCCAATCTGATTGGCATATTATAAATCTGTCTTCAGTTGCATTTCCAATTCTTCCAATATCTGAAAGTAGACATGCTTTTATTAGTCTTGTAGAAGAAAATTCATATCCTATAGCCTTAGATATGTTTTTAGCATTCTTAAGTAATTCTAAAGAATATTCAACTAATCCTCCGGGTCCGCAGAAAGGTTCTTTTTCTCTTTGTGAGTATGAGCATTCAACAATTCTTTGATCATTACTATTTATAAAGTTAATAAAATTTTCATCTTTTGATAAAGACACCATTCTGGTATATTTTTCCCAAATATTCTCAATATCTCTTTCTTGCAAAAGTAATTCTCCTAAAGTTTCCAGGTTATTCCTGTTAAGTTTTGAAATCTTCTAGTTAAGTTTTTCTTTTCATTTAAAACTAGTTTAATTTCGTTAAAATTATTTCCTTCATCTAAAAGTACTTTAAGTCTTCTAGAAGTTTTTAAAAGTTGCTCAAAGCATTCTAACTGTATCTCGCTGCCTTTAATGTCAATGTCTATTGAATTTCCAACGATAAAGTTAGCTGCTATTTCATGTAAATATTGTTCTTTCATTTTATTCATATTACTCTCCTCATTTATTTATATTTATATATTAAATTTTTCTAGCTTAAGAGGAAAATAGCCTAAATTAGAATCATTATATCCATGATTTATAATTTGATGCACGTTTTTATAATTTGCATCTTCTATATCAACTATTAAAGCGTCATGTAAAACAAACAGAGGATCAAATAAATCACATTTTGTAACTAACTCTTCAAAGTATTTTAAAGAAATGTCAACAGCTGTTGATTGAATGTAATTATTAATTAATACATTTTCTCTTTCTTCATTAATATTCCATAACGGACGACCAAAATAATTTCTTCTTATTCCAAGACTGTCAATATTACAAGATAGTTCTAGTATTTTTTTAAAATCAAAATATTCATTAATTTTTTCAAATATTTCTTTACTTCTTTCTAATGATAATCCTTCAAGAGAAGTATATTTTGCGCCATAAATACTTGAAATTACTGCCTTTTTAATTACAGATCTATCTGCATTAAAACTCAACTTTTCAGAAATATTAGTGTATATGTCTTCATCTGTATCGTTGTTTGATAGTTTTGCTGTAATTCTTGGTTCAAGTGAAGAAAAATCAATGCTATAAATTGAACCTTTGTCATGCTTACTTCTTAGTATTGATCTATATCTTGAAGGAAGAGTAAGTATTTTTGGTCCTTGCTTAACAACTAATCTACCCGTTACATTATTTGTTTTATCATAAATAACTTTTTTAGCTTTCTTGTTTTTTGGTTTGAAACTTTTTATATTCGATAAAATACTTTCATTACTTTCCAGTTCAACAAAAGCTTTATAAGCCAAAATGTCTATAGTTGCAGGAACTAATTTATTAAATAAATTATCGTAATTGTCAAACATTTTTAAATATTTAGATTCTTCATCCAAAAAAAGCAGCTTATTTTCTTTTTCTGCTATTAACTTCTCAAATTCATCAAGCTTATGAAGAGGCAAAGTTTCTTTTATGTCATACATGTCTGATGATATTTGATTAAAAAATACCAAGTATTTATTGAAATTTTCGTATAAGTCTATATTGTATAATTTATATTTTTCCATAATGTGATAATATGAAAATAATTTTAATTTTACACTTTAAATTAATTATCTTTAAATATTTGCTTTAAAACTTCAGGAGCAGCATGTGTGCCAAAATCGCCTGTATTATTGTCTTTGCCCCAATATCTTACATTTTTTGTATCTCTTAGCTTTTTACGCATTGTTTTTTCTGAAATTGTTTTCTTTTGCTTTTTACCGCCTTTTCTGTAAATTATTTCTATTTGTCTACTATAGATATCTGTATCAAAGTCTGGATTATGTTTAGCAATATCAACATGGAAATGTTCACCATTGTCATAATCGTAATCTGCTCCTATACCGGTTGCACCAAGTTCCTCGCAAGTTCTTAAAAAGAACCAAATTATTTTATTTACTTTGTCTTTGGTTTCATAATTTTTACTACCAGGATTATTGTTATTGGTTAATTTTAGCTTTTTATCATTTTTATTTAAATAAATGTCAGCTCCATATCCACTATCATGTCTAATTGTCAAAGATTTGTTTCTTTGAGGTGTTAAATATAAAGGTATATCACCACCAGAATTTATAATAACTTCTTCAAAAGAATTAGGAAAAGTTTTCAAAGTAATTTCAGCGGCATAATATAATATAAAAAATAATGCCGGCTGTATTTTAACTCTTCTCTGTGTAGTTTTCTCTACTGTTGAAGAATTATTTATTATATTTGAAATATATTTGATAGTACATCCAACTTCAGGAATTATAACCGAGTCTGGCGTTGATTTTTGTATTGCAAGATCACTTATCTTCACGTCTTTATAATCTTTATTTTTATTTTGTGAATTGTTATTCAGAACTGTTTTAAAATCAACACTTGTCCCAAAAGACTTAAGGGTTTCAAGCGGGAATGAATTACTATAAACTTTTTTAGCTTCTTCAATTGTTTTATGTGCTTTCTTAAGATCGTTTTGTATTTTAGAAAAATCAAAAGGTTGTCCCACATTAAAACTATCTTCACTGGACTGAAGATCTGATGTTTGTATTGATGGAGGATTCCAGGGTTCCATGATTTTTAAATAACCTAAATTATTACTAATATTTGGCAAGTTTTTCTTTTTAATTCCCCTGTATACGTTTTCTGTAACTTTTACTATATTTTCTGAACTATTTTGATATAAGTCCTCTGCAGGAGACGTATTAGCCCATGAAAACGTGTTACCTAAAAAGCTGCTGTTATTTTGCATATTATTATTAAAATTATTTAAATTTTGTTTGAGTGCGTCTTCTGGAATTAAGCTTTTTATGTTATTCTTAACACTGGGTTGATTTTCATTTAAGATATCATTACCCAAAACTTTATCGTTACTATGATTATATAGTTTAAAAATTGAAGAATCGTTATTTAAAAAATAATTTGCAGAATTTATCATGTGATCATATATTTCTTCTGCAATAATTTCATATACAATAACATTATTTGTTTCTAAAGTGCCTTGATCGTCTTCTAATGAATTATCTTTACTTCTATATTCTTTTCCATGAATTCCATGCAAACTTTTTATTGTTCCTTGTCTTTCATGATTAATATAATTAGGATCAAATATTGACATTATTGAGAATTCTGGTTGTAGAACGTTTATGTTATTTGATTTATCTGAATTGTATTCAATAAAGTCGCCTATTGTCTTAGTTGTATCAAAGTCATTAATAAAGAATAAAATAGAGGTATTCGTTGTGTTATTGTTAATTATTTTTATTTTTGTAATTGGAGTATTTGAATATACTTCTCTTAAAATCTTTTCATTTAACGTTATATTAAAAAATCTTTTACCTACTTGCTGTATTAAACCTGAATTGCTTGACGAATTAGTTATATCAGTTTTATCAATTTTAATATTAATATTACTATTAAAAGAAACCTTAAAAGATTTAAAAATATTAAAATTTTGATATAAGCTTACTTTTGATGCTTGACTTTTATTAAATATTTTTTTAAGCTTTCTTATATTAACTTGTAGCGACTTATTTTCTTGATTGCTATATTCCTGTAATAGGTTTATATTTCCTTGAAATTTACTGTCAAGTAAATCAAAACTATACTGCTTTCCTTTAAATGTACCTTCAGTTTTATTACCTTGAACTACTCTTACTAAATCATCGGCAGCATTTAACTTATCTGAAATTAAATAATTTTTAAAATTTATATGTATTTTATTATTTATTATTTTATTTGTCGATCCTTCTGCGAAATCTTTTAACGTAAGCCTTTTAACTGACAGTGTAAGTAAGTTTGAGTCTTGGTCTTTAAAAGCTTTTTCTAAATGGTCCATGACATCAAAATAAACTTTGTTATTATTATTAAATGCTTCTAATTGTAGAGAAATTAAATTCTCAGTATTAATATTATTATCTTGTCTAAGTGATTTTTCTTTAGACTCTAAATATTTTTTAAATCCTTTTTTAATGTTTTCAATATCATTTATTACAATTTTATTTAAGTCTAAAATATTTTTTTTACCAAATATTAAAGTCGGATTTTTAATGATAACACTTGTCATGCTACTTTTTTGTGAAACTATGAGTCTTCTTGTTTGAAAATTTCCTATAGACCTTACTATTGGTGAAGCATTTACTGTATTAAATAAAAAATCTTCTTTGTTATTATCTCTTATAATTATTTCTAAATTTTGCTCTTTGTCAGCGGTTATCATGTTATTAAGTGTACCAATTATAGAAAAGCCTGCATCAAATAAATTTTTACCAATTTTATTTGAGTTATTACTGCTTAGTTTAACATACTCATTATCAAAAAGAAATAAAGAATTTGCAACTTCTTGATCTAATAAAAGAGGATTTAAATATTTTATTTTGTTTTTATAAGAAACTTCATCATCAAAAGTTAATCTAGATTCGTAATATTTACTGTTTTGAAAATTTAAACCGTCAATAAAAATCCCGTCTGTAAATGTTGTTGTGTCTATTTGTTTTAACTTGTTTTTTTCTATTTCTTTTTTTGAGTTTATTTCAGGTGCAATTGCATCTATAAAATCAGCGCTTGTTTCAAATTGACCGTAGACATCACCGTAAGTAAGTGTTAAACTTGTCGTAAACTTTCCTGGAGAAAAATTATGTGTTATTCCGTTAACTAAATATTTATTATCAATTGTTGTACCTGTATCAAAATCTAAAAATATAAATTGACCAAAATTTATCCAAGGACATCCAAAAGTTTCTACAGAAGCTTGTGTTGGCATAACTCTTAAAGGTAAATCAGGTTTGACTCTAGTGTTTATTTCACTTTGATTATTTCTATCTGATCTTGTAATATAGACAGTTGCAAGCTTGCCTTCATTTATAGTTGATACATTAGCAGAAAGCATTGCAGTATTTTGTGTACCAAACGTAAGTGAAGGAAATAATTTTTTATAAAAACTTTTAATAGAAGGTATATTTTTATGCCCTTCAATTTTCTTTAGTGGATTAAATATAAAAGTATTTCCTTTAGATTTTATAAAATCTTTATCTATTAAAGCTTGAAATTCTTTTTTTATTTTTTCTTCATACAATAATTTAGAACCTAAGCTTTGATACTTCGACCTAATTCTTGCAATAGCACTGGCTTTTGTTTTAAAATCATTTAAATAGTATTTGTCTAATATACTTGATATAGAGTCAAAAGGTGAATCGTTTTGATCATATATTGAAATTCTTAATATTGACTTAACATTAGAACTACTTAATTTTTCGCTTGAAGACATACAATCAAAAGAAAATCTAATAGAAGGTACTTTAAAAGTATAATCATTTCCAGATGAGATGTCTCCTTTATAATCATAGATAAAATGCAATTTAGAACGCAATTTTTGATCATGCAAATCCATCTCATTTTTAGGAACAACTCTTTCATTATCATCTCTTTTGTATAAATCACTTAAACCGTACATTATATTATTTTTAGTTTTAATAAACTTATTAATAATTTGTGCAATTAATGATTCAATAGTTACAACAGTTACTCCTCTACTAACTCTAGAATTATCACTTATTTCTTTTCTAATCTCTTTTTTAATAAATTCTTTTAGTTCTTGTTTTGGAATTAAAATACTAGCAAGATTTTGATTTCTCATTCCTGCTGCAAATCTATTAGCTGTATAGAAAATTGTTTGTACTTCATCAAAGTCTGAAGGTGTTTTATTAACTATATGGGTTTGTATTAAAGAGCTAATGACTGAACCAAAAGTAACATAAGAAGCCGGTTCTTCAAGTTCATTATAAAAGCTATTATCAATTGGATAAAAAGGATCAATAAAATCTATTCCTCCAACTATAGTTTCAAGAATTGCTGCTTCTTGTTCTTCTTCTTGTGCATCTTGATCAAGTATTGTCTGTGTTAAACCATAAAGTTCTTGATAAGACATTATTATTTGATTAATAAATAAAACAACTTCTGATTTTTTATATTCACATTCAAAAGTAAGTTCGTCTTTATTGGTAATATCTTTAAGTCTATCGCCCATTATCAACTTAAAAAACAATTCTTTGTTGTCTAAAACAACATTATTATCAGACAAACCTAAAGTGTATCTATTTTTTTGTGAATCTTTTTTTTCTAATTGTTCGACGCTAAAAGAAGTCATAATACCACTATCTTTTAAAAATTGATAACTAAGTCTAAAATTATTAATTTCTCTTACTACCCCAGGATTTATGGCACTTGTGGGATCAAGAATATTACTTTGTCCAAATCTTTCATGTATTGATTCTGTTGAATCTATGTTAAGATTTTTACGACAGCTAGCTATTGTTGCTAGTATAGATTTAAGTACATTTTCTTTTACTCTATTTTGAGAAGCAAAATTTATCTCTGTACCTTTAAACAAGCTAGCACCTTTCATAGCAATTGAAAGGTCTATATTTACTGAACCGTTTTGATCTAAAGAAAAACTACTATTTGTAATCATGTAAACTTCTTTTACTTTGGAGTTACCAATAAAAGAGCCTAGCGGATTTTTTTCTGGATGATCTTCGTCTAAATGAGACCATCCATATTCTAAAATTATTTCAGCACCAAAAGTACCAAATAAGTCATGCTTCACGAAAGGAGCAATATCAGGCAAACGTGATCTATCATGTAAAACTAAACTTAACTTTCCTGACTTGAAAGACATGAGTCCTTTTGTTGGAGCAACATTTAAAGAAAGATTTTTTAGTGACATAAAAGGTTGAGTAGAATCTTTAACAGATGAAACTCTAAGTCTTTTTGTTTTAGCCAACATGTTAGATGAGTGACCAATATCTTCGTCTAAGTTAACTAGCGTCTGAGGTGTTGTGAATAAAGACATGTTTGTTTTAATTACTTTTTTGTCACCTGTTTGACCTCTAACAACATTTTTACCTTCTAATGATTTATAATTTAATGTTGTACTATTATCTAACAGAGTACCATTAATAAACTGATTTATAGAAGCAGCTCTTATAATTGCATTCGTATCTTGTTTTGAAAAGTTAGGAACAATAAACTCAGCGTTAAAGTAAGGATAAGATCTATCAAATTCAACATTGCTTACAGAATTGAAAAAAGTTGATAGCTCAATAGAATTTCTAGAACCAACTTTTACATCTGGGTTTGTTATCATTATAGAAGAAAAAGAAGGTGAAGTTTTTGTTGGATTTTTTATATTTTTATTAATATTAATACTATCATAATATGATTTAAACAAAGCAGAAACTTGTTGACTTGTTACTTTCTGATCTGTTGCCTGAGATATTTGTTGTATTATATTTTCTTTTTTAGAAATACATAGAGTTTTTATATCTCTATTTACATTCGAGTTTATACCAATAAGTCTATATCCTATATCTGTATAAGCACCAAAACTATCTTCTTTGAAATGGTTAAAAAGTATTCTTTCAACATTTTTTAATTTTGAATTTGATAATGATGATCTATAATCTGTATGTACTATCGTGTAAGAATCTTCTAAAAATTTGATAATTGCTTTTCGATCATTTGCATTTTGAAACTTAGAAACTTCAGATGCAATATAACCTACGATTTCATATGTAGTAAATCCTAACGTTGTCATAGATTGCATTATATTTGATATTGTTCTTAAAAACATGTTTAGTGTTTTTGTATTTTTAATACCTTCGGGTTTAACAGAAAGTTTTAATACATCTTGATTTGATACTATTTCTAGATAGTCTTCAAACCTTGCTTCATTAAAAGCAATTTCTGCTTTTTTATAACTAGTCGATAATATTCTATCATTAATTTTATCTAGCTTACTTTTAGTTATTGGTCTGTTTGCCATTACTATAGACTTTCTCTAAGATCCTCGATTTGTTCAAGATTTGTAGGTATTACTAAGTAAGTCCCAGCAGGTACTTGGAGCCACCATCCTATTCCACTTGCTGCAGCAATTACCCACCAGTTAGAAGCATCACCATAATATTCATTTGCATAGTGATCTAAACGTTTACCTTCTTCAGAAATTTTTATATCAATATCAATTTCACCATTCTCTATTGCTCGGTAAATAAATCCTGATATATTTATTTGTTTTCCTCTAATTGTTGTAAATCTAGATATTGCCATTTTAATTCCTGTTAATTATCTATGTCTTCATATGGTGTTCTAAACATTCTTCTATTTATTTTACCCACATTGTAAATTGGCGCTCTCATTTCGCCTAAATGATCTAATCCTGGAGGAATATCATGAACTGGTGCAAAGCTTACTGTTATCTTTACAAACATTGGTGCTCTTGACCCTTTGACTTCAGTTTGCCAATTTGATTCATTATAATTGACATCTAAATTAGTAATAAATCCAGCTAAACCCTGTCCTTTAGAAGTCTTATAAGCAGCTGTAAATGGATTATTGATTTTACCGTCTTTCATAGCATCAACTTCATTTTTACCTGCAACATTTATATATTCTTTATTTTTAATTTCTGTAACTTGGTCTTTATGGATATAAAATTCTTTGCTTGTCTTTTTGCCTTTTTTATCAATTTGGTATACTACATAATATTCATTATTTACTAATTCTTTAATATTAATATCGTAGATAGAGCCTCCTGGACTTGATGGGCCGGCAAGATTAACAGTTTTACCCTCCATCGATGTTTGAGAATATGTCGTTCCTATCACTCTTTTTACATTTCCAGATATAGAATTTATTGGGATGACAAAAGTTTTTTTATTTTCATCACTTAAAGAATCATATTGCTTTTTTGTTATTGGTTTTTTATCACTTAGATAGTCAGCATTTTGTCTATTTGATCTTCCTAATTTACTAGACATAGATTGATGCACATATATTGGAAACGCATATTGATCAGACTCAGTTCTTAAATTATATCCAATATATTCATCTTTAATTATTCTAGGTGTGTTTATTTGACTATCTCTTTCTGCAGCTGCCGGATTTTTAGCTGTACTTCTTTTTTGTCTGCCAATTTTGTCGCCACCATGAACATGTAATCTTGCAAGATTTTCTTTGCTATAATTTGACGTTATAACATCACCTATTCTTAATCTAATTAAAGGTGATGCTGTCGGCATTTGTGTGAAAGGAAATGCGTGAGGAGAATTTGATTCCTTACCTAACTTAGTTTTTCTAATTCCTTTTGACCATTGGGGATATACCATTGATACAAGTTTATTAATTTGATACCACATTAAATCATGATCATCTTGATTATAAGAAACTAGTGAAAAAGTTGTATTAATTGTTCTTGTTGTTTTGACATAATGTTTAACATCATCAATACGTCCGTATCCTGTTGAAGAAGAATATTCTGGACTAAAGCTATCAGATATAGTATCAATAAACGCATGAAAAGCCAATATTTCATTTGTTCTAAGATCATGAAAATAAAAAGGCATATATTCATTATCTAAATAATCTTCAACTAACTTAACAACTTCTGCTGATAGTCTTTTTTGTTCTAATTTATTTTTACCTTTGTCAGAATCATCAAAGTTTTGTTTTAGCTTTCTGTTTTGCATTACAACTTTTTTAATATATGTATTTGTTTTTAAAAGCTGCGGTAAAGACGTTATTGAAAAAGTATTATTTCCTTCGTTTCTAGAATCTTCTTGACGCCAAAGATATTTAGACTCATAATCTCCTGTAAACGTGCTGTCGTTAGATATTTTTTTCTTATTTTCTTCTGTTGTTAACAACATTTTTTTACTTAATAAGTTTCTCTCTTCTGAAAATCTGTGATGTTGTGTAAGATTAGTTGGGCGATCTTTCATAGCTCTTCGCCAAACTATTCTTCCAATATGCATTCTTTCAATTATAAACTTAAAATAGTATTGACTAAACTCAATGAAAAATTTATCCAAACCTACTGGTTTATTTTCAGGTGAGTCTTCTTTTGCCTTATATAAAATTCTTTTATGCCAATAGGATTCTTTTTGAAACTTTCTTATAAGCAATAATATTCTATTATGTTCAATCTTAGAAAGATTAACAATAGTATCTGCAAAATTAACAAGTATAAGTGTTTGCAAAGAAGAAGGATTTGAAAAACTACCTTTTGAAAGTTCAAGCCTATTCTGCCCCTCTTCCATAAGCGCTGCTATTTTAGGATCTGAATTCATAAATTCATTTAAACCTAATAAAAAATAAGCAACAGGTTCAGCATTATTTGTTAAGCTAAATTTAGGATAATTGAGAAGATCATGAAAATAGTCATAAAGGGTATTTTTATAGTTTGATAAAGTTCTAGTAACAGCTTCAGCAACTATAATATAGATTATTGATTCTAAAACATAATCAAGTACAAAAGAAAATTTTATTAAGTCAACTTGTCCTTTAATATCAACATAACCTATAGAATTAACATCAAAACCTGCTAACATTTCCAATTCTTCAGCATAAATCTTATAAGCATCATCATCGCCAAAAATACTGTTAAACTGATTATAATATTTTCCGTACAAAGCATAATCTTCTTTACTTCCAAAAGATTCATTATATAAAAGATTATCTTTATCACTAGTAACTGAAGAATTAGGAAGATCAGTAATTGGCAAAGCAGTAAATGGCGCAATCTTTAATGGACCATTTGTTCTTAATTTTTCAAGGTTGTCAAATTTTCCAATTTGATCTTCTGTTGCAGATCCTGCTGAAAGGTTGTTATTTATTGTTGTTACACCTTCTTCAGAAACTGTAGTTTTTGTAATTGTACCATCAATATTTAACACATATTTTTTAGACGACATATTTTATCCTTTAATTACAGGCTTATCTTTTAAATATTCATCTAAATCAATATTCTGTTTACTATTTTCTTTAAAGTTTTCGTCTATATTATTATTAAGCATATCTAAAATATCATTAAATCTATTTTCTGTTTTAAGTGTAACAAGCTTTCTTGCCTGCTCAATATCTATACCAAGTTTTTTTGCGTAAATAGCAGAAAATGTATCTATTATTTTATTTTCATCCAGTAAACTTTGGGCTTTGTTCTTTAATAAAAACTTATCCATTAAATACCTCCTCCTTCAATTGGATTTCCTGAAGCGTCCAAAACAACACCGTCTGCTAAACGGAATCTAGATCTTCCAGGCTTCATTGCTTCTGCAAGTATATCATGATCTAATGCAACCTGCGTTAATACTTTACCGTCAACAGGTATTGATATATTTAAACTTACTGGTCTTGCATCAGAATTGTTATTCTGCGTAGATCTTTGTCTCATATTTGCTACAGAAGTACTGCTTAAGTCTGTAAGGCCTGCATAACTTATTTCGCTCGGTTTAGCTGTAAGCGTAACATCTCCTGGCGCATGTTGAAGAACTTTTACGCCGTCAGGTGTATTTTTAATTGTTGCCATCATTCCAGGGCCTAATAACTTATTTTTTGCATTTTGCATTACACCGTTTATTTTTTCAACGTCTAAAGTTATCATGTTAAAATTTTCTCGCTTACCTTTCATAAAAGCTGCTAAATCTTGTAAGGCTTCATAATTATCTTCTAATTTTTTAACATCTAATAATTCACTTTTAGACATACTAGATCTTTCAAAAAATTCTTTTAAAAGAGCTTTATCTCTTACAGTACCTTCTTTTTCCATTTGATTTAGTACGTACTGCATTTTTCCCCCTAACTTTGCTAGTTCTCCTTCGTTGTCGGTTAAAACATCTGTAATAAAGTTTGTTTGACCTGCCATTTTATTTGCTAAGTCTTCAATAACTGAAGTTTTACCTTTTAATCCTAATTTTGCTGCTTCTTCTAATCCTTTAACTTTGTTGCCTAAATAGTCTGTAGTAAATGGTAAAGCACTTGTAGCACCTTCAGAAAGTGCTTTACCAAAATCAGTTGCAATCCCTACTAACTTTTGATTTATATAAACAAAAAGACGCATAAACGGGCCTGTTTTTGAAACTAATGTATCAACTAATTTATTAAAAGTATTTTGAATTGCATTTGCATCTTGTGTATTTAGACCAAATATTTTCATCATTTTATCTTTAATACTTTCACCTCCGTCGATACTATATCCACCTCCGTCCAAAAGATCTACTAATCCGCTAAAAGCATCTCCAACAGTTTGTATTATTCCTGGACCAATTGCTGCAAAAGCTTTTAAGAATTGACCAACAAATTTTCCGCCTGTTTTAAATATCTCACCTACAATATTTCCTTTTTCATCTAACCTTGAAAAACTAAAAAATTTTGCTGTGTTGTTTGAAAATTCATATTGTAATAATTCTAAGTCTTCTCCTGAAAATACTCTTCCTAAAAATGTGCCCATACTTTTTGAAAAACTTTCAAAAGTTGTTTTATATCTTTTAGAATTAAACAAACCTTTTTTGTTTTTACCATCACCAACCATTTCAACCAATAAATTTGTAACTGGCTTAAATGCTGAGCCAATTGCATTTGTTGCATCTTTTGAAAGCGTTAAACCTGAAGTAAAAAAGTCTTCCATTGTTTCTGATACTCTAAGCAAATGAGGAGTTAAACCAGAACTAGTTTTTATAGTATGAGCTACACCATTTGCAAAAGAATAAAAGAAGTTTTCACCTGCCATTGTTGCTTTAATTTCTTTTAATGATCCACTCATTAATTCAAGATTTTTTATCTGCTGTACTGTTGGATCATCTTCTTTCATTTTTTGCTGTATTTCTGCAAAAGACATTCCCATATTTCTATAATTCATAGTTAACTTTAAAGCTTCAGCAGTTAGGCCAGTATGAGTTTGCATTAAAGCTTTTTCATGACGATTTAAATCATCAAATGCTCTTCCAGTTGAAAGCATAGCATCTCTAAATTGCTCGATAATTTCTTCAGGTTTTTCTGCTCTTAATAATTGAAGCGCATCTAAATTCATTCCAAATGTTTGTGACAACATTGCAGAAGTTTGAGCAGCTGACTCAAAAGTATCTATTTTACCAAATACTGCAGATGCTTCTTTCATAGAAAGACCCATTTGCGTTAATCTTGCTGTTGTTTTTGTTAATTCATCGTTAGTAAGATGTCCAAAATTAATAATATCTTTTCTTAATTCAAAAAAGTTTTTTGACATTTTTTTCTTATCTAATCCAAAAGAATCTGCTGTGTTACTAATAGAAACTAAAACATTATCCATTGCTTGATAAATGCTTTCTCCATTCTTTACAGCCTCTGCAGTAATATATTCAATTTCTGCTGCGCCCATGCCCATACTTCTTGTTGCCTTTACAAAAAACAGCGCTGATTCTTCGTTTTTTGCAATGCTTGCACCAACAGTATCCGCCAGCTGATTCATCCCTTCCATTCCTTTTTGTATTTCTGAAATGAATGCTGTAACGCCTTGAGTTCCTATGCCAAATAGCTTAACTAAATCACCTCTAACATTTTTAAATCTAGAAAGATTGTTAACACTCATATCAGAGATATTTTGTATTCCTTTACCCAATCCTGACGTTGCATCAGCAAATTCTTTTGTTTGTTCTACTGCATTACCTATTTGAACAACAATTTGTTCTCTAAGTTGATTACCAATTTTTGCTACTGCACCTGTTATTTTTAAAGGTAAACCTACAAAAAACTTTACAAACATACCTCCGTATTTTATTCCCATCTTAAAATTATCAAACATTTTTCCAAGAATATAACCAAAAGTTTTTTTGAAAGCTAATACATAAGGATTAGCTGAAAGAGCACTAAAAGCTTTACTAATTCCAGACACTCCTGACTTTATTCCCTTAAATACATTTGAAAAACCTCTGGTTAGCTTTGTGACGCCAAATTTTTTTAACAATCCTCCACCCGTATCTTTCATTCCTTTAAGAACACCACCACCTATACCCCCCATAAAGCCTCCTAATCCGCTACCAAATTTTTTAAAAGCATTTTTAAATATATTAAATGTTTTACCTATTCCTACTAAAGTTTCTCCTAATGCACCAAGATCTTTAACTATAAGTCTATTTAGCTGAATTTGTTTTGAAGACTGTTGTAAAAATTTACCGCTTTCCTTTTGTCTTTTTTCTTCAATTTTATCAGATTCTTTTCTTGCTTCTTGACTTTTAATTTGAGCTTCGAGTGCGTCACTGAATTTTTGTTGCGCTGAGTTTTGTGCTTGAGTATTTTCATTAACAGCATCAACCAACTCACTTATGTCAAGTTTATCAAATGAATCAGCAGCTTTCTTTATATCTGGCATTGTAGCAGCCAAATTATTCATAGCTTCAATTATTTTTTGAGTATTATCAGCCATTAAATTCTCCTGACCTAAAAACTAAAATCCTTTATTAAATATGTTTTTATTATTATTACTATTAGAAGAATTTTTTTGAAGATTGCTGTTTATCTCCTGTTTTTCTTTTTCAAAGTCTTCCTTTAGTTTATATATGAACCATAATCTTTTCCAAACAGGTAATTTATAGGCATCCAAATAAGTAAAATTAGCGTGCTTTATTAAAACATATAATTGTTCTAAGATCAAAGTTTTATTTTCAGGCGTCAGGCCAAAAAAACGAAGCTCCGATTGGTAAATCAACCTCACTTTCTTCATGACAATGTTTACAATTCATATGTGACTTCATGTCAACACCTGGCTCATGTTTATCCAAAAATCTTCGAAGAGCTAAAGAATCTCTAACCGGCATATTCTTAACAAACATAGTAATCTTGTTTTTGTCTGTAATTCCGTCAATTGAGAGTATAGATCTACTTAATCTATCAGTTACAGCACTTTCTGTACTTAAACCACTCTTCTTTTTTCTCTCATCAATAATCATCATTTCTCTTTCGTCTTTTCCGGTTAGAAACTTAACCATTACAGACTTCTTAGTTACAGGTAAAACAATTTCAAACTCATTAACACCAAACTCAACAGGGTCCACTGTAAGTCTTTTAATCGGTAAAGTAGAAAGATCAAATGTGTTCTTGCTTGTTTTACCACATGCAGGACATGCAATTTCTAATTCATAATCTGCACCGTAACCAGTAATTCTTAATGCAATTAAAAGAGCATTTCTATCACCTGAAATTAAATCATCAGGATCTATACTTTTGTCTGATAGACAACTTTTAATTAGACGACTAATTACTGTTCCGTTTTTAATATAAGCTCTTGAAGTTAAAATATCTTCTTCTTTAGCTGTCATAGGTGCAATATCTAATGTTTCTTTACCGAAAAGAGCACCATCTGTTGTATAAATAACACCTCTAGAAGGTAGAGGAACGCTTTCTACAGGAATTTCAATTCCAAAATCATCTAACATTACATTTGATTTTTTAATAGGACTACTATCAGAAATCTGTTCGTGTGAAACTGGCTCATCTAGATTGTTCATATATTATAATTCTCCATACTATATAGTATTATTAATTATATCTACTTCATTTTGGTTTGTAAACTGTTTTATTTTATTTATTAAATTATTAATATTTAAATTAATAAAATTTTCAGGTCCAGCATCAAATAAAGATATACTAATCTGTCCATATACTATATTATTTAAATAGTTAGATTCTGAAGATTTATCTAAATCAGCTATATCTACATAAACTGAATAGTTTTTTATAACTCCATCTTCTACTAATCTACCTAAATAACTTTCTATTGCTAAACTAATTTGTATTTTAGAATTAAATAATATAGAATTTCTACTATTATTAGAAAATAATAAACTATTGTTTTGAACAATAGGTTGTCTTGTTAATATATCAGTTAAATCTCTAATAATAGTTTGTTTTATTCTAACATTATGAAATAATCTCATAATACTCTTATTATTTTTAACTAAAGTATTACTTGACAATAATTTTAAACTTCTATCAGTAGTTAAAATACCAACAGGATTAATTGAAATGTCATATTTTTTAGTTTTTTCTAATAATGAGTCAAATTTATTATTATTGTAAATATAGTGTTTATTTAATACTGTATTATATGATACAAAGTCAGGTGAAAGTATATCTTCGCTATCCAAAGGCGTCTGAATTTCAGTTGATGCAATAGCATTAATAGCTAAAATACTTGGCGGTAATATTAATCTTTCTACATTGTCTATAGATGCGTCGACACTATTTAACATAAATAAACTATATTCAGACTGTAAATATAAAGAAATAAAATCATCAATAGTTTTATCAGAACCTTGACTTGTCATATATTGAAGATCATCTCTTTCATCAATATATTCATCCGGTCTATTATTAGTATTTTTAAATAATATAGGATCTTTTAAATATGAATTTACATTACTGTAATTACCATTTTCTAAACTTGAATTATAAACAACTTCCGGAACATCAGCAATATAAGCAAATTGTTTACTGTTTGATTTATCTGATATCTTTCTTAGCAAATCAATATGAGATATGCCTGGCATACAGAAAACATCACAGAGTATATTTTCGTCATTGATTATAATATCTGAAGCTTTATCATAAGCATCGTAAATCTGGCCTGTTTTAACTCCTGAAATTTCCTCCTCATATTCTCTTAAAACAGAAACTGAGTGATTTCTTCTTTTGTGGTCATCTAAAATATTAAAGCCATCAAAGCCGCCATATGTCATTAAGTCAAAACTTAAAAATTTAGCGTGATATGAATCTCCTAACGTGTCAGAACTTAATAATTCATCAACATTTACATATTTATACATAATATCATTAATATTTCCTATATTGTTAATGTTCCTTCCATCACGCTGATAAAATGCATAGTTCCACATACTTTTTATTTCAGATTCGTTATAAGAATATAATATTTTTTCTAAATGAAAAAACGAATTATATAAATCTATTTCGTTATCTTGTAAATCTTCTATCCATACATTATTAATTTTATTTGCATAATCATTTCTAAAAAACTTTGAATAGTCTAAAAACTTTTGATAATGAAAATTATTGTAGTCTTTATAAGTGTCAAATTTAATATTTCTTACATAACCTGAAATATTAACATCTTTAAACTCTTTATTTAATACATCATCAAATAGTACACCCCAATATCTGTCTCCAAAGTATACTTTATCTCCTTCTTTATTTGAAAGCAAATGATTACCAACAAAACTTAAAGGATTTTGTATTATCTTATTACTAAATGACCCTGGTTTATTTAAACTTGTCTCATCTATATTTAACCTAGGATAAGGCATAAATCCGCACGGAATTAAATCTGTGTTAATTATTCCGTCTTCTACATCATCATGAACTTCAACATAAATGTAGTTATTTGTTTTTCTATAATCACCTTTAACTTCTAACTTATTTGTATCAAAATTAAAAAATTCACGTTCAGTACCAATAATATTACAAATATAGTTTTCATCTGTAGGATTTAATGTTAAGTCGACAAATTCTTCAATCTTCGTAAAGACATTGTTTTTAAACTCAAACAACTCAATGTTAAACTTCGACCAGTTTTCTCTTGTATTTGTAGAATTTACATCACCTTTTCTTCTAGGTTTTATTCTAAATCTAAATCTATTACCTGATTCACCATCGTCATAAGTAAAAAATCTAAATAACTTTATACAGCTTTTTCTTACTTGTGTTTTATCTGTATCAAGAATATTTTTTCTATTTGTCGGTTGTGATACTATCCATGGCGTTCTTGCTTTTTTAAACGACGACTTAAAGTTTTCATAATTAACTTGACCGGAGTTCCAACTATTATTACTTGTTGTTAAAAGATATTTGTTTTCATTTTCTTCTATCTCTTTACTAAAACATTGTAAATTTCTAAATCTAGAATAAACATAGTGTCCTTTATTTAAAATCCACTCAAGATCTGTGTTTAAAGTATCAGTTTCAAAAGATTGATTTTCTTTGTCACTATAATACATTTGAATTACATTTTTTGAAGAATCTTTTAATCCTTGTATATAAATCATAGGATTTTTTAAAGTTGAAATGTTACTTCCTAAAAATGATGCTGCATTATTTAGTTTTGTTGAGAGTTCTTTTCTTTGTGAAATTATATTAACGTTATCTTTAATATCATCCTGTATATACATTGAGACACCATGTGTAGTCATTATAACATCTGTAATTACTCCAATTGAATCAATACCAGGATCTAATGTAATACCTAATTGACCAATATAGTCTGAGTATGGTGAAACATGATTTGTTGTATCAATATTTTCTACCATTGTTGTTAAAAAGTGAACTTTACCTTCGCTTCCTCCACTATTTGTGAATTTACTTTCACCTTTGCCATAATCTGAAATACTTCCACTTAAAACTAAGTCGCCAGAAATAAAACCAGCATTATTTGTATTGGGTGCTCCAAGAACTCTTACATAACTTGATTGAATTTTTCCGCTTTCAAACCAAACTCTAGCTGATATTGGTCCTATTTGCGTGCTCTGATCTTCAAAGTTACCAAAGACATTTTCCCAAGTATTTAAAAAATCATCGCTTCTATCAAAAGAAGTAACTTGCTGGGGTACAAATGCTGGGCCTTTATCTGCTGTACCAACAATACATAGCGTTTCTTCTGTTAAAGAAACGATTTGTTCTTCTTTAAATATTAAAGGTGTGCTAATAGAAGCACTTAATTGACTATTAATTATATTAGACATTTAATATCCTATTTTTGTCTTCTCGTATATTATTATTTATTTAACAAGAACAAAAATAGGATATTAAATATTAATATTGTAGAACGCAGTTATCAAATCTAATTGTTAAAGAAATATCTGCTGGATCTTCACCGTCATAAGATAAATCACCAAAGTTTGCATTTGTTAAAAACGCGCCTTTAATGTCCCAAAGTTCTACAACAGTTCCTACAGGGTCAAGCATTTTAAGCTGGCAATCTCTTTTATAGAAATCTGCATAACCTGCTCTACCACTAACTGATTCATAGTGTGTTCTAATCCATTCCATTACTTGTTGAGCTCCACTAGGTGCAATTGGATCATGTAAAGTAACAGACATCGTATCAAATGTCATCTTACCTGCAACATATCTTTTTGCATTAATAAAGTTTATTTCTTGCTCGCCAATTGTAAAAGAAGGACGTGCTGCAGTTTTAAGGATAAATGCATCAATACCCTCAATTGCGAAAATCCAGCGATTCTTTCTTTTTGGCTCAAACTTATTCGGAATCATTTCCGTGACTGAAAGTGTCTCTGCCATTTCTTTTTTCTCCTAAAAT
>MDTC01119977.1_pt1 | contig 26663 bp, 35 predicted proteins | sample 811181 | NCBI WGS metagenome assembly MDTC01 (sample SAMN05326644, study PRJNA326480) | marine metagenome | isolation source: seawater | place: Pacific Ocean: North | collected 2011
GAAGAAGGCCGCTGAGGAAGAGGCTGCTAAGAAGGCTGATGAGGAAGAGGATGCTGAAGTGGAAGCTACTGAACAAGATAGTTTTGATGTAGCTGAAGCAAAGCTTGAGAAGTTTATATTACTATCAAACGATAAGAAATATAACTATTTACACGAATTAAAAGGAAAACTTAGTGATGTAGAAATAAAACCAAATAGTTCTAATTTAGATGAAAGAGTTTCAAAACTTGAAACTGTTTATGATAGATTATTTACATTAATAAATGATAGACATTATAGTTACATTTACAATTTAACAAATAAGTTTGATAAACTATCTTTTGAAACGATTTCTGATAATGTAGAGGAGAGAAAAACAAATATGATTAGTAAAATAAATCAATTAGAAAACAAAATAAATAAATCTAATTATTTATGTGAACTTAAAAATATGGAATAAAAAATTATTTTTTAATTATTTTTTTTTAAGAATTATAAAAACAATATAATTCATTTAGTTAGAGTATGCGAGACCACCCATACCAGACATGATACGGAGGACATTGTAGTTGACAGCGTAGATGTTCATCCCTTGAGTGGCACCAGCAGTAGATGATTTTAACTGGGCATTGTCAATTCTAGAGAAGTTGCAAGTTCCAGAAGGCTGGTGTTCTTCCGGTTTGAGAGCAAACGAGTAAACAGCAATGCCGTTTACACCCTGATCAGCAAACATAGCGCGAGAACCACAACCAGTGTGATATTTAGTTACCTGTAACTGAGTGAAGTAGGATACAGGCTGTTCAGCAAAACGGTCATGACCGTTAAGCTTCAACTGCCAGTTTGTCCCTAATACATCAGCGAAGACACCTGAGCCAGCATGGGCGGCACCCCAAGCCTGGGCCGCCTTACCAACCCAGACTAATTCCTTAACAGGGTGGTTAAAGTTTAGTTCAGTGTTGAGGGCCCCGCCCGCAGCATCCTGGTGCTGAACCTGTTCAATGAGGTATTCATGTGAAACCTGTGCGAAACGTCTGCGTTCATCAGTGTCAAGGTAGATGTAGTCAGCCCAGAGTGAAGTATTCGCAGCTATAGTAGCGCTGGTTGATGCTATGGCTGCCGACCAGTTAACAATAACCTTAACTTCGTGATATTGAAGTGCGATTAGAGGTAAAGCAAGGCCCGCGTTACGGCAGAACCAAAACCTTAGAGGGACAAAAGCAGCATCAGCTAGAGTCGTATCACCGGTGCAGTCTAGGATACCTCCTGCTAAGGCAGTACTCTGAAAAACAGTCATACCTTGTACAGCGCCGGTGCCGGTGTCCAGGGCCGCGGCTGCTACCTGACCGTCATTTTCCTCAGTTAACTGGGCATGGGTTTCCATCCAGTGACCGTAGTGTTTATCAATCTTCTGACCACCAATTTCACATTCAACACTGTCAAGAATATTATGTCCGGGGTTGCTTCCGGACTCTTCGCCGATGACAGCACCCTTAGCGATTCTAATGTACATTCCCGAAACTAAGTCACCATTGCGAGAAACAGTGGTAGTGGTTCTGGCTCCAGCACCGACAGAGCCGTTGATGGTCTGCTCAATGCACTCCATCGAGAAGTTAGTGTGTCTGCGGTAGACAACCTTAAAGAAAGTGATCTGTGGGTTACCCGTAAGGTAGATGTCCTGAGCGCCATAAGCTACAAGTTGCATTAATCCTCCTCCCATATTATTTTATACTTTATACTTAGAAAAAAATTTTGAAAAAAACTCATTTAAATATTTTATTTGTAATAAATAAAAGTTAGAATAAATAAAATGGATATCGAACCATTAAAAAATCTCCTAAAAAACCGTGATGATATCAAAGAAATATTGATTGATTTCTTACCGAATGAAGATAAACAGAAGCTTAATCATTGGAGATATGAAGGGAAAACATTCTACATCAATGATAGAATACTTTGTATGAAAAAGAATACTTTAGAAATTGAATGTAATGGTAGAATCTCTTATATTAATAATGGTATGATAGGAATTAGTTTGAGTAAATATCGGAATATTTGTATCGATCCAAAGAAATATTATTTATTTATACGAAACAAAAGTGAAGATATTAAAAAAAGAGACTTTATGAAACAGTTACTTGAAGTATTATAAAAAATAAAGTGGTTTTGATGAAATAACTGTCCCCTTACATAATGGACAAATGATTAATTCATTAACTATGGTGGCAAATCTATTAATCTCTTCTTTTGTATTTATTTTTAAGATGGTTTTTGTACATTCTAAACAATAAGTGTGTCCGCAAGGGTCAAAAAAATATTCAACGGGATTATCTAAGCATATAACACACATATTTGTTTCATTCCATTTATTAATTTTACGAAAGAAATAAATAAACTTTTGTAGTTCTTTTCTTTTGATGGCGTAATTTTTTTTTGCTTGGATAAATGAATCTGTTTGTGCAACCTTTTTTGATATATCCTTTATTTTATCCGTAAGTTCCTTTGTATCTTCTGGATTTATTATAGTTCCAATTGTTTGAAGGAAGGATGTAAATGTATCTAATTTATAGATGATACTATTCATATTCTTTATTTCTTCTGATAATTTAGTATCTGCGGCGACTAATTCTTTTTGAACCTTGTTAAAATCATTTTTTATATTGGTTATTCTTTGACATATTTCATCAATTTCTTTATCTTTATAGTTTTCTTCATTATATTCATCATCATTAAAATCTGATTTTTTGAGTAGAATATCAAGGACTTTATCCTTAATATCTTTAATTTCAGGAATTGGTAATGGTTCTTTGTTGAAAAGGTCTTGAGGATTATTAATTAAATTAATAAAGTTATTAGAGAAAGGGGCGGGACCTACTAGATTTTCAATATATGATTCTGGAATAGTATCATCTGCTATGTTCCAATCACTTGTTGTATTATTAGTATTAGTATTATCTGTCGTATATATTGTATCTAATATTGAGTTATCAGACATTGTTTTATAAAGGGGAAAGATAAAAAAAAAAAAGATTATTCGCCGAGGATATCCATAATTTTGAACTTAATTTTAGATGATTTCGTTTTTCCTTTTAATTCTTGTAATATCTGAACATAGTTAGAGGGTATTTCTTTGTAATATATTTCCGATATATTATAGAATGATGTTAACATTTTAAATATTTCAATATCTGTTGTAGTTTGATTGTTAATTGTATTCATAAATGGAACGAGGACTTTTTCAATATATCCTTGAATGATCCCTTCCTTTTCAAGATAAGTGATTAAGATAGATAATCCGATAATATTATCGATATTCTTATTCTGAGCACATAAGTTTTCATAGAAGGATTTTTCAGTTGATATAATACCTTGATTAAAAAATTTCGTATAATATTGATTACAATTCTTTATGATTAGATGTAATTTATTTTTTGAATGAATATCTTTAATAACCCCTACATAAAGGGGAATATACCGGTGATGAAGGATTGATTTTTCAATTAAGTTTTCAATAATATATGGTATTATATAGTCTTTTTTAATTAATGCAATAATTTCTTCTTTAAGGGTTTTATAATTAACATCTGTTAATTTATTAATTAAGCTATTAATTTTTTTTATAATATCTGTATCTTCTGTAGTGTCTTTTTTATATTTTTTATTTTTATGAATACCTGTTCTATAATACTTTTTATTTGTTTCAATATTATCCAAAAAGCGGACTAATTCATCTACCTTTCTTTTATTTTTGATCATATACTGTTCCATTTCTTCCTCAAATTCCTTAGATTTGAGTTTAATAAGGATATCTGAATTAGACATAGTATAGTATACTGGTATTATTATTCTTTATATATTTATTTTATGAATAGTTTATTTATTTATCTTTATTTGTGGTATCTTCGATAATGGCGGATACAATTTCACTGGATTCTTTTTGAATATCTTTGATACTTTCTGCTGTTTTTCCTTTTGGGATCATTTCACTGATAATGGATGATGGATTAATATTTGATGGGGCGGGAGTTTGATTCTTTAATTCTAGATTTGCATTTTGTTCATTTGCGAACTTTTCCATTTCCCCTTTAAAATCAAACTTCTTTTTTTTGTTTCCACCTTTTCCGTTGGAGAACTCTTGATCAACTTGTTTTCGTTTAATACTTTCTACTGATTTTGAGAATGTTTTATATGCTGATTGATGGTCTGGGTAATCTTCATACTTCCCGGATAATCCAAAGAATTGCCAACCTTCTGTTTTTAGTTGTTCAACTACCATTGAATAACTAAAATAATTTTTATCTAATGAAAATAATTGAAGGAAACCATTACTTCCAGTGACCATTAATGATATTGTCCAAGAACACCAATAACTAAACATATCGAAATTACGAGGTAATTTTGTAGGGTCCATTTGTCCCATTGATAATATTGCGGGTAGAAGGATACTTCCAGTTGTAACAATAAATCGGAAGATATTATAGAATTTTTTAGTTTCATTTCTTTTTTTTTCATAATATGTTATCTCATCTAAAAATCTATTCTTAATAATCGCTTTATCATAAGGCTTTTCAAGTTCAAGGTCATCGATAATAACAGAAACATTCTCAGCAAAATTCATTAAATATTTATATACTATATATATATTTAAAGATTTATAATTATAACGTTAATAAAATGAGTCATTTAGGTAATTCTGAAGATCTTTCAAAGTTTAAGTTAAAAATAAAGACCGAACAGGCGGGGGCATTTCGTATCTTAATTGAAGCTTTAAAGGAGATACTTACTGAAGCTAATTTTGTATTTGATGATTCGGGTATAAAATTAATGGCGATGGATTCAACCCATACGATATTAATACATATGAAGTTGGAGGGTATTAATTTTGAATTTTTCCATTGTCCTAAGAAATTGGTTGTGGGTGTAAATATGTTAAATTTTTTCAAATTAATCAAGACTATGGGTAATTCCGAAACACTTACATTATTTATTGATAAAGATGATGAAAATAAGTTAGGTATATTAATTAATAATACAGAGAAGAACTCGCAAACTACATATAAATTAAACCTTTTAGATATTTCTGATGAAGAAATAAGTATTCCCCCTGCTGAGTTTGAGACTGAATTATCATTACCATCCAGCGATTTTCAAAAGATCATACGTGATATGATAAATATCGGGGAACATATTGAGATTAAGAGTATTGGTGCGCAATTAATGTTAAATTGTTGTGGTGATTTCGCATCTCAAGAGACTATATTAGGTGAAACAAATAATGGTTTAAAGTTTACTCAAACATCTCCTGAAGAGCTACCTATACAAGGAGTGTTTTCATTAAAGTATTTAATATTATTTACAAAATGTACAAATATGTGTAATCAGATTAATATTTATATTAAGAATGATTATCCATTAATTATAAAATATTCAGTTGCTTCATTAGGGAATATTAAATTATGTTTAGCTCCAAATACTGGAGAGTAATTTATAAAATATGTTTTTTATACATTGAATTATTTATGGTTAATTCAGAATCTTCTTTTTCAATAAATAAATTAGTATAATCAATTTTATCTTCTGAAAACCATATCTTAATAATATTAAATTCTTTTTTAGGTGATATTGATAATCCTGTTATTTTATCATTATTTTCTTTCATTAAATCTTCCAGTATACAATGTAGTAACATATAGTTCCATTCAGAAATAACATTTATAGACCTTATCTTAAATGATAAACAACCACCTAAACGATTAATAGGGTCTTCCCAATTTGGGAATATCCCTTTCTTCATAATAAAAAACATTCCATTTTGATAATGGTCTTGTCTAAATATTTCAGTGATTATATTATAATCACATATGTCTGTAATATTATATATTTTTTTATAAGAACCCTTATCCCATTTGTTATTATTTATTGAATGATACCATAGATCCCATTCGGAAGATAGGTTGTTTGACATTTACTATATATATATTAATTTAATTATATGTTTTAAATAATTATATGTTTTAAATAATTATATTATTATTAATAAATGATGAATAATTTTTTTTATCATAATATGGGATTGTTTATAATTATTCTATATATTGGGATTCTATACTTCATTAATCTTAAGGATAAAGATGAATATCTACTAATAATAACATTATGTACTATATTTTTACTATTAAAGGTAAGAGAATATAAGAATAAAAATATTATTGAAGGAAATGAGGATTACCCTTTAGATAATGTAACCCCTACACCAAATCCCAGCCTGACAGACATACCTGAGATTGATGATTTAACAAATAGAATTAAAGTTTTGGAAGAATTGATGGCTTTGAAAAAATGGTCTTCTGCACAATCCTATGAAATTACTGAATTACAGGATAAATTAAATGCCCTGAAATCGGGTGAAACTGCCGATGAAAGTCAAGAAGATACTATTGTAGAAGAAGTGTATGATGGAGAAATCACACATGCATCCCCCCCACCAATTAGTCATGTAAAAGAAATTGAACCAATGGGTACATATGATGGTTTATGTCTTACTGGTATGGTGAAAGAGAATAAATATGAATTAATGGACGAGGAATCCATGGATACGTATTTAGGGCATATTATTCCCTTAAAACTAGATAAGACGGAGGGTGTTGATGAAGGACCAAGTATAGATGGCGATCGTAATTCTCCAAAAAGGTTAACAATTATGGAAAGGAATAAGTCTAGTATTTCTTGTTGTGATTCATCCTCGTTTTTTACATCTACTGGTTGTGTATGTTTAACAAAGGGACAAGAAGAATTTATTACTAAGCGTGGTGGAAATCATATCCATCATGATCTAAATAATTTAGACGTAACACCAATAACACAAGTACCTAAAGTTATAAATACAGTTGATAGTCTTGCAAAAACGGGAACTATACCTAAAGATACAAGGGATTCTAATATGGCTGATATAGTTAATGATGATACATTAAGTAAAGAGATACAAGAATCTGCGCAAGGGAGAATGGATGATACAATAGAATAAAATTATTTCCCTAACATCCTTTGATGGATCGCAGTATATGCATCAAAATGTTTTTGATCTGTTTGTTGTAGCCTTTGAACTCTTTCTTTTTCTTTTTTTTTTGATATAATTCCTTTATTTTTTCTTTTTTTAGATCCTCTTCAGACATTGAATAGTTTATATTTTTCCTTTCATAACTTTGATCTTTCATATTTTTTGATCTTTTTGATATATCTACAGAATGTATATCAATTAAACAGGTATTTGTATATGCGTCCTTGTAATCACGGAATGACAATCCACTAGAGCATTCTCCACTAAAATCATTTACTTTATCTTGGCCTAGGGTAACAATTGAATCTTTACCACGAAAAGAAATATCTACTGTCGGTTCTTCATATTTTACAATAGATCTTGAGGATTTTTTTTTTCATATTCTCATTAAATATAGTATTAAACTTTTCTCCATCAAAACCCCCATTAAATAATTTTTTATGCGAAGTATCTTCATCCACTTTATTTTTCTCAATCCAACCACCATAACCATTATCATAAACATCTTCCATACGATTCTCTTCATAGAGTTTATTAAATTGATCATTATCGAACTTTTCTGATAAATTAATATTTACAAGATTATTTGATTGTTGTTCTGAAAGATACCCTTTACTTTCTGATTTAAATTGATGATGTTCTTTGTCATTATCTTTTTCCGATAATTTTTTGAGTAATAATTTATATGCCATTTGTAATTTTTTAAAACTCTGAGTATCCCCCCCTTTATCTGGATGGTGTATCATCGCTAGTTTTAGATATGATTTTTTAAGAGAAGTTTCATCATAATTTTTATCTAGTTCAAATATTTTTAGTATGATTTCAAACTTTGATTCTTTTTTTTCAGGAATGACCCTTTCTGGTTTTGATTGTTGAGATATTTTTGACAAACGATTAATCTGTTCTTGTTGAGCTGCAATTATTTTCTTTTGTTCATTGATATATCCTTCATTAATATCAAGACTTTGTGAATTACCCATTCTATATATATTATTTTGAATAAAAAAATTATTTTTATATAACTTATTATATAAATGCCAGCCTGTATCCCTTGTTTCTTACCTGGTTTAATAGCATTAGGTACAGCTGGAGTAACTGCTCCATTAGTGAATAGTAAAAAACATCAATCCAGAAAGAAGAAAAAAATCACGAGAAAGAAGAAATTAACTGGGGGGAGAAAGAAGAAAGTATCGAGACAGAAGAACAAAATAAAAAAGAGGAAATTAACTGGAGGGAGAAAGAGGATTGGTAGCAAGAAAGATAGTATTCGCTTACAAAAAAAAGAACAAAATAAATATAAAAAATGTAATAAATCTTGTAGAAGTAAATCTTGTAAGACTAAATGTTTAAAACAGTTTAAGAAAGACTGGGCCTCTAAGGATAAGTATCTTAAGGTACATAATTGAAAATGTTAAACTCTGTCCCAAGGCTCAACATAGTCCATTCCTAGATAATCAAAGATATCTTTTTCTTCTTTAAAATTGTGATCAACCTTTTGTTTTGTTGTTTTATTTTTGAGACTATATTCATTAATTGTTAAATCTTTTTCAAGGATAAGTTTTCTCATTCGTTTATTAAAATCGTCTGATCCTGTAAAATATAGGATTGCGAATGGATATTCGGAAGGAGTAGTATACATAATATCAATCCTCCTACCAATACCATTTTCCCCTACTTTACTGATACCGTTGTATTTCTTATTACCTTTCGCAAGATGTTCAATAAGATAACCCTCTGATGTAAGTGCCTTAATCAATTCATGATATGTCTTCTTGTTCCCTGATTTGAGAAGTACATCAATGTCACCACTTTCATCTTTATTTCTTCTATAGGATCCTGCTATTGTAAGTTCAGCATCCTGATCTACTTTTGAGAGTAGATCTTTGAGTATTTTTTCGTGAAGTACTATTTCATTGCGTGGGATCCTTTTGAGAAGGTCTTCATAGTGTTTCAGTCCTAATTTCTGAATATCATTCAGGAGTTCTGTATTATCTCTTAATTCTTGAATTGTCTTTATTCCTTTTTCGACAAGTTCATTTGCTTTTACGTTACCAATACCGTGAATATCGAGGAATAATTTCCTTGGATCATCAATATTTTTTATCTTTTCGTAAAGAGTACAAGTATCTGTTTTTATTATATCATTTATCTTTTCATATAAACTATTACCAACTCCTTTAATGGATTTAATATTCTGTTCTGTAAGGTCTACATCTGATTTAATTTGTTTGATCCCTGTAATCGCTTTCTTATATGAATTCGCTTTGAATGTTTCTCCGTTCGTTTTTTCATAGATATGTAATTCTTGAAAGATGGAAATGATACGGTCTCTTTTTTGATGAGATACTGTATCAATTTTGTCTTTAATAGTTACATCATCCCTTTTCCTCATATACCTTGCAAAACGAGGTTTTCCAATCTTTGTTTTACCATTATGAGTATAAGTAATGATTGTACCGATTGGATGTGTTTCTTTATAATTAATCCTGACTTCATCATCCATACCTGAGGTGGTAAATTCGTGAGGTTCTTTCGTATCGATGATTTGATAACTCCCCATATTAATCAGGGGCTTACATACGAAACCTCCGAGAAGGCCTGTATATTTTCCATTTCCTAATTTATAGTCTACGATAATTGCTTCTTCATCAAAATCAGGTTTAAATTTAAGCATATTATTTGATCTTTTATCTTCATAAAAGGACTTAGGGTTCTTTAGTATGAGGCCTTCTCCATTTTTCTGAAGGACATTATTATATAGTTGGTTTAGGTGTTCTTCTGATTTTATCTTCGTTTGCTTTGCAAATATAAGAGGACATTCGAGAGTATTGAATGGTTCGGGGAGTTTCTCCCTGAGAATATTCCATCTAACTTTATTATTCTTAACAATTTTCTCTAGGGATTTAATTCTCCCTTCAAAAGGAAGCTCTAAATCGGGTAGGTCATAAACGATGAACTTAACGGGGATCCATTCTTTACAATCGGGGTCCTTTCTTCTAACAATACCCATTTTTTCAAAACAATCTCTACCAACCCATAGTTCTCCATCAAGGTTTACATTGGGAGGCATTGCCATTTTGAACCATTCTGGGACGCCTTCAAATCCTTTATTCTGACGTGAGATGAATTTTTTTTTCTTTGAATCATAACGTGAACGAAATCCATCAAACTTTTCTGAGGCATACCAATCTTCAGGAGGTTCTGGTCCAGTTGCTGATTTTGGAAATGTCATCCCTTCGAAATATATTTTCGCGAGCATAAAAGATAGTTTCATAATTAAAGATATTTATAATCTAAAAAATATTATTTTCAAATTTGAAAAATTTATATTTCTTCTTTTAAAAGATAAACTATAAAGATAGGGATGCCTTGTTCCCATTGTCAACAAGTGGGTCATAATTATGTAACGTGTCCATCATTGACAAGAGAACAAATACAAAACATAAAGAATATGAAAGCGAAGAAAAAGTCAGAACTTTTGAAGAAGAAAGAAGAAAAAGAAAAAGCACGTCTTGAGCTTCTGGAAAGAAAGGAAAAAGAAAAAATGGTGGAGATGATTATTCATAATAATAATATGTACGAGGTAGTTATATATTGGGGATGGAAACACCGTGAAGGTATAGATAACAAACTTAGTATGATCAAGTATATTTCTCCAATGGAGAGTTGTACTATAAAATGTAATAAATTGCATCGTATTGTGGTAGTTCCGTTTTTAGAGGTAGTTGATACGAATCATATAGATGGGACTCATGCATATAAAAACATTACTAATAATCAAGGGGGTGATGATTTATTTAAGGTATTTGATATGAATATGGATTATTACCCGGATACTATTATTGAATTAGAGGTGGAATACACTCCGCCGAAGACAGAACTAGAGGTATGGAAAGAATTTGGTTTGAAGTCTCATTTTCTATTGAACCAGATCAATGATATCACTGGGGGATGTAAACACGATAATTTTGAATCAATTAGTCCCATCATTGATCTCTTTCAAGATATAAGTATCCCTGCAAATTGTACTGAGGTAGATAGAGAAAGGGCGGGGGTTCCATCAACACTAACGAACATTACATAATTTTCATTTTCGTTTTAATATCGTGAATATCCCTTTTTACGTGACTTAGATCATTTGAGATAATATTTAATTTACTATTAACATTTGCGATACCTTCATTGGAAGTAATTATCTTTTTTTCCTGGGCTTCTACTTTTAAACCTATACTATCCATCCTTTCAGACTGTTTTCCTATTTGAAACACAATCCCCCCTGTTGTAACACAAGCAGCTAATATGGGGGCGACATTTTGAAAATTCACAATACTCATTAATATATAGAGCCTTATTAATGAATAGCAATATAATTATTTATCATTATTATTATTTATAGAAAAGGGGGGGTATATATTAAATATATAAAAAAAATAATTTCTTATGAAAAGGTATATGTTAATCATTTCTATTATAAGTTATTTATCAATGATACGTAATCGGTTTAGTATTTTAAGATTTTTAAATTTTTTGAGTCAAGGAAGAATTAAAAGTGAATTACCATCAATTAAAGGAATAGATCATAATTTATCTTTATTGATGAGTGAGGTAGAAAAAATAAATACTTTTGAAGAAAAAAATATAAATGGGGAAGGGAAATTATTCTTAAATTATTTGAATCAATCTTGTAATGTTTGTATTCATTTATTAGATAAATATAAGAAGAGTGAGAATTACCGCGGACTTGAAAATAGAGGTCGTATTGTTCAATTTAAGGAAGGGGAAATAATTATTCCTGAAGGATTAAATAAAGATACAGGTGAGGTCAATCCTAATTTAATCTATGGGGATGATAAAATTGAGGGGAGTAATGGAGATGGTGATCAAGAGAATAATCTGGAGGACAATACGGGTGGTGGGGATGTACCAAGTGTAAATACGAATATGTTTGATATTTGTATTGTAGAGAGAGTTAAATAACTTAGAACATCGATTGATCGAGAAGGTCAATTTTCCCCCCTATATTTTCTGTTGGATACCTATCCGAATTAAGAGGTTTTTTTCTAATTTCGAACTTTTTATCATCATGGATAATTAAAATTTGTGGTTGTCTAAATTTATTTTCTCCACCATTATCTTGTTTTCCGAAAGCACGTGACATACCGACATCTATTCTCCATAGACGATTATTATAGGCTGAATTAAGGTATTTATTATCCATAAATTGAGGGGTATGTGCAATTACCATACCTTTGATTGGTTGAATTAATTTATTCTTCTTATTCACTATACTTAATAGATTGTTAAAACTATCTTCAGTATTATCTCTGTCTTCATCTTCACCATAGATTCTACACCAGAAGGGGGACATATCATCGTCATCTCGGAATATGTCATCGAAGATAGAGTCTTCTGTTTTCGTGCTTGTTTTTGTCATCCAATTAGATACGACAGTATTGATTTCTGAAATAGAATATTTAGAAACAAGGTCAATACTTAATCCTCCATGGACGAAAACAAAGCTTCCGATTGTAATTATTGATTTTTTTTTCGTTGCATAGAGCTTTGATATATTTCCACCTCTTTCAAATGCCTTTGTTCTATGGTAATATCCATTCGGGTAACCATCTTCTGTTTTTTCTTTATGTTTATCTTTTTCAGGAACGAACTCTAAAAACTCTTGTGGGGATACATATCTAAAATCTTTATCAATGTTCATTAGTTCGTGGTTTCCAAGTAGACCGAGTACTCGTCCACCTTCTTTCCTTGCTTCATTATCAAGTCTTAAAAATAATTTAATAATTGTCATATTATTACCTTCATCTTCAATAACATCATCATAATCCTTAATACAATTCTTTTCCCAATCATCAGGTCTACATCGATCAATTTGATCCCCGAGTTGAATAATCCAAGTGGAACCACCGCACCAATGGATCGAATCAATATTATTTACTGTGGAGGTTTGGGGGATTACTTCGGCCAATTTAAGGACTGATAATGTTACTTTTAAGTCCCCGTGTATATCACCAATAGCAACTAGTCTCTTAACGGGGGGATACATACCAATTATATCATATTGTGGATTAAGGGATTTTAATTGTTGATTAATTTCATCTTTTGATTTTTCTTTTACGATATTTCTTTGATGTGTTTCAACAGCTTCTTTCTTTTCTATAATCGTGGTTGGTTGTGACATTCTTCTTTGTTTTTGTACTTTTGGGGGGCCTGTATTATTTCTTCGTGAGATTTGATTTTTTTGCATATTCCCTGAAACGGACATACGTCGTTGAATCGATACAGATTTAGTTGGTTCTTTATTTCCGTAGTTCTTAAGTTTATGGTGGACCCATTTCTTTATTATTTCAAGGATATCAACCCGCTTATATTTAGGAATATCGTTGTATTGGATTAAATTATATTTTAAACATATTCCGACTAATTCTTTATCACTTAAAAGGTTAAAATTAATTTCGTTTAATTTCATACTAAGATAAATTATAAAAATAATTAATTTTATACACGCTTCTTTTTTTTACGCATTGTCTTCTTTTTTTTCTTGGTGGATTTTTTTCTTATTATATATTTATATCTTTGTAATAATTCTGAGAATTGTGAATATGCCTCATCGGCTGATATTCTTAATTTATTATTTGGATTTATCATTTTCTTAAAAAGATTATAAAAGTCTGCAATTACAAAGCTCTCTTTATAGGGATATTGATTCTTACTATATTTATAAAATAGTAAGGGGATTTGTAACCCTAAACTATAAACATCTATTTTATTAATCATATTTACTTCTTTAATCTCATTATTTAGTAATTGTATTACTAAATCATTAATACTATCATAAATATCAAAATTAAATATCTTATAGAGATCTCTTAATAGATCAAAGTTTTTCCTTTTTTCAATTGTATACTTAATATCCTGAATACTTTGTTTATCGTTATAAAAATATAGGTATTCAAGGGGGTAAAAGTAATAAATACGTTCTGTTTTATATTCCGATAAAGATCGTTCCATAAAGAAATTTTTATATTTTTTAAGGCTTGATAATCCAAAATCAATGTATTTAAATTTATTTTTATGGTGAACAATATTCGTGTGTTTAATATCATTATGGACAAAATCCACTTGATCCATTTTTGTGAGTCCTAAGAATAGTGGTTCCATTTTAACCATAAAATTGATAAAATCCTTTTCTAAATTGTTTTGATGGATTGTTTCAAAAGTATTAATGAAGATATCTTCCATTGTTTCTCCACCATAGATTGAATTGAGGATATAGATAGTATTGAAATTATAATTCTGATCTTTTAGACATTCTTTTATTCCTTTGGGATCATATTTTATTATTTTTTTATATGGTGGAGAAATACACGATTCATCATAAATAATGCTCCATTTTTTATATCCTTTGATTCCTGAAACAACAGCTACTTGATCCATTTCATAATTAACCATTTCTTCTGAATCCTTATGGTAAATTAATTTTGATATTCTATTCTTTTTAGGTATAGTACCTTTACAAGGTATTTCGGGGTCTAGTATACAAGACCCAGAACCTGTGGCTAGTAATTTCCCACCTTCCATTATATAATATATTATATATATTATATTATATGAAAGATGAGGCATTACTACAAGATATAAAAAATATATCCGCGAAAAGTAAATATTATGAAGACTTATATGATTTATTGTGGAAAGTAAATAGTTATCAAGGAAATAAAAAAAGTGATTTTGAGAATATATCCTTTGGATTATTTAATACTCCTTGTGGTGGTTTTGGAGATATAATTGTATGTAAAACGTTCTATGATTATTTAAAAGAGTGGTACCCTAAATCTCGTGTATCAATATGTACGACGGCCCCTCAAAAATATAAGGATTTAGGGATAGATGGTAATATTTATAGACTTTCTGATAAGAATGGAAATGATGACAATGAATGTATTGACTATGATAAACTAGTATTAAAGAAGAACATTAAGTTTGATGTTATGATAGCAATACCAATTATAAATAAGACATTTGATATTAAACAATTTAAGAAATTAATCAGTTATGCAAATGTATTTAATACATTTTCTGTAAGTGAATATAATGGTGAATATCCTCCATATACATTCCCGATAGGAGTTGGTAGAGGTAATTTAGGGTTGTTATTTAATAATTTTAAGTGGAAACAGCAGAAATTAATTTCTGGGCCATATGCAATCGTATATATTCAACCATCCCCGGAGTGGGGGGTTCATTCTAAATATTGCTTCCTATCTTATTTAGAGATGATATGTAAGAAGTATCATCAAAAACACAGACGTTTCCAAGTTATTATACCGGATTGGATTAGTGGAGAAATGAATACTAATCCTGTATTTTTTAGAAAGATTAAAGATATAATAATTAACTATTATAAAACATTATCTGTCATTGAAAAAGGGAAAGAAAAAGAGATATATTATGAAGATAAAACTAAAAAAGGAAAATCTGAAATAACATTTCGTGGAGACATCTTACCTCAACAAAGAGATATTTTTATTTCATTAATGAAGGATAGTATTAATGATATACTTGTTACCGGAGATCAGAGTCTAACAGATATATTATCCTGTTGTAAATATAAGAGAGTATGGTATCAGATTGCTCCTTGGAAAACTGGGTTGGCTTATTATTTAACGAAAGAATTACCAAATAAGTATTATTCTTCTTATAAGACATCGTGTGGGACAATTCAATCTATAAATACTAAAATTGATTGGAAGAACTTTATGAAGGAAAATGATTTTAGGATCCTTGGTAAGGAGAGAATGGATTTATTATTAATGGGGGTTCAACAGATAAAGAAAAAGAATCCTTTATTCATACAATTATTAGATATTATTGAACATTCACGGTATTTGGAAACAGCACAGAAGAAAATTAATAGATTAAAATAAAATATATATTATATAGTATGGCTAATTTATTATCAATTATCGAAGTATTTGAGCAAAAAATGAATATAGATCAACAGGAAGATGGTACACTATTACCTGGTAAAAGGTGTCTAGATGAATTATTTACAATTGAAGAAGATAATTCAGTAAATCAAAATAAAATGAATTCATTTGTTCATTTATATGAACTCGGTGATCCAAATAATATTGAAGAACTAAAATATGTTGAATCAAAATTAATTAAGCTGGTACTTACAGATGCTTATGATATATCAGAATGTTTTAGTCTATATACGTTTACACAGAATATTTGTGAAAAAGGACTGAGTAACGAATTAATTGCATTATTGGGTGATTTATTAGACATGGATACTGATACAGGGGATAATGGTGATTTTGAAAATAATTTGAAGATAGTTGAACATCGTTTGGGTAAATATGTCCCAGATATTATTAAGAAGTTGATTGAAGTTTCTGAACTATATGAAAAAAAATCTTGTGGTACTATTAGTAAAAATACCCATGTATTAAAGAAGTTATATTCTCGTATTATTAAAGAAGATGCTGGATACGAAGAATATAATTTACCTGGGTTTGATATTGGAGAATTTTTTGAAAGTTTTCAAACAAATATACTTACAAAGACAATTTTATTAATCTTTTTAGGTTATTTAATAAGTAAGGTTATTGGATTATTGAATGTGCATTATAATGTGAATGATAAATAAACCCTATACTTTGGTAATAATTTTTTTTTTAATTCGGCGAGTGTTTTATATTTTGAGTAATTCTGAATAATGAAGTAAGGTTCCCTTAGGTCATTTGTATCCTTATCCATAAGGATAATAATTCCATTTTTACGATATACTTTTTTTAACATTCTATAATATTATGGTAATGGTTATTTTTAAATGAATTAAATACGTGGTGATTGTGGTGGTGTGATGGGATCGTAAGTATCATCTGTCCATATTTGTCCTATAAGGATAGAGTTCCATTCTGTTGCCGTATCGAAGATACATAATGGACAATTAGATTTTTGTTTATTTTGGATAATAAAACCATTCCCTTTACATTTATAACACGTTGTCCACATCTTTTTTATGTTCAATCGACAAAGAATATCAAATTTTATTTGAATCCCTTCTAATTATGGTTACCTTTCATCTTATCTAATTTTATTTCTAGAATTATATTTAAACATAAACTGTTATTTTATAGTAGTCTAAAAATATAAATATGGATATTTTAACACGACAAAAGATAGAAAAACAGGATTTATCAATATTTATCCGTGATTTATCAAAAGATGTGAATATTAATCTATCCCATATGATAGAAGATATTCTTGATGAGGAAAAAGTTAAAAATGTTATTGTAAAGAATAAGAAACCGAAACAATTAAAGAAGAAGGATATAATTATTATGGAGCAAAATAAGATACGTTTTAAGAAGAATATTGAGGATGATATGGGGAAGGTACCATTTTTTATTGAAAATATGGATATTAAAGATCCATTCAATGTTCTTAAAAAATTAAAGACGAATGAAGGACGTGTTTATTATCAATTTAAGTTATTGGAGTTATATTGGAAGGATAAAAAAAAGTTTATGAAGTATATTATTATTTTATTTTATGAATTAAAATCAATTGAGGGACATACAGAAGAACAAATGAAACTGTTAAGTAAGGTGGAGAAGGTTCTAAGTAAATGTGATACAAAAGATTATATGATGAATAAGATGGGAAATTTATTAAAACCATTGGACTATTGGAATCACCAGAAAAATCTATTTGATCCTTGGCAGAAAGAGGTCATTCAATTTATTAAGAAGAATGAAAGTGTGGTAGTTAGAGCGCCAACATCTTCGGGAAAATCTTTTATAGCGATGGCTTGTGGGGTTATTCATCATAAGATTTTATATATTTGTCCTGCAAAGCCTGTTGCATATCAAGTTGGAGCGAATTTTATAAGTATGGGTTACAAGGTTCATTTCTTATTGGATAATATATCTCATTTTTCTTATAGTCCTCAAACAAATATATTTATTGTGACTCCTTCTGAGGTGGAAGATAATTTAATCCGTAATGGTGTTAGTTATGATTATGTTGTATTTGATGAAATCCATAATATTAATAAGGAGGAGGATGGCGATAAATATGAGAATCTAATTAAGTTGATACCTTGTAATTTCCTTGCATTATCTGCGACGATTAATAATAGTGATTTCTTAGTGGATAAGTTGAAACAGATTAAACCACGTCATAAAATAAATTATATTGAGTATAATCAACGATTTATTAATCATCAACGGTGGATTTGGAAAAATGAGGGATTAAAGAAATTGCATCCATTATGTGTATTTAATGGAATGGAAGATGATTTGAGTGAGAGCCATTTATCATTTACTCCAAATGATTGTTCTATATTATGGAATGTGATTTATGAAGTATTTGAAGATATTGATGATGAAACTAATTTATTAGACGGATGTTCTCCTGATGAATATTTTACTGAAGAAAGGTTATTAACATTGGATGATTGCCGTGAGTATGAATATTTTTTAAAGAAAAAGATGGAGGAGTGGAATCATGATTATCCAAAAGAAATTCAAGAGATCTTTAATTCATTTAGGGATAAACCAGATGAAAAGGTAAATGATAATATTGTGGGGATTATAAGAGAAGCAAAACAGAGGAATATGTTTCCAATGATAATGTTTAATACGGATGAAATAAAGTGTAAAGAATTATTCCATTCAATTTATAATTATTTGAGTAATAAGGAGATGGAGGAGTATCCATATCATTATGATATTCTTGAGAAGAAGGAATCACTTTATCAAACATATCAAAAAGAGCGGGAATCATTTAAAGATACTATTAAAATTGTATCCACAAATCCTCAATTTGAGATTAAGGAAAAGATGGAGATATTTGATCGTAAACAAAAAAGTATTTATATTAAGAAGGTAATAGAGTATTATCAGAGTAAATTAAATGATATACAAAAGAATGAAGAAATTACGGATAATATTCGTGAAGTCCAGGAAGCAAATCTAACGGGAGAGATGAATAAATTTATAGTAAATCCTGATTTTACAAGACAAGATATATTTAGGAAACATCCTGATTTTATATTTACAAACTCAAATGAGCCGATGTCTGCAGATACAATCCGTAGTGTGAGGAGTGAGATAAAAAAAACATTGGGTTTAAAAATACCTTATGAAAGTGCCTTGTTTCAGATGTTGAAGAGAGGTATTGGTATCTTTTTAGAGAATATGCCTGATGAGTATAATTGGCAACTTCAAAAATTATTATCGAAGAAAGAAATCGGTGTTGTTATTTCTGATAGGACACTCTGTTTGGGAATTGACTTACCGGTAAAAACAACTTGTTTTTTGGGATTAAAGGATAGTAATCATTTTACGAAGGATGAGTATCTTCAAATGGCTGGACGTGCAGGACGTCGTGGGAAAGATACACAGGGGAATATTATCTTTTTTGGTGATTTAGATTATTTAAGTTTAATACGAAGTAAACAGCCAAATATTGAGGGTACAAATAAACCAATCTATGATAATTATCGAGCATTACCACCGAAGTATTTTAATTCGAATGTATTTAAGAATATGTTTCATAAGGAGAGGGAGTATAAAATTATCCAAAATGCGTCAATGGTTGAAGAAGGCAGGAAATTATTATGGTTTACTCGTGAATATTCAAACGCTTGTTACTTTATATCCAATCTATTCACAATAGAAAAAGAATTATATACGATACAGGGTTTTGATAGAAACTTATATTTATTGAAGAAGTTATCTAGTTTGATATGTGATTATAATTTCTCAGAAACAATTGAGGATTATAAAGCAAAAAAAATAAGGGATTTTAAATCAATTGTGATATTTCGGGAATATATAACTGTATTAGTGAATATTTATAATAGTATCCGTAAAGATAAGTTTATGATTCTTATAAAAACAACCCGTACTTTATTTAATGATATCAACCATATGATATTTGCAAAGATCATTTAATGTTTCTTTTTCCCGCAGTCTTTGCATAGACATTTACCCTTCTTGTGGCTATATATTTTTGATACACAGTGAATACAATATTTTGATCTATGTATAACATTATTCTCAGAATCTAGTAGACAACAGTCTCTACCAATACATTCACCGGCGATACCGCAATGAAAGAATTGATTACAGATATTACAGTGTACCTTAAGTTCTCCGGAACCGAGTGGAAATTTTTCTTTACAATATCCACACGGGATTATTTCTTTTGAGAAGAGATCAAGGTACTCTCCTGTGATCTTCTCTTCCTTGATCTGGAGAGGTGGGAGGAGGTCTTCGTCATCTGTGGGATAGATTGCCCCTCTTCTCTTCCTCTTTGTTCTCTTTCTCGTTAGGAAACAGCAATCCATGGAGGATAGTCAATAGTTTTTTGGACTTTGAAAAATAGTAGCTTCAAATTTAAAAAAAAAATATTATTAATATATATAATAATGACAACAGGATCTAGAAGACAGGTATGGAATGGGACAGCTGATAAAACCACGGGTGGTTTAACGAAGAAGGACCTTATCTTGGTCAATGGGAGAATTAAATCAAAAAAAGCGAGAAAATCCGCGAAGAGATCAAATAACCTTAAGAAGGCTGGATGGACCTTTAAGAAAGGTGAGTTTGGTGCTGTTAGAATTGAAGATGTAAAAAAGGGAACACCGAAACGTACCGCCAGAAGAAGTAAACGGGTTGCATCTCGTAGACGGAGAAACACTCGTAAATAAATAAATATTTAAACATATTTTTATAAGTAGTATTATAATAAGTACCGTATCATAATAAATATAATGATAACCTTTTTAATTGAAAAAGAGAATGTCAAGAAGAATTTTGAATGTACATTGGAAGATTCTATATTATCTTTAAAGGAACGAATCATTGAAGAGTATTCTTTACAGTGTAAATATATTGATATTGATTTTCAGTTAGAGCGGCCTATAAGATCTTTGGGTAAGTTTAATCTTGAGGCAGGAATCCTACCAAGACCTTTGGATAATTATAAGTTTGATCATTATGGTTTAGATGGGAGAGAAATAAAAGCAACATTTATTGAGGTGAATGATTATGTCCCTTATAAAAGGAATACTGTGGGAGTAAATCTACGGAAATATAATGAAATGAAAGAGGAAGACAGTAACGGGGAGGTTAGTTATGATTTAGAATCAATGGATGATTTTCCAGGATTAAGTTAATTACAAGGCATGTTATATTTTAGTATATACTCTCTAACTTTATTTTCTTTCATTGTAATAATATTTGTATTAATAATGCTAATATAAGTTTTTTTTTCAATTTCATCCTTAGAGTTATCAATAAATAAAAGTAGTTTATGGATAATTTCTAATTCTTCAGTACTCCAAAAATCTTTTAGATTATTTAATAATGGTGGTTCATCTGAGTCAATTTTTTGGATTTCTTTTTGTTCAATAGAATCTTGGATTAATTTATAATAATGGTGTAAAGTGTGGTGTATGATAGTCCCTTTCCCATAGGACTTTAATAATGATTGAATCCCGTCTAGTGTTCTATGATAAAAGTAATTATAGATTACATTTTCTTTCTTAGGAGGATACCATTCGAGGGATTTAATAATTGGATTGTATAAATTATGTAGGTCTTCTCTTCCATCACCATTGATATTCCGAACCACTCCTTGAAAATAGGATGGTTCATTATAATAGATAGAGTTATTCCCAATGGATATTTTTGTTCCTTCTTCTTTATAATTTAACAATATTATTCGTAGGATGCAAGAAAGTGGTTCTAATATAATATTATTTCCTTTATTAAAATATGATTTTAAAGTATCAATATTCATTTATTAGAAGAGTTGATTTTTTTTGAATGGTTTGACCCTCAAACAAACAAATAATATAAATTTGATTAATATATAAAATATATCTATATATAGTTTATATAGAGATGTTAATACCGATCCGTTGTTTTACTTGTGGAGAAGTAACGGGTGATAAATGGAATATTTTTGTGAAGAGGACACTGGAGAAGAGGAATGGATCAAAAGAAGAGGTTTCTTCTGAATTAGATATTGAATATATTAATATACAAGATGACGGTACAATTAAAAAATCAATTGAAGGAGAAGTTTTGGATGAATTAGGTTTGCATAAGTATTGTTGTAGACGTATGTTCTTAGGAAATGTCCATTTAATTTCTTACATTTAAAATATACTAATTATATTATGGCATCCGAAGAAACTGACGAAATAGCACCATCTGAATCTAGTGCTGATCAATTTGCTGTAAATCCCGAATTATTATCAACGGAGGCAAATGAAGGGACTGAGAAGACATTTTTAGAAGTATCCGAAGAAATGGAACAGGAAACAAGGGAAAAAATATTAGGAGATAAAAATGAAGTTCTTGGATATATATCAAATGATGTTTATAAACAGACCGCCGAGGATTATGATAAAGGATTAGTGATTGATAAAAGTAAAGATGAAGATTCAAATACAATTATGGATTTACAATTAAATGATATTATTAAGAATACTGTAGATTGTTTGACTAATTTTGAAAATGAATACATACGTATGTTGTATAGATATGATCTTGAATATGGTAAAGGGGATAAAGGTACAGTAAATACTCTAAAGAGGTATATCTATTCCTTTATTATGTATTTAAATGACAAAGATAATATTTTATATATAGGGATTACCTTATTTATTATTTCAATAATATTATATTTCATTAATATAACTAGACAATGATTAATTTTCCAGATGTTAATTTAAAAGATAATAAATTAATTATAATCATTTGTGTGTTGATTATTATCCTCTATATATGTAACTATTTATCAATAAATATTTTGGTTGGTATAGTCTGTATAATATTGTTTTTTATCTATTATAAAGATACATATAAGGGGATTACTAAAGCATTATTTAAAAAAAAAAAGGAAAGTTTATATTATAATAATCGTATTCAAGAAATCTTATTAATAATAAAGAAATTTAAAAAGAGATCACCTTATAAATATAGAAAGGGTATTAAATTATGGGGATCTTTTATGGATTCTATTTATAAATTAGAAGATGATCGTATCTATAATTATTCACAGTATTTTGAAAATGCACAATTATATTTGAGAGAATCAACCAATTTATTTATGAGTATTGGAGTTGAAGCAAAAGAAAGAAGATATATTGATGGTATGGATGATGGTGATTTTACATCATCAAAAGAATTAGCGGAAATATCTAAATTATCAAAAGAATTATATTCTGAAGGGTATTCGTTTCTATATAATTTATCATTGAGGTTGAATAAAAAGTGGAAAAAAGACAAGAACATTCATAACAAAGAATTAATTTTAGATTTCCCTTTACCAAATGATAAAAAGGCAGACTCATATGATTATTTTTATTAATTGTGTTTAATTTAATGATATATAATATGTCTACTTATAAATGGAAGAATCTATTTTTAATATCGAACCACAAGATATAAAGGTTCCAAAGTGTATTCATACATATAATTATAATTTTTTAGACCAATTTAATTATAATATTAATCATTCAATATATTATCAGTTGATTAATTCTATGGAACATTTTAAATTAAAAAATCTATATAACTACTTGTATTTAAGGACATTCAAGATAAATAAACAATTTCCAGAAATAAATTATTTACCGAAAGTAAAAAAAAATATTAATGAAGAAGAATTAAATCAACTATTTGATAATTATATTGATAATGATGATATTAAATCAATTATAATTATGAATGGGATTCAATTATTCTTCTTTCCGAAAATTATTTAATATTAAGCTTCATAGCATTTGTAATACTTTTTTCTTCGGATTTAAGTGGCTTCTTACGATATAATTTAAGATTACTTTTAGTATTTTGATTATTATTTATTTCGTATGTATCAATCCGGTACTTAATTGGAAGGATTGGTGGTATCTTTAGATCAAATATATTCTTGTTTAGTGAGTTTTTTCGATACTCTTCTATTGTTAGTGGTCCACCAAACATATTTAATAAAAGTCTATTTGGTGCAGTATTTATTGTATCTCCTTTTGTATCATTTACCATATTATTATATAAATTAATTAATGAATTAATCTCATAATGATTTTCAAAGTTATCAAGTGAATATCTTGAGCAACATTCTAAAGAACAAAAATCCCCATATGTATAGAATACATTATGGATATATTTTAGAGGAATACCATAAATAATCTCATTAAATTTATGACAACAATTCCAGCATACTTCGCTTGGATAGTTATTTTCAGAGAGAGAATATTGTTCTTGATCCATTGAATAGGGTTCAATTATATCATCATTATTATCAATATGATTTAATTTTATAATTAGTGTATTATTAACTTTTACATTTTCACCCTTTTCATCTATTTCTTTATTGATTGTTTTCTTTGGTTTTCTACCTCTTTTTTTAGGTACCTTTTTTTCACTCATTATATTCTATATAATATAATTGTCTTAAATACTTTTATTCTTCTTCTTGGAGGATATATTTTTCAATTAAGTTATTTTTTGTTGTAAATTTATAGACAACCATCCAAAATACCATAATACCGAGTATTAAAAATAAGGATATTTGAAGAAATTCTGAACTAAAAAAAGATATCCCTGTATTATTAGTCACTACAAGTGATTGAACCACAATTTGAATTGTGATTGTACGGATAATATCATAGACCATCGGTATCATTTCATTCTTTGAATTTAATATTCTTTCCATATATATTACTAATATAATAAAAAAATTATATTCTAACAATAATGGCGACGAGTTTATTTTGTAAGTTTATTATATTTAAATCTTATAAATGAGCGAATTAAAGTTTGAAAGTAATATACCTATTATATTCTTAACAATTGTCGTAATTGCAATTGTTGTAATTGGGTACTTAGAAGTTAAAAAGATTAATATAAGATTAGATAAATTATCTTCAATTGTTATTCAGAGTAGTAAAGGGAAAATGATTTCAAACCCCAATACTGAAAGTGAAGATCAAACATTTGAAGAGGATGTGATTTATAAACAAGAACCAGTATTTGATAATAATGATAAAGAAGATATTGTGGATGATAAATATCCAGAAGATACAAATAAAAAAGTAAGTATGTGGGATCAAGGTCCAAAAGAAGATATCATTCATAGAATTAATCGTTTTGAAGAAGTATATGATGATGAAGAATCTGATGAAGAGGTATCCGATGAAGAGGTATCCGATGAAGAGGTTGATGTTGATTATAAAGACAAAGAAGATGGAATATTAATGGGATATTCAATGACAAATGACTATCAAAACTTATCCGAAGAAGAAGAAGATGATAAAGAAGATGATAAAGAAGATGGTAAAGAAGAAGAAGTTGAGGATGAAGAAGAAGATGAAGAAGAAAATAAAGAAGAAGATGAAGAAGAAGATGAAGAAGAAGATGAAGAAGAAGAAGATGAAGAAGTTGAGGAAATTGATTTAAAGCAATTAAGTGAATCAGATGATGATGAATTTAAAAAAGAAAAGATCATTGTTGATGAAAGTTATTCTGTAAATCAGTTAAAACAAATCTGTCGTAATTTAAAACTCTCTGTTTCAGGAAGTAAATCAATGCTTATTCAACGTATAATGGAAAATCAATAAAAAAATTATATAATATATAATATAAAATGGCAAAAGATAATTATAAGGACTTTCCCGCAAGGATGTCTGATGGGAGATTTATGACAGATAATAGACCAAATTGTGAAATGAATTACGAACTACGTCAAGATATGAATAGTTATGAATATAGACAAAATTTAATTAATAATGCAGGGAATATTTTTAAAAAAATGCAGGAAATAAATAAAGAAGCTTATAAATGTTCCAATTGCAATGGTACTGTTGTTCCTCCTCCACAAAATAAACAAGATTGTAAAGATGGAAATTGCAAGGTATATGAAAATAATTCAAATGGTTTTGGTATTGATCAGGCATAATTTATTGCTTCCAACGATTACTACAAGATAAACAAGTAATGAATTGTGTCATAGGTTCATCTGCTGACCTTGTCTGTACTTCATAATAGGATGTTTCTCTACTACCGCATTTTCTGCATTTGAAAAGGTTTGTCATTGCTTCAGGTTTTAATTCATATTTAATTTTATCTTTTTTAGATTTAATATTTAATAGTGTTTTCCAATTATCAGGGTAGATATCATAAACACTGAGGGTCCCAATATCTTTAGGACTAATTACTTCATTGATTATATTATCAAATAATTGATTGTTTTGAATATAACTATCCTTTTTAATATTAGAATATATTGAAATAACTTTCGAGTTATATAGATTAGTAAAAATGATATTATCCCATCTTTTTTGTATATTTTTTTCTTTTGAGAGATCGATAATATAATTATAAATGCTTTGCTCTATTTTTCTAGAAATGGTAATGTCATTGATAATATTATTAAAATAAGTCACAATATGTTTTCTTTTTTTATCTTTCAGATTAGAGAATTGATTCATAAATAATATATTATATATTCAATTATTAATCAAATTTTAAATAGTATCTTTCTTATCACCATCATCCTCTTCATCTTCTTTATCACCTTCACC
>MDTC01193967.1_pt1 | contig 26657 bp, 24 predicted proteins | sample 811181 | NCBI WGS metagenome assembly MDTC01 (sample SAMN05326644, study PRJNA326480) | marine metagenome | isolation source: seawater | place: Pacific Ocean: North | collected 2011
AACAGTCATAGTGCAATCAGCATCCTTATCTTCATCCGATACTGTATTAGGACTAGATTTACCATCAAGAAAAATGCATCCCGCACCTTCAAAATCAAATTTAATAGTTGCTCCAAGACCAGTATCTTTTCCTTCAATACCAGCTTGAAATTCTGCTAAAATACTTGCTACATCAGCCATATTTATTACTCCATATTTAGTTAAGTTTGCAAATAAAACATTTTATCTAGACTATGACAATGAGTTTTTTTTATATATAAATTACTACTAATTATGAAAAAAAAACCTTTTTTCTGGATTACTGCTAAAAAAGAGCTTAAAAAAAAAGACAAAAAACTAGGAAAAATTATAGATTCCTACCCTAAAGATTTTCTCTTTTCTAAATCAGATCCATTTCTTACCCTCGCAAGATCAATTGTAGGCCAGCAAATTTCTGTAAAAGCGGCTCAATCTGTGTGGGATAAATTAACTCTAAAAGTCGTACAAATAAGCCCGGAAAATATTAGCATGATACATTCGAATACACTTAAGTCAGCAGGTCTTTCACGTCAAAAAGTATTATACCTTAAAAATTTAGCATATGCATTTCTTGAGAATAAAATAAAAATAAATTTGTGGAGCAAAATGAGTGATGATGAAATTATTAATGATTTAATTAAAATAAAAGGAATTGGAAGATGGACAGCTGAGATGTTTTTGATTTTTAATTTATGTAGGGAAGATATTTTTCCTTTAGATGACATTGGCATGATTAAAGGGATATGTAGATTATACAATCTGAAATATCCTATAAAGCGTGAAGAATTGATTAAAATTGGAAATAAATGGAAACCATATAGGTCAGTAGCTACATGGTACTTATGGCGATCTTTAGATCCAATTCCAGTTGAATACTAGTTATGAAAAATACTACATACATATATTCATTTTATCGCTTCAAAGAATTAATTAAGATAAATCAATTAAAAATTAAATTAGATAAATTTGCTTTTAATAAAGTTATCTATGGAACTGTACTTATTGCAAATGAGGGGCTTAATGGAACAATATCAGGAACTAAAAAAGATCTTGATGAATTTATAGTTTATTTAAAAAGAATAATTAAAATTAGGAAATTATCACTTCAAATTTCTGAAAATCAATTTGTACCTTTTTATCGGCTTAAAATTAGATTGAAAAATGAAATTGTGACTATTGGGGATAAATCTATCAAACCCGTAAGATTATCAGGAAAATATGTTTTGCCAAAAAATTGGGATAAAATAATTAAAAATAAAAAGTATATGATTATTGATACACGTAATAAATATGAAATAAAAATCGGTACTTTTAAGAACTCTTTAAATCCAAAAACTAAATCATTTAGAGAATTTCCAAAGTATATAAGAAAACAAAAAATCAAAAAAACTCAACCGATTGCAATGTTTTGCACAGGTGGCATAAGATGTGAAAAGGCTTCTTCCTACCTTTTAAAAAATGGATTTAAAAATATATATCAGTTAGATGGAGGTATTCTAAATTATTTAGAATATAAGAAAAATAAAAAAAATTCATCATGGGTTGGAGAATGCTTTGTATTTGATAATAGAGTTTCTATTAACAAAAACTTTCAAAAGGGTAAGTATGATCAATGTTATGGGTGTAGACATCCAATTACAGAGCAGGATAAAAGTCTTAGCTCCTATAAAAAAGGAGTTACATGTAAATACTGTATTAATGAGAGAACTAAAAAACAAATAAATTCATCAGTTACTCGGCAAATCCAAATTGATATTGCGGAAAAAAATAATATCAGACATCCATTTAAAAAAATTCGCTTGAAATAAAGGTAAATACGACTCTAAGTATTTTTTTTTACGAAATCAAGTAAGCTTCCATCCTTAAACAAATGACCACAAATACCAAAATTATTTGCACAATCTAGATCAGACTTCTTGTCACCAATCAAAAAACTTTTTTCTAAATCTACTTTCCACTTTTGTGTTGCTAATTTTAGCATACCAATTTCAGGTTTTCTTAAAGAAGATAAATGATCATATTTTTTATTTTTAACATCTGGATGGTAAGGTGAATAAAAAAAATCATCGATTTGAGCTTCAATTTGACTTAATTCTTGATTAATATAATTATGTAAATTTCTTACATCATTTTCTGAATAATAGCCTCTAGAAATTCCTGACTGATTTGTAACTATGAATACGTAATAAGATCTATCATTAAGGTATTTAATTGCTTCTTTTGATTCATAAATCCATTCAAAATCTTCTATCTTATATGTGTATCCCTTATCAACATTTATTACTCCATCTCTATCTAAAAATGCAGCAGGTTTAATTAACATAATTTAACTATTCTTATCTTTTTTTTTGATTACTCTAATTATAATGATTATTTTAAAATCAGAGAATTTACAATCTTTAAAAGTTTTGAACTATCATTTGTTTTTATATAACTATTCATTTCTTCTATATCTTTATTAATACTACTAATATCTTGAAAAGCATTATCAACTTCCATTATATATTCATTTGAAGTTTTTTTAATAGTATCTGAAATCATTAACTCCTCAGAAATTTTTTCATATTCATCTAGACCAGTAATTTCTATTTCAATATCGCCTTTTAAGTTGTTTGTATCTTTAATTGTCTTACCAGATAATTTAATTAACTTTTCTGCTATGTCTAAGACCTTGATTGGTTCTCCCATATCTAAAACAAAAATCTCACCACCTTCACCATTTTGACTGGCCTCTAGTACAAGACTAACTGCATCTGAAATTGTCATAAAATATCTTTTTACATCTTTATGTGTAAGTGTGATAGGACCTCCATTATTAATTTGATCTATGAATAACGGAATTACAGATCCAGATGAACCCATAACATTTCCAAATCTTACAATTGTAAAAGTTTTTGATTTCTCCTGTTGAAAAGATAAGGCTTGGATATACTTTTCACCTATTCTTTTTGTTTTTCCCATTAATGTCGAAGGCCTTACAGCCTTATCAGTAGAAATAAATAAAAATCGACTCACTCCATACTTTAATGATACATCAGCAATATTTTTGGTTCCAATAACATTGTTTCTAATAGAGTCATTTGGATTTTTCTCAACCATACTAACATGTTTGTAGGCTGCGGCATGAAAAACTTGACTAGGTTGATATGTTTTAAAAATAGACTCAAGTCTTTCATAGTTTGTTACTGAGACAAGTAATGGTATCAAATGAACATTAAGTTTCTTATCATCAATAATCTTTTTAGATTTTAAATTTATCTGATAAAGATTAAATTCACTATGATCTAACAAAATTATTTCTTTTGGATTATTTTGCAAAATTTGACACACTAACTCACTACCAATTGACCCGCCAGCCCCACTTACTAATATAGTTTCGTTTTCAATTTTATTATAAATTTTAGGTATTTTAATGTTTTTCTTTTTAACTAGATCATCTAAATTAATATTTCTTAAGCTTTGCTCAAAAGTTTTATTTTTATCACTCAAAAGAGTGCTATCAATAAAATTAACTTCAATGTTTAACTTTTCGAGAGATAGAATTATTTTTTCTTTTTCATCCTTTGATAATTTATCGATAGCTATAATTATTTTTTTTATATGATTTATATTAAATCTATTTTCAATTTCATCGATATTATAAATTCTATATCCACCAATCATTTTCCCAATTTTATTTTTGTCATCATCTAAAAAACCGGAAACTTTGTATTCAAAAGTCGAATTGATAAAGCTTAAGGCACTAAAACCTAATTTTCCAGCACCATAGATTAAAATATTATTTCGTTCCTCTAATTCTTTTTGAATATTTGCAATATAAGAAATCGTAATTCTTGATAAGATTATAAATAAAAAAAGTAACGATGGCTGTATTATTGATAGTGTTCTAGGTATGCCACTGGGATGAATATATAAAATAATTGCTAGCAAAATAACAGAATAACATGTCATTGCAATTATAATTTGCTCAATAGATTTTATTGAAAAGAATCTATTTATTGAAAAATAATTATTAAATAAGAAAAAAATTGGAATATGTATTGAGCAAGAAATTGCAAATAATAAAAGCAAATTTTTAGTGATATAAATATTATCTATTCTTAGAAAAAATGCGGCCCAACAGGAAAAGAAAATTATCGTTAAATCATTTAATATCAATATTAAAATTTTTTTATTTCTAGAGAAATTTAAAATTTGATTGATTATTTTCATAATTAATGAATTTTTTTTACTAGTTCTATAATTTTTTTTTCACTTGGATAATATATCTTTTCAAGTTGTTTTGAGGTAGGAGCTGGAGTAAATGGAAGAGTAATTCTTTGAGGAGAGCATTTTAATAAATTAACATCTATATTTTCTATTACAGATGTAATTACTTCAGAACTGATACCACAGGGTGCCCATCCACCATCAACACAAATAAGCTTTCTTGTTTTTTTGACTGAATTAACGACAGTTTTTATATTTAATGGTGATAATACCCTCAAATCAATAACCTCAATATTTATTCCATCATTAACTAAATTTTTTGCAGCATTTAACGAAATATGAGATGAAAAACCTGATGATACAATAGTAAGATCTGTTCCTTTTTTAATGACCTTGGGAGCAACTTTTGATAGTTCAATTTCTTTAATTGGACTTAAATTTGATTTGTTATCATATAACCACCTATCATCTATAAAAATTACTGGATCCTTACTCAATACTGAAGCTATGAAAAGGTCTCTAGCATCATCTACTGAATATGGCATCACAACTCTTAGACCTGGTATATGAGAAAATAAGGCCTGAAGAGCCTGTGAATGCTGAGCTCCTTGTTCACCACCTCGGTTTATAATTGTTCTAATTGTGACATTTGGGGAGTCCTGACCTCCAAACATATATGACCACTTTGCTGCCTGATTAATGATTGCATCCATTGCATACAATGCAAAATCCATTCTAGGATGAACTACAATAGATTTCTTACCAGATAGAGCCGCGCCAACAGCCATACCAGTAATCGCTGACTCTGATGTAGGAGTATCAATTACCCTATTTCTTCCAAATTTTTTTTCTAAATTTGTCATTGAGTTACCTACATACCAAGGACTCCATACTCCTTGCCCTATTACAAAAGTTTCTGGATATTTTTCTAAAACATAATTAGCGGCTTCTCTTAAAGCTTCACCATAAGTTGTTTCTTTTTTATTAGTCATATTTATTGATAAACATTTCGTAATAAATCTGAATTAGAGGGATACTTTGCTTTTAAAGCTTTGCTCCAGGCTTTATCAATCTTTTTATTAGTAGATGATAAAATTTTATTATACTCAGATAAATTAAGTATTCCGTGGTCAATCATTCCTTCTTTAAGTCTTTTAATTGGATCTCTTTTTTTCCAATTTTCAAGATCTTTCTTACTTCGATTTACACCCACGTCAATATCCTCTCTCCAGTCAACATGGCCCAACCATCGATAAGTAATTGCCTCAATGAAAGCGGGCTTATTATGATTTCTAGCATTTTTAATCAGTTTTTCAGATGCAGTAGCAACCTGAATCACATCATTACCATCAACTAAAATTGACTCAATATTATTTGACTCTGCAAATCTAGTAGTTGAAATCAGAGGCTGTCTTTGATTAATATGTAAATGACTTCCAAATAAATTATTTTCAACCACAAAGATGATTGGTAACTGCATTAAACTAGCTATATTAAGTGTTTCGTGAACAACTCCTTCTTCCATTGCTGAATCCCCCATATAGGCTATAGCAATATCTTTTTTTTTATCCATTTTCGATGCAAGCGCTGATCCAGCGGCGATACTGACTGTTCCAGAAACAATAGGAACTGAACCATAAAAACCATTTCTTTTATCCCACAAATGCATAGATCCTCCCATACCTTTTGAAAGACCATTTTTCCGACCTAATATTTCCGCAAAAAAAGATTCCAAATTAGCTCCCAAAGATAAAACTTGTGAATGGGATCTATGTCCTCCAAAAATACGATCATATTTTTTTATTGAATTTGAGATTCCAACTGCAACTGCCTCTTGTCCAATAGTCAAATGTACAGGACCTATAATATTTCCAGCTTTCTTTTCAGCTGCTAGTTTTTTTTCAGCCTGTCTAATTAAAATCATTTTTTTTAAAAAATTAAATAATTCTAAATTGGTAAATTTTTTATTAATTTTAAGAGAATGATGTAATTTTTTAGGATTTATCAAATCATTTAAACTAATTTTAGTCATATAATTTTTAAGCTATTTATTGATTTAATTCATAATCTAATTTGATATAAGATTATAAGATTTAGCTATTATATCTACCAAAGTAAAAAGTTCTTAAACAGATAAAAATAATTGATAAAAAAAACGTTATTAAAAAAAGAGATGCATAATCATATTTATCAAACAATCTCATACTTTTTGAAGTATTTACAGTTATTGGATAAATAATTTGAGAACGAGTAACTGATCTTTTAATAATACCATCATAGAAATCATCAAATTTTTTATGATATTTATTAATGTCTAAAACATACTCTTTGTTACTAAAACTTTTATAATCGCTTTTATCATCTTTCATATTTCTAATTTGCCGTTCTAAATTAATCTTATTATATTCTAGTGTTTCAATTCTATCATAGTATGAAACAATTTTTTCTTTCATCATAGTATCATCAGCTGCGTACTGTATTAACTTATCTACTACATTAGGATTAAAATAAAAACCTGGCTGGCGATTATTATCTTGATCATCTGAGGTAAGACCATTGATTTCATCATCATTTAATTCCCTATCTAATATATATGACTTATTAATATCGACCATATTAGAGAAAAAAGCTCCATTTGATTTAAGTATTGTTATTTTATCTGAAATTACTTGAAGGTCTTTTTCTTTAATATCAATAATTACATCCCGATTTTTTGAATACATTAATTTATCCTGCAATATTTCTAAATTTATTCTTAGAAGACTTAAATTTCTATATGTTGAATAAATTATTGTTTTATCTTGCAATGCAGAATTATTTTTAATATCGGGTTGATCAATCGAGGCAGTTTTATTACTTAATATATTTTTTTCTATATTAATTAATTGCTCATCAATATAATTAAAATATCTCGTCACAAATTTTAGAAATGCTCTATTAGACATATTCTCTTCCGAAGTATTAATTAAATCTTCGAAGTAATTATGTGATCTAGGTGAAGAGTCATCATTTAATGAAATTATTTGATTCTGGAAATTATTTAAAATCTTTCTTGCTACATTTTCATTTATTCCTAAATCATTATCTAATTGAATAGAAATTGTAATTAAATTTTTATTTAGAGAACTTATTTCACTAATAAAATATTTGATTTCATCATCAGAATTTAAATAATTATTGAAGTATTGCTTTGGTTTATCTAGCATCCTATTAAGTTCATTACTCAATGTTGGTAATCCTTCAGCAATCAAGATATTAGGTATAATTTTTTCTACATCTATACCATTGAGATTCTTAATCGCTTCAATCACATTTGATTCAATAAAGTTTTCACTAGATAATTCAGAAGAATTAATATTTTCAATATTTATTGTTGTTGAGGCTATTGGACCATATAAACTTTCACTACTCAGTTTAATGATATAATTATATAGCAGAAAAGGTGAGATTAATAAAAAAGTTAAAAAAAGAATATTGTATTTTTTATCTACAATTATTTTTAAAATAGACAATAAATCAAAGTTATTTTCAGAAAAGTGAGGCTGACTATCCATATTCCTAATTTACTAGTTAAAAAGATTTGATTACCAGATAATACTTTATATTTTTCATAATTCTATAAATAAAATCAATTAAAATAATTAGTTAAATACGATAGTTATCACTTAATTCATCTAATATCTTTAAATCATTTGGGTCTAAATCAAAATCATCTGCTGATATAATATCTTTTAATTGTCTTACATTCGATACCCCTAAAATTGAGGAGTCTGAGATTCTTTTATTTTGAGTCCATTTGTAAGTAACTTGAGCCATAGATAGTCCCGTATTTATAGATATTTCTTCTATCTTATTGATCAAAGAAGTTTGTGACTTATTTTTTTGATTTTTAAAATGCTTAAGCCTTGATCTTCTATCATTATTTCCAAATGATTTATTCTTTTCATACTTTTTTGTTAAAATTCCTTGTCCGAAAGTACCATAAACAAGTCTTTGAATTTTTTTTCTTTCAGCATACTTTAATATTTCTAAATTTTCTGTTGAATTGATCATACTGAATGAATTACATACTGCTGATATATTTGAAATGTCAGTGTTTTTTATGTGATCAAGACTAAAATTACAAATACCATAATTAAGTATCTTACCTTGTCGTTTATAATTTTCTAAAGCATTCAAAATATCATCTAACAAATAATTGGTATTTGGCCAGTGTATAAAGTAAAGGGGGATGGTTTCTAATTGTAAACGCTTAAGACTATTTTTAAGTGCATCTTCAAGATAGGATAAAGATAAATCTATATGTGTTTTAGCTCTTTCATTACTATTTAACTGTTTCCATCTTACACCAAATTTTGAAATGATAAAATTATCTCTTAATTTATTACCAAAGATTTTATTTAGTCTTTTCTCACTCAATCCAAGTCCATAGACATCAGCTGTATCAAAACAGTTATATCCTTTTTCTGAAGCATAAATCAAAGTCTTCGATATATCATTTATATCTTTATCTCCCCAATCAGTTCCACCTAAGGCTTCACAGCCTAAAGTAATATTTGGTAATTTATATACTTTGTTATTAAGTATTAATTCTTCCATATTAACAAAATCATTTTTTTAATTGTTAAGAAAAAAATTTTCATATCTGTTTTCAGGCTTATTTCATTTGCATATCTAATTCTTAAGGTATTTTTTGTTTTCAGAATTGTTGTCTCAAAAAATTCATTAGGATTTTCATCGGGTACTAAATCTGGTAAATTATAAAATTCAATTGATGAGAAGTCAGTTATACCAGGCTTAACTTTTAAAATAATTCTTTCTTCTTTGCTGTATTGGTCAGTATAATAAGGAAGTTCTGGTCTTGGTCCGACAATACTCATATCTCCAAGAATCACATTGAAGAGCTGTGGCAGTTCATCAAATTTGAATTTTCTCAGCAATCTCCCTACTCTTGTTATGCGATCATCGTTTGAACTCGTAGTTCTATTTTCAGTACTTGAGTTAAAATACATTGTTCTAAATTTAAACATGATAAATTTTTTATTATCTTTTCCTGTTCTTTTGGTTAAAAAAAGTACTGGGCCAACACTATCCAACTTTATTAAAATTAATATAATAAGAAAAATTGGAGTAAGAAAAATAATTGCTGAAAAAGAAAAAAATAAATCATTCAATCTTTTAAACAACAAATACATTTTTATAATCCATTAAAAAACTTTTTGTAAATTTTATTCATTAATAAGCATTCTTTCTTCTAAAAAATCAATTAAATCATTATATACCTTGTCTGATCTATAGTGTTGATTGAATTCATCAAGAGATTTTCTTTTCATTTCCAACACTAAATTTTTATTATTAACTAATCTTATTAAGTGATTAACGAGATTCATGTAATTGCTATCATAAGTGAAGCCTATTCCTCTATCTTTTATGAGCTCCATCATTTCACCGTTACTTAAGCTTAATGCTAAAACTAATCCTCGCGACATATACTCTGAGGGTTTATTTGGAACATTTAATTTATAATTTTTGGAATCAACATATGGTAAAAGACCTACATCACTTATACTTAATAAGATTTCAATTTCATCTTTTTCAATCCAATCAGTAAAGTAAATATTATTTATATCTTTACTTTCATCCTTAATTTTATTTAATTCACTTCCAGATCCAGCAATTATAAAAACTATTGGGAGACTCTTACTTGATAAATTTTTTGCTGCATGAATTATTGACTGTAAATTATTGCTCTTACCCATAGTACCAATAAAAGTTACGACTAAAGTATTTTTTTCTATAACGATATTATGTTTATCTAGGAAAATTTTTTTTAATATCTCATTATTATTTTGACTTTTGGGCTCATAAGACATTCTAAAAACTTTATCGTTAGGTGATCTTTTTTTATTAATTTTTGATAAACCCCATTCAAGATACGAATTTGTGATACCTATGATTCCAGAAGAATTTTTTAAGATATAAGTAAGTTTAAAATTGTAATATAAATTTACAAAAAAAATTAATGGCCTTAAATAAATTGGGGAAAAGTCATAAAATATGTCAGGCCATAAATCTCTTATTTCAACATAAATTGGAATTCCATTTTTTTTCGCATATGATGTCGCCTGATAAGCTATCTCTATTGAGGGCATTGAAACAAATATAATATTTGGTTTGACCACTTTTTTAGAAGTTTTTTTAAAATTTAATGAAACTACGTAATCATCAATGCCTCTTCTAATTGAAAAATTTTTTTTATACCCAAAACTTTTTAAAAATTGGATTTTGTAATCTTTATTTGCTTCAATCAATTTGTTTTTAGTAAATCGATTTTTTCTTTTGAAATGATCAAAAGTTGAAGTCCACAAAGTTAGATTGTGACCTCTTGATTGTATCATTTGACAGATTATTCCAGTTCGTAAAAGTCTTGGTGAGCCAGTGTCGACTATTGTTGGCTCACTTCTCTGTATCATCCAAAAATTAGCTTTTATCTTTTTATTCTTCATAATTTAACTATTGATTGTTTCCTCATATAATTTTTTTATCCTTATTCCAGTCTTTTTAACATCCATGTCTTCAACATATTTTCTTAAATCAAAATTTTCTTTGTATTTTAATGCATAAATGATATTTTTTGATAAATCTCTTATATCTGGTTTAGATATCCTACAAATATCTTCTTGATCAGCAATTTCACTTAAATCACTCACGTCAGTAGACACAAAAGGTATATTACATGCTAAAGACTCTTTTATAGAGTTTGGCCATCCCTCATTTTCAGAAGTTAATAATGTAAGATCACATGCTGATACATTTATTGGGACATCCTTATAATCGACTCCAGAAACGATATGCAGTTTTACATTTGGTATCTTTTTTTTTACATTTTCTATTGTATCTTTTGCAAGTTTTAGTCTTTTTACTGAGTCATTTAAGTTAGAAATATTAAAGTTAATTAAATAGTCCGATTTTTTAAGTCCTAGCAGACTTCTACATTCTAATTTATTTCTTACCTTGAAATTATTTAAATTGATTGGATATGGAATGACAATAACTCTCGATGAAAAACTATTTTGTAAAATATCTTTTTTCATTCTTTCAGAAACTGAAATAATAGTTTCAAATTTACTTAAGCTATTAATTGTTAAAAATCTTGATAGCCTTGTATGTAAATATTCATAAGTGAATAATTGATTTACAGTACTTAAATCATTACCATGTAAGCTGATAATTTTTGGGGTATTTTTTATTTTGGATGAAATAAATCCACACATTGAACCATACTGGGCATGCACGAGATCGAAATCTTTAGATATTTTATTAAGATGTGCTATTTTTTTTAAAATATTTATCGGTGACTTAAGATTACCTAAATATTCAAGTCTAATATCTAAATTTAAATCTTTTAAAATTTCAATAGTATTTACTATTAAAGGTGGGTACTTAGGTGGTTTCCAATTATGAGTCCATAGTACTTTCATTTTTTAAACCTTCTTTTTATTAATTTCATTATTTGCAGTAATTCCTAAAGTGATAAAAAAGGTAAATACAATAAATGCTGTATGCGATTGAAATGCGAGACCATTTGCATTTGATAAAATAGTATAATTAATTAGGGATAAAAAACCTAAAAAATATGAATAATTAAATGAATGTTGAAATATATAATACAATATTGAAAGGTACAAAAATAAGCCAAAAATTCCTGTTTCTAAAATTATTTGAGCGTTAAAATTATGTGGATCATTGTATCCAGTTGCATAATAGTATGAGTTTTTTCCTAGACCAAATAATAAAGACTTAAAATCAAGTATAGAAACTGCTTTCAATGCAAAAGCAATTCTAGTAGTCCATGAACTTTCTAAAGCCCCAGCTCTAAATGTTCTATCATTTATCGTATTAAATATAAGATTTAATATTTCAGGAAAAATTATTAATGTTAATATAATAATAACAAAAAAAAATAAGAAGAATTTAAGTACTTTTGGTTTCAAATTTACAACAAAATAAATAAATGAAAATAATATTATAGCTAAATATGGAAAGAATGCTGTTTTTTGACCAAAGCCTATAGAAATATATAAAAAAATTAGAAATATTAAGGCAAGAATAATTTTTTGATTAATACTGATTAAATTAAGTTTATCATTGATTATGAAAGTAATTATTAATGCACTGCCGATTGATAAATAGGAACTTAAATTATTTACGTTTATCGCACTATAGCAAAAGAAGTTATTGAAGCAATATTCATCTGTAAAGTACTTCTCTCCAAATAAATATCTTCCATAATTTTCAAAAAAATTATACTCAGCATAAGTAGTTAAAAAATAGATATCAAAAAGAACAACAAAGAATATCCCAAAAAGAAAAAAGATGAATACTTCTCCATATTTTTTTGTGGTAATTAAAAAATCACTATAAGTAATTAGTATAAAAAAATATGAAATATATCTTAAAAAACTCAAATTCTCTTTTGGAAGAGTATTTTCAAATACTGAATTCAAAATAGTTGAGTAAATTGATATTCCAACAAATAAAGCCAAAATTATAAAAAAGATATTATTGAGTTTTATTGTATTTGAGATGCTGTTTATATTTAAGAGAAAATATATTACTAATATAGAATCAAGAACTGTTATATTTAAGATAATATAGCTAAGTGTATCATTTCCACAAGCAAGTAAGAAGGCATGCAAATATATAAGAAACCTTGATACTGGGCTTTTATGATTATTCATCAAACAAATTCATATATTTATATAAGATGAAATCATCACCATAATTATTCAAATATTCTTCTGATAATACAATATTATCATTGCATCTAAGCATTTTTATTATTGATTCACTCATTAATTCAATATTACCAATTGGAGTAAGATGACCTAATTTACCATTCATTAACAACTCTCTTGGACCATATTTACAATCAGTGGCCACAATTTTTTTTTTGAGACATATAGCCTGCTGAAGTGAATTAGGAGAGCCTTCAGCAAAAGATGAAAGAATAAAAACTTCTGAATTTTTAATGTAATAATAGGGGTTTTTAACAAAACCCGGCAGCAAAATATTTTTTTCTAGACCTAAAAATTTTATTTTTTTTTCTAAAGAATTTCTGAGCGAGCCTTCACCCAGAATAAGCATTTTAATATCAATCTTTTCCTTTACCTTTACATAAGCATGAATAATTGTATTAAAATCTTTTTGCTTCTCTAATCTAGCTACCATTATAATATATGGACCAGTAATAAAATTTACTTCTTTCTTTTTTGACAAAGAAATTATATTTGCTTGATTTAATGGATTTGGAATAAATACTAATTTTCTTTTGTAAAAAACTCCTGCTTTATGTAAATCTTTGTACATTTCAGATGAAGGAACAACTATATGGTCAGCAACGGAATGGACGAATGGATTGAATAATTTGTACAAACTATCAATTATGCCTAAATTATATAAAGGACTTATTGGTTTCCTGATTATAAGTTTTAGTTTCCTATAAAATATTAGTTTAATAATGCTTGAAATATATGATGTATTATTAAAAGTTGATATAACTACATCTGGCTTCTCTGTGTATACATATCTTAGAAATTTAAAAAAAGAAAAAATTGTTTTTTTTGAAGACAAATTAATAATTCTTATTTTTTCATTTATTTCACTAATACTATTATTAAAATCATTAACAGCTACAATATCAATATTATATGAGCTTTTTACTAAAAGATTAGCAATATAACATATTACTTTTTCAGCTCCACCAACTTGAAGATTAGGCAGAAAAAAACAAATCTTTTTCATAGACAATTACTCAATAAATTCAGCATATGCTACTGACCAGATAAAAAGTGAAAAAATAGGAAAAAATTCAATAAAGTTATAACTTGAATCATTCTTTATTTTTTTTATTTGCTTATTAAAGTTTTCTTTATGCAATATTTTCATCTCAAATAATTTTGAATTTTGAAAAAAATAATCATCTGTCTGACATATAATTTTTCTCAAGATCTTATTTTGTGGAATTCCAAAACCACTTTTTGCTTTTCTATTAAATATCATTTTTGGAATATAGTTTTTCATAGAAATTTTCAAAAAAGATTTCAATGTATGGTCACAGAAAATCTCTTCTGGAGTTAATGAAAGAGAAAAATCAACAAGACGATGATCGAGAAAAGGAACTCTCATTTCAATACTATTGAACATTGATATTCTGTCTTCGTAATGCAGTAAATTTGGAATAGATAAAGAATTAATATCTAATATTCTTCTATCATTAAAATCTTTTCTCATTCCTAGGTTTAACTTATCAATATTTAAAATTTTTTTGTTGATAAGTGAATTGTATTTTTTAATTTTTTTTAGGTATGGTATATATCTTTTTGCCTCAATAATAGAAAATGATTTAAAGATTTGATTCTTTATAATTATTTTCAAACATAGTTTTAAATTTCTTAAAGGATTTTCTTTAAAGAGACTCTTTAAGTAAAAAAAAATAAATTTTCTATATCCACAAAATAACTCATCTGCACCTTGCCCTGTCAAAAGTACTTTTATTCCTAATTGTTTTGCTTTTTTCATCATCATACTATGACCAATTAAACTAAGATTTTGTAGAGGTTGGTCATTAGCCCAGGTGTTTCTAATTAGATCATGAATATTAATTTTAGATTTACTAATATTGATTTTTATTGAATTTGATTTTTTTTCACCAGTTACACAGTTAATAAATTTTTCTTCCGAAAATTTTTCATCATCAGAAATAATTGATAAAGACGTGATTCCTTTTTTTTGTTTAACAGTAATATTATGCATTATAGTACTGTCTATTCCCCCTGAGAGCATTATTCCAATTGGTACATCACTTCTCAGATATTTTTTATGAATATCTATAAGTAAGTTTTCCAAATATTTTTTTTTATCATCCAAATTAAGTTGAATTATACTATCGTTTAACGAACCTAGACTCCAAAATTTACTCTCACTCAATTTTGAAATTTTTTTATTTTGAATTTTATACTTCACAATAGAAGCTGGTTTAAACATTGAAATTTCATCAAAGAATGTGCTAGTTGTTGTATTTAATGTTCTAGAATTCAAATAATTTGAGATTGTCTCAATGTTTAACTGAAATTTTTTTTCTGTAGCGCTAAGTATTGATTTTACTTCCGAAGCAATAATTAATGAGTTATTTTTTTGATAATAATGTAATGGTTTTATTCCAAGTCTATCTCTACTAACTGTTATTTCCTGTTTAATCTTATCGTAGATTACAATTGCCCACATTCCTTCAAACATACTAAAACATTCATCGCCCCATTTTTCATATGCAGCGCAAATAACTCCTGTATCACCTAAAGCTGCATCAAGAGTTTTGCTATAGTTTATAGATTTTTTAATTTCTAAATAATTATAAATTTCTCCATTAAACATTAATGTAAATCTTTCATTGCAGAAAGTAATTGGCTGATCAGAGGACTCTTTTACATCCAAAATAGATAATCTTTGAAAACATAATCCAATAAAGTCATTATTGTTAATTTCTACTATTTTTCTTTTTATTGAATCTGGTCCTCTATTAATCTGACAATTTTCAATTAAATCTAATTTCTTTGAAATTGAATCTTTATTTGTATTTATTTCGATGATTGCTCCAAGGCCACACATTATGAATTTTTAATATTTAAGAGTAAATTTATTTTAATTAACCTTTTAACAGATTAAAAAAACATTTATAGAAATAATTTGAACTATAAATTGGGTCATTATCTTCTCTGATCTTTCTTTTCATATTTTTAAGAGTGTCTCTGTTTAACATTAATCTGATTTTTTTTTCAAGATCTTCTATCGAATTATCAAGGAAAGTATAACCTGTCTCTCCTTCTCTTATATAACATCTGGTGCCATTAGTATTAGAACATATTGTTGGCAATCCCATACCAAGAGCTTCAACTACAGAAATGCTTGCTGGCTCTCTTGTTGAAGGTAATATAAAAAAATCTGAGATTTTGTAATATTTTTCAATATCAGAAAATAAAATATTTTTTTTGATTGTAACTCTTTCATTAAGATTATTATCTTCAATAAAATTTTCAATAATATTTGTCTGCTTTTTGTGCGCATCATTTGTAACTTCACCTACTATTGTAAGTTTATATTCTTCATGTATATTTAATAAAGCCTTCAATAATAAAATATGATTTTTTCTTTTTTCAAATTTACCAATCATTAAAATATTTAATTTTTTTTTGTTAACATTTTCAGTTGAATCTCTTCTTATTTTTACTGAGAAAGGAATAAAAAACATTTTTTTAGGCTTATAATCAAAATCTTTTTTATTGCCAGTTAAAGGACTTATCCAAGATGCTTTAAATAAATTTATTATTGCCGAAAATATAAATTTTCTTTTATAAGAATAAAATTTGTATATCTCTGTTTGAGAATAAATAATTATTTTTTTAGATAAGATTCTTCCACATATAGCGCCAATCAATGATAAAGGTCTATTTATATCTCTTACAATAATTATATCAGGTTTTAAATTATAAATATTTACAAAGTATTTAAACGGATTTGGAAAATTTCTTGAATTATTTATATTTGACGAAAAAAAAAAATTATTGATTAATTTTGAAAATAAACAAGGTTCTTGTAGTTCTGGAATAATTATAGAATGATCTTCAGTAAATCCAATATTAGTTACATGCATTAAAACTTGATGATCTTCATTTATTAATTTCTTTACCCAATGAATCTGATTTGTATGAAAACGTGGTTCTATAAATAATATTCTCATCAACTAAAATTATAATTTCAAAATACTATCTGCGATACGATCATAATTTGATGTGTGAGATATGATAATTATTGTTATACCTTTTTTCTTTAGATTTAAAAATAGATCAAGTATTTTATTTTCAGCATCTTTATCTAATGCACTTGTAGGCTCATCACAAATTAGTATTTTTGACTCACGAACTAATCCTCTTGCTAATACTATTTTTTGCTTTTGCCCACCAGATAGTTGCTTACCCAACTCTCCAACACTTGTATAAAGCCCTTTATCTAAATTAGATATAAATTTAGATGCGTCTACTTGTTCTAGATAGTGATTTATCTTTGATAACTCAATTTTACTATTACTAAGATTAATATTTTCTAATATGCTTGCATTAATTAATTGAGGATCTTGGGGTATATATGATATTTCTTCTCTCCATAGATTTATATCAATCAAATTTAAATCTTTATCATCAATACATATCTTGCCCTCATTAGGTTTATAGAGTCCTACTAATAAATCTAGCAGGGTAGTTTTACCAACACCAGAGGGTCCCTTGATCAAGAAAATTTCATCTTTGTTTATTTTTACATTTATTTTATCAAAAATTTTTAATTTATGGTGGCTAAAAGAAACACTATTAAAAAATATGTTATGATTAAAGCTTGGTTTTTCATTCCCTTTCCATACTAAAGTATGATTTTTTGCAGCTTTAAGATTTCTAAAGAAGTCATCATAGTATACTTCCATTTTTAATAATGATTGGTAGGAATTTTGAGCATTGCCGAGATAAGAAGAAACTCTCTGAAAAATTAGTATCAAAGGAATAATTAATGAAAAATCAATTAGTGCAAAATTCGTCGCAATACTTACCATTAATGCGATTGAAATGATAATCAATAATTCTCTAAATTGAACAGGGATAAGTTGTAATCTAAATAGTTCTACCATTTTTTTTGATAGAGATATTGTATCCTTACTAAATAAATTAATTCTAATTGACTTAGCATTCATAATGATTGTTGATTTCAACATTGCAAGATTTTCAAGAATACTTACATTATAATCACGAATTTTATTTCGTATTTCCTTACTTGTGTTGAATATTAATTTATTTAATAAAGAAAAAATTAGAAAAAGTAAGATGCTTACTGCGACTGCAGTCAGAGAAAATTTAAATGATAAATAAAATGAGACAATTAACATAATAATTGCCTCACAAATTAAGCTCACACATATAACTGAGTCATTAAATCCAGCAGCTACTTTACCTGATTGATCAATTGTAGTGTTTAAAATTTCTCCACTTTTTTTTTCAGATAAAAATTGCCATGAGGAATTGAGAATTGATTTAAAATATTCATTTCTAAAAATTATTAACTTATTTTGTATTATTTGTTGAGCGTAAACCTGAATTAGATATAGCATTAATGAAGAAAATAGAGAAAAAATGCACATTGAAATCAAAATAGTATTTAGAGAATTTTCTAAATTCATTGCACTCAGTAAATTTTGATATATGGATAAAATAAATTGATTTTCTGATTGTACGCCATACAGATTCATCAATGGATATAATGAAATTATAGTCATAGATCTTAATAAACCAGAAATACTTGATACAAATAAAAGAAATAAATATGTATTGGGGGAAATATAAATAAATTTTAACAATGTTTTCATAAAATACTTTATCTTTGTACTTCTTAAATTAACTCTTTTGATAGAGTTTGCTCAAAATAAAACCTATAGGTAAATAATAAATTATGCTTATCCAATTATTAAAAAAACTAAAAGATGGAAAAACTGGAAACAAAGATACCATAAGTGCTAAATATAATAGAATCTTAAAATTTGATATATATTCACTCCCTTTTAATTTATTTAAAAACTGGATAATAATTTGATACATTATTAATAAAAAAACACCTAAAACCGGTATTATTCCTATAATTCCAGTTTCAGCTAAAATTTGCATATATGTGTTGTGTGGGTGAGTATTACAGCGGTTTATATTTCTCAACTGACTATTTAATGTTTCATATTTTACATCTTCACACTCAACTCTATAATTTTTTGGACCTATTCCAGTAATTAAATTATTTTTGAACATACTATATGATGTCAAAATATAAATATGGTGATCTTTTGAAAAAAAATACCATGGATTGTTTAAATCTATTTTAGAGTCATCAGGAGTCGCCGTTAACATTATTAATGTATTAGATATAATTCTATTATAAATATTTTTATCTGATAGAGTTGCAAAAAGTATAAAAAATGAAGCTAATACAACAATTAATAACTTAATTTTGAACCATTCATTGATTAATAGTATAAAGCCTAAAATTAGAATTAAATAAAATAAAAGTGCTGTTCTATCTCCAGAGATAAGTATTACAAAACCTGAAAATAAAAAGAAAAATAAAAAGATAATTTTATTTTTGTAGTTGTCGTCATTTATAATTATGACAGCCAATAATATTGGCAATAATCTTACTAAAAAATTTCCAAGTTTTTTCTCATCACCAAAAAAACTTGATAACCTGTTTCCTCCATAATGATAACCTATTAAATTATAATCTGTAATGTACTGATAACTTGCATCAAAAAAAAGTAATAAGAATACACTTAATAATGATATTTTAAATATTTTTAGAAAACTTTTATTATTATCTAAAATATACCATATAGCTAAGGCAAAAATTCCAAATCTAAAATAAAACAATGAACTTTCTAATGATAAAAAAATATTCTTAGAAATTAAAGATGATAAGATTAAATAAAAACAATAAATAAAAAATAAATAAAAAAATATATTATTAAAATAATTGTAATATTTTTTTTTTACTATTTGGTAAATTACAAGAATATTTATTAAAACAACTAATAAGTCCGGAATAAATGGACCAGTAATTAATGCGAACGGAATCAGAGAGATAAAACAAATTATATAGTTATCAATTTCTTTGAGCATTTAGTTTGCAGTCTATTAATTGTACTAATTACTTCTTTTTAAGATAAGCCTTTACCCAATCATAAGTCTTTTCCAAACCGTCATTAATTGAAGTTGTAGGCTTCCAATCTAAATCTTTTCTCGCTTTACTGGTATCTCCCGTCCTATCTTTATCCCCTTCTGGTTTTGATGTATCGTAAATTATTTTAATATTTTTTTTAGATATTTCTAAAAGTTTTTCAGCTACTTCAGATATGGAAGTACTATTTTCAGGACTAAGCTGAATTGTTCCTTTGCCAAATCCTTTATCAATATATTTTAAAATTCCATCAACTACATCATCAACATATAAAAATGCCCGCCTTTGTTGGCCAGATCCCCAAACAATAAACTCTTCATTTTTAATAAGTTTCCTTATTAAAGATGGTATAACCTGAGACTTCTCAGGAGATATTTCGCAGGGTGGTCCATAAACGTTATGCAGCCTCAACGTTCCTGTTTCAATATGTTTAAGCTTGTTAGCCAACTCCATTTCATATTCTCCCATTAACTTGCTCCAGCCATAACTGGACTCAGGATTTGCTGGATAAACCTCATCTTCTTTTAAGGGTGGTAAATTTAATTTATTTTGTCTTTCTAAAGGATAGCTGCACGCAGTTCCTACATATAGTATTTTTGAGACATTATTCTCTATCGCTGAGTTCAGAATATTAGAATTTATTAAAAGGTTTGATCTAAATATAAAAAGCTCGTTATCAAAAACAAAATTTATTCCAGCAACAATATCAGCTAAGTGAATAATCAAATCAATGTCTTTTGTTACTTTTAAACAATTTTCAAGCTCTCTTAGGTCAAAATTAAAAAAATTGTTTTTAATATCTATTATATAGTTGTTATTGTCCTTAAGATTTTCTAATTTTCCACGCCAAAGATTATCAACTACATAAACCTCATATCCATTACTTATAAGATTTTTACATAAATTTGATCCAATTAAACCAGCTCCACCTGTTATAAGTATTTTATTTTTTTTCATTTTTTTTAATCCACCATTTAATTTGTGGCAATTGCCATTCATAATCAATATCTAAGCCTGCATCTTGTTTTATTGGATATATTTTTCTTCCCATCCATTTTTGTGGAAGTAGTCCTTGGTCTATATTTTCTAGACATTTTGGCCTAACAATTGAGCACCCCATATCTGCAAACCATACATCACCTTGAGAGTCTCTGTCACAATTTATTTCATTCTCTTTTCCGAATATTCTCAATGGTACGAAGGGATCTAATAATCCTGCATTATTTATTTTTCTTGCTCTAAGTGGTGAGTACATATTATATCTTGAAACAGTAACCGCTGAATCAATATTTTTTTCTTTTTTTAAAACATTAATACCTTCTTTTATCATTGCAGATGTGATTGTAGGTGAATTGCTCATTAATAGTACAAATAATGAAATATTTTTTTCTTTTTTTGTAATTTTTTTGTAAGCATGTAAAAAAGCATCTTCACCAAGTGCCTTATTCGAGGCTAAGTACTTTGGCCTTTTAATAATCTCTAAATTCTTTTTTTTTCCTATCTTTATTAAATTTTCATCATCAGTTGATAGGTAAATTTTTTTAATTTCTTTTGTATTTATAGCTGTATCAATTGCATATTGAGCAAGAGGTTTATTAAAAACCTTATGAGTATTTTTACCAGGAAAACCTGTGCTTCCTTTTCTACCAATTATTATTGCTACTATCATTTATTTATATTTAAATTTCTTATTATTAAATTAATTTTTCATTAGTTTTTTTACTAATTTCATATCAGCATTTGTATCAACACTTTTGACATATTCGTTTATTTCAACCATTTGAATTTTTCCACCATTTTCAATTACTCGATTCATGTCTATTGATTCCATTTTTTCAAGAAATGTGGGTTTATTTTTATTAAATTCAATCAATGCCTCTCTTTTGAATGGTATAACACATACCTGTTTAAAAATATTTTTACTTGTTTTTTTCCATGTAGAGGGAATCGGACATCTGGAAAAATAAATTGCCTCAAGTTTTTTATTTACTACCACTTTCGGCTCATTTACATCATTAAATTCATTGTTAGAAATGATTTTAGTCATCAAATTGACTATTTGAGTTTTATTATTTTTGATAAAAGGCATAATTGATTTTGAGATCATATAGGGCTTTATCATTGGTTCATCTCCCTGAATCATTACTACAATATCATATTTTTTTTTGGTTTTTTTCTCTATTTTTAAAAGAGCTTCGGCAGTTCTTTCACTTGCTCTTTCATGTTTTTTTGAAGTTAATACAGAAATTCCTCCAATAGATTTAATGTATTCATGAATTTCACGATCGCAAGTCGCGACACAAACAAAGTCAATGTTTTTTGCCTTTAATGCATTATTATGAACAATGCCGATCATAGGGATACCATTTATTTTTTTCATAGGCTTACCATAGAATCTTGATGAGCCCATTCTAGCTGGTATTATTGCTGCAATTTTCAATATTTTACTTTTTTTAATTGGTCTCGACACATTTTACCTAGAAAATATCCATCCCAACTTAAAGCTAAGAATTCGTATCCTAACTCAATTTTTTGCTGAAGCATTTCTCCTTTAGGCTCAACAACATGAAACCCGAGAGGCTTTTTGTATTTCTTGCATAATTGTTCGTACTTTGAAATTGCATCTTTCACCTTCTCATTTTCCAACTCTCCAGGTATCCCCATTGAAGCAGACAAATCATATGGGCCAATAATTGTTCCAGTTACTCCATCAGTAGATATAATATCCTCTAGATTATTAATTGCATCAATATGCTCGATTTGAAGTATTAAATTGGTTTCAATGTTTACTTTAGATGCATACTCTTCAAATTTAAATCCATAACCTTGTGCTCTTGATAAACTATTAACACCTCTTTCTCCTTTAGGTGGATAAAATGTATTTTTTACAGCCTCTACAGCATCATTTTTATTTTTTATTAGAGGAATTATTACTCCATTTGCACCAGAATCTAAGGCACGTTTTATAATAATTGCATCATTACCTCCAACTCTTACAAAGCATTCCAAACCTTTTGATTGAATTGTGAGAATAAGGTCTTGCATTTTTTCATAGTCAATTGCAGAGTGTTCCATGTCTATGCAGAGCCAATCAAATCCTGCATCCGCCATAATTTCAGCAATTGAAGTACTGCCAATACTAATCCAAGAACCAATAGATTTTGTTTTATTTGTTATCATTATTATAAATCATAATTACTTAAATATATTCAAATCTTCAATCTTAAAGAATTCATGAATAACTTGAGGAAAACTATATTTATTATTTTTTATATCAGATATATGTTCAGAAATCTCTTTAAAATTTTTTGCAGAGTGGATACCAAGATATTTATACATTGATCCAAGAGGATTTGCTTCTCTAAATCTATTTGCTTCCGCATAAAACTCTAATGCTGGTACTCTTTGTGCCAAGGAGTCAAGTATAGCTCCAGTCCATAATGAAATTGTAAATACTGCATTATTCGCAAGAATCCCCGCGGGTAAAAATGAAATGAATACATTATGAAACTTTTTATTATGTATTAATGCCTGAGTATCAGAGATACTTTGTCTAGGATGAAGCTTTATAAGTATCTTATGATTTGGATAATGTATTCTAATAGCATTATAACTATTTTCTATTAGATAATTGTATTTCTCGATATCCATATAATATGGATGAACAGCTCTTGTAAATATAACTATATAGTTATTATCTTTAATATATTTATGACTAAATTGTCTAATATATTTAATCCAATCATCGTAAAACTTCGGAAAACCAATTATAACATTGTTTTCGTATCCATTATTTTTTGACCAATCTAAATTATGTCTACTAAATAATAAATATTTACATTGTGGATTTTTACAAAAATTGTTGGCATTTTTATTTTTTCCATTGAGAGAGTGGCCATGGTGATAAACAATTTGATTTTTATCGTAATTTAAGCCAAATTTTTTAAATATTTTTAAGCTATTATATTGATTTGTAGTTTCATTCATAAAATAATCAGAGTCAAAAAGATAAAAGGTTCTTTTTATAAAAAGTAAGCAAAACAAGATGTCTATAATTTTAAAATAAATTTTACTCAATAGTCCTTTTTTTAACTTTTGGTCATAATCAATTTTATTTATCATTTTAGAATAAATTATATTTATACCTAAATCATTTATTGTATTTAAATAAAATCTATTTTCTAAAAAATCATTATATATTTTTTCAACCGTAAATATTAAGTAAATATCAAAATTATATTTTCCTTTTAGTTGAAAAAAAATAGGAGTAAGTACTTCTATCTCTCCGAAACTATGTGAGATGACCGCTGAAATTTTTTTTCTCATTTATACTTACTAAAAATTTTTAGTGCTTTAATAAGTGTTTGACAGACTAAATCTACTTCCTTTATTTTAAGCTGATAATAAATAGGGATACTTATTACTGAGGAATAATAATATTCAGAATTTGGAAAGTTACTTCTTTTATATGATTTTTCAAAATATGGGTGACGATATATAGGTATATAATGGAGTCCAACATTTATGCCATTTTTTCTGAGATAATTGAAAACTTTTAGATGTAATTTTGGTGGAACTAAAATGGGAAATAAATGAAAACTTGACACATTATTCTTATCAATTTCTATCATTCTTATATCTGGGTGTTTTAATTTCTTAAAATACATATTTGCAATCATATTTCTTTTTTTTACTATGACTTTTAATCTTTTCAATTGACTTAATCCTAATGCCGCATGTATATCCGTCATTCTATAATTAAAACCGAGTTTATTTTGTTCAAAATACCATGGTTCTTTATTCTTATATTTCATTAAATTTTGATTTCTTTCAATTCCATGTTCCCTATACCTCTTAAGAAGACTATTTAATTTTTTACTATTGGTTAATGCTGCTCCACCTTCTCCTGACGTAATAATCTTAACTGGATGAAAACTAAATATAGTTATATCAGACCATTTACAATTACCCACTTTTTCAGAAAATCTTGATGCTCCTAGAGAATGTGATGCATCCTCAATAATTTTAAATTTATATTTTTTAGAGAGAATAAATAACCTTTCTTGGTCATTTGGATTTCCAGAAAAATGAACTGAGACAATAATTTTTGGTAATTTATTTTTTTTTCTTGCAATTATTAGTTTATTTTCAAGATATTCTATTGATAAATTAAAATTTTTTTCGTTTATATCAATTAAGTCAATTTTAGCGCCACAATAAAGTCCACAGTTTGCAGAGGCAACAAATGTATTTGTTGAAGTCCATAAGTAATCACCTTTTTTTAAACCTAGAGATAAACATGCAATGTGTAATGCACTAGTTGCACTATTGACTGCTGTAGCAAATTTTGCACCCACGGTTTTGCATAAAAGGCTTTCAAATTCAGGAACTATTTTTCCCTGAGTTATTAGATCAGATTTTAATACACCTGTTACACTCTTTACATCACTACTAGTGATATGTTGTCTGCTATAGGGTATCATTCTGAGAGTTTAACTTATTCATGATTGAAATCTCACTGATGTTTAAAAAATGTTTATTATTTTCAGAGGTATAAGAAAAACCTGATTTTACTTTTTTTCCAACTTGACCAGCTTTATTTTTAAAATTTTTCTTTTTTAGTTTAGATACATTATCAGAGCCAATAATCGTATAATGATCTGGATATTCTATTGTGCAATCATTTTCTTCAGTTACACACATTACTTCATGTAGCTTCTCTCCTATACCTTTTCCAATAATCTTTATTTCAATTTTTTTTGCCATCGACTTAGCCAGATCAACTATTCTTACAGAGGGAAGTTTTGGAACAAAAATCTCTCCACCTTCCATTATTTCAATATTATTTTTTACAAACTTTACTGCTTGTTCTTTTGTGATCCAAAATCTAGTCATTTTTTTGTCTGTCACAGGCAAGGTGTGTATATTTTTTTTCAAGAGATTATCAAATATTGTAATAATAGAACCTCTAGAACCAAGAACATTTCCATATCTCGTTACTGAAAATTTTGTAATTTTATCGCCATACATATTATTTGCAGATATAAAGATTTTCTCAGAAACTAATTTAGTTGCTCCATAAAGATTAATTGGCTGAACTGCTTTGTCAGTTGACAATGCTATAACATTTTTTACTTTATTATAAATTGATGCAATAACAATATTTTCTGAACCTTGTATATTTGTTTTAATAAATTCTGATGGATTATATTCTGCAGCAGCTACATGCTTCAGGGCCGCAGCATGAACAACAATATCAACTCCGTTCATCGCAATTTTTAATCTTTCTACGTCTCGAATATCACCAATAAAATATCTAAGTACTTTATTGTTTCCAAAGAGAACTGATTTTTGCATCTCAAACTGCTTAAGTTCATCGCGGGAAAAGATTATTAGTTTTTTTGGTTTAAAATTGTCAAGAACATATTTTACAAAATTTTTTCCAAATGTTCCTGTGCCACCTGTTATCAAAATTGTTTTATTTTTAAATATATCTTTCATAATTTTTATTTTTTATAAATACGGATTTTTGGTTGCGGGGGTAGGATTTGAACCTACGACCTTCAGGTTATGAGCCTGACGAGCTACCAGACTGCTCCACCCCGCGTAAATAA
>MDTC01201649.1_pt1 | contig 26646 bp, 25 predicted proteins | sample 811181 | NCBI WGS metagenome assembly MDTC01 (sample SAMN05326644, study PRJNA326480) | marine metagenome | isolation source: seawater | place: Pacific Ocean: North | collected 2011
AAAGTAGTAAATATAATTATAATTTTTAAATTTTTTAATTACCTTCTCTAAATTTTTAATTGGTAACGATAATTTTAAGATTTTACATTTGTTATTTACACCAGAATTGATCTCACTTTTAATTTTTTCTGCTTCTTTTTTTCCATAATTATAACTTAATGTTAAATTTCCATTTCCTGCTGCTAAAATTTTAGAAGTAAGTTCTCCCAATCCTCTAGATCCTCCAATGATTAATGAATTAGTATTTTTAGAAATATTTTTAGTTACGCGTTTTTGAATCTTAATAAATTCTTCTTGATTGGCTTGTTGATATTTGAAAGCATCTATTTCTCCATAAATTGAACCAAGAAAATTTACTTTGTAACTATTATAATTATCATCATATTTAATTAATTGAAAATTCATATTTTTTTTAATCTTAATTGAATTATCTATTGCAATCTTAATCTTGGACAGTAAAGAAAATTTTCCAGGGCACATCATCCCGATAAAAAAAGAAAGTGAAAGGATATCTTTTATATTTTCCTTGCTTAAAATATCTATGTGTTTCTGATATTTTTCTCCCAATTTAAAATTACTTTTTTCAATAGAGTACGAATCTTCGAAATTAAAATCTTTGAAATTAAAATCAATTATTTTTTTAATATTTACTTTTTTTATTATTTTGATATTTAAACTTTTTTTTCTCTTATTAATTTTATTAATAATTGAAATTTTTTTTAAATTTATAAGACAATGTATTGTTTTATTATTTTTTACATAAAGATTAACATCTTCTTTTTGTTTTCTTATAAAAAATTCTATTTTTTGATTTAAAAATACAGGTTTATAAAAATAACATGAGATTTCTTTTGGTTGGAAACTAATATTTTTTCTAGCAAAAATTAATGCGGATAATAAAATATTTACTCCATGAACTATCTGCTCTCCAAAAATTAGTTTTCTAGATTTTATCTCACTGACGTGTATTGGATTAAAATCTTTTGAAATATTGGCAAATTGGTTTTGGTCTGATTGTTTAAATTTTTTACTACCTATTTTAATTAACATTTTTTATTCGAGTTTTTATAAATTTTAGGTTCTAACTTTGTTATTAACAAAGATTCAATCTGAATGTAACCGGTTAACGAAATGGTAATTGTTTTCAATCATATGCTTGTAGATATTAATCATTTTGTTAACTTAAGCGAAGCTTTTTATAAATAATTTTAGCTTTTAAAATATCAATTAAACTCTATTTTTCGCTAAGTAATTCCCTAATCGTAAAGATAACATTACAATATATAATGTTGGATTTGCAGTACCTGATTTGGAAAAAACAGAACTACCAGATATGAAAAGATTATCAACAGTATGAACTTTTAAATTTTTATCTACTACACTGGTATTAGGATTATCACCTATAACCGTACCACCCATATGATGATAATTACCAAATACGGAATCCAATTTATTAAATGAATTGTCATATACCTGTCTATCAATTCCTATTCTACCAATATCCTTTTCAATAAATTCTCTACCTAAGTTTTCTAAAGAAACTTTAAATGAATTATATATATCCTCTTTTATTCTCCATTCTAATTTCACCTTCGGAATACCCAAGCTGTCTTTTGATGTGTCAAGTGTAACTCTATTATTAAAATCAAGGGACTGCTCTCCAGAAGCAGTAATATATCCATGACAATGTACAGGCTGATCATCTATCAGACTTTCTACAATTTTTTTTCCAAAATTTGGCGCTACACACACAATATCTTTTATATAATGTTTAAAAGTTTTGTTTTTCATTTTTGGATAAGTGTTAAAAATTAATCGAGTGGTAGTTATATTTTCTTTTTTTACAAAATCGTATGATGTAACAAGATGTGTTTTATCAAGATAGTTCTGTAATAGCTCAAAAGACTTAAATGGAGTATTTTTAAAGTTTTTATTTAAAACATACTGCGCAACATTTCCTGTAGGATGCTCCCTCCAATAATTACCGATTGGCAGACCTTGCAAAAAACTATTTTTTGCTAATATCTTCGACCATAGAAGCAATCTTGAATTTTCTATCCCACCAGATGCGAGTATTAAATTCTTAATTTTGATATTTTTAATACTTTTATTTGCATGTAAGATTTTGATTTGATCAACTTTTCTTGGATTATTTTTTTGTGGAATAATACTTAAAAGTGGAGAGTCAACAAGCAAAAATATTTTTTTACTTTTTTTTAAATGATCGTTATACTTATCTCCAAACCTTACATAGCTTTTAAGAGAATTTATATCTTCAAAATTCTGAAATAATTTTTTTTCTCTATTAAAACTTCCCTCTAAATTTAATATCTTTTTTGCACTAGTCTCGAAGGTTAATAAATCATTTTTACTTATTGGCCAATTTGCAAAATTAAAGTCCTCGATATCAAAACAATTACCTCCCCAATGACCCGAGCTACCTCCTAAATATCGAAGTCTAGCAATATCTAGAGGAAAATAATTGTCACCTACGATTTTTCCTTTATATAAATTTTGACTTTTTTCGGATATTTCCTCTCCTCCAGCTTCAATTATTAAAACTTTTTTATCTTTTTTTTCAAGTTGTAGCGCTAATGAAATACCGGCTGGTCCAGCACCAATAATGACAAAGTCATAAATAAATTCAGAAGCTTCTTTAAAATCTTTTAATAACATTAGTCGCTTCCTTTTAGTATCCAAACTAAATTATTTTTCTTATCAAATTTTCTATAAATATTTTTTTTAATAATTCTAAATGATGGAATACTTATTCTTAATGTAAAAATGGTGCCAAAAAATAATACTGTTTTTTTTAAAAAATTTCTTTTACTACGTTTCACTTGGTAAGTTTTTTTACTAGTTTTGAAATTTTAGAGTCATCTTTATATATTTTAGACATAATCGAAGCAGCTTCGTTTGGAGAATTTTTATAAGCTAATCTCAATATATCCATCCAGTTTGCATTATTTTTTTTTCGGACCGCCTCTATTTTATCGATAATTTTAAGTTTTTTTTTGTTTTTTCTCATTATAAAATTATTTTTATCTTTTTTGAATATCCAATAGCCTACTCCAAGAAACAATTTTTTTGAAGCTAAATTATTTCTTTTTACAATTGCTCTAAGTTCTGAAAAAATCGGAATTTTATTTTCTATGCCAATTAGTGATGAGGAGGCTATTTTTTTCTTTCTAAATTTTTTATCGATGCAAATAGATATGAAGTATACATTGTTCTTTTTAGTTAACCTTATGTAGCCACAATCTATTTTTTTAAAACTTATTTTGAATATAATTTCTTGAGCTAAAGCTTTTTTGAACCATTTTTCATGACTTTTATAACTAATGAATCCAGTATTTAAGGAATTAGAACGGTTTTCGTAATTATTTCTTAAATTATAAAAAAATCTTGCATCCTTAAATCTGGCTTTTTTCAATTTCATTAGTTGTGAAAATAGCACATACTTTGATAAACATTTCTGTCAAATACATCAGGTTTTCTATGAAAACTTATGTGAGAACCAATTTCAGCATTATTCCAATGAGCATACCTTGGTCCAAGCAGCAGCCTTTTTAACAACCTAAGATCAGTTTTATATTTTACATACTTTTTATTATTTTCAAATTTTTTTGTTTCAAGGATCTCTAATTGATCTTTATCACACGGTAATTTAATTAATTTATCGTTTAAATCTATGAAAATATCTGTATCCAATTTTACGTTATTCATTTTCTTTTTCTCTAAAAATTTCTGAAAAGCTTTTTTGGAAAGCTCATAAATTTCCTCAAAGGTTGGAATTGGATCTTTTTCATAGTCTAATTTTGTATTTGATATTTTAAAAATAAAATTTTTCAATTTTTCTTTGTCGAACTTTTCAAATTTTTTTGAAACCATCTTAGTGTTTAAATTGAAGCTTGAGCCAGGGTTTATCCTAATAGGTTTAGAAAATTTTTGACTATCTTCAAGATAATCATATGCTTGATCAATAGTTGGAACATTTCTAAGTTCATTTAGATATGAGAGTTTTCCAGCCAAAACATATGTCCCTGCGAAGGGTATAAAAAATTTGGGCTTTAATGACTCAATAAAAGTTAAAGCTTTGTTAAGGCAATTTTTAGCAACTTTTTTTCCTTCTATCTTTTTTTCATCTATTTTTAAATTGTCAAAACATTGAGGATAAGGGCTAGCATTTTGATATCCAACTAATAGCATGTCAATTTTTTTGTATTGTGAGTTAATTTTTGAAAAAGTTGATTTTGCTAATTCTACTGGGCAATCATTTACATTCATTAAAGTGTTTTTGTTGTCATCTAATACACACATTGTATCTATTTGTTGAGACTCTCCTTTAATGTTTGGATCAGCACATCCCAGGAATTTATAACATAATTCTGGATTACAATTATCAGCAGCAAAAATATTTAAAAATACATTTTTTGTTATTTCTGTTCTTTTTCCATTTTCTATTTCAATAACCTTAAAACCAAATCTCTCTAATTTTGCTTTTAAAAATTTAGCATGAAATTTGTGAATGTATATTGGAATATTTTTATTAATTTTTTTCATAGTTTCGTCATCACAGTGATCCGGATGAATATGACTTACGTAAATTGCATTATAAGAATTAATTTCATCTAAATTTGAATCTAAATTAAATGTAGGATAATGAACCCATGATCCATAGTAAGCACCATCTGTTAGCCAAGGATCTTGAAGAATTTTGAAACCATTTATTTTAATTCCGACTGTTGCAGATCTGTAAAGTTTTATTTCCATTTTTAAAATTCCAAATTTTTTTTCAAAAGCGGTTCTCCGTAATTTATTTTCAAATTACATTTTGTCCCAATAATTTTTTCATAATAAACTGGAGACAAACCGTATCCGGGTCTTATTTTTCTTATATTAAATTTCGAATATATATCACCCTTTTTTAAATTTTTAACTACAAATATTGATCTCCTAAACTTTTTACTTCCATCTTCGGATTTATTCCTAAAAAAAATCTTTTTCCCGAGAAGTTTTTTATAAAAAGTAGATTTTTTCTTTATTTTTTTTGCATTACAAATTTCTTTTTTAAACCTTAGAATATCATCTCCCGCTATTGAAAACTCTGAGTCAAGGGAGTTGACATTTTTCAAACTTATATGTTTTTCTACAACCGTTGCACCTGCTGCGACAGCTGCTGCTGCAACTCGTGAGTCAACTGAATGATCAGAAAAACCAATTTCACATTTAAATTTTTTTTTTAATATCTTAATATTATTTAAATTAAAATCTGAAATTTTTGATGGATAATTACTTACACAATAAAGTAAAGTTACGTTTTTTGCTCCATATTTTAGAGCAGTTTCAAAAGATAGAGAAATTTCATTTAAATTTGCCATGCCAGTTGAAATTATTATACGTTTTTTTGTCGATGCAATTTTTTTAATTAAAGGGATATCTGTCATTTCAAAAGATGCTAATTTATAAAAAGGGCAATCAAGTTTCTCTAGCAATTCTACTGCTTTTTCATCAAAAGGAGTACTAAAGACTTTTATTCCAATTTTTTTTCCGTAGTTAAAAAGTTTTTTATGCCAAGCATAGGGAGTATAAGCTTTTTTATATAAATTCCACAAATTATAGCCTTTCCATAAACCTTGATTAATTTTGAAATAATTTTTATCACAGTTAATTGTCATAGATCGTGGTGTGTATGTTTGTAATTTAACCGCATTGGCCCCATTTACTCGAGCCGATAAAATTAATTTTTTCGCATTATTAAATGAGCCGTTATGATTGGAGGATATTTCAGCAATAAAATATGGTTTATTTTTTTTTCCTAACATATAACTAATTTTTAAATCTTAGTTTTTTTAATTCCTTATCTAAATTTTCTGTTCTCTTGCAATAACATTCACAGAATTTATCTATAGTTGATTGAGTGTCGCTTTTATTCCACCACTTATCAATATTATTATAATTGGTATTGATAAAATTTACTGCAGACTGTAAATTCTCAAAACAGATATTTTTTTTGATGAATATTGATATAAAATCTGAAAAATTTTTATCGAATTCCAGTTGAATTTTTTTATTCAGTATAAGTATACAAGGACGATTTAAATATAACGACTCAAAAAAAGGTGTCCCTAAAAAAAAATGAACACTTAAATTATAATTATTAATTACATCAATAAACGGTTTCTCTATATTTAAAAACTTTAAATTATTAAATTTTCTTTTTAATGAGTTATTTAAAATTGAAAATTTTGTGAGTTGCAAGGATTTAATTTCTATTTTTCTTGCTAAATTTCTTTTAATATTTTTTAGAAAATAATTTGATGAATTATAAATTAATTTATTAATATTATGATTGCTAATATACCCATCCGGCAATCTCTCTTCCATTTCTGTCAGCGCGTACAATATAAATATGATCTTATTTTTTTTTTTAAAGGTAAATTTTTCTTTCTTCTTAAAAATTTTCGTAAAGAAAAATTCTTTAAGACCCTTTTTCTTATTATTACCCCAACTTAATTGAAAACTGTCATAAATTTTATTTGGAAACCAGTCTTCATATTTAAATATATTATCATATCCATGTTGTGTAATTATAACTTTTGAGCCAAGCATTTTATTTTTTGCGCAATAGTATTTAAATACTTCTTCATAATATGGATATGAAGTTAAAATATATTTAGGTTTTTTTGGCCAACTTAATTTTGATAATTCATATTCTAAAGAATTAAAGTTTTCTAGAAAAATTTTAGGAGTTACATACTGAAGAATACTTTTCATAAAAGATATAAATTTTTTATTATTATTATTTTTAAACTTAAAAAGTTGTTTTCTTTTTATCTCTTTAGTTAGAAATTTGTTTATCTCTTTTTTTTTTAAATTTAAGTTAATAAACTTGTATTTTTTCATAAAATAAAACTTAATTATTTTTGGCACATCCCATAAATAATAAAAAAATTTATTATTTATGCTTTTATAAAAAATATTTTGTACAGTTATAGGTTTATTCAACTTTTTAATTTCTTTTTCAATCTTTAGATTTTTTTTTAAATTAATTTTTTTTACTTTAATGGAGTTTTTAAAAATTACCATTTTCGAAATTAACCAATGATGAAATAGGTTAAATTTTGATTGACCTCTTACTTGAGTATGAGAGTGTAATGTATTTTCTGGTATAAACAAATTTCCGTTTAGATTAAGTTGAAAAAAAAAATTAAGTTTATATTTTTTTTCAATTTTGTTAAGAATTTCCCAGTTTAAATATGATTGATACACCAATGTGTAAAGCCACTTCCCAATTAATATTTCCCAGTATGTTTTTTTGAAATCTAAACCGTGCGCACTATTAAGTTTTTTTGTTAAATGCTCTAATAGCTTATCATAAGTTTGCTTAATAAATTGAATTTTTCTTTTTTTTAATTTTCTGTTTTTTATTTCATGAATATCGACTATCGAATGTTTAATTTTTTTTTCATCAAAAAGTTTGTTATTTAAGCAACCGTGATGAAATAGTAAATTTTTTTTTCTATTTATAACTTTAGATTCTCTATTATTTAAGAAATTTTCTTCTATATTGAATGATATTAAATTCACCTAATTTTTTTTAAATTTATTAATTATTATTTTAATTTTATCGCATATATAATTGATTTCACTTTTTTTAAGATCTGGAAATATTGGTAAAGATAAACAAGATTTATAGTACTCCTTGGCACCCGGCAGTTTTGCTGATCTGTACTTTTTATAATAGGGATGACTATTCACAGGAATATAGTGAACTTGAGTGATAATTCCTGATTTAAACAACTTTTTAATTATTTCATTTCGACTTATTTTAAATTTATTCAAATTAAACGTGATTAAGAATAAATGAAACGCGGTTTTATTATAACTTTTTTGAGAAGGTAGATTAATGAATGTCTGGAAGTCCTTTAATTTGTCATTGTATAGCTTAGCAATATCTCTCCTTTTGATAATCATTTGATCCAATCTTTTAAGCTGAGAGTTTCCTAGAGAGCAGTTAACATCGCTTAATCTATAATTAAATCCTGGAAATAAAATTTTATAATTCCAAAAATAATTATTTTTATTTGACTTTTTTCTTAAAATTCCATGATTTTTTAGTAATTTCATCTTTTCATATAATTTTTTATTATTTGTAGTAATCATTCCTCCTTCACAAGTAGTTATTGATTTGATTGGGTGAAAAGAGAAAGTAGAAATATCACTAAACTTACAACTGCCAACAAATGAAACTTTTTTAGTATAATATTTTCCTCCTAAGGCATGACAAGCATCCTCCATTAAATAAAAATTATATTTTTTTTTTAATTTGTAAAATTTTTCTGCATTTAAAGGATCTCCACCATTATACATGGTGATAACAGCTTTTATTTTCTTCAATTTATTTTTTTTAATACATTCCTCTAAATTTTTCGGTGTCATTTGCCCTGTTTCTTTACTAACATCTGATAAAATTATTTTAGCTCTCATAATCTCCAACATATTCATTGAAGCTATAAAGTTAATAACGGGAATGATAACTACATCATTCTTTTTAATATTAAGTGCCAAAAGCGATAAATGAATAGCTGAGGTTCCACTCGAGCAGCTTACAGCATAACTAGCTCCAACTTTTTTTTTAAAATTTTGTTCAAAAGAAATTGTATTAGGTCCTGAAGTTAAATAATCATTTTTAAGGGATTTGACAACTGCAGCAATATCTCTTTTATCAATATTTTGTTTTCCGTAATTGATTGTTTTCATTTTTTTAATTTGTATAATTTTTTTAAAATATTCCAATCCTCGTTAGTATCCACATCATGTGAGTCCAAATAATTTATTAAATGTATTGATGATTTTTTTCCGAATATATTTTTTTTATCTAACCATGCTTTTTTTTTACCCCAATAAAATTGACCGGCATCGTGATAAACCTTTTCTAAGTCTTGTGATCTTTTATTATAATTTTTTTTAAACAACATTTTTGTTGATCCATTACGACTATAAAAAGATCTCTGGACAGGATAATGAAATTTTTTTGCTGAAAAAACGTAATTAAATATTCCTCTTTTAATTTTTTTAAAAGACTTTCGTAAATCTTTATAATTAATCATTGGAGTTGTTGGGTATATTACACAGACAAAATCTACTTTAGCTATATTACTTTCACACCATTTTATAGAATGTTCTATAGCATGTATCGGCATTATTTTGTCACCTGACAAATATTTTGGTCTTATAAAAGGAATATCAGCACCAAATCTTTTTGACACATTAGCTATTTTTTTTGAGTCAGTTGTAACAATAATTTTATGAAATATTTTTGACTTTATAGCTTGCTCTATTGGATATCCAATTATCGGTTTGCCAAAAAATTTTTTAATATTTTTATTTATAACTCTTTTACTTCCACCTCTAGCCGGTATTATTGCTAAAATCATAATTTGTACAATTTATAGCTTAAATTTCAAGACAGTTCAATAGTTGAACACCTATCGATTTTTTTTAATTAAAAAGAGTTAAAAAGAGTTAAAAAGAGTATTTTTTGCTTAATTTATTTTTTGTAGTTATGTAAATTTTTTTCTAGAGTCCTTATTCTCTGTTCTGCTTCAGATAAAGATCTATAATTTGTTTTAAACAACATGCAGCGTGGTTGTATTTGTTCTGTAATAGGACAACTTTTTTTCCATTTGCTATAACTACTGTGTTTTTTCATAACATCTTCCTCATAGACTGTAGACATCATGGCATAAAAATCGTCCCCACCATTTTCTATGTTATATTTATAAAATTTTTTCCATTCGTTTAATTTTTTGTGAGGTGATTTGACACAAAAACTAAAATATGAGTGTTCATAATTAGGTGGCTCCTCTTGAGGTTCAAAGTTATCAAGTTTAGAAAAAACTTCTTTATAAATTTTTGCGATATCTCTCCTCAATTTAACTTTTTCATCTACTTTTTCAAATTGAGCTAACGCTACAGCTGCACAAAATTCGCTAATTCTATAATTTAAACCTAATGCATCGTGCCTCTTAAAATCAGGCGATTGAAATTCTGAGGGTATAATTGCAGCAAGCTTACTTTTGTCTGCAGTAAGATTTTTGAAGCCGCCGCCACCAAATTTTCTAGCTTTTGTTGCATATTTTTCATTCCCAGTTATTAATATACCGCCTTCATGGCAGCTAATATGTTTCGTTCTTTCGAGGGAAAACATTGCAAAATCAGTCTCTGTGCCTACATAACGATTTTTATATTTTCCTAAATGCGTTTGTGCATTATCTTCGATCACTGGTATATTATATTTTTTTCCAATATTTCGAAGTTCATCTATATCACAAGGTAGACCGTGATAAGATATAGGAATGATTGCTTTTGTTTTGTTTGTAATTTTTTTCTCCACTTCTACTGGATCAATATTGTGGGTATTATATTTTATGTCAGCAAATACTACTTTAGCTCCCATTATTAAGACTGCGCCGGCATCCCAAAGTACAGAATAAGGAGAAGTTATCACCTCATCTCCAGGTTTTACATCTACTGCTACAAGTGCGGAATGTAAACAAGATGCACCTGAATTCAAAGCTATTGCATATTTAACACCATATTTTTCTGCAAATGCTTTCTCCAACCTATCAGTAAAAGGATTTTTTCTAACTTCAGATGAATTTTGCAAAACTTGTTTAAGGTACTCAAGTTCATTTCCTTCAGTCCATTTAGGGTCCATAAATATGGTTTATTTTTTAAAAGTTAAATTAAATTATAATAAAAATATGATACACTTTCTATAACAAATGTTAAAGCAATAGCAATAATAAAATTTAAATAATGTTATTAGAAAACAAAGTGGTTATTGTTACAGGTGGAGCAGGTTTTTTAGGAGAGCAATTTTGTAATGTAATTGCTAAAGCTAAGGGAATTCCGATAATTTTAGATATTAATAGTAAAAAAGCTAAAAATATTAGTAAAAAGATAAATCTTCTACACTCATGTAATATGCAATTTTATAAGTGTAATATAAGTAATGAGAATGAGGTAAAAAAAGTTTTACAAAAATTAAAAAAAAAATATAAAGATAAAAAAATTTTTGGCTTGATTAATAATGCAGCCTACAACCCTCAGCCTAAAAAGTCTGGAAATAATAAACTTGAAAGTTTCAAAGTCAGTCAGTGGGAAAAAGAATTAAAAGTAGGCTTAACTGGAATTTTGATCTGTTGTAAAATATTTGGAACATACTTTTCAAAAAATGGCGGCGGATCTATTATAAACATTTCATCGGATCTTGGAGTAATAGCTCCAAAACAATCAATATACAAACACATGAATTATACAAAACCTATAAGCTATTCTGTAATTAAACATGCTATTCACGGAATAACCAAATATATTTGCTCGTATTGGGGAAAATCAAAAGTAAGATGTAATACTTTAGCGCCAGGAGGTGTTTTTAATTATCAAGATAAAAAATTTATTTCTAATATTAAAAAAGAGATACCCGCAAACAGAATGGCAAACAAAGATGATTTTGATGGATCAATTATTTATTTTTTATCAGACTATTCTAAATTTACCAATGGGAGTTTATTGACAATAGATGGCGGAAGAACAATATTATAAAGTTTATTAGTAAATTTACTTATAATTGATTTTTTTTCTAAAAATTTTTTGCATTTTTAAAAATTCTTCTATTGTATCTGTTTCTCCAAACTGCCATTCAGGCATTTCAAAAATTTGTTTTTTTCCGACTAATCTATTTTTATATTTCAAAAATAATTTTACTTTTGTCAAATAAATTGATCCATTTTCTTGATATTGAGTCTCAGCCTTCTGGCTTGTAGGTCTTTTTTTTAAATCATAATTTATTGGAGAATAATAATTTGATTTATCTTTACTCCACAAAAATTTGAAATGTTTATTTTTCATTACCGATAACAGACTATCACACTTTGTTAGGTAAAATTTTTCAATCGCTTTATCAATATCTCTAACAAGTCTTAGTGGTGATGTAGGTTGAAGAAAAACACATAGATCAAAATGTTTACCGTATCTTTTCAAAACATCAACAACCGCTGCATCATTCATAACTGTATTATTAGATAAATTTTTTCCTCTTTTAACAATTTCACATTTCAACTTTAGTGCATATTTAAGAATTTTTGGATCGTCAGAAGTAACGTAGGTTTTATCGATATACTTTGATTTTTTAGATACTAAAATTGACCAATAAATTAATGGCTTTCCACAAAATATTTTAAGATTTTTATTTTTAATTCGGGTAGACCCTTTTCGAGCTGTAATTACAGAAATAATTTTATTTTTGTTTATCATTAAACAACTAAACTATAAAATTAGCTTATTTACTAGCTAAATTTGACAAATTTGATTGCTAAAAATGCTTTACTTGTTCAACATTTGAACATATAAGTCGTTCAATAATTGAACATTAATTATGATATAAAATGAAAGACGATCAAGACACATTAAATGTTTTAAGAACATTGCGAAACAAACCACGTTTTTCTCAAAGAGACCTGGCTAAATCTCTAGGTTTCAGTTTAGGTAAACTTAATTATGTTCTTAGGTCTTTGCAGGAGAAAGGTCTTGTAAAAATTAGAAATTTTCAAAATCAAAAAAATAAAATCGATTATATTCAGTACGTTCTAACAGCTAAAGGGATAACCAAAAGATATAAATTAACGGTTAATTTTATGAAAAAAAAGATGAAAGAATACGAAGAGTTAAAAAAAGATATTGAGAAACAATAGCAATGTGGACAATTATAAAATTTGAAAACAAAAATTTTTTTTATTTAAGAAATAATCTTATAGAAAGATTTAAAAATAATATAACTATTTATAAACCAAAAATAAAAGTTGTAAAATATTTAAAAAAAAAAAAATTTATTAAAGAAATTAATTTGCTAGGAGATTATTTATTTTGCTACAATAAAGAATTTAAAGATCAAGCCATCTTAAGACAAGCATCTTATATAAAAGGTCTAAAATATTTTGTACAAGGGTCTAAATTTTCTCAAAAAGAGATTGAGCAATTTATTAATAAATGTAAAAAATATGAAGATGATAAAGGATACCTCTCGGGAAATTTTTTCGATTTTATAGAAAATAAAGAAATTAAATTAAGCTCTGGTCCTTTAGCTGGGTTAATTTTTAAAATTTTGGGGTTAAACAAAAATAAATTAAATTTTATGTTGGGAAACTTTAGAGTTTCAGCAAATAAAGAAAATTTAAGTATTGTTTAACTATTGCTAATAATGATTACTACATTGTAAATAGGATATTTGCAAAGTGCGGAGCTATGAAAAAAAATAAATTTTTAGAAAAGGAAATACATAATTCATTTTATGAACACAGAAAATTATTAGACTCAATTTATAGCAAAAAATTTTCAAAAAAAATTATAAATATATCAAATATAATTGCGAAGAGTCTAAAGTCAGGCGGAATGATTTTTTGGTGTGGAAATGGTGGTAGCGCTTCTGACAGCCAACATCTTTCAGCAGAGCTCATAGGTAGGTTAAAAAAAAACAGGAAACCCCTAAGATCAATCTCACTCTCAAGTAACATTGCAGGGATAACTTGTATTTCTAATGATTTTGGTTATCATAAACTTTTTTCTAGACAATTAGAGGGCCTTGGGAAAAAAAATGATGTAATAGTTTGTATTACAACATCTGGAAAAAGTAAAAATATTATTGAAGTTCTTAAAATGGCAAGAAGAAAAAAAATAAAATCAATTGGTTTTCTAGGAGGCAATGGAGGTGCAGCTATTAAACAAGCTAATACATCATTGTTAATACCCTCAAAAAATACAGCAAGAATTCAAGAGATGCATATTTTTTTAGGTCAATTAATTTGTTCAAATGTAGAAAAAATATTAAAATTATGAAACCATTTTTAATAGCAGAAATTGGCATAAATCATAATGGTGACTTGGATATTGCAAAAAAATTAATTGATGATGCTTCAGAAGCTAATTTTGATGCAGTCAAATTTCAAAAAAGAGATATTGAAACTGTCTATACCAAAGAATATTTGGACTCTACAAGAGAAAGTCCATGGGGAAAAACTCAAAGAGATCAGAAAACTGGATTAGAGTTTTCAGAAAAGGATTATGATATTATTGATAATTATTGTAAGAAAAAAAATATTGAATGGCTAGCTTCTTCTTGGGATCTTAAATCTCAAAAATTTTTACAAAAATACAATCTTAAATATAATAAAATTGCCTCACCTATGTTAGGTCATCTGCCTCTTTTAAGAGCAGTTGCTTCAGAAAAGAAGTATACATTTATTTCAACTGGGATGAGCACTCTTGACGAAATAGATAGAGCTGTAAATATTTTTAGAGAAAAAAACTGTCCATTTGAGCTAATGCATTGCAATAGCAGTTATCCAACGGAGGATAAAAATGCAAATTTAAGCTGTATAAAAACACTGAAAGAAAAATATAAATGTAAAGTTGGATATTCTGGTCATGAAAATAGTTTGATTTCAGTAAGTGTTATGGCAGTAGCGTTGGGCGCAACGTCTATTGAAAGACATATAACATTAGATAGGACGATGTACGGATCAGATCAAGCTGCATCAATTGAGTCAAAAAACCTTAAAGAGCTTAGTAATTTGATTAACAAAGTTGAATTAATAGTCGGTGATGGAAAAAAATTTGTAAGAAAAGAAGAGGAAGAGAGTAGAAAAAAACTCAGAATATCAAAAAGTTAAATAGTTCTATCTATATGCGAGCAGCAATTTTAACAGGAATAAATAAACCACTTAAAATAGAAAATTTGAGTTTACCAAAGGCACTTGGTCATGGCCAGGTATTAGTTAAAATATTTTTTAGCGGCCTTTGTGGTTCTCAATTAAGTGAAATCGAGGGGCATAGAGGTAAAGATAAAAATATTCCTCATTTGCTCGGCCACGAGGGTTCTGGTGAGGTTATTAAGATGGGTTCTGGTGTTAGAAATCTTAAAAAAGGTGATCTAGTAGTGTTACATTATATGAAAAATAAAGATGGAATTGAAAGCGAGTATCCTAAATACAAATGGGAAAAAAAAATAGTAAGTTCTGGAGGCGTCTCTACTTTTAGTGATGTTTCAATAGTTTCAGAAAATAGATTAACTAAAATTCCAAAAAATTTTGATAAAAGAACCGCCGCCCTATTTGGATGCGCTATTACAACTGGCTTTGGGGTAATAAGTAACGAGTCAAAATTAAAAATTGGTCAATCAATAATCATATTAGGTCTAGGCGGGATTGGTTTATCAATTTGTCAATCTGCATCTTTGATGTCAGCATATCCTATTATAGGAGTCGATTTACATAAAAATAAAATTGCAATGGCAAAAAAATTTGGTTTGACCCATGGAATTTTAAACAAAGAAAAAAAATTAGCTACCAATATCAAAGAGATATTAAATGATGGCAGAGCTGATGTAGTAGTTGAAGCAACAGGAAACAAAAATCTTATGGAACTTGCTTATAATTTAACTAAAAATAAGGGTGTAACAATTTTTTGTGGTCAACAAAGAAGAGGTGATTTAATCAAATTACCAATTATGCCAGATCATCACGAAAAAAAAATTAAAATTTCTCTTGGAGGATCAGCTGAACCACAAATTGACATTAATAATTATATAAGACTTTTCAAATCAAAAAAAATAAATCTGAAAAAAATAATTACTCACGAATACCCTTTAGAAAAAATTAACGAAGCTTTTTCCACTTTGAAACAAGGCAAGGCTGGAAGAATTCTTATCAAAATGTAAAGAAGACTTTTTAATTTATCACAATGGCATCAATTAAATTTTCCCATTTTAAAACAATTAACAAAATTCAAAGAAAAAATAATTTATCTTTAGAAAGATCCAATTATTTCAGACTAGATAAAAACGAGAGGATTATAAAGTTTGAGAATTTTTTTATGAAAATTATTAAAAAACAATTAAATTCAAACCAACTAACGACATATCCAAACTTAAGCAATGTTTATAAACTATTGTCACATAGACTCAAAATAAAAGAAAATAATTTAATTTTGACAGGTGGATCTGATCTATCTATAAAAAATTGTTTTGAATTATTAGTTAAAAAAGATAGTCAAGTAGTAACATTAAATCCTACTTATGGGATGGTGAGTGTTTATTGTAAGCTTTTTTTGGCTAAGCAAATTAAAATCAATTGTGAAAAAGATTTAACATTTAATCATAAAAAAATTTGCGAACATATTAATAAAAAAACAAGTTTAATTATAATTGCTAATCCAAATTCGCCTACAGGAAAGATTATTAATAAAAAAGAAATTTTGGTCATTTTAAAAAAAGCTAAAAAAAATAATTGTTATGTTCTGATAGACGAGTGCTATTATGACTATTGTAAAGAGACAGCATTAACCTTAATTAAAAAATTCAAAAATTTGATTGTTTGTAGATCTTTCTCAAAAATAGGTCTAGCAGGATGTAGAATAGGCTATTTGGTGACAAATAAAAAACTAAGAGATCAACTATATAAATTCAGACCATTTTATGAGTTAACATCATTTTCTGTTCTTGTATTAGATAATTTTCTTAAAAATAAAACTTTAATAAATTCGTATGTAAATGAAACTAAAAAAGGAAAATTAGTAATTGAAAAATACTTTAATAATAAAAAAGGTATTACAATATTCCCCACGTGTACAAATTTTATTTTATTTAGTTTAAAAAACAAAAATACATTAAATAAACTTCACAAAATTCTTTACAAAAAAAAGTTTTTAGTCAATAAAGAAGAAAATATTCCACATTATAACAATTTAATAAAATTTACTCTTGGGCCGGAAACACTTATGCGTAAATTTATTTATGAAGTTGAGAAAGTGATAAGATAGCATTCTATGAAATTTTTAAATCAGAGGAAAAAAATTATTAAAAAATTGAAAAAATTAAAAAAGTTAGGTGTTAGCGGAGTTAAACTATCCTTAGAGGACGAAGGCTCAACTTTTGAAGATTTAAAATTAATGCGATTTTTAACAATCTCAACCAACTTGGATTTAAATATTAAAATAGGAGGTTGTGAAGCTAAAAACGACATCATGTTTTGTAAATTATTGAAACCAAATAGTATAGTTGCCCCAATGGTAGAAAGTGAATATGCCTTAAAAAAATTTTTAGTTTCGGTTGGAAAAAAAAAAAAATTTAAACTACTTATTAATTTAGAAACTATTACAGCATTTAAAAGATTAAAAAAAATTGTTAGTTCAAAGTATTTTAAGATTTTGGATGGGGTAGTAATAGGTAGATCAGATTTAGCCGGATCAATAAATTTGACTAAGAGCGAAGTAAATTCAAGTAGAGTTTTTAATATAATTAATAAAGGCATTTCTATAATTAAAAAAAATTCTAAAAAAAATTTTTTAGTCAAGATGGGCGGATCTATAACATCCAAATCAAAAGATTTTATTAAAAACCTTTATTTACAAAAAAAAATTAATAGAATCGAAACAAGAAATATTGAATTAAATTTAAATACTAAAATTATTAAAAACTTAGATCAAATAATTCTTTCTATTTTTGATTTCGAACTTGAGTGGCTGAAATTAAAACTTAAGTTTTCAATACAGAATAAAAATAGTTTTTTTATAAAAGATTACAAATTAAGAATAAGAGAAATTGAAGAAAGAATTAGTAAAAATGTTAATTAAAAAAAAAATATTTGCAGTAATACCTGTTAGAAGAGGATCTCAAAGAGTAAAAAATAAAAATTTAAGAAAGTTTAATAAAAAAAATTTATTAATTTACAAAATAGAAAAATTAAAAAAAGTAAAACATATAAATGAGATAATTGTAAATACAGATGCTGAGGAAGCGATTGATATAGCAAAGTTTTATAAAGTTAGATTTTGGAAAAGAGAAAAATACTATGCTTCCTCAAAATGTTCAAATAGTGAATTTTGGTCACATATAGCAAAAAATACAAATTCAGAATTTATAATGTTCACTAATTGCACTTCTCCGTTAGTAAAGGTAGCGACTTATAATAAGATTTTAAAAACTTTTATTAAAAAAAAAAAAATAATTGATAGTTTAAATACCGTCACAGATGAAAAACAATTTTTATATTTAAATCAAAAAGCATTAAATTTTAATCCAAAAAAAGCTCCTAACTCCCAAAATTTACCAAATATAGTTAAACTAAATTTTGCAGTAAATATTGTAAGGCAAAAGGTTATGCTAAATAAAAAAAGTGTTATAGGAAACAAGCCGAATTTATTTAAGCTTAGCGAGCAAGAAGGTTTTGACATTGATACAGAACAAGACTTTGAATATGCAGAATTTCTTCACAAAAAATTATTTTAGAAATATTTAGAAATGAAAAAAGTTTTAGTCACAGGAGGAGCAGGATTCGTGGGAGCGCATCTAGTAAAAAATTTAATTAAAAAAAACTATAAGGTTATGATTGTTGACTCTTTAAATACTATAGGGGGTATTCCATTTATTCATCCAAAATCAATTTTTATTAAAGGAGATATCCTTGACCCTAAAGTTTTAAAAAAAATAAAAAGTTGGAGACCAAAAATAATTTATCATCTGGCAGCTCAATCTGGAGGAGAAAGCGCTTATGACAATCCAAAATTTGATTATTTAACAAATGGGTACGGAACATATCTTTTAGCCAAACTTGCATTGGAAGTTAATGTAAGTCACTTCATTTATACAAGTTCTGTAGCTGTGTACGGCTCTAATGAAAAAAAAAAAATATCTGAAAAGAGTGAAATTAATCCAGACTCAATTTATGGAATATCTAAGTTTGTAGGTGAAATGTTTATAAAACAAATTTTATACAAATCTAAAGTAAAGACTTCTATTTTTAGACTTTTCAACACATTTGGTCCTGGAGAAAATTTAAATTATTTAAAAAAAGGAATGGTTAGTATCTACAGCAGTTACGTGTGGAGAAACAAACCTATAATAGTAAAAGGTTCTTTAAATAGAATAAGAAATTATCAGTATATAGATGACGTATCAAATATTTTGATTTTAACTCTAAAAAATAAAAAATTGAAAAAGAATGAATTACTGAATTTAACCACTGGGAAAGCAATTAAAGTTAAAAATCTTATTAGCAAGATATTGAAGCATGAAAACAAAAAAAAATTAAGGATAATAGTCAAGCGAAGCACCCCAGGCGATTCTTTTGGTTTTGATGCAAATAATAAAATTTTGAAAAAAAAATTTAATAATTATAGATTTATAACTTTAGAACAAGGGATCAAAAAATATTTTAAATGGATTAATTCAGTTCCTCGAAAAAAAAATATAAAAAATTTTCATCCTTTTCAAAAAAATAAACTTATAAAATAATGATTAAATTAGCTAAAAATATTCTTTTATTCTTAGATAAAAAACAAAAGCTGCAAACTATGTTTCTTATTTCTTTAATGTTAATTGCAGCTCTAACTGAATTAATCGGTCTAAGTTTAATTTTGCTATTATTAAATATTTTCTTAGGTATCAATAATACTTTAGAAACAGGTTTTTTGCTTTCGTACTTTTCAAATATAAGTAGTGACTCAAATTTCAATAAAATTTTAATTGTATTTTTTGTTATTTTTTCAATAAAATTTTTCATACAAATTTTTGTTACATGGAATACAAGTTCTTTTATTGCAAAATTTAGGGAGAAAACTTCATTAATACTATATAATAATTTTTTAAGAAGAGATCCTAAAAATCTCTTATCCAAAAATAGCTCAGAATATTTAAGAAATTTTACCGAGGAAATTAGCCAAGTAGTTTTATTTTACCAAAGTATTATTAATATAATTTTAGATTTCATAATTTTTATAACCTTTGTATTTTTTATGATGTCATATAATCCCCAAGTATCAACAGTAATAATTTTTTCTTTTACACTTATTGGATTAAGCTATTTTTTTACGATAAAAAATAAATTAACAAAATGGGCTAGACAAAGTATTCAAAATAGAAAAAAAAAAATACAATTTGTTAATGAAAGTTTTTCAGCAATAAAATACATAAAAATATTTTCAAGTGAAAATTTCTTTCTAAATAAGTTTAAAATAGAAAACAATTCTTTATCAAAAATTTCTTTTAAATATAGTTTTTTAAGCGGTATACCGAGATACGTCTTTGAATATATTTTATTTTTGAGCATTTTAGCATTACTTTTTTTTCTATTAAATCAACAACTTCCAAACGAGAAACTGCTACAGATGCTGGGTATATATACTTTAGTCACTTTTAGAATTATGCCTATTATCAACAAAATTTTGATAAGCGCTCAACATATAAGATTTACACAACCAAGCTTTATGAAAGTATTTATTGAACAAAAAAAACCCACTCTAATTAAAAATACACATTTTAAAAATTTTTCTTTTCAAAAGAATTTAAAGATTGACATTAAAAGATTTAATCATGAAAATAAAAAAAATTTTTCTTTGAAAAATATAAAATTAAATATAGATAGAAAATCTAAAGTAGGAATAATTGGAGCAAGCGGATCAGGTAAAAGCACGATTATAGATATAATTTGCGGTTTTCAAAATATGAAAAATGGCAAAGTTTTAGTTGATGGTAAAAATATTTTTAGCAACTTAGACGGATGGCAAAGTAAGATAGGATACATACCTCAAGATGTTGTTATACTCAATCAGTCATTGAGGGATAATATTTTATTTGGTTCAAGTCCTAAAAAATACTCAGAATTAATGATAAAAAATATAATTAAAAAAGTTAAATTAGAAAAATTTTTAAAAAAATTACCAAAAGGTTTATCTCAAGTTATTAAACAGAATGGAGATAATATTTCAGGTGGTGAAAAACAAAGAATAGGAATAGCAAGAGCGCTTTTACACAATCCTGATTTAGTTTTACTTGATGAAGCTACTAGTGGTCTAGATAGTTTTACTGAATTAAAAGTTCTAGAAACAATTAAAAATTTGAACAAAACAGTAATTATTGTTTCTCATAGAATTAACTCTTTAAAATTTTGTGATAAAGTTTATAGTATTAAGAACAGCACCATAAAAACAGCTAAAATTTAATTTTAAAATGAAGTTTTTAAGAAATAAATCATTATTAATTACTGGAGGCACAGGCTCGTTTGGCCATACAGCTCTAGAAACTTTGACTGATAAATATAAACTTAAAAAAATAATTGTTTTTTCAAGAGATGAAAATAAACAATTTGAAATGAGAAAAAAATTTCCTCAAAAAAATATTAGATTTTTTTTGGGTGATGTGAGGGATGAAGCGAGGTTAACAATGGCACTTCAAGGCATTGATTATGTAATACATGCAGCTGCACAAAAACAAGTACCAGCTGCAGAATATAATCCTTTTGAATGCATTAAAACTAATATAAATGGAGCTCAGTCGGTTATTACAGCCTCAATTAAAAATGATGTAAAAAAAGTGATTGCGCTATCAACAGATAAAGCCTGCAATCCAATTAATTTATATGGCGCAACTAAGCTTTGCGCTGAAAAGCTTTTCGTTAATGCTAATCAACTTTCCCCAATAAATGGAACTAGGTTTTCAGTAGTAAGATATGGAAATGTAATAGCTTCTAGAGGGTCGGTAATACCATTCTTTAAAGATTTAATTAACCAAGGCAAGAAAGAATTACCACTAACTCATAGTGAAATGTCTAGATTTTTCATCACTTTAAGCAGTGCAGTTTCGTTTGTTTTCGATAGTTTAAAAGATATGAAAGGTGGAGAAATATTAATTCCAAAAATGAATTCAATTTATATCAGAGACCTTATTAAAATACTTGATAAAAAGATTAAAATTAAAATTATTGGAACTAGACCAGGTGAAAAAGTACACGAAATTCTTTGCTCCAAAGATGAAACAAGAATGCTTTATGAGTATAAAAATTCTTTTATAATTTTTCCAGAACATTTTTTTAAAAATAAGAGGTATGGAAGAAAAGTAAAAACTGATTTTTTTTACGCCTCTAATTCAAAAAATTGTTTGTCTTATAAAAAAATTTCCTCGCTTATTCAAAAAGCAAAAATATAATTACAAGAAAATATAGAAATGAGAAATAAAGGAATAACTTGGGAAAGTACAAGTAACCAATATGTTAATTGGTTGTCTAGTAGCGATCTTAGAAAAGAGTTTTCTAAAAATATTAAATATGATCAGCTATCTTTATGGTGGTTAACAAGTTTAATTGAAAAAGATAATTTAAATGATACCACATGGTATAAAAATTTATTTCTGACTTTAAAAAAAAAGAGAGTTAATCTTAAAAAAAATACCCGTATTATTTATTTTATTTATAAATTATTAAAAAAATTTTTTTTACATTTGGCTACTTTTGTTTTTGTAAAGATTTTTTTAGATAAGAAAAAAAATATTCAAGCTAAAAAAAAAAATTGTATTCATTCAATTACAAGTAATTTAATAACCTTTAAAAATAATTACCTTGATAGACAGTATGGGATGTTTGGATTAAAAAGAAAGAAGGATCAATTATATTTTATTGAAGTTATAGTAAATTTGAATTTGATTAAAAACTTTTCAGAGATTAAAAAGAAATTTAAAAAAATTCCTTATGACTATTATTTTGCAAATCACTACATCTCATTTAATGAAATATTGAAAATATATTTTAAAACTGTATCTAATTTATTTATTCTACTTAAAATTTTAAAAAAAAAAAACTTTTTTTTAATTAATGGAAAAGACTGCAAAGAAATTCTAGAACCTAAGCTTATAAGTTCCTTTTTAGGTCCAATTCAAGAGCAACTTATAAGAGGAAAATCACTTCAAAATTTTTTACAAAAAAATGAGTGTAAAAATTTTATAACCTGCTTTGATTTTCATCCTGGATCTCGAGTATTGTATTATTTTGCAAATAACTCAAAAGTAAAAAATGTAATAAATGTAAATCATGCAAATTATTCTAAAAATAATTTTTTTTTTAATTTCAAACTCAATGATTTTTCTAACAAAAAAAAAAAGATAGTTTTTTTTCTCCAAAACCTGATTTTTATTTTTGCCAAGGAAAGAAATACTACGACAAACTTAAAAAAGTTTATAAAAAAAAAGTTTTTAAAATTGGGTCTTTGAAGAATGAATTTGATCAATCTTTAAAACTGTTTAAAACATCAAAAGAATACAAAAATAAACATTTTAAAAACCAAAAGAAAATTTTACTGATATTATGTTCCCTTCATGATTATCAATCTTTTATAAAAATATTAAACAAATGTAACCTTGAAAATTTTAATGTAGTTGTATTACCACATCCACACAAAGTTGATGAAACTATAAGTAATTTTAGAAAAAAATTTAAAAATAATTTTGTAAATGGGAAAATTTTAACCAAATCTGAATTAATAGAGCACTCAGATCATATAATCTTTGGAGATACTTCTCTTGGTTTAGAGCTATCAGTAATGAATAAGAGCATTTTTAGAGTGTATGACAGAGAATTTATCCCAACTTTTGATATAGATGACGAAATTCCAACAGCTACTAGCCCAATCACAGTATCAAAATTTTTAGAGAAAAAAAGAATGAAACAAAAATCTAAATTAATTGAAAAATTATATTTTTATAAATACGATAAAAAAGCAAGTCAAAGATTTGATAGTTTATTAAGTAAATTATAACTATTAGAATGTTAGAAAAAATATTAATTTTAGTAAAAAAGATTTTTTTAAAAGAGATAATTGTAAGTTTTAAAAATCCAAAAAAAACCTCAATAGTAGTTTATAATTACGATTCTATTATTGTTTTGCAATATGTTCTCAAAGATTTTGATTTTAAACTTTTAGAACTAAGCCTTGAAAGAGTAAAAGAAATAAATTTTTCACCTCTTCTATTAATAAATTTTTTTATTAATATGATAAAGATAAAATTTAAAAGCAAGCTTAGTATAGCAACAATATACGCCTTCACATATCTAAATATAGCTAAACCAAAGATAGTAATTACCTCTTGTGATAATCATAAGACGTTTTCTGATTTAGCTAAATTATTAAAAAGTAAAATCAATTTTATAGCTATACAGAATGCTAATAGAAATGATTATTTTTTAAATGATTATAAGTATAAAAATAATTTGGTAAAAAATAATTCAAATTTAAATGTTCATATTCCAAATTTTTTATGTTTTAGCCAAATGGAAATAGATCAATATAAATATTATAATATAGATGTGAAAAATTTTTATAAAATAGGTTCATTGCCAATGGCAAATTTTTTTGAATTCAAAAAAAATAATAATATAAAAATTCGAAAAAACTTATTTGATATTTGTTTTGTATCAGAACCAGCAACTGGAGAGAATGAAAAATTTGGGTCAAAAAATATTGAGGAAGGTTTCGGAAAAATCTTAGATTATACAATTAAATATTCAAAAAAATTCAATTGTAATTTTATTTTTGCATCAAAATATAAAAAAGGTTTTTCAACAATCAATAGCAAATTAGACCTTCATCGAAACGAATTAAATTTCTATAAAAAATTTATTTCTAAAGAAAACTTTCAATATTTAATAAAAAATATTAACTATAAAGAAAATTATTTTTCGTCTTATAAAGTAATTGCTGAAAGCTCGGTTGCGATCGGAGTACAATCTACTCTTTTGAAAGAAAAAATTTCTGTAGGAGAAAAAATTCTCTCCTGTAATATGACTAAGTTTCAAGGAAACGAATTTCCTCTTGAAGGAATTTGTAAAATTAAAGATTGCACTTATGATGACTTTGAGGAAAGATTAAGCAAGATACTTTCTTTATCTTCAAAAGAATATTTTTCAAGTATACAAGATAACATTGAGTACATTATGGAATATAATATAGAGTCTAATACAATCTTAAAGACAAAAAAAATCATTGAAACATTTTTAATTTAACTTTATTTGATGAAAAAAAAAATATTGATTATAGGTGGCACTGGTTTTCTAGGGTTTCATCTCTGTAAGTATTTTTTAAGAAAAAAAATGTTGGTATCAAGTGTTTCAATATCCAAACCTAAAAAAAAAAGGAAAATAAAAAAAATTAAATATTTTATTGCAGATATTTCAAATAAAAAGAATTTAACTTTTATGAATAAATTAAATTTTAATTATGTGATTAACTGCGGTGGTTATGTAGACCACTCCAATAAAATAAAAACTTTCAATTCACATTTCAAAGGATGTAAAAATATTTATAATATTTTTAAAAATAAAAAAATAGATACATTAGTTCAAATAGGAAGTTGCACTGAGTACGGTCATATTAAATCTCCGCAGGTTGAAAATTGCAATTGCAAACCATCAACGATATATGCAAAGGCTAAATTTCAAGCTACAAAATTTCTTATAAATAAAAACAAAACAATGAGTTTTCCAGCAGTTGTTTTAAGATTCTATCAAGTTTATGGACCATATCAGGACAATAACAGATTTATGAGCTTTATTATAAATTCATGCTTAAATAATAGAAAATTTCCTTGTTCCGAAGGTAAACAATTTAGAGATTTTCTATATGTTGACGATGCTGTGAATGCAATCGATAAATGTTTAGAAAATAAAAATGCTTATGGAAAAATATTTAATATAGGGTTAGGTAAAGCTATACAACTTAAAAAATTGATTAATAAAATAAAAAGTATAATAAAAAAAGGTAAACCTGATTTTAATAAAATAAAAATGCGAAAAGACGAACCTATGATCATTGTTCCTAATATTAATAAAGCAAAAATGAAATTAAAATGGAGTCCTCAAATAAGTTTACAAAAAGGTTTAATAAAAACTATCAATTTTTATAAAAGGAATAATTTTATATAATCAATATTATGTTACCTAATAAAAAATTTTGGAACAATAAACGTGTTTTAATAACCGGTCACACTGGCTTTAAAGGCGGATGGTTATCTACATTATTATATTACTATGGCTGTAAAATATCTGGATACGCTTTAGATCCTGAAGGAAAAAATAATTTTTTTAATTCTGTTAAAATCAAAAACTTATTTGTTAATGATTTTAGAAAAGATATTACAGATTTGAATGCACTCAAAAAAAGTATTAAAAAAACTAAACCAGAAATTATTTTCCACTTGGCTGCTCAATCTAGTGTCATAGAGAGCTTTAAAGACTCCAAAAAAACAATTTTATCAAATGTATTAGGCACAGCAAATATTCTTGAAACTTTAAAAGACACTAAGTCTGTAAAATGTATAGTGATAATTACAACAGATAAAGTTTATCAAAACTACAAGAATAAAAAATATTTCAATGAAAATTCAGAGCTTGGTGGGGATGACATTTACAGTGGTAGTAAAGCATGTTGCGAAATTTTGATAAATAGTTATAGAAAATCATTCTTTCGAAATAAGAATTGTAAAATTGCAAGTGTCCGAGCAGGAAATTGTTTTGGTGGAGGTGACTGGACTCCAGATAGAATAGTAAAAGACTCTCTAGAGACTTTTTTCAAAAATAATCCTTTAGTTTTAAGAAATCCTAACGCCACAAGACCATGGCAACATGTGCTAGAACCTCTAACAGGGTATTTATTGTTGGCAGAAAAACTGCTCTCTCAAAAAGGAACTGAGTTTGTAGGACCGTGGAATTTTGGTCCAAGCTCTAGACAAAATATGAAAGTAATTAAGTTAGCAAAAATAATTAA